>FTIZ01751903.1_pt1 | contig 14363 bp, 12 predicted proteins | sample 1658381 | NCBI WGS metagenome assembly FTIZ01 (sample SAMEA3914822, study PRJEB12502) | metagenome | biome: forest; material: soil | place: USA | collected 2012-03-12 | depth 0.1 m
AGACTGTGTAATATGCCTGGCGGTGACGATGAAAGTCGCCTGGTCATTGCGTTGAGCGCTCTTGACCTCAACGTGAGCCGGACCCTAAACACAGAAACCTGCCGTCATCACCGCCAATGCCGACTCGTTCTGCCGTGGCGGCATGAAAACGCCCAATCAGATTGCTCTTGATCTTCTTATCTTATCTCTCCCTTGAGAGAAGCTGATCTTCTCAGTTCGGGACGCCTCGATCTACCTAGGTATTTCTTGACTCCTGGGTGACTTTGCGGACCTAGATTAGCACTATACTTCATGAAACCATGCCTGGAGCTTTAAAAATACCGACCAGGGCAGCCAGGCGACGTTGTCGACGTTATGACCTGGTAGGATTGTGTAGCATAAATGAATGGACACCCTTGGGTTCAAAATGGAAAGAATTTCTCTACCATCGAGTGAAGGGCACCGACCTCGGAATTCATACTTGCAATTTCTAGAAACTCGTCATCTTCAATTACTACAGTCCTATGTTCGCCGACCCTGTCCTGCTGTCGAAATATGTTCTGCATTCTACCCCTGGCCCGCTCTGCGGCTAATATGCATCGACTGTGGTTTGTACAACCTATATCCCAGATCCTTATGCTGCGGAGAAGGTTGCCCCAGAATACCAATCTCTGCAGCTGCAAGGGGACGATCCTCGGACCGATCATGGCCAAGGTGGAAGAAACACATCCCACCACGCAGGTGCGGGTAAATATAGACTCTGCTCATTTGTTTGGGACAAGATAGATTTCATCAATTCTCGACGTTGTCAATCACAGCCACCGCGTATATTGAATTCACCAGCTCCCGGCAGTTCTCCGAGCCGTGCCGGGACAACCGAATCTTTGTGGATGAGTTGAAAAGTACAAATGGAGCTGCGTGAATCTTCCATCCATGGTTTTGACTTCGAGGAGAGGATCAACATCGATATCCGGGCCATTAGTCAAAACAAACACCAAAACACGAGCGCCCTTAGGCCAGACATCAGCCACAATGATCCCCCAGCTCGCAGCCCTTCTCCTCCTCCCCATCGGCGCCCTCGCCACCCCACTCCTGACCTCCCTCACCTCCCGCGCCGTCTCCCCCGACAACACCTGCGGTGCCGCCAACTCAGGCTACACGTGCCCGTCGGCCGCGCCTTGCTGCTCGCAGTACGGCTACTGCGGCTCGACCGACGCCTTCTGCCTGACGACGGCGACCTGCCAGACGCGGTACTCCAACTCGTCGAGCGCGTGCTACGCGCCCAAGCCCGGCGTGTCAATCTCGGTCGACGGCACGTGCGGGACCACGGGCGTGGGCAAGAACGGGTATCGGTGTCCCGGAAATGCGACGGTTGTGAGCTGTTGCTCTGTTGCGTACGTGTTAACGCTATTGCCCCCTGGTGAGAAATTGGTGTGCTGACAAGGGGGTGGTTGATTCTGAACAGGGGTTACTGCGGCTCGACGGTCGATCATTGTGATCTGAAGAACGGATGCCAATCTGGGTTTGGGAACTGCACGGGCACCAAACCCAAGAGGGGGGAGTCTAGCGTTTTGCTGTACTAGACGCCAAAAGGAGGCGACCCGAGGAGCAACCAACGCCGTGATTGAGACAAGTAATATGGGATGAAGTACTGATGTGCAACGGATCGTTTCGGTCCCAACCAGCTCTTCAAGAAGTACATATGGGTTCATGTTTTGAAACGTAGATACAAGTCAACGGCATGAAGAAACGGAATGAACACAACTCGAAGTCCCAGTGGAAATGTGCAATGTCATTGCAGTTTCCTTTCAAAAGTACACACGTAAAACACACACGCAAAGTTTAGTCCATGCGCTTTTCCTAAACTCAACATCTCGCATGTAGTCCTTCGTTTGGAAGTCGTCACGGTTCTAGCTCAGTCCGTCAACGTCGATGACTAAAACGCCCTTTGGAAAGCCATCTCTCAACCGCTCCATCGCCGACTTTCACTCCATTGGGGCAAGAACAAACAACGAACGCCCAGGACACGAATGACGTGGGAGCCAAGACAGGGTTTAGGGGACTGGTGTAAATTTGGCACTGCTAGATGAGTAGGTACTCGGGCAATGCGCCCAGGTAAGGTGCGGTAGGTAAGATAGCGATGTCATATCCAACTCTCATCATCAACCCTGTTCTTCTCCAGATGTGTTAACACCTGCTTATAGTCCCTGCACACATGCTTCGCATCCCACCCATCGCTCCCAGTAAACCCCACAGGAAAGGTGGTGTGCTGCCCCTCCAAGGCCACATCTCCACAGCACATGATGCTCTGTCGCAAGTACTCGAAGCAGTGGCCGAGATGCCACCCCCCTTCCTCTGGCACCCTCTCGAGCTCGCCCGAAGTGTAAGCCGCTACAACCTCGACAATCGCGTGGAGGCAGTGGAGTTGGTGAGTCATGGAGGTTGTGAATGTGGAGTCGGGATAGGACTTGAGAGGCGTGGGGAGGTTGTTGTAGTCTTTTGTGTTGTTGATCTGGACGTAACCCAAACCTCCTGAAATTGGGTTTTTCATCGATTAGTCTTCCTGCTCGCAGAGGTGAGCGAAAGGAGACATACGTGGAACGATGCTCAGCCATTTTGATTGGACTGTTTCGGTAAAGAACTCGGACCCATTCTTGGGGATAAATGTGGGATCCGGGACAAACGATTTGATCTGCTGCGACACTGCTCAAAGTCAGCAATACTCCGTACAAACGATGTGAACGATGAGCCTTACTCTTCGGAGCGAAGCCCGTAATGTCGCCTCCAACGTCGAACCAAGACTGTTTCTGCGATTCACGATCCAGCACCAGTCCCAGTATTACTAGCAACAGAACTGTATCCAAGAGTGACCGTATCGACGTCAATGCTGACCAAATTCGCTGTCTTCGATTCAACAGCCTGTCCGCCATTTCGCGATCCTCCGCCGTGATATCACTCCACGCTCTTTCTTCGTCGTCCATTCCAAGGAGGGACTCAGTTTGATCTTTTTTTGCATGGCACTTCTTGCCATCTTCGACATCAGCATGGGCATGAAGCTCGTGGTATCTCGGCGAGGGAAGACCTTGTGGCATGGCTGCAAAGGAAGGAAATTATTGTTTTGAAGAAAGCTGCGAATCTACAAATGGAGCAAGAGTGCACGTTGTTACGAAGAGAAGCCGAGAAAAGATTATCAAAGTTGAAGAAATTGGCATCGCTGACGCGTTGTGTTCCAGCCCAGACGCCGAGTGTTTCACAACCACTGCAGACAGCTTCACACGTCAACCCCCTAGAACTGGGCCCTGGCCTTGACAGCCGAGCTCGATCGGCTATTCGGATGCTTGGCTCTTGGCGTCACAGGGAGAAGCAGGCTGAATGCTCGTAGACAACAGACAGACTTCACGTAAAGAATCGTGAGTGCAAAAGTATAGGTGCCTTCTACATGGCGCTGAATCGCCGACCATGGTCACCACAATTTCCTGGGATGCCATGGCTGAGGGGTTCAGCTGACCAGGAAGCGTGCGGAGTTGCCTTGGCGGCGAGGCTGTCCTAAACTCTCCACCCCCCAGGCGACTCTTCCTGACGACGTGTGTACAAACCGCAGGATCAGGGCTCACTCGAGTACCTACGTTTCCTACCTATACAATGAGCAATCTTTTCAGAAACCTATTTGCACCCCGAAGCCATGCTTTCTTTTCTTACAGCACGGCAGCGCTGGGTGCAGCTGATGCCGAGATCCGGATGCTGGAGCTTCTGCCAGCCGCCCCCACGGAAGAGCTAGCGTGCCGCCTGATGGTGGTTAAGATTGCGCAACTACCACAAGACTACAAGGGACTCTCGTACGCCTGGGGTAATGGTGACTCGTCGCACACTATCACTGTGCTCCCAGCAAAGGGCAGCGGAGGGACGCCGGGAACTCTGCGCATTACGGAATCGCTGCACACCGGTCTCGTCCACTTGCGGGATGCTCACCAGCCTGTCCGGTTATGGGTTGATCAGATTTGTATCAATCAGGAAGATCTCGTCGAAAAGGGACAGCAGGTTTCCCTCATGGGGTCGATCTACTCCAAGGCCGAGCAGGTGCTCGTCTGGCTGGGTCCCGCAGCCCACGGCTCGGACGCTCTGATGGACGCCTGGAAGAGTGTCGGTCAGGCTGCCCGGGACTTTGGCATGGAAAGCTACTACACCAAGGATGGCTTGCCGCTTCTGAATCGCATGTTGAACAACTCCGACTCTCTCGACCCAAAAACAACCGAGTTCCGGACACTGCTCCGGGATGGGGCCGAGGTGTTCGCTCCCCTTATCACCGGGCGTGTCCTGCAGCGCTGGTTTTCGCGGCCGTGGTTCGAACGAGCCTGGACCGTCCAGGAGTTTTGTCTCTGCGCCAACACCGTCTTTATCTGCGGCACTAAAATAGCCCAGGCTGAGCTCGTCATGCTCGCGATCCAAATTTTGCGATATTCCATCGGACAGCTGATGGAGACTTTCTACTTACCAGCCAGCGTCCCGAGCAACCTCCTCAACGAAATCTCCCAAGAGCCCACGTCAGATCTCTTTAGCTGCCGCCAGAAATACCGCAAGTTCGCCCGCAGAGAGCCAAACGCCATTGGTGACCGGCTCTATGACCTCATGCATAAACTCTACGTTGATCACAACACGCAAACCACGCTCCACCGCGATCGAGTTCTTTCCGTCTTGAGCTTGGCCGTCGACGCCAGCTCGCTCCGCATCACCCCAGACTACACCAACCAAAGCCTGGTTGGGGACGCCCGCATCCTCACCGTCGCTGCCCGTGCCATGATAACCAACCACTTGACCGGCCGCATTGAAGTCTTGTGCTCCTCCCAATTCCCCAAGCACCCTTCCCTCGCCGATCTCCTCCCCTCTTGGGTCCCAGACTGGCGCGGCAACCTCCGCCCATCCTACTATCGCATCCATGAAGCCGTTGATACCCACATCTTCTCCGCCTGCGGCTCCGACCCCTCGGAAGTAAAGCCCCTGTCCACCGCCGACCCCTCCATCCTCGGCCTGGCGGGCTACCTCGTCGACACCATCTCCACCACCGCCCCCGGAGAAGCATGGAACGACATGTCCTGGGTTGCCGCGCGCCTCCGAAGCTTCCTCACGCAAGTCGACACCCTCTTCGATCTGGCGACATCCATCCACCGCACCCTGCCCTCTCTCTACGCCACCGAGGAGCGCCGCGCCGAGGCCCGCTGGCGCGTACCCGTCGGCGACATGTACTGGACCCCCGCGGACGGGATGCGTCGCGCGACGCCGGAAACGGCGGTGCGGCACACCCAAGCGGCGGAAACGCTGGCGTTCTTTGACGAGACTGCTCAGCTGGACGTGGCGGAGCAGGACAGAAAGTTTTCGGAGTGGGATTGGGATGGCAGGCAGACGAGGGGAGAACTCGGAAGCTTTTATGTGGAGAGTATGAGGTATATGAAGGGGAAGAGACCATTTTTAACTGCGGGGGGTTACCTGGGCATGGGGCCGGCGGAGGCGCGGGATGGGGATGTGGTAGTGGTGTTTTGTGGAGGGAGGATTCCGTTCGTGTTGAGGCCAGTGATGGGGACGGGAGGAGGGCAAGGGGGTGAAGAGTTGTTTCGGTATGTTGGGGAGGCATATTGTGATGGCGTTATGGATGGGGAAATTGTATCTAAGCGGCAGTTGACTAAGTTCTACCTTCTTTAAGTTTAAGCATTCTCTCATGGCGTTTGATGGCGATACGTCTTTGAAGTCCGCGAGCAAATGTCGCCCGTAGTTACGATTCACGGCTCATGCTTAGTTGCTGCCAAGATTGGCATTTTTAGAGTATAGGTTTTGTGTTGAACAAGGTCACTGGAACGAGGCTGTTGGGTTCAACAAGGTGGATTGAAGGTTTCAGAGCCAGCTGTGAGAGAGGGAGAGGGAGCCTGTCTAATACAGGTACATAAACAGCTAGGCTCCCACAGTCCCCCTGTTACTAGGGCAAGGCTTGTGACCTCTGAACTTCCAACATTTTGTTGCAATCTCTCCCTCGAGATACCCTTTCGAAGCATTGTCCTTCATACCTACCCCGGGTCGGGATCTCTACCACGGTAAGTATGGATGGCTAGCTAGTGCGAGTCAGCAGCTCTGTGGCTACACTAGGTCCGTTTGCCAGGCTAAACGCTTAAACCCCCACCATGTTTCATCCCTTTATCGGTCTGGGCAGCGCTTTTTTCCTTTTAACAACCTCTCTTCCACCACACCACGCAATACGACACGCAGTATTGTCACTCTCTTTTGCTCTTTGCGTGCCTTGCCGCAGTTCAAGTATGGGGGCCGCCGAGTAGACTTGTTTATATTTTTGAGGTTGGTAAGGACGAGATGGCGGCGGCGGTGGAGGTGCCAATTTTGAAGATGATGCTGTGGGGGGACGAGAAGGGTTGCTTGTATGACAAGATAGTGAAGGGACCGTATGAAGCCCCGTTTGTTTACATTTTCCCCTCCGGCCCTTTCCGATTCGTCCATCAACCTACTCCTGTCTGTTGGTGCTGCTAGTGCTGCTGCCTAGAGCAGGCGAAAATTGATTGGTTGCTGCTTGGGGCAGGCATCGGGCACTGGCAAACAAAAAGTTCGTGCCTCGACCGTGCCTCGACCTTTCATGCCAACAACACCAATCGCCCGACTCTGCTCATCAGCATCTATGGCGACAACAGCCGACGACACGCGTCTCCCCGGCATTCTGCGCCTCTCCCCCGCCACTCGGCGGCGCATCTACTGGTATGCTGGACTGGGCCCTGGCAACATTCGATACGGCCGCGTCGTCTCGGTGTGTTACAATCTGGACGGCGGCAACGGCGCCACACCGTATGAGACAGGATATCCGACCTACTTCCAGGGTTTGCTCCTGTCCTGCCGCACCATCCACGCCGAAGTGGTTGCTCTCCTGTACTCGACCAACTTCTTCACCATCCGCTATCAGCCGCGGCGATCACTAGCCTCCTTACGTGCCCTCACCCCCCCGGCCTTGGCTCATTTGGCCACGCTCAGGGTCGTGCTCAACCAGGCGTCGTGCCACGACCAAAAGGACGGTCATGAGGGCGATGGTAATTGCTGCATTGGCCGCCTATGGCAGATAGAGGGCCGGCGACCGAGTTCGACTTGCGACGGCGAGTGGCACAGGGAACTCCACGACCTGCCGCTTGCTCAAACAGATGGACGAGCAGTAGAAACACTATTCAAAGAATGGCACGCTACCCTGGCTTCCCTGGCGCCGCACATAACCCCCGGCACGCTCGATCTGGCTCTCGTATGCGACGTGCGCCCGGACGACAAGGGCGTCGAGATTGCCCGTCTCCTCCTTGCCGGCCTCCGCGTATTGCCACGCCTGAAAGACTGCCACGTCCGCCTGTGCGGAGTGCGGCACGCTCAGCTTGAGGCACTCGCCCACGACGCGGTCTTGCAGGCGCGCGGGATGGGGACCCCGACTTTGAACCCCCCGTCCTTGCCCCCGCCAGTAGCAACCGCGCGCTCTCGGCTCCTCCTTCTCCCGTCCGAGCTCAGGCTGCGCATTCTCGAGTACACCGACCTGACCACCCCGTGGAAAGAGGTCTACTGGAGCCGCGGGAGACGCGAATACTGGATCTCGGCGGTGCCCTGCATGCCCCTCGAGGGCCGCGGCGACTGCCCGCTCGAATACCATCACGGCTGCCGCTTCATCCAATGTTCGATACCAGAATGGCCCGAATCTAACATCGGCTGCTTCTGCCGCCGTATTCACGCCACCAGCTCCTCCACCTGCCGCTGCTGGGATGCCCCGACGCCCCTCTTCCTCGTCTGCCGGACGCTCTACCACGACGCCTGCCTGGCCTTCTACACTGGCAACCGCTTCGTGGTGGTCGACTCGCCGTCGCCCCGCAGCCCCATGGAATGGTGGCCCGCCGGCGCCTATGCGCACGCGACGTTCGCGGCCAGCGAGTTCCTGCGCGCCGTCGTGCCGCCGCGCTGCCTGCCGTACCTGCGCTTCCTCGAGCTCGTCTGGGCACCCTTCTGCCGCGCGGACTGGCCACAGGCGGGGCATGCCGTATTGCAAGACTGGGCTGAGACCGTCGACTGGATGCGCGACCACCTCAACCTGCCTGGTCTGACGCTTCGCCTGGCCTTGCCGACGAGCGCTGGGTGGGGGCATGAGGAGGAGCGGCGGGATCTGACGCAGGCCGAGGGAGACGCGGTGCTGGCGGGGTACTGGCGCATTCTGGAGCCCCTGACGCGCTTGGGCGCTAACCAGGAGGACGGGGCGGGGCTGGCGAAATTTTACGCTGAGATGGCGTGGCCGTGGCGATGGACCAGCTGGGAGATGGAGGAGCATATGAATGACGAGGCACCGTGGGAGTGGATTGACTTGAAAGACAGGCTGCTCAAGGAGCGGGCTGAGCGGTTCATCATGGGCGCCCGCTACGAGCGCGTCTGTGCAGAGCCTAGGCTGCCCGCGGAGAGCGCTTGGCCGTACTCGTGCGCGCGGCATTGTTGAGGCTTGAGTTCTGGCACGAGGTAGTCCCCTCGGGCAGAGAAGAGGTATGGACTAGAATCTGAGGCAAGCTGTAAGAGCCTTACGTGGACCTCCTTAGTGATGTTGTGTTGGGTCCGCTTCGTTCTAGCGAGGTAGTTAGAACGAGAGAAGCACGGCGCATAAGTAAGATGCCGAGCCTTTGCTAGCTGGAAAGACCCTGACGGTTCAAGCGTCGGATGGCAGCAGTCTAGCAGGGAGAGCTCTTCCCACCAATTCACTCGGCAGGTTCGGCGCCAGGCGCATGACGTCCAGGGGCTGTGATCCTCGGCTTAACATCAGCAGCTACCGTCAAGTCCGAGGCCGCCAATTATTTCCATTTCACCGCAGTTATTGTGATTATTGAGTCTTGAAGACTGTAGTATCGGCAGGCACAGCAGATCCGCTGGACCACAAGAAAGAAACCCTCCCCTGGCAAAGGCCTCGAGCCCCCTAGGCGGACAACCCCCTGCCCTCCTCCGCATAACCCAAGTCGCATCCTATCCAAGAACGAGGTGTCAGTTATCGGCCCTTTTTACTTCGTACTCATCTTCCATCTCTATAAGCGCGAGCTCTTCCACGCTTCTTTCCAGGTTGGTAACTGCCGTCCACACATCCACCCATCACAGCACAAAATAATAAAACATAAACAAATCCATCGCCATCATGAAGGTTGTCGTCGCTCTCCTTCTTACACTCGTCACCTTGTCTACGGCCGTTCCCAGCCCCAACGACATCAACCCCGCTATCCTCTCCGCCCGTCAGGAGTGTGTCTACTCCTGCGGCTGCCAGGTCGACAACGACGGCGAGGGCACCGACCCTGACACGGCCCCGTGCTGTGCGTCGGTCGGCGGCATCCTCGGCAACGGGGACACAGTACGTCATGTTGTTCTTGGTCTCATCCCCTGTCCAGCGGCGAGGAGAAAGAGGCTAATCTTGGACGTGTGAGAAACAGCTCTGCACCTCAATGGGCCTGACTACCGCCCAGGCGTATGCCAGGTGCTGCGGTGATAGCGGTGGATATTTCTGCTTTCAGAGCGGCAAGAACTGCCCGCCCGTGGCGATCAACTGAACGGGTTTTTTTGCCGTTTCTTTCAGTCGCTCTAGAAGAGAAGACGAGGTTACCTTAGGCAGTTGTAGAATAAACATTCTGGTAACAGGCACAGTGTACTTTGTAGATGCCATTTCTATGCAAGGACACCGTCGTGTTCAGTGATATTACAAGTTACAATCAATGACCGGCAGTTAGCTTAACGAACTTTGCGATACCCCTCTTCTTAGACCCGACTGCAGCCCACCCCTTGCCCCATTGCCACCAACAGCCCCTTCACCCGGGCCACCACGATCTCCTCTCCTCCCTCTCCTCCCTATCGCTCGCTAGCGAAATCCACGACTGCGGCGTGTGGTGCATGGAGTCATGCAGTCGGGAAGAGTGGGGGACGGTAAGAGTCCATGGGTAACCTAGGGTAAGGTTTTCATCTCTGACATAACTTAATATTTTTTTATTTTACGGTGTACGGACGTCATCCGACGAACGAACACCTCTTACCAGCATTCTACCCCGGTCTTGTCAGCAGCTGTCACCGAGCGTGTACTGGAAGACGGGCGGGCACTCGACTGTGAGGGTCAAGAGCCGCCAACAGGTCAACAGCTGTCTCAATCAGTCAAGCTTGCAGTATCACCGATTGGTAAATTGCCTCTGACCCTGGTCCCGCGAGTCCCTGGGCGTTTTAGGATGAGGGGAAGATGTTGCACTGGCAAAACCAGAAGGAAACTGGCCATGATGCGCGTCCTTGGCAAGCAAGGTAATTAGGTAGTTATTGAAGGATGTTGTGGAGCTATTCCATCCTGCAGAGAGCAGATGGTGGGGGGTTGTGGGCGGTCTGGTCCGGCAGTTAAGCACAAGTCGGTCCCACGAGGACGGAGTTATCCGCGGCCAGAGGTTTCTAATGCGACCTTCCTTGGGATCATGGATTCATGCCGAGAGGATGCTCGGAGAATGCCCGAAACTCACCAGGGTTGGTTCCCACGTGCTCAACTCCCCTGGAGGGAGCAGAGTTCCGCTCCATTTGCAGTGGCACTCCCGCACCTTGCCCCTTGATCCTCGTCGCACACCACAAACGCCAACCAATCGACGGCGCGGTCGCCAGCACGCAGCTCTAGCATCACCTGGGCGGCAGGCTGGGCGCGGACGTCTCGGTGAACCTCCTAGGAAAACCGTGTCCGTTGATCATTTTGTTGCGACTTCTTGGCGACGACGAGGAACAGGATCGCATGCAAGTTCTGTGTGTTGGGTTCCTGGTTGGCCTGATCGTGGACTTGTGAGATGAGGTCGGGGCGCCAAGTCCAAACAAATCCCAACTCGGGAACCGATAAATGGCCGAATGCCCGGCCCATGGCTGCCACATATTGCCGTGGGCGGGCGCGTTTTGCTCATCTGATTTCCATCACAACGCCAGCATTTCGTGCGTTACCATGGGATTCTCAGGGCGCCTGACCGCGGCGGCGCTGCTGGCCTCGAACCTCGCACTCCCATCCTCTGCTGTCGATGTCGAAATCCCCGTCTCGGCCTTGACCTCTGAGATCGAGTCCGACTGGACCTCTCTCTACTACGGCAAGACTCCGCTCCTCCTCGGCAATGACGGCGGTGCCGCTACTGGTGGTTGGCTTGCCTGGGACCTTGACTCAAGCTCGCCTCTGGCTCAGGTCCACGCCGAGACCCCGGGACGGAGAACCAAGCTCGTGACTGTGATCCACGGCCTGGACGACAAAAACAAGGCAACGGGCCTCGCTGTGAGCATTGCCCAGCCGGACTCCATTCTTCGCGGGTGGGCGCTACCCGACTTCAAGGAGGTGAAGTCGGCACGGACCACCGTTCTGGGAGACTGGTCGGCTCTCTGCACGTGGAAAAGCCCCAGTGGCGGTGACTACATCTACCTCTTCGGCAAAAATACGGCCAAGGTGTTTCTCGTCCGCAAAGACGACCATGGGAAGAGCTATGATGATTCCAAATTCGTCGAGGTCCGTTCTGTGCTCAGCAAGGCCGGATATCCCTCCAGCTAACCTGCATAGATCCAAAGCTTTCCGCTCCCCGTCGAGGCGTCGGGTTGTGCCACTTCGCCTTCGCTCAGCAAGATGTTTGTCTCAGCCGATGATGACAAGGACGTTTACGTCTTCAACCTGGTCGAGTCTACCGCTGCCCCTGTCATCAGCAAAATTGGCGAAGCAGAGGACGACGTGACCGGCGTGGCAGTCTACGCCTCTGGTACTGCTAAACTCGACTACCTCTTTGTGGCCATGACGGACACAATCGCTGTCTACGCGCCACCTTTCAACTTGCTTGGAAATCTCAAGGTCGTTGGTCACGACGATATTGAGATCCAGGGCCTCAATGTTTACCAAGGCGCCACCTCCAAGTACCCCAGCGGCGCGCTCACATACGCCATCGAGGCCGAGGACGTCCTCGGTTTTGGTGTCAGCTCACTTGATGGCGCCATTCAAACCCTGGGTCTCAAGATCAACACCAAATATGACCCTGCGCTTGGCTGCCGCAAATCGTCGCCCATCTGCAGCGCTTGCTCCCACAACGGGTACTGCACCAAGAACGGCAAAGCTACTACTGAGTGCTCGTGCTTCGCCGGCTTTGTGGGCAAGACCTGCCAGACTAACACGTGCGAGGACAACTGCTCTGGCCATGGCAAGTGCGTGGGCCCAAATGAGTGCAAGTGCAACGACGGTTGGGGCGGTTTGCATTGCTCCTTTGTTCTTGTTCAGCCAGTGACCGAAACGGACGCCAACGGTGGCGATGGAGACGACCCGGCCATCTGGATCGCGCCGACTGATAGGAGCAAGTCTCGCATCATCACGACCACCAAGTCAGAGCAAGGTGCGGGCTTAGGCGTCTTTGACCTGTCGGGCAAACTGCTCCAGACTATCCCCGCTGGCGAGCCGAACAACGTAGACGTCATCTACAAATTCCAAGCCGGTGACCGAAAGGTCGACCTTGCCTTTGCCGCCTGCCGCGAGGACAACACCCTTTGGTAAGCTCTGTGCCCCTTTAACACCCAGTGCCACCCTTGACACTTATCACCCCCACGAAGCCTCTTCGAGATAACCACCAACGGCACCCTCGCCACCATTCCCGGAGGCAGCCAGCCCACCCCTCCAAAGTACAAAGTCTACGGCTCCTGCACCTACCGCTCCCCGACCACCCACAAACAATACCTTTTTGTCAACTCAAAAACCTCCGAGTACCTCCAATACGAGCTCACCTCCACACCCAACGGTACCCTCACCACCACCCTGATCCGCTCCTTCTTCGCCGGCTCAGGCGGCCAAGTCGAAGGGTGCGTCTCGGACGAGCAGAACGGGTGGGTGTTCATCGGCGAGGAGCCGCACGCGCTGTGGCGGTACGACGCCGACCCCCCTGCTGACACTACGACCAAGCCGACGGGCGTCGCGGTCGCGACGGTCGGGGACGGCCACCTGCGCGCCGACGTTGAGGGTGTCACGCTAGTCTATGGCAAGACCAAGGACGAGGGATTCATCCTGGTCTCGAACCAGGGCGTGAGCGCTTATAACGTATACCGGCGCACGGCGCCGCATGAGTTTGTCATGACGTTTACGATCGTGGCTGGGGAGGGGGATAAGGTGGATGCGGTAACTAATACAGATGGGATTACCGCGGTTGGGACGGGGTTGGGGGACAGGTTTCCGAAGGGGCTGGTGGTTGTACATGATGATGCAAATGAGTTGTCGGATGGAAAGGGGACAAGCGCGGCGGCGAGCTTCAAGTTGGTGCCGTTGGACAGGGTGCTGGGGGCGGAGGTGGTGAAGAAGTTGGGGTTGATGGATCAGGTGGATGTTCAGTGGGATCCAAGGGCTTGAAGGGTGCCAGGGGAGACAGGATATGGTGAATATACGGTTTTAAACTGTTGTATACCGCCGGTACTGTTACGGCTGAAATAATGCACTCTTGCGGGTTTGACTGGGGGCAAAGGGGGCTGCAGCGATGGGTAGCAACGAGGACCAGTAAGATCTACAAACATACAGCCAGTACTTGCCTAACCGACTAACGGGCCAACCAAGGTCCAAACCCTGTTGGGGGTCTGGATTACTACCTACACATGATCATGTTGCTGTACTTCTTTGCTTAGGTAGGTAAGTAGGAGTTGGCTTGGACAAGATCCACCTCTTACAAATCATCACTCCAGCAGAACCCAAACCAGCCAACAAACCACATCATCAATCTGAACGCAGGGAACGTAAAGCGGCCGAAAAACACGAGACACCAGGACCGAATCCTTGGTTTACCTTGGTCTATAGTAAGTGCTATCATGCGCGACATCGGTTCGATCCACACTAGTTTGATACATGCCAACGAGAAGGTAAGGCGGCATGTTCAGGGGCTGAGGAGAGTGAGAAGTCGGACAAGAGACGGCAACTAAACACCTAGAACAACACACAAGACACGTGTCCGTCTACTAAATTGATGTTGACTTCGCTATCTTTTACACGTACTTGCGCTAGACAAGGATCAGCTCGGAGATCATCTCGTCTGGCTCAGGCCATTCACCCTCACGTGTCCCCTCCGGCCGGCCCGGTTGCTGATATCAATCACCAGTCACAGACAACCTCGTCCCATTTATGACCTTCGCAGCTCACGCGGGGAGCAGGGCAGTCGCTGTGGATGAGCTCGCCTCGTTTCAGGCAACGCTTCCATGTGGGCTGACTGTTGAAGAAGAAATGCCCCCTGCCAAGTGTCGCATCCAAGCAGAGGTCGCTCATACCTGGAATAGTATCGGGCTTGCGGCAGCCGGGTGAGGCATCGACGGAGAAATTGCCGTAAGCTGAATACCATTGGTATTCACCC
>FTIZ01163903.1_pt1 | contig 14236 bp, 21 predicted proteins | sample 1658381 | NCBI WGS metagenome assembly FTIZ01 (sample SAMEA3914822, study PRJEB12502) | metagenome | biome: forest; material: soil | place: USA | collected 2012-03-12 | depth 0.1 m
TCACCACCCTCACCTCCAAAGGCCTCGTCTCCCCCGACACCCCCTCCTCCACGGGAACCACCCCCCTCCTGGCCGCCATCGACGCCGGCTCCGGCGCAATGGTCTGCCACCTGCTCTCCCTCGGCGCCCGCCTCAACGCCTACGGCACCGCCCCCGGGGGCCACGAGCGCACCCCGCTCATGGCCGCCGCCGCGCGCGGCAACCTCGCGCTGGTCAAGCTGCTGGTCGAGGACTTTGGCGCCGACGACGCCATCATCGCGCCGGACGGGCAGCTCGCGCTGCGGCTGGCTGCGGACGGCGGGCATCGCGATGTGGTGGCTTATTTGCCTGCGAGGCGCGGGGGGGCGTGGAGGAGGTGGAAGGTGCAGCATGCCGTGGCGTGGGGGCGGGTGTGTAGGGCTTTTGGCAAGGTGGTGTGGTTCTGTAAGTTTTTTGGGTGGGAGGTGCCACGGTTTTTTGTGTGGAGCGTGCCCAAGCACGTCGTGGTCAAGCCGGTGTGGAAGGCGTGCAAGTATAGCTGGGAGAATAAGCGGCGGTTTGCGGGGTGGTGTGGACGGCAGGTGACCGAGTTTCCGGGGCGGGTGGCGCGCGCGGGCAAGGCGGTTTGGAAGGGGGCCAAGAAGGTGCCTGGCGCGGCGTGGAAGGTTGCGAAGGCGGTGCCCAAGGTTGTGGAGAGGTTCGTGAAGTGGCTGTGGAAGGTGGCGAAGGCGATTCCCGGGGTGATGAAGACTTTGTGTCTGTGGATTTGGGACAGCCTGAAGTGGATGGGCAAGGCGGTCGGCAACGTGTTCCTGCGGGTGGTGGCGGCGCTGCACACGGCCGTGGCCGCGGTGCTCGACTTCTTCCGCAGCATCAAGCTCAAGGACGTGTGGAACGGGTTCTGCGACGTGGTGGACGCCGTGGTCCGCGGCCTGCCGCGCGCCATCTGGAAGGTCGTCTCGACGTTCGGCATCGTGGTCGCCGGCACCATCATCGGGCTGTTTGGCTGCGCCGGCAAGCTGGTGCTGCTCCTGCTCGAGGGCCTGTGGTACGTCGCTAGGTACGTCCCGATACAGCTTGGTGAGATCATCGCGGGCATTTGGTCTTCCATCGCCAAGGGGTACCACGAGATCCTGGTGTGGATCAATCCCAAGCACTGAGTCTGTCTGTTTTTTCCTTCGTTTTTGGGAGAGAGCGTCGAGTTTGATACCCCTTTCCCTTTGTTTAGTTGTTTGCCGGGATGTAAGGATAGATATCTTGGACACTTGGCAATAATGCCGGGATACTTAATCAGGTTTGAATATCAAACCTTGAGCCAGTCACTTCTTGATTGTTTCCGATAGTACCATGACACCTGAGAGCAATATTCACTATTAGGAGAGAGGAGAGATGAGTCTGCTGCAAGATCAGTGTCTCACAGCCCGCTTTCAATTCTGACTAGACCTAAATTAATGGCCAGAATACTCGAGAAGTCAAAGAGAAAACAATCCAGGCCGCTATCAGCGCCACAGCTGAGGTCCTGCTCGATCTGCCAGCAACATGGCCGACCACCCCAAGGCTTCATTGAGCCTGTTTGAAATCCAGGATCCAAAGGAAAGAAAAAAGAAGCCCAGCCGGAGTATCCACGTCCCCGGCCGAGCATGACCGTGGTATAATCATGCCGTTGTGTGTCCGTGAGGCCCGAGGCCCCGATAAGTGATCGTGAGAAGAGAAAGGCAAATGAAGAACAAAAGAAGAGAGAGACAACCGAGACCACTATCAAACCTCCTCATCTGAGTTGTACTCGTAGACGTAACCATCCCCTCCGGGCCTTTCCTCCTTCTCGGGATGGTACTTCAAATCCTCCAGAAACCACTCCGTCCCCTCGGGGTCCGTCAGCTTGATGGACGGCACCAGGCCGCCCAGCATGTTCTTCAGCCCGCGCTTACCAAACTGCGTCTTGATCTTGTGCCACGAGCAGGCGCGCAACCGATAGCCCGTCGGGCTCGTCTTGATGGCCTGTCGGTGGCTGGCGTCCAGGTCGTCCCGGATGACGCCGAGGTGGCCGGTCTTGCTGACGTAGAACTCGTCGTGCCAGCAGAACTCGCGCTGGCGCAGCTCCGTGTGGGTGTATTTGTTGCGGGCCACGACGCGGGCGATGTTCATCTTGCGCTCGAAGGCCCGGAGGGAGATGGTGCTCTCGGTGCGCTGTGGCTCCTCGGGGGCTTGCTTGGTCTGCTCTTGCTTACAGTGGCAGCAATTGCTGCTTGACTCCCAGGCGGAGTATGTGCCCGCTTTCTTGGACGGTTCTTCGAAGGGCTTCATATCGGGGCGCAGGAGCCGAGCCAGGCTTTCGAGGGAGGATCGACAGGAGCTCATGTCAATGGCCGAGTCGGCGACTGACCAGGTGTCGTCCTTGCCGTGTGATATTGATGCATCCAAGTTCCGGAGCGCGGGGTGAATGAGCGATTGATCGATGGAATCTGGTGGGCAGAAAGTAGCGATGTCGGTATCGTCCGTCGGCGTGTCGCAAGTGGGAGACGCGGCCTTGCCACCTTCATGGCTGGAACTCCCCTTCTCCTTGAGCAGTTGCGGCCCGACAAACGGGAGTTTGGCAAACGTCCGCAAGGAGGCGGGCCACTCGAACCGGGGGGTGAACATCTCGCGCTCCGCCGCTGTTTTGTTGGCGACTGAAATATGGAAACGAATTGGTGGAATAGTTGGCGAATGTTGGCGTGGTCAGTTGGGGGTTGCAAATTCAAAGGAAAAAGGGGGAAGTGGGAAGGTGAGCCCGCCTTGGTTCATCAATGCTCTCCCCACACGTGCTAGAGCCGTCGACAACCTGCAAAGGGCTTGCTGTGAACGGAGAGGGAGGAGTGACAGCCAGTAAAACCAACGTGTGAACTGCTGTGCTCGGGACTAGGTTCCACGAAATCACTTGATGATCGTCGACGTGTCGGAACTTTGTTTTCGTGAAGAGCCCGTCCAGTGAGAAGCCCACCTGCCGACGAGGGAAACACCGAGGAAAGGAGACGGCTAGAAGAGGAATCAGGAGATTTAGATGCGAGTGGCATCTTACAGGGAGCAGTTTGGTTCAGATCGGGAGCGCGGAAACATACTGCACTCCGTGAAGCCGGGTTCAGGACGGCGTGCAGACTGCAGAGAGGGGCAGTGCATCAACCCGCGTGGAGGTCTGCGGATGCTAGAGGTGCCCGAGGGAGGGTCAAGACCACATGTCGGCAATCAGGTACCAGGTACAGTACCAGAAAAACCGGGCATCTCAGACGGACACGGAACGGAACAAACACGTTGATTACTCGGTTGGGTTGCCAGGGTGCGCTACCCTTATCAGCAACACAGCTGTGGTTTCAGGCGCCGACTACGGGTGAAGCGGTTCCGGGCTCCATCTTCGAGAATGGGACTGGCCTTGGCTGCTCTGAGAGCATCCGAGTGGTGGAGATAGCCCGGCATCAGGTACCAGGCACTGAGTCGAACACATGAGCAGTTACGATGACCAGACCCCTCTTCCAGGCGGGACGGACTAATCAGACGATCGGAACACCAAAGGCGCTTGCCAACTCGAGGGCTGAAACTGTTGAATTCAGTTCGATCAGGGAGCAGCAACGCGTCAAGCCACGCGGCTCGAAAGCCAAGGAAGGACATGTGTATCATGTTTCAGGTCTAGCATCGATCCAGCTTCGATCCGGCTTCGATCCGGCCGCGATCTAGGAACGCGGAAGCAGCAAGTCGGAACGAAATTGAACGACTATGGTACCTCAGTCGCCAGGAGCGGCAAGAAAACTCCGTCAGCAATGACCTTGTTTTCGCCCGTACGGAGCCATGGAGATCGATCGAATCGGAGACAGGATAGCGGGCTCATTGAAACTGCGCCTCACTATCCTTCTGAGTCTCTCTGAAAACAGCAATCATTAACCATACAATCGCCATCTCCACGTTATCACTCCCCACTGTCAGACCCGTACACGTGTGTTTTGCGCAACGATCGTGATAAACAAAAGAAGATCTTGAAGACTCGGAATGCAGATACGGTGCGGGGCGGTGAACACGAGCGGGTATATTGCCCCCTCTTGCTGACACGGGGTAGAACAACCAAAACTATCAAGGACCGCTTCCAAGTTACAGATAGTTGTTGAACGACATGGAAACCTGTCTGGACGCTGACGAGAGATGAAGTAGTTGCTGCTCGCACCACTTGGCTATCGCGGGAGAGTGGGCCATTGTTGCTGTTGACTCCCCCCCTCCCCCCCTGTTTCTAACACTCTGATGGCCCTCAAGCAGAACGCAATGGGGGTCAAGATACCGAGGATCGAGAACACGGATGACACGACGTCACGAAAGTTGCAAGACAGAAGGGGGAGACAAGGCGGAATCAGAACCAAAAGCTTCCTCATACAATGCCCCGTATGCCCCGCCGGACTCGTCAGTCCGACACGAGGCAAGAGGGGTCATATCCCTACACACACACCGGCCCGAGACCAACCCACATAGCCACGAAACCCATACAGGCCGTCGCCGTTGGCCTGGGGACCATCCAAGCGCCCACCCCCTACGCCCATCCTGAGCCCGAATTCCCGTCCTTCCTGTCCCTCGCAGGGCACGGCTGCCTCGCTCTAAATTTAGACAAAATGGTCTTGGTCGATAGACAAATATAGATGAAAATAGGGAAGAAAGATGACCAAAAAGAAGAGAAAAGAATGAAAAAGAAAAACCAGAGCCAAGTGAATCCGATATAAGATACCACAGCACAATATGATATGATATTGATGTTGATATCCCCCAACCAAACCAGACCAAAGCCCCCGCCGCCATCCTTTTTTATCCCATCTCTCAGTAAACTCCCTTGGTGTCCCACCAGCAAGCACAACACAGCAGGTAGAAAAGAAGCAAGTAAAAAAAACAAACCGACAGAGCGCCGACTTCCCAAGCAGATGACCTTCCCCCTCACACCCTTGCCGTCCACCTGAGATCTTTCCACCTTCGCTCAAGAAAAGAAAGAGCCCTCAAGCCCAAGAAGCGAAACTCTCGACTGCAGAAGACGACGTGAAAAAAGAAAATCCGAAAATCGCTTTTGGGTTCTCTTGTGGTATAGATAGATAGACGCACACATAGATGGGTAAGGGGTAAAGGTAGTCCCAAAAGAAAAGAAGGAAGTGAACAAGGAAACACAAGACACAAACTTGTCACCGATACGGAGGTGAGAAGCAAGATAGAAACGAACAAAAGAAAGTAATAGATGGTAGTTGTGAGGAGGTCTGGAAAGTAATCCAGTCCTTGTGGAAGATGTTGGGGTATATATATCGCGTTCTGCTTGAAGCGTTTGGTGTCGATGAGCGGTGAAACTGGCTAGCCGCGACAAGGTGTGCTCGGATGTTGAGAGTGGGCTGGCGTGAATAACTCAGTAGTTCCGCTCTGGTCGCAATGTTCCCAAATTCGCAGGGGCGGCAAGATCCCGGGCTGCTGTGTCTCCATCTCTCTGTGATCCGCCCAATGCTGATCTCCCAAGCATGCAACCGCCATGGCAATGTCACCGTCGGCCTCCCCGCCGGCCTCCTAGAACCTGCCGGGCTCGCCGGGCCGGTAACCGTTCACCCTGGGGGCATCGTACTGCACACCGGTCATGGACTCGGGCGCAGGTGGTCCCGTGGGCGACTGCAGCGACCGTAGGGGCGGGAGCTCGGGCTGGCGTGGCCGGCCGTACTGGTCCTGGGCGTACGGGTCTGCTGTCGGATGGGGCTGCTGGGCCCCGCGCATCTGGTTCATCTCGCGCCGCAGCATTTCGATCTCGTTTTGCTGCGTCCCATTGATGCTCTGGAGTTGCCGGATGATATCGGTTTGGCGCTGGTGCTCAGAGATGGCTGGCGGATGTCAGTTCATTTGTGAGAGCGGGCAGGGGGGAAAACAAAAAGAGCTGCGTTGACTCACCTTTGGTCAGGATCTCCCACTTGGAAGCCTTAGACCCCCTCTCCTGGGGCATCAGGTCTCTTAGCTGGTCAAACAGCTCCTTCATCTCGGTGCGCCGCTTCCGCTCGGCCAGCTTGTGGCTTACGCGGAGCTCGGGGGTCCGACTGTAGGGCTGCGCGCCGGCGTGAGCGCCAACCTCCTCGTTTCGAAGATCATCTAGTTGCTTATGCTGCAATGTGTGGTGGTGGACTGTCGAGTATTCGCCCGACGCATTCGACAGCCTCTGGAAGGGGCTCGCGAGGCTCTCCTCCAACCGTCTCTGGCCTGGCGGGAGCCTGGACTCGGTTGTGTACTGGCTGCTCGTGAACGACTCGGCAATGCTGCTCCTCCTCGAGTCGATCAGCGGCTGGCTCGAGCCGGACGGCACTCTTTGGATCTCTTCTTCCGGGAAGGCCCAAGCCTGGCCCTTGGTTGGCTCGGCTGCGCGGGCGATCTGGCTCGTGGCGGGTCCTGTAATTGCGGGTGCAATTCTCATCGTCTTTGGGTGTCCGTCAGGTGTGCGGTCGGCACTCGGCTGGTATCCGTTCGAGATGCGGTGGACAGCCAGGCTGTCGAGACCAGGCCGCGGGTTCCTGTGCTGCTGCAGTGTGGCGTGCATCGACGTGGTGGAGTGGTTGTGTGTGGCATACGGCGAGTTGTTCAGCCTCATGTCGTGGAAGCCTTGGTTGATCCTGCTGTCCACGCTCTCCCGCCGAGACAATGATTCGGGCAAGTCCCCATTCACAAAACCGACACTGCTCGGCATCGACTCGAGCGACTGCGGACGGTCGAAGCGGCGCGGGTCGGCGCTGCCAGGGGTGGTCGGCGAGACCATCGACGCTACGCTCATGTTGCCGTTGCTGGTCGTGGGCGACACAAGCGGCTGCGGGAGAAAATGGTTTGTCGTGGTGGTCGGCGACGGGGTCTTGTCGACGGGGGAGGGCTGAAAGCCCGAGTGCGGAGGGCTTAACACGCCCATTCCAGATGCAGCCGAGGTGTCTGCCAGCTCTGAGTTAGCCAATTGATGTGCGGTTCGCGATTCACAGGGGCGGGAGGTCGAACGCTTGCTGGATGCGTCTGTGCTGGAGTAGTAGGCCGAGTCACGGTTGTCCTCTGGCGAGTTCAGCACGCCCGCCAGGCCGGCTGGGAACTTCTGAGACGCTGGCCGCTGGTGGTCCATGGCTGCATCAAATGGGTGGGTCGAATCGAGTGGGAACTGCCCAACGAAAGCTGTCGTCGGGATTCGGGTTCGGTGCTGCTGACTCGAGAGACTTCACAACCCGCGCCGGACAAGGCCTCGGTTCGCAGTTCGGAACGGAGGCAAGGTGCCGGGAGCAGAGAGAAGGAGCCGTGGTGATTCGGGACAGTCAGAGGGCGAATCTCTGACCGGTAAAGTCCCGCGGAAAACCAATCTGTCTGATGGGTCGCAAATCCCGTCGAGTGGACTCGGGACGGCGCACGCGCGATCGGTAGTGCGGGCACTAAGGTCAAGGGGGGATGGGCATTGAAGGGCGCGACAGTCGACAGAGGGGCGGAGGGGTCGGCTGGCGACTTGCGGAATTTACAATTGCGCAGCTTCGCATCGACGGGGCAGGTGGGTAAGCAGTAGGCGAGCAGGTGGGTGAGCAGATGGGTGAGCAGTGGTTGACTGGTTGTGGGTGGGCAGACGCAACATCGACAGACGGGGCGTGCTGGACCGCTGCGCTGCTGGGCGCTGGGCGCTGGGCGCTGGAACTGACGGGCGGGACTGGCGGGGGGGCAGATGGACGAGCGGCACGACCACGGAGCGTCAGGACGGGCCAGCACGTTTTTCAAAGCAGCCAGCATCTGGCGCAAAGTGGAAAGCTGGGGCGGGTGTGCAGGCCCGGGTGGAGACCGAGGGAGACAGGGGCGGCGGCGATTGGCTAGCAGGGGGCCGGCAGGGGTGGAATGTGGAATTGATGGCCACGCTTGCGCGCACGCCCAAGGACGGACCCCGTTCCTCTGCACCCAAGCCACATGGTTGTCTGCCGCATGCGCTCTGGGTTCCCGGTACGTAGCACCAGCGCAGCACGGACGCTGCGTTCCAGCCAGGGGTGTGCGAGTCCACCGAGTGCTTGCTGCGCAACACACACGGTCCGGCGAGGTACTCTTCCTTTTTTCCCGCTCGCTCTCTCTCTCAACCAGACTACCCTTATGGACCGACCTGTTCTGTCCTCTGCGCTGCACCGGTCCCACCGCACTACCGCCGACCGACCGCATTGAGCCCTAGCCGCCCGCCGAAACGGGCAGGAGAGAAAAGGCGCGACCCGGGGCCGCTGATCCACATCCACACCCGGAGGCCCACGGGCCAGGTGGCCAGGCGGGCCCAGTATGAGCCTGCCATGGTCACGGTGTGCTTCTGTTGTGCTCCCGTCCTCCCGGCGGCGGGTTGGTCAATTGGGACGACCACAGCCTCGACCCTGGGCACACTCGACACACAGTACTGGCAGACTTCACAGTCACGGTCGCTGCGGCGACCTCGACGTTTCCGGGACCCCCTGGCCCGACTAAGCACATGCATACTGTGTGCTGTGTGCTGTGTGCTGTGTGCGCAGTGGGAGGTAACCAGCGACACGGCGCCTCTCGCGGCCGGCTGCAGGACTCTTGCCCATGTGGACGGCGGGCGTGTTGTGCTGCGTGGTGCTGCCGTGGGGGTTGCGGGCGACAGAGACGAGGTGGCGGAGGTGGATCAAGTTGGGCGAGGCCGCTGGGTCTGCCATGCCTCGTTCCATCCTGCTGGATCCGACTACTCCGTACTGTGGAAAGGAACAGCAACAGCGGCATTCTCTGTACAGAGTAACGTGGGCACGCAGGAGGGATTCATGAGTCGACTCGTGCGCCGGTGTATCTGTGCAGCTCTTGGTGTCTCTGCATGTGTCTTGGGGCGGTGGGGAGATTGCCTCGTGCAAAGGCGACCACTGGACCTGCGCGATCCCGAGGGCTGGGTAACACTGTCGGCGGCCTGACTTTCCCAAACTGCATGTGTGCAACTTGACAAGGCTCGGGCCAGACTGACCGAGCAGGAGAGGCAAGTTTTAAGCTCTGGTCAGCACGGGGGACATGGCCCGACGGTGCGGGCAATTTAAACATGGCACTGTGTTGATCCAAGGCGATGGCATCGATGGGACACACCGATCCTGTAATATTTCAGCCATGGTGCGCAGGACGCCGGCATGTGCTTGCTACCACAGTATCCTGTACTGAGCACACGTGGAATCCAGCAGCGGGATGCTGGTTCGGGGCCGACACACTAGCGAGGCCAGAGGCATCATCTGGAGAGTCGGCAGTTTGCGAGTCTGGTTAGGTACTTGGCTCGCTTGGTACTCCTGTGTCCGAATGCCGCACCAGCAGGAGCTATTTTCTGCGGCCTATCGGAACCGCGGTTGTCTGTCCGCAGAGCGTGGCGTCTGGCTTTGGAACAACGACCTACCACAGAGCGGTGGCTAGTCCGTCCACGAGGAGATACTAAGTTAGCCTTGACCCCCTGAATGGATGCGGGGTATTGATCATGGCCAAGGACGGATAGCCGCAATTTTTTTTGAAAGTGAGTTCAAGGCGAGGAAACTGAGTCGACAGCGCCAGTTGCCAGAACCTGAATGTGAAGCCGAGAATGGGCCCGTCGCCTGCCGGAATAAGCAGCGTCCATCCGATGCGAGGCTTTGAACAAGAAACACGCAGCAAGGAGGCTACTGCTGCCTGCACCGCGGAAGTCAGTGTGGTTGCGTCGGTTGCCTGTAATAATCTGCACGGACGGGACCTTTTCCGGAACCCAGAATAAAGAGACGACCCTTATTCCGGCAAACCCAGAAATATCCACGAATGGTCCGCGAGGCGGCTCACAATGCGCCGGCACCCTCCCTCGGCGCAATTCCAGCGGCGTAACCATCTCGAGATGGCGAGGCCGGCTCCAAGTTGATCTTCCGCGGCGCACCGCGGCGCACCGCATGGCCAATGGAAAAGCCAGAAAGGCCAGCTCAATGCCAATGTCGGGCGGATTGTTGCAGGAAGAGCTGGGACTCGGTCCTCGTCTGACCCCAACCATTGCGGTCGTCAGGCGAGATGGGATACCGATGGAGGAAAAAAAAAACAACAATCCCATCCAAAGAAAAGGCCCGGCCCCCGAGAAGTTGCCTCGAGGGTTCTCCCGTCCCGCAGGCCAACTCCCGGCCAAGCGGCTCCGTTGCCCAAACTTAACGTTATCGTCCGCAGGTTTGATCGTGCATGCTCCCGATTTCCGGCCTGGCCTGGCCTCGCTCGACCTGAATCACGGCGACGCACGGCGATTCGCCTGGTCCCGAGTGTCGCAGGGCGTTGACGCCCCCAAACGCCAGAAAACAGAAGACGGCGAGTTTCGCACACACCTCCCCGAAAAGCAGGGCTCTGCGGCTTCCCGGCTTCCCGGCTGCCCGGCTGCCCATCACCGAGGTGGGATCGGGAAGGTCCATGTCGCGGGCTCTGAAGCAAAACGCAAAATGCCTGTCTGCGACTTTTGTGTTTGCCACTCGCTTCTCGTTTTGGGCCTCAGCAGCGACGCAAGGTACCTGACGGTCCTTACCGGCCGGGCCCTCCTGACAGGGCTCCAGGGCCAGGGCCCAGGCGATCCGGGGATGCACTCCTCGCGCTAGCGCCGAGCGACAACTCAGATCGTGCGACCCCACAGTGCCCACGCAGCATGCTCACATTCACATTCCCACATTCCTGCCGAGAGGCGATGGGCGCTCGGCACGTGTTGTCGATGCCATGCCAATGCGAAATTTCGGCCAAATCTCCACCCCGGCCCTGTCAGGGAGGGAAATCGCCCCACTCCCAGGGGCACGCTGCCCATTGTTTTGCGGTTTTGTGGGCCATTGATTCACATCGTCAGCGATGCTGTTGATGAGACCTTGATGAGAGGGTTGTGTGGAGGGGAGGGCCCAGATGGGCAGGTCAACGTTCCCTCTTGACAAAGCCGGGGAGATGTTGATTGGCGACGGACGGAGCCCCTTTGGCATTGAAGCGGGCGATTGCTGCGGCATCCGCTTCGCTACCAGCAGGGCAAGGCGGCCGCCCTGGCGGGACGTGGTTCAGCTTTCCCCGAATCCTAGACGCCTGCCCGATTCGATGCCAGGGGGCTTCCACGGAGGAAACGTTCCTTCGAAAAACACAGCAAGTAATTACAGCAGGCTCACCGTTCACAACCTTGACCCCCGGCCTCGGTCTGCTAGCAGGAAGGCAAGCCTTTTGCTCGCCTGATGTTGCTTTCCTGCAAAGTAGACTCACAAGAGCCGCGGCCGTTGCGCGCCTCGAATGGCCTCGAGCAAGCCTGTCTCAGAGAATTGTCCGACCTGGCGCTCGGGATGGCGTGCTGATGTCTCTCCTGCCAGCTCGCCTTGTGGCGTCTCAGAGCCCTCGCGTCCTTGGCCTCGGGGACAACCAAAAAAGCATCTTCACTTCGGCGACGCTAAGGCAGACCAAGCCGGTTCCAAAGCATCCCGGGGACTGGCGTATTCTCGCCGCCAAACAGCATGGGCGCCACCCATGCCGTCACCCCAAGCCCCCGCCCCTCTTGCATCGAAACGCAGCACCACCCCCGCGACCGACTTGCTGTCAGCCCGATGAGGGAGATTGTGGAAATCTGGATCTTGGAAGCAGCCCCCCTCGAAAGCCCATGATGACGTCTGTGTCGATGCCAGTGGCGCCTCCACGAACCACACACTCCGCCGCCGTGGTGCTGTCTAGCTTCAATGCCTCGAACCCGCAGACACGCCAGGGGATCAGCCAGCTAACCTTAAACTCTCTCTCTTGCCGCCGTGTTACTGCACGAGACTGACTAAGGTCAAAGGATCACGCTGGCGCCATGTATCATATCACACAGTGTCACCTCCTTGAGCTCCTCAACTCCCCGCTCTTGCTTGTGGCCGGCTGAGAGGTCGGCGTCCATGGTGGCGCTCTCCCCAGTTCCCAGGGCGCAACGTTAAGGCTAACATTATCGTGCCGGAGGCGGCGCCCCAGACCCAATCCTCGGCCCGTTGCTAGTCTTGATAAAGTTTCATATGCATGGGGAGCCGACTGGTCCCACACACCGAAACCCCATGTCTCCGACCGTCGATGCGGTTGCCGTGCAGGAACGGGATCGATGCTGCACTCGAAACAGGATGTACATACCAACGTTCCATCCGGCTCGCGAATACCCAACTCGACTCCCGAGTCTTGTGGTGATGCCCTGTCGAAGCTCTCATGTCGTCGCCGGGACCGACGTGATACGTTTCTAGTCGCACCGGTGCATTTCCCGCGGCTTTAGCAGGCTGAGCGTCAGGCAGGCGAAGGCGTTGCGGCCGAACAATGTCGGTCATGGCGTGCCAGCGCTCCGAATAAAAGAGTCCCTAGCCGGCTAGCCACCGCTGGCCATCCCCTTCCATCGAGCCGTGCGTGAGGGTCTCACGGGATTCTGGCCAACCTCGACCGCTGCAGGAATCGTACGAGGTTCACAGCAGGCATGCAACAGCACCCTTGGCGTGATCGACCGGCACTATCCGCCGCAGGAAAACAAGATGCAGCAGTCCTACCATAATTAGTACATCACCTGCATCTGGAAACACCGATTCGGGGTCAGCCACGCGCATGTGGCATCCAATAACTAACGTCTGTGGCTTGACGTCGCGAAACCCTTCTCGCAGCACCCACCCTCCGGTTCATCCCCGATACTCGTCGGCGGCCAGGGTCGAGTGTTGCTTTTCGTGCTCGTATCTGCGAGCCACGGCACCTTGATCTCTTTTCCTGCCCGTACCTCCCCGTCCGGCCAATCGGGTCGACAAGCGGCCGATATCTGAGTTGAAGAAGCACTCTCTCCGCGCCTTGGGCTTGCTGGCCAGCTACCCCAGACGCACATCAGGTCCCCCAACGCCGGGCCCTATTTGTCACCCCTCACCCGCATCATGTTTCTTTTCTCGTTCAACCCAGGCAAACGCCATCTCGTCTTCTCGATTGGGTCCAGCAAGCTCGACCCCTGGCCTCACGCCGAGATGGACTTCTTGCGCGCGCAGGCAAGCTGAATGGCAGACGGTGCAGCCATCAACGCCGACACCGTGCTGTGCGCGCAGCCTCCGGCCCACCCCTGTACCGTGCTGTACTTCACCGCCGGCGGGTTACCACAGTAGAGCGGCGACGATCCCCGAGACCGCACAGAAGCACGGCAGCGCCGTAATGTGACAGACGACACCTCGAGCCTCCGCCGGCACGCGGGAACACACACGCGCAGGAACCGGAGGATCAGGTAGGGGTGTAGGTCCAAGAGGCCGGCTGTGCTACGTGCCTGTCTGAAGTTAGCGTGCCTGTCCGTGCCAGCGTGCGTTTGCGCAGAAAAAAAGAGAGAGGAGAGAAGGAAAGAAAGGACACGATCAAGTCCTGTCGTTGTCGCACCGACCAAGCCCTCGAGGCCAGCCGTACAGTTCTGTGTCTGAGAGCTACACAATACAACAATCCACAGTACCACCACGACACAAAGAACACACAACACGAGGCGAGGAGACGGAGGCACAGAGCCGGAGCCCCTTTCCCTCTTGTCTAAGATCAATCCTCGCACGGCACAGAATACAAGCACAGCACGCGGGCTTGGCTTGGTTTATGTTGGGGGTGGTGTTTGCCGATGTGTTGAGTCTGTTACACGGACCTCGGAGAGTGGAAACTGAGTTGCGTTCTGAGGAGGGATAATGTTGGGTTGGTGAGGGAGGCATAGTCACTTGATGTGCTTGACTTGCCTGGTTCTTTCTCTAGACAGATCCCCGGAAGCGGTACTGGACATGGGCTGTGAAAAGTAGTGGGTGTCCGGCCATCCGTGTATGTTGAAGCTGTGTCAAGGCAGAAGACCAGCCGAGAGAAGACTCAAACTGAGAATCTCGTCGAGCTGTCAGCATGCGAGCTACTTTAGCTCGCTCTCCCAACAACCCGCGCAGAGATTCCCGGTCGTTGTTCCTTCTGGAGCTTGAGCAACTCGTCGATAAACATCAATGCCTCAGTTCCAGCCTAATAAAATGACAAAAAAACATCTGAACCTCTGCTGTTCAGAGACTCTTGCGCCAAGAGGGAATCGAACCCCCCCCTCAACCTTGGAAGGGTTGAATCCTAACCACTAGACCATTGGCGCAAAGGATGTGGACGGGCTGGGAATCGAACCCAGGACCTTTCGCAGGGACCGATCTCCGGAAGGAGACCAATGCTAAGCGAACGCTCTACCAACTGAGCCACACGCCCGATGAGGTAATTATTTGTTGGTGTCAGGGGCCGGAAATGGCGCATCTGAGGGCGGGTGTGTGGGGTT
>FTIZ01048855.1_pt1 | contig 14226 bp, 16 predicted proteins | sample 1658381 | NCBI WGS metagenome assembly FTIZ01 (sample SAMEA3914822, study PRJEB12502) | metagenome | biome: forest; material: soil | place: USA | collected 2012-03-12 | depth 0.1 m
ACCCCACCACCCCGATTCCCCGCATCTCCCGCCGCCACCCCAAGCGGCAGCCGCGACCGAATGGGCGTGTCGTCCACGAGATCCGCCCTCTCCCTTCTCCCTCCACCTCCGCCTCCGCGCGGCGCAACGGGCGTCTCGAAGAGCGCGTCCAGGCCCGGGGAGGATGGGAGCATCTCCGCATCGGTTCGGCGGGGAGGCACGGAAAGATAGTATGACCGCGGCTGCTGCCGTTGCTGCTGCTGCTGAGCGAACAGTGGCGGCGCAGCCTTGCGAGCCATGAGGGGTGATGAGGGCGCCACACCGCCGTGTTGCATTGGGCGGAGGCCGGTAGCGGGGATAGAAGGGGTTGAGGATGCTGTTGGGCGGCCGGGGGTCGTGTCGACGCGGCCAACGGGTTGGGTGGTGCCGAGGCGGTTGGTGAATTTGCGGGTGACCGTAGAGGCTGGGACGACCGAGGCGCTGGAGGGAGGGATGTCGGGGAAGGGTGGGAGTTGGGAGGGGGATTGTTCGGCTGCGAGGACGTCTTTGAAGCGGTTGTTGGCGGGTGTGGCCTTGACTTGGACGGCTGAAACTCGGTTGGGTTTTTTCATCTCTGTAAGGAGTGCGGTTAGTGCCTGTGCGTTTGCGAAGTTGCTTGGAGGTGGTGGGAAACGAACTTTTCAGCTGGCCAGCAGTCGCCCGTCTGTTAGCTGCCTCGACAAAGTCTTTGGCGGCCAGGCTCCTATTCGGCTTCTTGAGCGCCGAGATGGCATCCTTGAGCTCGGCTTCCACTTTCGCCTTCCTCTGCGCCTTCAGATCTGTCCCGCTCAAACTTACGCTCCGAGCGAAGAGTTTGGATGGCCGCTCCTTGAACAAGGTTGACTCGGCTCTCGGAACCAGGCCCATCAGAGATGACTCGCTCGCCTCCCGCTTCAGTCCCGGAATCACGGTTTGGCTTGCGGACCGCAGCAGGGCGATGGTCGCAGCCGGCCCATGCGAAACGCTGCGCCTACTCCGCTCGACGGAGAGGGCGCGCTCGAGAGTCCTGTCCTTGTCCCGTTTCAAGGCGGTCGGTCGTTTCATTGGGGCGCCGGGTTTCACCTTTACCACAGAAGCCGGCTTTGCAGCCTTCTCCTTCGGTGGTGATTGTGCGACAGGCCCACCTAGTTTGCGGTTCAAAGAGTCACACGGCCCCGGAAGGCGGGCCGAGAAGCTGTCAAAGTCGATTAGCCAACACAGGAAGCAGACGGGAACGGCCGGGACTGCTAAGAACTCACAAAGGCATGATGATATCCACACAAAAGTCCCTCAGGGGGTCGGAATTAGCACTCTCCGGTTTTTCTCCCTCGCGACCCTCTGTTGGCATCTGAGACTCGGCCACCGCCTTGACTTCGTCCAGCGTTGTAGATTGCCAGATGCAGAGGCGGTCTGCATGGACATCAAGGAGAACGGGGAGGTTATGCTTGTTCCTTTTCCTGGTCGACGGCTCCTGGCTCGCCTCCCGGGAAGGGGCTTGGGATTCCGTCCCCGGTAGTTGGCATTCGGTACCCTTGGCCAACGCCAGAGGCTCGAGGGCCAGCATCTCCAAGATCAAGATTATCTGCAGCTGAGTTTCTCTCCTGCGCAGGCACGAGATGTGGTATTTGCTTTCGGTTGCCGTGAATGTCTTGTCGTCGTCCCCGCTCGACACGGGTTTGTGCGAAGCCCACCATCGCCTAACATGGTCAATCTCTCCGGGGTACAACCCATCCTTGCCGAGTCTGGGCTTTTTTGCCTTTCTCTTCTTGGGCTTCGGGGTGCCGTTGTCTGAGTCCTGGAGGTGCGTCTTCATGGTGGCAACAATCCCGGGAATCGTTTCACGATACTTCTTGTCGATGACGACGGTGGTCATGACAAGCCCCTTCAAGAAGTCGATCAAGTCATTCATGTCGAGGTTAGAATCCCAGTCCAGATGGAATGCTGCCCTGGCCCTGGAAAGAGGCCCCTTTGCAAAGTACGCCAGCGAGCCCTGTCCCGGTCAGCACTAGCAGAGAACAGTTAGGCGGGCGGTGGTAACTCACCTTGGAATGATAGAGGGCCTCGATGTATTGAGTCCTAATATTTTGGAAAATCTCGCCGGCGTCTGGCTGGGAATGCGGATCGTCGCTGAGTGCTGGGCCGGGTGTCGGCGCAGCATCTCCACTAGGGACGGAAAGACTAGGCTCAGCGGGAACTTCGGTAGGCTCCTGCATCGATGCTGCGTTTTGGCTAGCATCCACATTCGAGACCGGCATGCCAGCTGCAGCCGGACTTTGGCTGAGAGGCTCTTTCTCAATGACCGACATGGAGCGTTTCCGAACCAAAGACTGTATCTCGTCGATGGCCAGCCTCCTCCTCTTGTTCTCGTTGTACATGGACGGCGTGGTCAGCGGGGCAGCCGTGGCGTTGTCAGGCTTGAGAGGTTTGCTGCTCCGCATCCTTTCCCTGCACACGACTGTGGCGCTCTGGATAAGGACCTCGACGTCCACCCAAGAACCCAGCTTGCACAGCACGTATAAGCCATTACTCTCACGTTCGACAGCGTAGACCATGCGGGTTGTCTCGGAGCGGGCGAGCAGGATATTGGACCCCAGGCGGCCCTCGAGGTCGAGAATCTTAATCTTGGATTCGAAAAGACGGCCAGCAGGGAGATCGCCATGAGGCTGGGAGAGATCGAGGTAGGACAGCGGCAAGTGCTCGCGGGGCAGAAGCATCAGTGGATGGAGGATCCGCGGCTTCACTGTCAAGCTGGAGGGGTGTGGCTGGCAACTTGTGTAAGTGTCTTGTTCTTCACCCAGGGACTAGGAACGTGTGAACTAGACACACCTTGATGACAATAGGCGTCTTCAAGAGGCCATCGGTTGCGACACCGGGAACATCCCGCTTGCGCTTCCCAGAGCCGGGACTTGTCGAGGATGGGCCGGGCAGACTGTGGCGGCTCTGTGCTCGGGGGCGGCCCAGGTCTGCTGCATCGGAGGCTGGGGCAATTCGGCCCGCAGTCGACGATGCTGGCCTGGCAGATGCTCTGCTGGAAGGTCTGCTGGATGGTCTCGTTTCGAATCGGTTCTCGAATCGGTTTTCGAGTCTGCTCCCGGGCCGCGACATGCCGCTTGGCCCTGCTACAGAGGAGGACATGCCGAGATAAAAATGCTGTTGGCGGTCAGTTGCGCATTGTGAACAAACAAGACGCAAATCACCAGCATCTGAGCGTGGTTATTAGAGGCGTGGTTGTTGCTGAAAGCTTAGGTCCTAAAGAACACTGGAGCTTTGGCACCAAACGGTCCCTAAATTGTTGGATGCGCGCCTCATGCTTGGCGTCGCGTCGTGCAGCTGGGGTTGACGCGCCTCTGCACAGACCACTGCAGCCCGCCCTCTTCTCCACGCCTTGAGTGGGGCAGGCGTTGGACCTGGCACGGGCCCAGCACGCAAGCGGGCGGACTTGGCAAGACCACCACTTGCGGAAAACAGCGGGCCCAACCAATAGAAAGCACTGGCTGCAACCATCAGGCTTGGTACTCCCGGCAAGCTCCAGTGCTCAACCAAATCTCGCCGTTGCAAGCTTTCGCTTCTCCCGTCCTTTGCCACCGACTTCCCGAATCCCGACTCAGTTCGTAGCGAGACACACGCCAACTTCGGACGAGATCCAGGCCGAAGCAACGCCAATTGTACCACGACGATTGCCACTGCCATCATCTTCAACCGACCCCCTTCCTCGCCGATGCTCGATGGCCGAGTTCTCAATACTCGAACCGTTCTCGCGATACATGCAATTCGGTTTCTTCTAACAGCAGGTGATCCTGCTTGCAGCAGTCCCTACACAGTACACAGCAGCGAGGTGGTTTCGACGGCACATCACGACGACGCTACGCCCCGTCCCGACCGCCCGTCCCTCTCCGGCATCCCGCCACTTGAGCACCCCACCTCGTAGCTGTGCTTGCTCCGCCGGCGCCGCATTGCATTTCGCCAAACCGGCGGCCAGTTCGACTGTCGAGGGATGGCGACCGAACCGTCTCCCCGCACCGTGCGCTTCACTCAGGCCGACGGCGACGCCGCCCCAGTCGGCCCAGGGGTAACCGTTTCCCACCCGGATAACTTGTCGTCGTCGTCGTCGTCCTCAGGGTCTGGATTGGGGTCTGGGGACCTGCATCTGAGCCCCCGCCAGATGGACCCGCAAGATGAGCTCGGGGCCCTCGGCCGATACGTCGAGACGGCACACCCCGCCGCCGTGCAGCCGCACCCCGCCGGCACCACCTTGGCAAACGGCGCGGCCACCCGCCAGCGCAGCGCCGCCGACTCTACGTCGTCGTATTCCAACGGCACAGCTTCGCGCCCGCAACGTCCCACGGCGCCTGCCCGAACCCCTTCGAATACCTACCAGCCCTACACTCAGCGGAGACCAAACCAGCCGGCGCCTCCCTCGTTTGCCTCCAGCGGCGGACTTCATATCAAGGATCCCTCGGCGTCGAGGCCGCGCCCGGTAGGAACGACATCCACCTTCCGCGCCCAAGAGCGGGAATATGTGCGGAGGCTACGCCAGCAGGACTACAACAACAGTGACTACTTTGATGCCTATGGGTCGGGAGAGCCGTACGACTCGGATTCTGAGGGCGAGACGCCCTCGTCCGAGGGGCCGTTTGATGCCTATGACGACGCACACATCATGTTCGTCAACACCGAGGGGAGCCAGATCACGGAGGAGGATTTGAAGGATTCCCACAACCGCGAGAGGCTGGAGTGGCACGGGATGCTCGAGGCCGTTCTCACCGGCGATGTGGTGCGCCAGGAGAAGAAGCGTCTCATTGGATCCGCCGACGAGGACTTGGGCAAGAGCGCCCACAAGGCCGAGCTCTGGCTGGGCATCCGTGCCCGGGTCTGCGGAAGGCACCTGCCAGTCCAGCGGAGGATGATTGAGGAGGCCCGGGGAACCCTAGACCGCTCCGTCAGCGAGGTCATCAACTTCTCCATTGCCGGCGAGACTGAGGCCGGCAAACCTCCGGTCGAGCAGGTTCGAGACGCCATCGAAAACATTGAAAAGATCCAAGGTCTTTATCCCTCCAACACAGCACTCGTCGCAGAGCTCAAGCCCAGTATCTACCAGGCTTACGAGGAGACGTGCGATGCCATCATCGCATGGCACAATGTCAACGAGATGATCAACACGGAGCTCTCCATCCTGAAGAAGTGGGTAGGCAACGATGACTTGGACTTCCAACGGGCCAGCGAGGATCCCGGCCGCCTCAGCGACGAGTCATCCTTCCTGGACCGCCTGATGAAGGAAGAGGGCCTGAAGTCGCTATACGACGAGAATGGCCCCGACGGAAGGAAGGGCATGCTCGAGCGCATCTCCATGGTCACGCTTAAGGCCAAGGACACACTGGTCTTGAACGCCGACGGGTTCCAGAAACGCCACCTGCCCCCCTACATTGAGGAGCTTCTCACGCTTATCAGCTTTCCTTCACGCCTCATCGAAGACATTACTAAGACGCGACTCGCCTATGCCAAACAAATGAAGGAATCGGCACAACAAAACCCCATGATGCAAGATCAGATGATCTCGCAGTTCCAGGTCCTGCTCAAGTTGGCCATCAAAATCAAATCCGAGTATACGGCCATGGCCCAGCCGGAACCCGGATGGGACCTGCCACCATGCATCGACGAAGACTTTGACCGCGTTATCCTGGACGCCCTCAAGTACTACTTCAAGATGCTGAACTGGAAGCTAAGTGGCAACAAAAACACCTTCAAAGAGGCAGAGCTGCTTTTCCAGGAGTGGGGATTCGGTAACGAAATCGGAACCCACCTGACACACGGGGACGTCGAGGTTGCTGAGCAGTTCAGCTCCTTGACCCACAAGGCCTTCAACCGGCTCAACCAGACCTTCGAAAAGGAGCTCCAGCGGAGGCCCAAGGAAAGTGTCTCGGAGATGACCAAGCGATACAAGCAGATCCTCGATTCCGTCCGCGTGCGGCAACGCATGCTGCAGCGATTCTCGAGGATGCTCAGCGACAACTACGAAAACGCGTGCGATTTCACGATTGCCTTCGGCCCTGACAGGCTCCAAGGGCTCTTCGACCGCCTGGTCGAGTCGGGCCATTTCCAGGTCTGCACCGGAGTTCCCCAGCACGAAAGCATCTTGATTATTGCCTCTCCCTGCCTGCATGGCCGCGGTCCCGATATCCAGCTTCTGATGAGCACCTTTTCGTTTGAAACGGTGACCGAGGACCCGACGGATCCCTACATCCTCGTCATCAGGGCCGAAGGCCAGCCCACCTGGTTCGGAGCAAAGCTTTACCTTTCGGTGCGAGATGAACCCCTGGACGTCAAGTTGGGACACATGAGGCTCATCGCCGGCGGCTCGCAAACGCGTCTGGTGAATGCCAGGAAGACGTTCCTGGATACGGTAGACATGCCCATCGACCTCATTGTCGAGCAGAGGTCAAGTCTGCAAAAGGTCAACATCCGGCTCATGGAGATCCGAAAAGTCGCTTTCAAGCTCTCCAATGCCTTCATGGACAGTGTCGAAACCATCCGGCGGCAGACGCGGGGTCTCAACTGCCAGGAATTGATTCAAACCTGCTTCATCTTTGCCACCGAATTCGGGCAGCGTTCGCTGTTATACATGGACAACAACAGGCGGACTATGAACAACATGAAACTCACCAAGCTCGCGCTCGACTGGGTGAGCTTCATCTGCGATGATTGCAATCCCTCGGACCGCAAGACGTTCCGCTGGACGGTGCAGGCCCTCGAATTTGCCATGGGGATGACGAGGGGAAAGTATATCTTGGCCCTGGGCGACGACGAGTACGCCAAGCTGCGGGCAAAGGTGGCCGGGTGCATGGCGCTTTTGATCTCCCACTTCGACATCATGGGTGCAAGGTCCAATGTTGCCGCACAGGCCGAGAAGTTGCGGACCGAGGCTCTCATGATCCAGCTGAAACGGCTCAACAAGGGACTGGGTGCCGATGACCGCACCGCCGCCAAGTTTGTTGAGGAGCACCGTCTCGAGGTGCTGTCCAAGATCGACGAGGAGAGGAGACAAATTCTACTGGAACGGTCAGCCATGGGCCGGGTGCTAGAAGCCTCCAACGAAGTGGATCGCTCGCTCGCTTGGCTCTCCTCTACGGCCACCAACTTTACCATGAGGTGGCAGCAAGGCCACTTTGTCGGTGGCGGCACGTTTGGCAACGTCTACGCCGCCATGAACCTCGACACGGGCCAACTCATGGCCCTGAAGGAGATCCGCCTTCAAGATCCCAAGCTGATTCCCAACGTGGCCGGCCAGATCAGGGATGAGATGCGCGTTTTGGAGACCGTTGACCACCCCAACGTTGTGTCATACTACGGCATCGAGGTCCATCGAGACAGGGTGTACATGTTTATGGAGTTTTGTTCTGGCGGCTCGCTCGCCAATTTGTTGGAGCACGGCCGGATCGAGGATGAGCAAGTCATCATGGTCTACGCGCTCCAGCTTCTCGAGGGCCTAGCGTACCTGCACGAGCTGAAGATTGCCCACCGCGACATCAAGCCAGAAAGTTAGTCTTCCTCCCATTACCGAGATGGTAAGCCCCCAAAGTGCGAACTAACCAGCGATCCCTAGACATTCTCCTTGACCACAACGGCATCATCAAATATGTCGACTTTGGCGCCGCCAAGCTCATCGCGCGGCAGGGCCGCACGCTCGTGCAGGACCTCACCAGCACCAAGCCCAACAATTCCATGACTGGCACGCCCATGTACATGTCACCGGAGGTCATTAAGGGCGAGAACCCCGGCCACTTTGGCGCCGTCGACGTCTGGTCCCTGGGCTGCGTGATCCTCGAGATGGCAACGGGCCGACGGCCCTGGGCCAACCTCGACAACGAGTGGGCCATCATGTACAACATTGCGCAGGGGAACCCGCCCCAGATGCCGTCGCCCGACCAGCTCAGCCCGCAGGGCATCGACTTCCTCAAGCGCTGCTTCCTCCACGACTCGACGAAGCGCGACACGGCCGTCGACCTGCTGCAGCACGAGTGGATCATGACCATCAGGAACCGCGTCGTCGAGCCGGCCACGCCGAGCAGCGACGCCAGCGGGTCGATTGGGAACACGCCCAACACGGCGACGTCGTCTATGAGGGGGGCTTTTTCGGGGGATGGTTACTGTTAACAAACTAATGTGTCGGTTCGTGAGAAAGGGCCGGTCGGTTTCGGGGCTGGTGTTTGCGGTTTTTCTTTGGGCTCGTGTCACTGCGTTTCGGTCATTTCGTGGGAGAGCCTTCATGGTTCCCTCTTATTGCCATGCGATGGCTGGTTCTCCTTTCTCCGTTCTACTTTTCTTGAGTGCCTACTTGCCTGGCATTTCCGAAAACGATACCCCTGTCTACCCCTCTACCGAGGTACCTATTTCCTGAGTACATATCTTGTTGTTGTTATCTGTCGAGCAAAGTGGTTACCCCCTTGTTCCTGTATCTGTCGAAGGGGTACGGCATCTGCTTGTTCCGCTCTTGGTATGTTGGAGCTTAGAGAGAGCAAGGCCTCTGGCGATTCGAGTCGGGCTTCCTACCGGTTCATCATAATAAGTCCACAATCCTCGCCGAATGGGCAAGGCAAGTGGATCTTCTCAATCTCCTATGCCCCCTTCCCCTGTTGACCAAAACCATCCGTGATGTCTTGAGGTGCGGTGTCGTGCCACCTTGACACCACATCTACGCCACACCACACTACACCACACTACACCACACCACGCACCACACAAGCAATGCATGGCACGCGCGTCTCTCGAAACCAGACGCACCTTTATTTGACCCCATACATACCGTACCTGGAGCACTGGACTCAAGTCTGCCTTGCATGTGCACGGAAATGTACCGCTTCTTCCTCTATGGCAAACGTGACACTGCAGCTGGAGCAGGGACCATAAGAGCGTGCTAATATGCCATCAACCTCAAACCCACCGTATGCCGATGCCGCATACCCGGAAGCATCACATCAGAATAGATTAATCTCACATGGCCTGTTTGCCACCACCCACTCTCCCAGCCGTTTACCCGGAACTTGGGTGCCGATGGCGTGCCAATACTGAACCATGGGATCGGGATGGCAGTGGAAACAAAAAGAGTGGAGCGTGTGCATGGATAGATGGAATGGACCCGTGGGACCGGAACGGGACGCACCGATTCAATATAAAATAGACTTTTGTGTCGATCAGTCGCAAGCGAAGAACCTCACCCCATACTTATCACTCCTTCATATAGCACACGGACGCACAGTATCGCAGGAAGCAACGTTATTCAAGCAAGGACAGACAAGCGGCCGGCCCAAACGCAAACCCTCTGAGGGTCTGGGCTGGGCTGCCTGGGTCTCGCACTGAGATTTCGCTTCTGGGCGGTAGATGATACGTATCATATAATAACACAGTTTCCTCCAAGGCGCTCCCTTCTCCGATTCCCGCCTCTTCAGAGGCTGAGGCGTATCCAACCCCGAAAAAAAGCATCCATGTCCTTCCGTGCCGTGTACATCTTATCCAACCGATCGGGCTTGGATAACCCGGACAAAACCCGTCGTGCCAGAAACCTGCCCTTTCCGGTCCCCCGCGTGGTCGCAAAGTTCATGTGTGTTGCCCGCCTTGACCACCGTTGATGACGCCCATTACACCACCCCCTCAATGCCGGAACGATCGCAGGCCGAGAAGGGGGGAGAAACGGAAATGAGCGAGGAGTGGTTCGGTCCATGGTGTGTTGGTGCTCCTCTCTTCGTCTCTCGCCCTGCCGCTTCGTGTCCCTTGCAAGAGGAGAAAATCCAAAATCCATCCTGTGAGAAACCAGGAGGCGAAAAAACCAAAAAGTAAACCCCGCCCCGATCCCACTTTGTGCCCGTTTATCATTACATTAAAGGAAAAGTGCTCTTCGTCTTGCGTTGGTTGGTGTGTTGCTGGTGCGCTTTTTCGTCAAACCCGTAGCCACGTGTATAAGCCCGGAACAAAATCCCTCCTAAAGGAGCAAAATATATGAAAAAGAAGAGTAAAGGAGAAAAAAAAAAGGAAAATAGAGAGAATGTGATGAGTGTCTTTTGGATTCAGACAAACGGCCTGGATTCAAACAAAATTTTGTCGCTCGCTGCGAAGAGAAGATAAGGGAAAAAAGATGTGATGTTGATACATGGCAGCTTCCGATGATGGGATGGCAAATGTGTTGGTTGATGATATAAGTGGGCCTCCTTTTCACGATTTATCCGTGCTGAAGTCCTGGGGGGTGATGTTCTGGGCGAATTGGAACTGCTTCGACCTCGGAGGCACCACGGGGGAGGAGCGGGCTGAAGTCTCGGCCGGGTACGACTCCGGGAAGTGGTACTCGATTTGCCCCAGACTCGAGCCAAAGAAACCCGTGTATGCCGGACCCATCGTGGGCGGGAACGAGGGCGTCGCCGGCTGGCTAGCCACATAACCTGGGAGCTGAGGGGCCATCGAGAACTCGAGTTCGGAGCCTCCGTGGCTGCAGAGGCTCGGCGTCGGCAATGGCTCATCCTGATGGACGTAGTTCCACGCGTGGTCGAGCGAGCTCGGGTAGAAGGTTTCGTGGAAACCCACCTGCAAGCCTGGCGTTCCGGGTGGAGATTTGATGATGGGCTCGCCGTTGTATAGGTGGACACCACCCACGACGCCGAGGGAGCGGAAAGGGTACACTTGTTCGTCGTCGGAAGAGCTGGCACCCGCGCCGCAGTCTCCCATGCCCGAGCTGAGCATCCCGTCCGGACTCATTGGGGACATGGCACTGTTCAGGGATACCATCGACGAGGGTTGAGTCTCTTGAAGAGTCTGCAGAAGCGCCTCCTTGTTCCGATCCATGGTGAAGGGCGACCGCGGCCCGCCTGGGCCCATGAACGTCTTCTGCACACGCCCGCAGAGGCTGCCGGTTGCCGACGAGATGCGTCTCATGGGGCTCACAGTGTCAGCCCGCCTTGGCACCTCGATGCCCGTTTTGGGCCCGGGACCACCCTTCAGCGCCGACAGGCCGAGAGGCGCCGGCCGCCTGCTCTTCCTCCTGCCGGCAATATCGGCGGGTGGAGGCGGGGATTTGAAACGCAGGTTCGAAACTGTCGACGGGGAGCTTGGGATCGAGCCGGGCGAGACAGCATCGGACTGTGCCAAGCTCTCCATCGACGCATGGTGCCTCAGCAGCCGGTTGTCGACATTGATCGGAGCATGGGTAGGCACCATCTCGGACGGAAACCGCGAAACCGAGGAAGCCGCCAAGTAGGCTTGGTCGGCGTAGGAGCCGAATGCGCCAGCATCACTGATGCCCATGGCATTGTGGGGGGGAAGCGAGCCGTAGGCCGGGCGCGGCAAGCCTTCGGCGGCGGAGGTGTCGGCAACTTGAAAGCGGAACGATTCTGGCTGCTGGAACGGGTTCTGACCCTGTGTCTCGGGGAAGGATCCGACCATAGCCCCTCGCGGCGAGAGCTCTGGGACGGCCAGCTCCGGGATCCCAATTGCTGGAGGAGCGGGTGGGCCATACTTGACGTGGACGAAAGCATCGCTGTCGGAACTGGTTGGGCTCTCGGATCTTGGCGCAGCAGGCACATGGGCCAGAGTCGGCTGGTCGGTCGGTTCGCTCTTGGGTTCGGCATAATCGCTCTCGCTGTCGTCGTCTGCTTCAAATGTGGCGGTGGACGCGACGCTCGAGTCGTACAGCTCGCTCTGGTCCTGATCGCTGGTCGACTTGGATTCGGAACCGGCGCGCTCCCTCGCTTGTTGGGCCTCAAACTCGGCCGTCTTCTTGATCTGCTTCTCCTTCGCTCGGCGGTTTTGAAACCAGTTCTGTCACGATCGTTAGCGCCCGACGGCCTGCTTAGAGGAGCCCGCTCGCAGAAACCTACGTTTATCCTCGGCACCTCGACGCCCATCTGCTCTGCCAGTTCTCGCTTGGTGCTACTGCTTGGCTTCTGGTTCTTTCCAAATTCCCTCTCCAGCAGCTCCACCTCGTCCTTGGCCAACCTTGGCTTGGGCTCTGCCGGCTTCGAGAGATGCATGTTCCCCTGGCCCATCAACGCGGCGGCGCGGTGCTGTTGTTGGTAGTATGCCATCAGAGGGTTCCAATACGGGTACTGGGCGCCCTGCGGATGCCCTGGTTGCTGGCCGGCCAATGGCTGCTGCATGTTGGCGTTGGGAAAGCGGCGGCGGAAAGGGTCCAGGTATTCCATATCCATGGTGCCGTCTGTGGCTGTGGCTGTGGTGCTAGAGAAACCCTAGCGAAAGGGCACTCCGATGGTCGTAGACTGGTGTCACAGCTCGATCGTGGGCGATATGATAATGAACACTTCGAGAGACGAGGCAAGGCAGTGTCGTTCTTCCTGGGTCCTCAAGAGGCGGAAAGGTATATGTTGTCGTTGGCGTGCACCGAAAGAGCGACTGAGGTGAGAGCGAGGCAGGATGTGAGGACGGCGGCCGCCTAGTGTGGTGTGGTGTTGAATGGGTATGTATAGGAGGGCAGAGTAGGGTACCTGAGGTCGGGGGATGCGAGATATCAAGGGGATGGGGATGCGAGGTCAAAAAGAACGTGTGGACCGGGATCAGATAGCCCCCCAGTGTGGGCGTCTGCCGGGAGTTTAAGAGAGAGTGTGAATTGCCCGAGAGAAAAAGGGCAGGGGGTGGAAAGCGGCAAAAAAAAATAAAGAGTGTGAGGCTTGAGAGTGGTGGTGGGTGTGTGGTGGGTGTGCCGTGTGGTGAGGGCGGCAGAGGGCGAGATGCAGCCAGGAGCAGACAGGGCCTGTCCCGTCTGTTTCTGCCAGTGCGCCGCTGCTGCTGCGAGTCTCAAATCACGACAGGACAGGAGAGGAGGGAAGAAAGAGAAACACTGGCAGCGGGGGCCGGGGGTTGCGAGGTGGGTGTGTGGGGAAGGGAAGGCGCAAGCCGAGCCTGGGAGCCTGGGAGCCTGACAGCTTGGAAACCTGGGAGTGGGAAAGGAAGCTGGGGGCTGCTGTGCAGGCGCCCCATTTGCGCGCCTTCGGGGCATGCGCTGCATGGGCGACGAGAGTTGTGCAGAGTCCAGAGCCCACAGCAAGAGAGTCCAGTGCAGTCCAGTGCGGTCCAGTGCAGCACACACGCTGCGCTGCCGCGCCTGCAGCGTGTCGCCGAGCATGGGGGTGGTGTGTGTTCGGATGCGCGCGCACAGTGCCAGTGGGCGGGCTGGCGAACCGGCGAACTGGCGAACGATCCCCGACAGGGGTCCTCAGGTGCCAGGGGCCAGGGGTTCGGGTGAAGAGGGAGGGAAGGGAAGGGAAAAGGAACTTCCAGGTACGGAGCACAGAATCCCCCAGCGGCTTGTCAGACCAGACAGGGCAAGGCGCCGCAGCTGAGCTGCAGGTGGAGTGTGACCAGCTCCTCGGGGCGGCATGCGCTACGGTAAGACTGGCTGCAGCACCTCTGTGGCACGTCGCTCGAGCCGTGTGCCCAGCCCGCCGAAAAACCGAGAGCATTTTGCTTGCCTGTCTGCTTGCTTGCTCCCAAGCTCAGCTGCGGATGTCCATCTATGCCGCGCCGTACCGAAGAAACGATCCCGGGCGAGAATACCGTACCATACACATCGTCTTTCGCAACTCGCCGAGCAGAGATGCTGGCATGAAAAAATCCGACCCTACCTGGACCGCCTGGCGTCCCGAGCTCCCCGCCTTGACATCGGACCAGGGCCCTGGGGCACGAAGCGGAGATGCAGAGCGGGCAGGGCAGGCAAGCGAACCCATGCGCACCCGACAGACAGGCCCAGTCTGTGCTGGACAAGCAACTTCAATGCTACCCCCCGCCCATGGCTGTCTCGCTCACCTCGGGCCAGTCGCATTTTTTTTTCTCGAAAACATGACGTGGACAAGAGGGCCCTTCTGGAAGCTCGAAACACACAAAGTGGATGGCTGTACAGCTGCCGGCCGCACGGAAAGCAAGTTGCCCGGCGCTGGGGACGCTGTGCCTCGGGCCCAGGCCCGCCACGGAGAGTCGTGACGATGCATCTGATGGGCCACTGCAGGGCATTCCCAAGAACAAATCGGCGCCGCCAAGGCACAAAAGACACATCCCGTTTCCGCGTCACCACTCAGAACCGCGAACCGGAGCCCTGGGTTGGGCCGGTTTGTTTTGAAGCCGGACCTCGATGCGTGTGTTGTGGATGTGCCCAGGAGTCAAGACCTCTCGCTCCTGGGCGGCCGAGTCCCGTACCTGGTTGTACTGTGCGAGGTGCGCTCTAAAGCCCCCGACCTG
>FTIZ01274107.1_pt1 | contig 14216 bp, 18 predicted proteins | sample 1658381 | NCBI WGS metagenome assembly FTIZ01 (sample SAMEA3914822, study PRJEB12502) | metagenome | biome: forest; material: soil | place: USA | collected 2012-03-12 | depth 0.1 m
TACATGGGCTTCTTCGGGTGCTACGCGTGCCTGACGTGGGTGGTGCCGTCCGAGGTGTACCCGACGTACCTGCGGTCGTACGGCATGACGACGTCGGATGCGCTGCTGTTCCTGGCGTCGTTTGTCGTGACGTACAACTTTTCGGGGATGCAGAAGGCCATGACGCCGACAGGTCTGGCGCTGGGGTTTTATGGCGGCATCGCCGTCGTCGGGTGGTTTTACCAGCTGCTGTTCATGCCCGAGACCGCGGGAAAGACGCTTGAGGAGATTGATGTCCTGTTCCAGCGACCGACGGGCGACATTGTGGCCGAGAACGTGAGGAACATTGGTCAGTCATTGCGCAACTTTGTTACTGGGAATTGGAGTTCGAAGGGGGCGGCCGGCGAGCCGGCTCGGAGAGACTTGATGCCGGAGAAGGAGGCAAAGGCGACGACCGAGGCCGTTTAAAGCGGTCTGCGATAATACTGTACTCCGCAGAGTAGATGGGGAGAAAGGACGTGCAAAGATAGACAGGCTGGTGTCGAATTGTATTGCGCTGCTACTTCCTCCGTTCGTGTCTCCCACACCATACCTTTCCTGAGGGGACTGTAGGTTTCGCTCTGACAACCGTGATAGAAGAAGTGGAGGATGACCACAGACGGGAACAAGGGGTGAGCGTAGTGTCATGTCGGTCACAAAAGTACAGGAAATTTTGGATGACAATGGCATTGTTTCGCAGCTCTTGTCTCCCACTTTTCAACATGTACCTAGACATGACTCTGGAGTTTGGACAGTAGCCTAACTCTGCGGTGAGGTGATCTCCTGAACCTGGAATGAGTCTAAGAGGGGGCTGATTAAGGTAGGCAGTAAAGTAGGTACTGGACAGATTACGCCGGAAAGAATGCGTATCTTACCGATCGCCACGGCCGGTGCCCCATCTCGATGCTCCAGGCCGAGCGTGACCGTGGTCAGCCTAGGGGCCGTCGGGGAAGGTTCTGGTGATCGATCTGCAACCCCGCGGGCGGCGCTGGCGGGATGGGTCGCCAGAAGAAGCAACATCAAGCGAAAACACAGAATTTCAGAAATACAGAAGTCCTCCGTACACAATACACAAGACCGAGGGAAGCGGACTTTGACCTTATTACGTCTTCGGCTCCGACAAGCCAAATCGCGCGTGGGAAAGAGCGCTATGGACCGACGGGGCTGTGCTGGCCGTCTTGGCATGCCCCGCCTGCTGACACCTGCATTCAAAATCATTCAGCCGTCCGAAGGTGATGAATTCCATCTGTCGAAGCCGGAGCGCCTGCCGATCGCCGCGGGGGACAAAGTCCCCGAAGGATGCCGTTGAGCAGAAACAGGGGTTTGTGCTGTGGAGACTCAGTGCCGAGCCTATGATTGGATGGTGTTGAATTGAAAACAGGGGTTTGTGATGTGGAGCCTCATCGCCGAGCGATGTGGAAAACATGAAAACAGGGGTTTGTGATGTGGGGCTCCAGCGCCGAGCCCCAGAAACAGGGGTTTGTGATGTGGAGACTCAGCACCAAACCTGTGATTGGATGGTATTGAGCAGGAAACAGGGGTTTGTGATGCGGAGTGCCCGAACCAGGGGTTTGCGGTGTGGAGTCAGTCCCCGAACCAGGGGTTTGGGAGGTGGAGATTCAGCACAGAGCCTGCGATTGGCTGCTGTGGCCACTTACACGTACACTATTTGAGAACTTGCACGCAGAACCCATCCGAAGGTTGGTCGATGTCCTGCATTAGCGGCCTGTCACAAACCCCTGAAAGGGCTCTGGCTCCTCTCCCTCCCTCACTCTCACCTCTCAAGAGTGAGTTTTTTTTTTCAACGGAAAGGAAGGGGGAGTGGCGCGTGTAATTTTATCGATCCCTGCCTCTCTCTCCACCGCCGTTCTGAATCTGCCTGCCGACCGCCCCTCGTGACAACGCCAACAGTTCCCGGCAATGGTTGGCCCATTCAATCGTAGATTGGCTCGCGCTCTTTGACAAGGCGCTCATGTTCCCAGGCTCCAGACGTACATGTACCAATCCCGCGAGCATCGCCGTAGCATCCTAGGATAATGCACCTTGCTAGGCGGCCGGGGCTCTTGCGACACTGCAGAAAGTCGAGAACCACCTACTATGAACATTCACTATGTCGACAAAGCAGATCAACAACTTCGTACCTGGCAAAAGGTAGTTGCCGGACAGCAGCCGCAGTCAGGCATCTTGTTCCGGCAGCCAGCACTTAGGCAATGTTTCTGGAAAGAGGCTGCATGAGGCATGCTGCTGAGGATGACGCGGCGCCAATGGTGCTCGTGCTGGCGGAAAGTGGCGAAGAACTTTTCCCGTTTTCGACTTGTCCTACATAGTAGAAGTGCATCGACAGATGAGGATCCATTTGCAATCCAGCTCGCGGTCGTCGATCAAGGCATGGAACTCTACCGGACTAGGCTTGATCCGGCTAGGTCAGCCAGTCTCCCACGAGCCCGAGACGTCAGCTCCATCTTCATTTGTGCCTCCTTTCCGTTGCTTGCCTGCGCAGGGGGCGTTTGCGGTTCTGCGCGCGGTGTGCTGATGCACGATTGCGGACGTGAGCGGTGCCCGGTGACGAAGGTAGATTTGTAGTATTACACCCACGCCCCTCCTGCCCCACCCGCCCCCTCCACCTCCGCAGGCAACTGGCGGCGTGCACAAATGGGAATAAGGCAGCAATATTTTGATCCGCCCTCTTTTCCGATTTCACGCCATCTACACGTGTAGACCGGGTCTCGGCCCGGCCGTCTTCCTGTGATGTGATTGGCTATTGAATTGTCAAACCCTTGCTGCTGGGCTGTTGTCTCGAGTCGATGGTCGCGAGCTGGGACATCTCACTCGGGCATAAGAGCAGATGCCCGCCCTTGATAACCTCTCGCAAGTTCTTGTCCATCCACCACTTCCTTCAGTCTTTAACTAGCCCTGACGGGTCGGATTGTTTGGTCTCTGTTCCGTTCAACCCGACAAACTCCAAACCGTCATACTTTTGCACACAGACCTCCGCCATGTCCATCCCAATTCCCACCCCCGACCCCCATTCTGCCCCGGACAATGCGTAGGCGCAACCCTATACTATTTTGCGTCTGTCGTTTCCATAAGGTGGTTTTTGCTGATCATGGCACACTGTCTCGTCGTACCTAGTGCCGGTCCCCAAAGCATTGCAACTCCTCCGCCCGAGACCTGCACTTACAACGTCGATCGCTTCAAGACCCAAGACGTGCTGGACGACGGGGCCATCAACGGCCGCCTGCCAACCGATGCATCCACTCCTCTCCCAGACTCCCTCGTGCCGTTCTACGAGGCCAGAACCGCTAGCACTATTGCTGCTTTCGACGTCGTTTTTGGCACCGGTGCTTCACACAAGTGAGGCTCCCTTGGCCCAGGGGTCGGTTTCTTGCCTCCATGTCATTCAACCGCATCAGCACCGCAGGAAACACGGTCTGCCAGGGACAGCTGCCAAGACCAGATCCGACCGAGTATCCTCCACTCCTCCCCCTTCCCACCCTGGTTTTTTCCCCCGCTGCGTTACTGGTCAGGGGTGGGCGCCAAGCCACAATCCGATCGGCTATACCCGTACCGACCCACTCTCGGCATCGGGCCGTAATGGGCTAATCTCGTCGGGCGTGTTGCGCGGGTCGCTCCGCGCATTTCGACATTGATCATTCCCGAATCGAACATTGCCGCCTACCTCTAAGAAGCTGTGCTCCGGCGCCGCGACCACACTTCCTTTGTCATTTTCGTTTCCTACCTATCCAAGTCGTGTGAACTTGCGATTCTTTTTCGTTTTCTTCTCTTGCCTTTCTGATGATTGGATTGGATGATTGATGGAGGAGTTGCAGGCTGGCTGGAACGACATTATGACGGTTTCGGGAGAGGTAGACTTGAAAGCAGTTTTGTCTGGGCTCGGTTCGGGTTTTGGATTGGAAAAGTGTCCTGGGCAGTTGGACTAGTGGGTGCGGTTATGTCTGGGACCTGTGGTCAGGTTCCTGGGATTATCTGGAGTTTTTGCACAGCTGAATACTCCTGCATCTCTTCGGTTGTTTCACGCCTATTTATATATCTTGAGAACTTTGGGCAGTGGCCCTTCCTGGCGCTACCATGACCACTTGGCCAATAGGTGGCCTCGGTATTTCTCGATGGGGTTCTGCAGCGCTGAGATTGTCGAATCGGATGCAAGGTGAGAAAGCTGCAGCCCCTTTTTGGCTGCACCCTGAGCCGTCTGCGGGGTGCCGACGGTGCGAGGCTGTGATGAGGGGGTGGCTCGCGGCGGTTAGGCACCGACGAAAACCACCGCGGTGCACGCTTTTGCTCGCGATTCCGCTTCTCCATCATCCATCTTGAATCCTTGACATCTGATCTAAAATAACATCCCCGAGACCCAAATGGCGGAGCCGCTGGGCCTCATCGGCGTCGTGGGCGTCGCAGTCCAGCTGATCCAGTTGAGTACCCAGCTGGGCTTGGACTGGAAGGACGCCCCGGCAGAGGCCAGGAGCTTTATCCTAGAGCTGCAGAGCCTAAAGACGGTCCTGTCCGAGACGAACACAAACACACTGCTGAACCAGGACTTTGCCGATGCCTTTCACGGGCGGCACTCGGCACTGCTCTCCGAGTTCGACCCCCTCCACGCCACGTCCACGTTGGCTTTGGTATCGGCATGCCAGCAAGAGCTGGAGAGCCTGCTCGCCGACCTGAGCAAACGGGCGCAAGGCCATCGGCTGGGGTGGGAGCGGCTGAAGGCCGCCTTCGCCGCGTCCAGGATGCGCGAGGCTGTTGAGAACCTCCAGCGTCGGTGTTCGGCGCTTAATGAGCTGCTGCAGGTCGACGTGGCTGCCATCGCGGCGAGCACGCACCGCGAGGTTAGGGAGGGACGGAGGGAGCAGCAACAGCAGCATCAGGCCCAGGCTCGCGCTCTGGGTCACATACGCGAGCGCGTCGACAACCAGGAGGACCGCCAGGAAGAGGAAAGAGTACGCCGCGAGAGAGAGACGATACTTGACAAGCTCGATTCGGCCGACTACTCGCTGGATCATCACGATTTGCTGCGGCGTCGCCAGCCCGGCACTGGACAGTGGCTGCTCGAGTCGGATCAATTCAAGACATGGTATGTATCCGCAGGAAGCATTCCGTCTTTAGTGACCCGTCGGGGCTAACGGGCTCCCAGGATTGCAGGGGACAATCAGATGCTCTTCTGTCCCGGCATCCCCGGCGCCGGCAAAACAATTCTCTCGGCCACTGTGATCGACCATCTACACGCTCAGTTCCATGGCAACTGTGACGTGGGTATCGCCTACCTTTACTGCAACTTCCGACGCTCTAGCACACAAAAGGCTGAGGCGCTCGTCCGCAACCTGCTGAAGCAACTGGTCTTGACGCGGCCATCCCTCCCTGGCATCGTCAAAGCCATCTCCGCCGACCGCGGCCGCTCTGAGCTCGACACACTTTTGGCCGCTCTCAAGTCCGTGGTGTCTGGGTACTTCAAAGTTTATGTCGTCGTCGATGCGCTAGACGAGTGCTCGCCAGACGAGAGCTGTCGTGAGAACTTTCTGGCCCAACTCTTCGACCTCCAATATACGGCCGGCGTCAACCTCTTTGCGACTTCCAGACCAATTCCAGACATTGTGGATAAGTTCCGCGGGTTTGTTTCGTTAGAGATTCTGGCTCGTGGGGAGGACGTCGGGCTGTATCTGCAAGGGCATATGGGCGAGCTGATGCCCTTTGTGGCTGGTAGAAAGGATCTGCGGGAGAAAATCGTCACTTCAATCTCGAATGCTGTGGACGGCATGTAAGTCAAGTTTATCTGGGCTGCACCTTTGCCCCGTTGTTTTCTCTTGCTAATTTCTCCCAGGTTCCTCCTCGCCATACTCCTTTTCCAATCCCTTCGTGACAAGGCGACACCCAAGGCAGTCAAAAAGGCCCTGGATCAACTGCAAAAACAGAGCACGACAGTTGGCGAGGACCAAAAGCTCCAGGTGCTGAATCGCACATACGACGAAGCCATGGAGCGGATCGACGGGCAGATGCCCGGCCTCCGCGATCTTGCCAAGAGGGTCCTCTCCTGGATCACCTGCGCCAGGGCACCTCTAAAGGTCTTGGATCTCCAGCACGCGCTTGCCGTTGAGCTTGACGAGGAAGAGCTCGACGAAGAAAATCTCCCCGACCCTGGCGTCATGGTCTCGGTGTGTGCCGGGCTAGTCACGGTCGACGACGAGAGCCGCATCATTCGGCTGGTCCACTACACCACGCAGGAGTATTTTGAGCAAACACAGGCCCGTTGGTTTCCAGATGCCCAACTGGACATGGCCAGGACCTGCACCAAGTATCTCGCTTACGAAGTCTTTGCTGGCGACCCCTGCCAAACACTTCAGGAGTTCACGGACCAGCTTTCGCACATTCCGCTGTACATGTACGCGGCCGAGTACTGGGCGCATCACGCCCGCAACGCTGATACTGATTGCGAGGAAGTCGTAACCCTTCTACAGCTCGACGCACATATCGATTCGTTGTTTGGGCGGCCGTACCTCCGGTATGAAAAATCTACAAAAGTCCGCCCACGAGTGCCTCAGGAGAAGTTTGGAGGGTTACACTGGGCCGCCAAATTTGGCCTCCAGCGTGCTCTCCAAAGGTTGCTCACACTCCCCGGTAGCACCAACCCGGATATCCGAGGCCCAGGGGACTGGACGCCCCTCGCCCTTGCGGCTGAAAACGGGCACGAAGGCGTCGTGAAATTGCTCCTGGCTACAAATAATGTCGATGTTAATGCAGCGAAATACGCGGGAGCAACGCCAGTACACCACGCTGCCGAGAAGGGGTACGAGGGTGTGCTACAAGCGCTCCTAGCTGTAGCCACAGTCGACGTCAATGCTCGGAGTTTCTGTGGGGGTTCACCGCTCAATCTTGCCGCCAAGGCTGGGCATGAGGGAACAGTGCGGATGTTGCTGGCTAGAAGCGATGTCGATGTCAATCTCAGGGATGATGTCGAACGTACAGCGCTCACCTACGCCGCCGAGGAAGGACACGAGCGCGTGGTGCGGATGCTTCTGGATACAAACAAAGTCAATGTCAATATCGGAAACAATGCCGGATGTACGCCGCTCATCTATGCCGCTGATAGTGGGCATGAGCGCGTAGTACGGATGCTTCTGGATGCAAGCGAAATCGACGTCAATCTCGGGGACCGTCAAGGACGTACGCCGCTTATCTATGCCGCCGAGGAAGGGCAGGAGCGCGTGGTGCGGATGCTTCTGGATGTAGACGAAATCAATGTCGATCTCGGGGACAAGCTCGGCAGAACACCGCTCAGCTTTGCCGCCCAGGCAGGGCATCAGCGTGTAGTGCGAATGCTGCTGGCAACCGGTCGGGCTGACGTAAATGCTGAAGACAGAGACCACTGGACACCACATCGCTACGCGGTTGCGTCGGGGGATACGGCTATGGCGCATCTGCTCCGTGACTACGGTGCTAAAGACACGGGTGACGACGGCTTCCGATTCAAAAATCTTCATCTTCGACACAGCAAAACACCGTTTAAGCGGTAGGCGTTTATATATACCGGTACTAAGTCTTGTTCGATGACTTTGGTGCTCATTGACGGCATTTCCTCAGACTCCAGAACCTACAGCCTGCAAATGGGGAAGCAGGCAGACAAGCCGTTCGAAAACTGCGGTCGACGAGGCAACAGACATCACCAGCGTATCCAACCATCTAGCTAGAACTTGGTATTCATTTGCCCACTCCGCTCTGCCCTCTTCCGGTTCTAACGCCCAACACCCAACAACTTGATCACCTGACAACCCAAAATGGAGGACGCATTCACGTTCAACTGGCCGGGCTTTACGACCCCTCGCCCAGCGGCCGACCAAGACCTGGATGACATTACTATAATTCACACCAAGGGCTTGACCGAGAAGCGCCAAGTTCACTGCTGCTATCCGCTGCGCTATCGGTATCGTGGCGACTACAGGCTGGACGAGGCGGGAATATGCCGACTGTCTCGAGCAGCCACAGAAGTACTTTGGTCACGTCACCAACACGCCGACTCCTGCCGCGATAGCGGCTAATGCTGTCGTCAACTTGAAGCTTGCCGGTGTCGTTGTCGGGCGAGAGAGAGAGAGGGTCGGTAGGTCGCCGGGGTTGGAGTCCTGGTTTGCGGGGCCCCATCCGGAACGTATCCTGAGCTTCTCGGTTTTAGGACTTTTCGGCTCGCCCGAGGCGCGCGGCGTGTTGGGAGGATCGGGCAACGGGCTAAAGTTGGCGCTGACAATCCTGATGGGCCTCGAGGTGGTCGTGTTTCTCCACGATACGGACGAGCACGGCCTTGGCCGTTGCTATCAGGGATTGCCGTTGCTATCAGGGATTGCTTACGGCAGTAGAAGAAATAAATAAAATAGAAAAGAAAAGAAACAGAAAGGCACTAGGGTCGTAGTAGGTCCCAGGACTCGGCGAAGGGTAGGGCATTGAAGATGGTAAACCTAGGAGGCGGGGAGTCAACGTTCATGTGTCGTGAAAGAAGCCGAGGAATTATTTGAAGAACTTGCGGCAAAGGGCTCGGGAAGAAACAACCAATAACCTTGGAAGCGATCGTTGTTGCGTATTGGCGTGCTCTGCTAGGCAGGCCGCCTCTCCGCTTTCATGTGTTTATTACTCATTCCCATCATCATCATTCCCAGCATGCCATCCGAGATTTTGTCACTTGAATTTAACTCAGCCCTCCATCTATATTTGAAGGTCACATTATTTCGTTTATGCCCCCTTGAACCACCGTAACCAAGGCCTAACACTAACACCTGAACTGATAGGTGCCCATGACCATTCACAGATGCACCTGGGGTTCCTTGCTCCGAGCAGCTTCCTCTTCTTGCACACGCTCTACCAGGAGCTTCATATTGCCCACAAAACTGGAGAATGCTGTCAGCCAAATTCAAAGCTCATCAACCCGGAGACACTTACATGTCACGCAACTTCCCGTCGTGGGGGTACAGGATTGACAGCAGAATCTGGTTTCTGAGCATGTAGAGCTGGTTTCGGCTGTCGCCATCTTCCTCAGGCTCGGAGATAGGAACGCGTTTCCAGTATTTTTTCAGGTAGTCCTTACCAAGCGGGTACCGGGGGTTGCGGAAGACGCCCAGGTCGACTGGAGACTCGTCAGCGAGTGAAGATGAAAAGAAGTCCCATATGAGCACACACCTTCGTTGTGACCCCACATAGCACAGGCATCGTATATGCACGTCGTCTCACCATCACTCATGTACTTGACATTGCCCGGCCAAAGGTCGGCATGAATCAAGCACGGAGTGACGGAGCGGCCGTCGCTCTCCAGCGGGCGTAGATACCGGGGCAGCACCTTCGCGAAAAACAACGGCCGCCAGGTTTTGAGCGCGGCGCTCTCCTCTCCATTATGGGCTGCCTTCTCTTTGTCAAGAAAGTCCGTCATCTGGCGCGTCCAGTACTCCTCCCAGCTCGCGGTCCATGTGTTGTCCTGCTCGAGGTCGCCGAAGCGCGTGTTGACGGGGAACCCAAACATGCCGGTGGGCGACTTGCCCATGCTACGACTGTGCAGAGTGGCTACGGCGGCCATGTAATCATCGGCCTTAGGAATGTCGTCGTCAATCATCTCGACGAACTGGGCGAGAAAGAAGTGCTTGTCGGGGCGGGATTTGTAGGTCCCCAAGGCGATGGGGCGCGGGACATGCTCGGGAGCGAACTCGTAGGTGGCCGACTCGGACGTGAAGGCCGACTCGACTAACCCCGGTCCATTGTCGCCCGATCCCTCTTTCTCAAAGAACACCTGGGAACTGCCGTCCGGCAGCTCGACCTCGATTCTGAAGGTGCTGCAGTAGTCGCTCATGCCAGAGGGCTTGACTGAGATCACCTTGCCGCCTTCAGGGAGGGCTTCACACAAAACAGTCAGTGATCCGTTTGACAGGGAATTGGGAGGAATAGGAAGCGTACCAGCCAGAAGGTTGTCATCCAGCTTCAGGTCCTCGTCCACATCCCTCGCGTCAGTGGCCATGTTGGATCAGTAATCGGCGTCTTACCCGTCTAACAATCCAATTGGAGGTCACTTTTGAGGGTACAGGGAGGAAGCAAAAGAGACAAGATGTCGAGTGACACCCATCTTTAACCGGAGGAGCCTGGCGTCCTGGTCCCCGCTGGAGACGGCACAGCAGCGCCGTGCAGGTTACTGTGCCGTCGTGGCTGAGCAGATGGCCGGGACTCTTGGGACGACGGCCAATTGAAGGGCCTGTTTCGAGAACCAGGCCCAGACCGGCCGCTGCAGCAGTCCCTGAAGCGACTGGCTCACGGTTTTAGTTGGTTTCAAGTCTCTTCGGCCTGCATGCGGCGATGTAAGTGCAGAAAAGGCACGTGCTGATCAGCGATGTCGGCTGAGGTCTTCCAGTTGCTCGGCAAGGCTTAGAAAATCTTGATTTGAAAAGAGATCAGAGTCATTTCCGGAAGAATAAAAATGGATTGGTTATGCAATTCCAGGGGTAATGCAGACTGTGTCGGGTAAGTGGTGTTCCGGTCAGCACATGCGACCAGTTTCCCTTCTGGACTCGAAACTCTTTAAGAATTTGAGCCAAACAAATTCTCTAATTCTCCAATTCCCCGAGCAGCAAGGCCAATCAGCTAACCCACCAATCCCGCCTCATCTGTTTCTTCACTGACTGGAGACCTGGTGGCACAGCTTTGCGCTTCACAATCAAGACCCAGGCCGCAGCCAGGTCGCCGTTTCAAACCTCCATCATGATGCACTCCGAGCCCCCCAGGCCATATCGGTGGACTCCATCAGTCGTAACCATCTGGTGGTGCAATAGAGCCAAACAACACACACAGCCCCCTGACAGGCAGGCTAGTCGGACCTCGGGCCGTCCCCATCGAGACAGCTTCAAACACAAAACCTCGCCATGTCCTGGCCACAACAAATGTCGCTGTGGGTGGTTGCCTCGGGTCTCGCTTTGCGGTTCTTTCCAGAGCGAGAGGCATCTAAAACTTTGGCTGCCCGTCTTCCTGCCTAGCAATCCATCCTGCTTTCCGACGAAGCTCCTCTTTTCAAGATTTCGGTGTTGCCACCATCCTCCTTCTCCCTAAACATCTCGACCTGCACAAACTGGACCATTGAAGCCAGCCCCACATTGCCACGACCGTGGCTCGTTACCTTTGTTCCATGACTTTTCACATTTAACACAGCACCGTCATCGACTAGTTGTCCAACAATAGTACCTAGAGGAACAGGGCCATGGCAGTTCATGTCAGTCATTCACCCCTACGCCGCCAAATTAAATCTAACATGATTCCAGGCACAAACCTGGCAGCCAAGACCCTCGTCAACATGGAGCTCGGCAGACAGTGACAGTCTCAGAGTCCCTAGTCTTCCTACACCAGGGGACGACGACCGTCAGCCATCACCGAGCGGTCTCCGGGGCCGGCTCCAGAGCCTTCGGCGGGTGACATCCACTGCCCGTTCCAAGACTTCGCAGTCGCCTGAGGGATCCAAAGGGGCACTCGGGCTTGCTCTAATCCATGAGCCCTCGGAGCCGCGAGTGGATTTCATTTTTGTATGCCTCCCCTCGTGCCCTTCTAGACAAAGCTGACAGCCGCAGGTTCACGGCCTCAATGGCGGGTCGAGGAGGTCATGGAGTGCCTCCTCGGACCCTTCAAGCTTCTGGCCAAAAGAGTGGCTACCCTCCGAAGGCGGCTTCAGACACGTCCGCATTCACAGCTTTGGCTACGACTCGGACTGGACAAAGTCGCAGCAGAGCACGCTGACCATCCACGATTTTGGCCAGGCTCTATTGGCAGATTTGTACAACTCGCCCAATTTGAAGAGAAATGGAAATGTAAGTGGTAGATCTTGCCGCCACAGTAGATACAACAAGTTAACAGAGTTGCCAAGACGCCCATCGTGCTTGTCGCCCACAGCATGGGAGGCTTGGTCGTGAAGAAGGCAAGCCTCTGAAGCCCCTTGGATGGACACCTCACAACTAACTCTTGTAGGCCTACCTGCTTGCGAGACGAGACCCAATCTACACGGATATTGCAAACCGAATCCACAGTCTGTACTTTCTCGGCACCCCGCACAGAGGCGCCGACTCGAGCGCTTTTGTCAACACACTAATTTCCATGTCCATCGGCTCTGGGTCGAAGGCATTTGTCAAGGAGCTAGTCCCAGGGTCTGGAACGCTTCAAGTAAGCCCATTTCAACTGTGAAAGAGATGATCCGAGCTAATCAATCAGGCCATCAATGATGAGTTCCGGCACGTTTGCCACCATGTCCAGCTCTGGTCCTTCTTTGAGGGTATCCCGACCTCGACAGGCCCAGCCAACACCATGATCGTTGAAAAGGAGTCGGCAATCATGGGTAGGTCTGGCCGTCTGTCTGCTCGTTCACTTGCTGACCCTTGCAGGACTGCCCGGGGAGCATACACAGTACCTGCAGGCTGACCATCGCCGGCTGGTCAAGTTCGAGTCGGTCGAAGACCCGAACTACAACATTTTGCTTCGCTGCTTCAACACCACCATTGAGGCAATAGAAAAGAACAGTAAGTCAGAAGATGATTCTCTGCGAGCCGTGATCTGACAGCTACAGTTGTCGCGGACAAGGTCGAGAACCACCGAGCGCAGATCAAGCAGATTGCCCAGGCCTTCGACGTTGCAGAGCGCCCAGACGGCGACTTTATCAGAATGCTTGACAAGTTGCACTCGGGCTCTTGCGAGTGGCTCACTGGCGACCACTCGTTCCACGACTGGCTCGAGTGCGACCTCATGGATGTTAACCCGACCATCAAAGCCATCACTGCCGGGCCTACTCAGACGACGCCCCGATTCTTCTGGCTCAGCGGGCCGCCGGGATCCGGCAAGTCGGTCGCCTCGGGGCATGTCATCAAATACCTCGAGTCTTCCAACCTCGACTGCGCCTACTTCTTCTTCAAGAACAATGAGAAGCAGACCCTCACGCATTTTTTGCTGTCGATGGCACTGCAGATGGCCGAGTCCAACTTTCAGATCCGGCAGACATTCCTCGCCATGATGGAGGAGGGCGAGACCATCGACAGCCACAGCGACCACGTCATGGTGTGGAACAGCATCTTTGTCGGACGCATCTTCAAGATGGCCCTGTCCCAGCCGCAGTACTGGGTCATCGACGCCCTGGACGAGTGCCCATCGCGGCTCCTGACCACGCTCATGTCCATGTTCTCGAGGATCGAGCCAACGGTTCCGCTGAGGATTTTCATCACCAGCCGTCCAAATGGCCACGTCGAGCGTCTGCTCAATCAGGAGAGAATCATGAGAGGGGAGATGCACACCGGGCAGGCGGCCTCGCTCAAAGACATCGACGCTTTTGTCCGATCCAGGTTGTCCCCGACCATCATTGAAGATTTCAACGAGGAAGAGGGCGACCTAGTGGCCGAGATTATCGAAAAGTCAAACGGCATCTTCCTCTGGGCGTCGCTGATCATGACCCGCCTGGACGAAGCCCACAGCATCGAAGCGATGCGCACGACGTTGGACCAGGTCCCAACCGAAATGAGCGGAATGTACAGCGGCATCCTCGCGACCATCGTCGAGTCCCCAAACGCGGAGCTCGCCAACTGCGTGCTCCGGTGGGTGGTCTGCGCAAAGAAACCCCTGACCACCGAAGAGCTCAGGGAAGTTGTCAGACTCGACATCAACCAAACCCTGCGGACGTCAGACCGATTCGCCCAGATCTGCGGCAACCTCATCACCGTCGACAACAACTTCGTCCAAGTCATGCACCAAACAGTCAAAGAGTTCCTCACAGGCGAACACTCCGACTACTACATCCCCCGCTCGTGGTCGCACGCACGCCTCGCCGAACTCTGCCTCCACCACCTCAACAGCCGCAACTTCACCCCCCCACGCACCCGGCGCGGGCCCGCCGCCCCCTCCAAAACCGATGCCACCAACACAAGCACCACCTTCGACGCCTACGCAAGCACCAACTTCGCCTACCACCTAGCGCACTGCTCCCCCTCCGACACCACCCTAAACCTCCTCCCCCTCCTCAGCAACTTCATCTCCACCAACATCCTCACCTGGATCGAGCGCGTAGCCTCCACGGGCCGCCTCTCCCTCTTCACCCGCACCATCCAGCACCTCAAGGCCTACCTCTCCAAACAAGTCGCCACCTGTTCCCCAATCGACGCCGACTACCAGCTCACATCCCGCTTCGTCGACGACCTCGTCCG
>FTIZ01252341.1_pt1 | contig 14200 bp, 10 predicted proteins | sample 1658381 | NCBI WGS metagenome assembly FTIZ01 (sample SAMEA3914822, study PRJEB12502) | metagenome | biome: forest; material: soil | place: USA | collected 2012-03-12 | depth 0.1 m
GGCTTATTCCTCCTCCCCTCCCCCTTCCCCTCACTCTTAAACTGATACCCCCTCGCCCGCGGCCGTTCCGCAACCCCTTCCGGAAACCCCGGCTCATACACCAACATAAACTCCCTCGCCACCTCCTCAAACCTCCCCTCCACCAACGCGGCGCGCACCCCCTCAAAAAAGGCCGACATGACAGCATGGTTATGAATCTGCAGCAGCGTCCACCCCAGCATCTCGCGCGCGGCCAGCAGGTGGTGGACAAACGCCGCGTGATGGGCGGTGCAGGCGTAGCAGGTGCAGCCCGGAGTCAAAGGGGTGAGGGAGGTGGCGTGGTGGGGGAGGGAGAGGTCTGTTGCGAGGGGTTGGAGACCACCGGGGGTGGTTTGGGTGGGAGGGAAGGTGAAGGAGAGGGCCAGGCCGGCGTCGGAGATGGTGTTGATGAAGGGGAGGGCAAAGAGGTCGATGCCCAGGGCGATGTGGCGGATGATGTGGTGGGGTGTGGGCGGGTTGGCGAGGGAGAGGCGTGGGAGGGGGAGGAGGGCTGGTGCGTGCTCTGCGAGATCCGGGAGGAGGTCTGGGTCGTATATGGCGAGGCCTGAGAGTTGGGTTGTGGGGAGGTAGTCTTCTGCGAGGCGGGAGATGTACTCCCATTGCATGGAGTAGGAGATGGGGAGGATCGGGGCGAAGGTGGAGATTGGGGTAGTGGTGGTGGCGGTGGACTCGGCGAGCTCCGAGAACCACTCGACCACCCACTCGTCGGTGCGCTCGGCCATGCGCAGGGCGCGTTTGGAGTTGGGGGTGATGGCGCTGTGGGTGAGGTCGGCGGGCGGGATGGCGACGTCGGGTCTCAGGGCCTGGACGGCGGAGAGGTACTCCTTGGTGGTGAGGACCTGGAAGCCGGTCGAGGTGAAGACGGAGACGGAGGCGTTGGTGTTGCCCATGGGCGAGGGCACGGCAGGCAGGCGGCGGGGGCTCAGGACGGTGGTGACGGACTGCGGCAGGGCGGTGAAGCTGTGCAGGCGGGTGTTGTGCTTTGCTGTTGTGGGGGTGCTGTAGATGGGCGGTATCCTCTTGAGGTATTGCTGGGGACGCTCGATGACTGGCGGATAGTTAGTATCATGTTTATTTCCTGTGAGAGAGGAGAGAGACGAGACGGCCACTCACAGTCCTCCAGTGCCAGTAGTGCGCCCGTGGCCAACAGGTGCTTGCCCACATTGTCGGGAGTGACATGCGGCAGGGCGCCTCGCGAGGTGACGCCGATGAAGTTGGGGGTGTCGATAGGCTGTCTCCCCGCGAAGGCCAGACGGCCGACCCGTGCAGCCGCGCCGTCGTTCAGGGCGGCTTTGAGAAGGTCGAACCTCATTGCTGCCGACTCGGAATTTTGAGCATCAACTGTCATTTTGCGAGGGTGGTGCTTATTGCGGTTGTGTCTCTGTGGCTGCCCTGAACCGCTGCTCAGGGGCTCTCACTTCTCACTCTCTTCTTCCCTTCCAAATGGATGCCGGGTTCAGACGAGTTTTTGCCGTTTTCGGTGCTGGACCCTGGCATCCACCCAGAACCCGGAAAGGTAGGTAACCCTGTGGTCAAGGTACGTGGCAAAATATTCGAAACGCTCGACAGCCCGGATATTTTCACTCTGAAAGTTTAGAGGTCAATGTTCAGTTCAGTTGATCCCGAAACTGCCAGCGCCTCTGGATTTTGGGCTCCAGGCCCACTTCAGTCCGGGGGTTGCCAAGAGTCTGGTTGCTTCTCGACTGCCTGCGAAATCGCTGAGATGGGCCTGAGCACGTGACCTTCCTAAGGTTGTGAACCTCAGCTGCTGGCATCTGGCGCTGGCAAGAGCCAAAACCCTGTGATTGGTGTGGTTCTCGGAGACGCCACCCTGGCGAGCCTGGTTACAACAACTGATCTCCCGATGAGCTGACACAAAACACCACATTCAGCTTTCGCCTTCTTCAAAGGCTGGAAGCGACAACAAGCGCACCCCAGCTGCTTGACAATGCGTGGGAAGACAACCACCAGCGAGTAGATCCACCGCACACAACAGCAAGATAGTGTCAAGCAAGACCTGGGTACGCCTCCCAGCCCTGAACCTGTCCCTACACGCGCATCTTTCACGGTAACTCTAGGTAGTCTATGACTGGGTATAGGCCGATTATTTGTAACACTACACTAATCCTCCTCATCTGTGCGGCCATGGGCCATCGGGGAGGTGTCCGAAGCTGACTATCCGTGTGGCCAAGTATCCGAGGGCAATTCCAAGGCATTTCCCCGTAATAGCGGTAAATATGCTCACAGTTAGCTCGGCGGTTTGTTGAGTGTCCCTTCGTCCTCATGCCCCTGAGCGGAAGCCTTGCGCCCGAGATCGCAATATTCCCCCAAGCACCACAAGCCATAGCAGCAAAACACCCACGCGGACACCCGCGCGGACCGCATCAGACTCTACTCCGGAGCCCCCTATCCAGCTGCCAGTGATGTCCAGGGCCGGATCGATACCGTCGTTACGTCGGCCGGCGGCGTCCGCGTCGTCGTCAGTTGACTGCGCCGCCATAGACTTTGCGCTAGACTCTGCGGCAGGCGTCTCCTTGCCAGCGCTACCGAAGGGCTTCGGGCCCTGGCGCGGGAGGTCCTGGATCAGCCCGGTCTTCTCGCCTAGTGGCTGCCAGGGGGGCAGCTCCCCGAGACGAGCCGACAGCGCGATGGGAGCCTGGACGCTACCGCCGCGCTGGCCGTCCTTCCGGAGATAGTTGTGACAGCGGACGAGGGCCACGATCCTGTCGCTGCCCTTCTTCTCCTCGGGCCAAATGATCTGCAGCCTGTCGGCGTTGACAATGGCGTGCGGGCCGACGGCCACCATGCGGGCCTGAAGCTGCCCCGGGTGGCGGCCGAAGGGGATTCGGACCAACCAGACAGCGCAGCCGATAAGGGTCCCCAGGTAGAGCTCGCCCCGGTGAAGGCTGAGTGTGGGGCACCAGAACTGGACTCCCTCATTCTCGGGCGGCCAAGCGAACCGGCGCACCAGGCTGGACCCCCAGAGGTCGTACTGCAAGACGGCCGGTGAAGCCGGATTGGCAAGCACGTAGAGATAGCGCCCGCACGGCGAGAATATCATGTCCACGATGCAGGGATCATCTAGTGTGTAATCGGAGATCAATACTACTAAGCTTCGCCTTGATTATGAGAGCCCAAGCCAGGGGGAAGGGGTGGAACCTACCGATGTTGTGAAGCTTGGTGTGGCTTTTGAGATACGTTTGCCTATCGTCTAGTTCAATTTCCCAGAGTGATTGCTGCCCGACATGGCAGATCATGAGCCGGTTCATAAACCAGCGCTCGTTCTCCTCCGACCTGTCCTTGTAGAACAACGAGACCGAGTAGGCTAGCGTCTTAGTCTCTTCGTGGTACGCTGAGCACAAGAACTCTTCGCTCACGCTGCCTACATTTCCCGTGAACCAGTCTCCGGTCTTCCGAGCCTTGGGTGTCTCAAGAGACCTGATGTCCACGATGACAGATACGCTCCACTGCCACTGGGATCCGATGCTCGCGAGCGGGGTGTAGATGACCGACAGGAAGAACCCCGTAGTGCAGGCGGCGTCGAACGAGACCTTGGTCGAGATCCTCGGCGTAGCGTCGACCATGGCCTCGTCGGGGCCGAGCTTGAGATCCCGTACCGTCTCGAGGGTCCCATCTCTTGTCGCCTCAATGGCGGACTGAGCGCCGATGGCTGCGCGGAGCCAAGTGGAGTAGTCCAATGGCATGGTCCCGTTCTGTAACACGGGATCAAAGTTGACGACAAGGTTGTCGCTGCGGATGTGGAGAAAAGTCCGCAGGAAAGAGAAGCTGTACCGCCGCCAGAGCTCGTTGCTGCACAGAGTGTCTAGATCATAGCTCAGCAGCCGAGGCTCCTCTTCTTCGCGAGATGAGAGAATGACCGCGGAATACAAACAGCCCGAGACGACCGCGGAGAGGAATAGCGGTTGATCTCTCTGCTGGAGGGTGGAGATGGATCGCGCGTCGTCCACTCTCCGTGATATCTCTACCGCCCGGACGTTCCCGAGGGAATCAAGAATGTGCAGCTGGCGTTCTTGTATCGGCGAGAAGGCGAGACACTGTACCTCGGCGCCCGCGAGGAGGGTGCTGTACTCGACCGTCCAGACCGAGGAGGCGATGTTGGGAGCTTCCAAGTCGAAGGCGAGCAACGACCACTCGGGGCGAGTCGGCACGCACAGAACCAGGATGTTTTCGTTGTCCGAGAAGGCGTGAAGACCACCGTTGTTGTAGAAGGCTACGAGGGAAGAAAGAGCTTGCCCAGCTGAGTTGTCCCCACTGTCGCGTGAGGACGTCCATAGCGTCAGGAGTCCGCTCCCAGAGCCCTGCTGCAAGCAGATGTACTCTTGTCGATGCCGTATACCGTCATTAGATTCTGGGCCTGAGGTGGAGCAGATGACGAGCGCGAAATTACCGCTGGGTGACAGGTCAACTAGCGAGTCGACTCCCGGGGTGGCCGACCGCATGAGGACCGCCGTGTCGCACAGGTCGTAGATCTCTAACAACCCCCCTTGTCTGATACCCGAGATGCATGTGGCATGACGTGAAAAGGTCAGTTGGGTCATGTCGGGGTCGATGAAAATCTCGGGCGGGGCGTCTCGACTACCAGTTCTGACGTTGTATCTGCCCCCGGCTGTCCAGAGCCAGGCAGAGTCGGCGGTGAAAGCCACGGCGTTCCTGGATTTCTTGAAAGTCTTGGAATACGTGAGATCGGCACGGCACGGGTCAGCACCGCAAAAATGCTCAGTCCAGTCGATGTGCTGTAGGAAGAGTTGCTCGTCATTTTCCAGCAGGTTCCAGACGTAAGTCTTGACGGTCACCGTGCCCGAACCTATGTTCTCGAATCGGGGCCAGACGATCGCCAGGACGCGCAGGTTTTTAGAGACGACGGTTGAGGCAACCAGGACCCCTGCTCGGGCGGGGTCAAGACCGTGTCGCATTCCAGCATCATGTTGTATAGTAGGGAGGATAGACTCTGTTCGGAGCTCGATCCGGTGAGGCTCGGACGTATCCATGTTTGACAGACGCTTGTGCAGCGAAGGCATGAGAGAGTGCCACATGACGACGTTAAGATCAGTGAGAAGGAATCTGTCAAACTTGTCACTGAGGTATCGTTTCTCCAACATGAAGTGGCCACGTTCTCTCACAGGAAATAGTGAGTCCTGTAAGAGAATGCAGTTCTGTCCATGGTTTGCGCTCGGGTCAGCATTGTCGATATGACTCCTCAAGAAGGCAACCTCGCTGGGGAAATTGTGGATGGAAGAGTTCCAGGTGCAAACGAATCTAAACACCACGCGTAGTCGCCGTGATATCTCATCGAGTGTCGCAGCTGTCCGCTTGTCCACGGTCACGTTCTCGACGTGTTGCAATTGCAAGACGAAAGTCTGCAAGGCGCGACACAGCTGATCAAAGCCGTCCCCGGTGATAAAATGAACAACAGCAAAGTACCACTGTAGAAACTTCTCCCAGTCAGGAGAGCAGACCAGCTGCCTTATGTCCTCGACAAAATCGAAAGGGTTTCTCGATGCCCGGCAGTGAGAGAGCCAATGGATGCAGGCGTAGTCCAGAAACGGGTGCAGCTTCCTGAGCGAGTCGGCATCGGGGGGTACGAAGCGGGATTTTGGCGAAGAGAGGTCGACCCGGCACTGCGCCAGATACTGGAGACATTGCTTGCCAAGATATCCGTGAGGATCCGCCATAATGAGGGAGTCGTATAGCTCAGTAGACCTAAGCTCGGGTGATTTGAGGAAGAACCGCCGGACGGAGGGATGGCTTAGGCGAACGTGCGCGGAGTCGATGATGACCAGACAGCGAAACATAGAACGGATGTCAACCTCCAGGTTCAAGTACTTGTGGCCACTCTCACCGAAGCTGATGATGGCCTCTAGTTGTGCGAAGGTGAGCTGTCGTTTAGCGCACAGCAGCCAAGCCAAGACGCGTTTTCCCAATGAGTTGTTCTCTTTGTGGAGGCCCATCCTTCTCGAGCCAATCTTGTTGAGAATGGAGATATAGTATGATGACAAGCTAGTCGGGGGATCTTCGAAAAAGTCGTATATTTCCTTCATTTTCTCTGCGGCGGCGAGATCCTTCAACATCATTTTGGGAAGCAGAAACATGCCCTGCGAGCTGGCTTGGAGTTGACTGACAACGTAGCGCCGAAGCTCTGTGTTATCGAGTTTCAAACGCAGCTCCGGGGTCACCTCTATTTCTGACTCGATCATCGTCGCAATGTCGTTGGCAATGAGGTCCGCAGTCAAATGGATGTTGACGACCTTGGACTGCGAGTTGGTCATCAGGTACCGGACAAGGCTGTCCTCGCGGCTGGTGCAGAACAGCTTCAGCCCGAAAGGGACTTCCCGGGCCATATCTAAGAGCACCTTGACGAACTCTCTCTTGTCGGCGTGGTCCCGGTTGTCGGAACATTCATCCAGCGCGTCGACGACGATGTAGCATGGAGATGACACGTTCAAGGTGTCGCGGAGGACATCCTTCGCAGTCTTCAACGTGCTGATGGTGGGAGAGCTAGTCTTTGCGTACGCCGACGACAGGATCTGCACGACTAGATCATCTGGCAGCCGCTGCAGGAGTTGGTAGGCAAGAGCCGCAAGACGAATTATGGGAGAGTGCAGCGTCTCCCGGCAGAAGAAGAACGCGAGATTCTTGCCCGATAATCGGAGGAAGTCGACTAGATATGCCGCCAAGGTCGATTTACCTGAGCCTTGCATCCCATGGAGCCAGACTAAACTTGATTCGTGATCGCCGAGCCACAGCTCAAAATCGTCCGTACGAGGCAACCAGGTACAAGTGTCCTCGGCCGCATCCGAGTGCTTATGAAGATCATCATCCCAGTTGATATTGTTCCTCTGGGGCCACAGCCAATGCAGAAGCTCCTGCTTTCGAGACCGCTGTTGGTCCATGCGTCTGCCTTGCTCATCGTTTTTCGATCTCTGAAGCTGACCTGGGTAAATCGGTTAGTCGTCATATCTAGGCAGACGAAGGAATTCATGTCAATCTAACTTTGCCGTATAATGTCCAGCTTTTCCGAATTCTGAGCCGCCAAATCCGAGAGCTTTTGCAGGCTAGAACTTGCTCGTTTTGTCAGCGTCATCAGCCGCTGTTCTAGGGCGTCTGCAGCCGGGTCTAGTTCGGGATTCTGCTTGATCAGAATCTGGGTTTGTATTGATTCTGATATTTGTTTGAAGTTCGGATCCTCCCTGTTGATGAAGCGGCAGATGGTGAGGTGAGAGACTTGGTTGAGGTGCAACGCGTCCTCGCTCTCGAATCCCAGCCTCGCGGAGGAGGCCGCGAGCGGCTAAGCAAGAGAGCATCAATTAGCAGCAATTTCCTTGGCACGATATCCAGTGCTCAATCTCATCAAGAGGAACCGTACCAGATCGCGGCCATTCTGAGTATCCAATCGCTCTGTTGCCCAAGCTGAGGTAATCCTGATCTTTTGCCGGCTGGCAATGTCCCCGAAAGTTGCGGTGAGATGTTCGATCACGCTGGACCACAGCCCGAATTGCTCTTGGCCCCGGTCCGAGGGTCCCGAGCCGAACATAGCTTGCCAGTGGCACAGATCTAATCCGAGGTGCGGGGTATCGAGAAAGACGATGTGATGTGTTTTGGCTAGTATTTCGCCGTAAAGTTCTTTTCGTGAAGCACAGTAGGATAGAGCCTTGTGCAGGTGAAGGAGACATCAGTATCAATCTCATAGCAACTTACCCAGACATTGATCTTTCCAGACGATGCGTTACGAAAACGGTAGACGAGTGACTTACACTTTTTATAAGAATCCCCCCTACCCCATGGCCAATAAAAGTGATCGGTCCTCGGCGCTGTAATGGGCTCGAGTTAGGATTAAGACCCATCCCCGACCGACAGAAAGAAACGACTTGAAATGTCCAGGCACAGACGTACGTGCAATCGCTTTCCACGCAACCCACCACATAGGGACTCGGCAAACGTCAGGACGCGGTCTGATTGCGTGGCACTGTCGTCTTTGGTCAAGTACACCTTGGTGGCAGGGTACCCAAAGAGTAGCACTCGGATCGACGGCATCTGTTCATGGAGCCACTGAAGCCATATTCTGCCATCACCCGACGACCAGGTCGTGAGCGGGCCGCCGGCAATTCCGTGGACAGCAACGACGCTGAGGGCCTTTAGTTAGGTGAACTGGCAACGGACGACCATATGAGCGAGGCAACTTACTCGAATGAAGTCTCAACGGAATCATCGGCCGGCCACACTTGCCGGAGACCGATGAAGTCATCGGATTGCGCCATATCTCCGGATTAGTATTCGGGTACCCGAATGTCCCTGTCCATTGGCGGTGGTGGGGCATATGGATCAGGGGCGGGACATCGCGACGATGTTCAAGTTGGACTTGCGAATGAGGACGTGGGGGGAGGGGCGGACAGCGTGGATTTTGCCAGTGGAAAAAAGGCAACCTGCATGATCTGGGCGAACTAAAACTTGGGCGCCCGGAACACGCCTGCACACATCTCGTGCCCTGCTTCTGCGGAAAGGGTGGGCGCCACTGGACGCCTCAGGAGGCCTCACGCCCCTTTGGACGCCCGGAACACCTGTCTCTTGCTCAGCTTCTGCGGGAAGTGTGGGCGCCATTGGACGCCTCAGGGGGCCTCACGCCCCTTGGAACGCCCGGAACACCTGTCTCTTGCTCAGCTTCTGCGGAAAGTGTGGGCGCCACTGGACGCCTCACGCTCCCTTGGGCGGCCAATCAGGGGCGTTAAGATGCACACCGAAAGCGGCTGCGAAGGGATTCACACTTGTCAGCTCTCTTGCGGGAGAGCGTATTTTCTTGCAGCTATCTACCTGGACTAATCCCCACAACAGTCCTTGCAAGGCGGACACATAAAACACCGCACTTATGGCATCCGGCGATGAACTTGATGAAGAGCCGAAGGGGACCCCGAAGGAAACCTTCGGGCTCCATGTGCTCTATGATCCACGCAACGGTCAGCCGGATGCGCCAGTATTTGCTGAGTAAGTACTTCCCCGCAGCAGCCCGCTGGTCGGATCGCTGATAGACTGCCGTTTTTGTCGCAGCGTGGTAGCTGTCCACGGCCTCGGCGGAGACAGCTTTTCGACCTGGACTGATGGTTCCTCGAATATCCTCTGGCTCCGTGATCTTCTCCCCAAGTCGTCCTACTTTGCCAATTGTCGTATATTCACGTTTGGCTACGATGCCAAGAAGTGGCTCACCCCGCTCGAGCCGTCCAAGGGCCGGGTTTTCACCTTCGCAGAGGATCTCCTCACGGCCCTTCGCAGCAAACGGATTCTAACCGGCAGCATTGGCCGGCCGATCGCTTTCATCGGTCACTCTCTAGGCGGCATTGTCATCAAAAAAGTAAGTTACAATAAATGCTTTAATCCCTTCCACCGGCCCATTTTGCGCCGTTCATCGATACGCTTTGCCGACGTTTCTCCCCTATCAGGCGCTTGTCATTGCCCACCTTCGCCCTTTACTTTATGGCGACATCGACGACTCTACCAAATCGATTACATTTTTCGGAACTCCACATCAGGGGTCAAAAACGGCGGCCTGGGCTACTTATCTAGGAAGCATCTCCAAGGTGGTTGGGGTTAGGAACTCGGCAGCCACCAGTGACCTGAAGACGTGGTCTCCCAGTTTGCTGGACTTGTCTCGGGAGTTCTGTGAACAGATCACCCGGCTTCAGCTGACTTCCTTTTATGAGACGGAGAAATACAAGGGAATCATCGTGAGCTTTGATTGTCTTCTCAGATCGCATCGTAACCTCACTTCAGGTTTACTGATTAGAGTGTTCATAGGTAGTGGACGAAGGCTCAGCCTTTATAGGTCACCACAAGGAGACCGTTCGGGCCTTGCGAGGAAACCACCGCACCATTTGCAAGTTCGCCTCGGCCGACTTGGACGCATACCGAACTGTTCTAGAGCAGCTGGAAGTGACCATGCACGAGATGGGAAACGCGCCCAAACGGTCCGTGCTTCTTTGATCGAATCGATTCTGGTCTCTCTACCCTGGCTAACAAGCTGCTTGACGCAGTGTAACGGTGCCAAACCAGACGGACGTCAACGCCTCAGCCCCAACGCGCGCGGGTACTCTCATTGAGGATTTTGAAAAAATGGGATTCCCCAACGTTCCCAAGTCGAGATCTGAAGGGCCACCGAAGGACACGAACAAAAAAGAGTGTTCCGTCCCAAGTGAAAGAGATCGTGACAACATCCAGCAGCTGGAACGACGGTGGACAAATCTCAAATTTTAGTCAGCAAATTCGATGCTCGAGTTTTCAATACGGTTCCTCTAGAAGCCGGCATTAGGGCCTGATAGAGAGTTAGAGGCAGAACTCCCTCCCTGAATGCATAATATGTACCTACCTAGGTAATTGAAGGGAAGCGCCTTACTCGTACAGTACGCCGATTCAAGAGCCCTGCTCCTTCCTATCAAGCGGCCACCGGATGCCCTATTCAGGCAGTTACGTCGTTGCGATGTTGTATCAAACCGGGTCCAACGGCCTTCTACCTTCCAGGTCAAGCGTTTTCAAACTCCTCCTTGTTTGCTAAATTTGCGTTCTCGAATTGCTTGTCGGAGATTTCGAGATTTGGATAAAATTTCCCTTGCGCATTCGAGATTCTGGATGCTGATGCTCGCCCCTTCCACAGCGAACGGTCGAAAGTCAAGTTTGGAAAGGCACAATGTGAGCAGATGTTCGCAGTCAACGTCTTGAACCCCTCTGGTCTACCCTCCTGCTGCCTGGTGTCATCTCCACGCCATCAAGGCATAAAACAGCCCGGATAGTACCTGGTACCTGGGCATAGATCAACTCGACGATTTGGCATTCTATCTCGCCCTACCTTTTCTCGCCCTTGTCTTTGCTGAGCCCCTGTCGAAGGCACATGGTCTCTCAAGCCGACATGGTCTCTCAAGCCGACATGAAGGCTGAAGCATCCATGTAGGCTTAAGCCGCTATGGAGGCATTCTCTGACTCTGTCAAGGGGTTTCGGACCCGTTTATGGTCTCGCGATCTCGCTGCCCAGTCACCTGACTGCCTCACCTGCCTCCAGGAACTCGAGGAGGAGGTTGCCGCAAGGAGAATCGTATGCTAAAAGCCCTTTTGCAACCCTCTCACGAGATCTGATCTCTAGAGAGCAAGCAACTTTGTGCTTCGCATTGACGACGAGAAGGCGAGTAAGGAGGATTGGCTAGAAAAACTATAACATATTCGACAGTTATCCGACGAACAGTTAGCTATCGCTGCCGTTCTCGTGACTAAAACTCGACTTAAAAATACAAAGCTAGCAGTGTTAAAGCGCTTTGCAAAGGGTTTTAAAAGATTGCGGTGTGGTTGGAGTGGCCTCAACATCCATACTTGAGGCAACTTATCAAATCGCGGACTCGACGAGCCGCCATACCTCCTGTTCTCAACTCTAGCCCACGAGCCAACACATCGCCTATTCTTGCGTCGACACCCGCCCTCGCTCCCACACCTGCCCTCGCGCCGACACCTGCCCTCGCGTCGACAGGCATTGAGTTGGGCGCACCCGACACCGCTTGCGTAGCTCAGCAGAACCTCCAGCCTACTCCATGGCTGGTGGCGCTGATGTGCTCGTTTTGTAAGACGCAGTTTCGCCCTCAATGCGCCTGTGAGCAGGCCACTGGTAAGCGCTCTTGGGTTCTCTTTCCTCTCCTCGACTAACAAACGCTGCCTTAGGCGCATCTCCTCCCGTAAACAATCCACTAAATGCCTCAACAAACGCCCTTGTGCTGCCGACGGCAACTCTTGTCGCGTTTAGTACTCCGCTAGACCACAACTATCCCAAGAACGCCCGGCTGCTCCCCGCAACCACATGCCCAGCCGCGCCTCCTGATGCAACACTGACAAGAGTGCCAAGGAAGCGGCCGAGACCAGAGCCGAGTCAGCCTACCGCCGTGCCTATCACAGGTGCTGTTACAGATACAGCTCTCGCCGCTGATGCTCCGACGATCCAACCGTCTAACACTAGCAGCTAGGCCGAATTATATGTGAGGTTCAAAATCGACACAAACAAGCTCTGCAAGCTTTTCGAGATGTTTTTCTTGAGGGGCAAGCTGATCAAGGTGTACTGTACCTAAACTGTGCTGCAAGCTGCACGTATCCTTGTCAATTAGTGCGCTCCGATCACAAATCGAGGAATAGCACCATCTGCTCGACTTCCCTTAACAGCAGCCTCACAGCGGGTGCAGGGGTTACGTCTGGCCCAGAACCATTGTCACCGACGCCTCTCTGCGGGTGAATGTGCATTGACGTCCACATGACGCTGAGTGCCCTCACGCCGTACCCTCTACGAAGTTTCGCCGATTTCCTCTTGGCGCCTAGAAAGCGAACGCGGCCGACGATGGCGCAATGACTCAAAAACAAGAAGAAACTCGTGACCATCGGGTAGATCACCAAGGGGCCACATATTCTGCTCGCGAAGCCATGAAAGGGCGCTAAGAGGCTCCTCATGGTCGACAAAGAACTCAGTGTCGACGCCGGAGACCAGCTCGTTGGCCTCCGCTGCGGAACCGCTAGGGTTGAAGAGGGTACCGCAGAGCTTGGCGTCCCGAACATAGGCGATCGGCGAGCCGGCCATGATGTCCCTCGCACAAGCCTGCATGAAGGAGAGTGAGACATGCGGAAAGTTGAAGTCTGGTGACTTGAGTCAGAAGCGGCGGCGATAGAGAACCTAGAACAGAAGGCTATAGCTCACCAGCGCATGCCTTGGAAGCGGCAATACAAGCCGCCAGATGGGAGCTCATGATGCCAAAGATCTCATCCTCGACTTTCCGGATCTTCTCGAGAAGGTGAGTCGCGAGCCGACGCTCCCTGTACTCGCGGTGGACGACAAGTTGGGTTATCCAGCAGACCTGCCGGCCTTGGTAGTCCCAGCGGCAGGCAAATGCATTTCCGGCAAGGGTGTCGTCGACATGGACGCTGACATAGTACCAGCGGGCGCCAGTAGGCAGATACTAGCTCCGCAGCCGAGACACACTCAGTTTGACATGGCTGCCTGATGAACGATGATTGCGTCAGCAAACCTGCGGTAGATGGACCGAAAACTCTTGGGAGTCACCAGCTAGGCCGGGTCCGTAGGGCGGTGGGGAAGATGGTACCTTGCTTGCCGCCCTTGCGGTCGATAGGCGTGTTCCAGATGCCGTAGTGATTACTGAAGAGATGGGCGGCCTCGACGAGGGCCGTGTCTGGAATGTTAGGGGATTCGAACTCCCTGAAGGTCTCGGTCGTCGTTTTGGGAGATTTGCGATAATGTCGGGCAGTTTTGGGTCTGTCAAATTGGACAGTGGGATCAAATCTCACCCTTCCAGATTGCAGCCCGGGACCAGCCATTTTAGAGGCGATGCCAGCACGGCGATCTTGTAATGGTTCTGCAGGCAGTACTGGTCGTCGTTGGGGATGACTGATTGCGTGCCCCGCTGACGGTGGGCAGGGATATTGGGCATGGACTTAGTGCGGCGTTTGATTGTAGGGACGTTCCGGCTCGGGTTTGAGCCTGGTTGGCTTGCGCAAGGCTGCCTGCAGGGCTCCAGCCAATGAGGAATGGAGCGTTGGGGGCAACGGCGTTCCCAAGAACCAGGAACAACGCCAGACGACGACGTTCTTGGGAGGAACGGATGGAACGATGAACGTTCTCAACGACCCAGGTACGAGATAGTACTATATAGTCACTCGTCCTGAGGAAGCTCTAGGAATTTCTCAGTCAGCAATCAGATCAAGATTCGGACATTCCCTGGATTGTGCGAATAAAAGTGAAACGGAGCTGGCTTGCCTGGGGGCAGCGCACTATTTTCCTTGATTAGCCAGGGTTAGGGTTTTGGCCGGATCATCACGTGGGCAGTCAGTCCAAAGTGCATGTCTTGACCCAGGCAGCTCTTCCCTTCCCGAGTGATGAAACAAACAAACAAAACCAGGCCTCGCCGTGCAGCATGGACGTTCCCGACAACAAACACCTGGGCGATGACTGCGACAGTTTGTCGAGCACTTTTCAGTTGTCAATCAACGAGATCGCCGCCCGTCATCCGCGCGAGCGATTGCTGGTCCACCCGCTGCGCTGGACCGACCGGCAGGTGACTCTGCTGGACTGCCGCATCCATTCCCGCTGTGTCAGTGAGCCGGAAGGTGCCCGGAGCAC
>FTIZ01752011.1_pt1 | contig 14183 bp, 18 predicted proteins | sample 1658381 | NCBI WGS metagenome assembly FTIZ01 (sample SAMEA3914822, study PRJEB12502) | metagenome | biome: forest; material: soil | place: USA | collected 2012-03-12 | depth 0.1 m
ACAGCTTCACTTTCCCGAGCTGCGATGCCGAAACTGCCAGCAAAGCTTGCTAGGCGGCATGTTGGAAGCACGCCCGCACCGTGTGGGATACACCGGCATGTCGCGACATTTGTTTGTTTGTAGGAGCTTTGGGAAGTGTCTGAGACGGACCTACTGAAGTGAAGGTCCTTGACCAGAATCGTAGCACACGCTCAGAAAAGGGGCCACGCAGTGTCGATGCTACAAGTGCCGGTAACGAAAGAAAAAAGGCAATCAATTCCAAAGAGATATAAAAGAAAAAAGTCTATGGTATCTATCTATGGTACATCCATCCCCAACCACTCCCAAAAGAACCTGGAACCCAAGCCATCTCCCAGCGCTGTGCCACTTGTCAGCAGCGCGCCACCGCCTCGGCAGACCACCAAAAACAGTAAACTGGAGGGCAACTGCCGACAGCCCCGTTGTCAAAACACAAGGCAAGCAAATAAAAGGGGAAGGGGGGGGCCAAGGCAGACTCACCATCGCACAAAACAGAAGAAAGATGAAAAATAAGCACAAACGCCAACAAATCCCCCGTCTATCCCTCAAACAGCCCATCCAGCCGCCACCCAAAAAACGCCCACCAGCAAAGAAACCCAACCAGTTCCATAAAACCCCCCCCCCTTAAAAAAAAGTCGCAAGACGAGGCACTCAGTCCTCCACCCCGCCACCCCGCCTCCCAAGGTCGCAAAACGCAGCAGTCCGCGACCTACCCGTCCACCTCAAGCCCTCGCCGTACGCGAACTCCTCACACCCCCCGACCGGCTCGAAGAGCCCCCCGACGACCTGCTGGACGAACCCTTGCTCGAAGAGCCCCCCGACGACCTGCTGGACGAACCCTTGCTCGAAGAACCCCCCTTCGGGCCTTTTTTAGACGACGACGGCGACCCCGACGCCCCGGCGCCAGAACCCCTCCCAGACCCCGAGCGGCGGGACCCGGTGCCCTCGACCTCGACATCGATCCACTCGAGGGTGCAGTCGTCGACGCAGTAGACATGACCGCAGATGTATCCCTCCGGATACACGTAGACGCAAGAATGGGTCACGTAGTAGTTGTAGCAGGACTTGCAGTCCCCGCAGGTCCAGTAGGGGATGGTCTGAATGACGGGACGCCGCGTGGTGGGGCTGGCTTGGTGGGGGCCGCCGTTGTGGGCGCCGTGGGTGGGCTGCTGAGCGCCGTGGGTAGGCTGGTGGTGGCTGCCGGCGTCGTAGTCGTAGTCGCTGTCGTAGTCGTAGTCCTCAGCCTGGCTGCTGGTGCAGGCAGGGTCGTTTGTGGGAGAAGACATTGTTGCTGTGTTGAAGGTGGCTTAATGGTGTTTTTGCGGATGTCCGAGTCTGAATCCTCTCGTCTTGAAGGGGTGTTGGGATGGTATTTATAAAACTCCTGTCTAGAACACAGACGCGGCCACCGATCTTATACACCAAGGAGAAGGGGCGGAGCCGATGTGTGAAGGACATGTTTGGCTCAGGGTGTTTGACCTGGAAGGTCATTTTGAGCCCGAGGTTTGGTTCGTCGTCGGTGAGAGACCCTGGCAGACCCAATGGGCCAGAATGAGGCGTCTCAGCGCACTCCTAGGGTGCGATATATCATTAGGGGGTGGCTAAAGAGAGAGTGTGTCTTGGAACCGCGTTGGTCGGGCCAGTCCAGGCGGAGTCGGGACCCTGGACGGTGAGGCGACAACTCCGAGATCGCTGTCGCGGTGAGCTCGGTGAGCGAAGGCCCCGCGGAATGAATGGATGAGAAGCGTCCTTGCCGGGGGGGAGGAAGAAAGGGAGGTCTTCTCCTCATCTTGGTGACTCCTCGCTGCGACCGAATCGCTGCGAGTGGATGTGCTTCATGAGGAAACCTTTCCAATGAGTTGAGTGAGTGGGCCATTCCCGTCGGAGGGCGCCGGCTTGGGCCCGCTGTCGGCGTTGCCCCATCCAAGACACTCGACAGCCAGGCAAAAGGACGACGCCCGGGCAATAAACGAGTGACAAGTCCCGTGACTATGGGCGTCCGAAGTCGGTACAACGCATGGCAAAGGGAGCTGCCTGATATGGGTTGATTTGAGCATCAGCAATGGGGTTCCGGACGAGGGCAGCTCATTTCCTCCCGACTTACCGGAGGGTAGGACTCGATCGGCCCGCATCGGGCATGGAAACTGGGGACAGACAAATTGTGGCAGTGAAGGGGGTGGCAGTAAGAAGGGCTGTGTAACTTGACCGAACATGCCTTGTTCTCTGTCCTCGATTTCGAGCAAGGGGAACTTGAAAGGAGGAAAACCGAGTCATGTCGCAGTTCCAGCGTCCGGCTCCAGCATCCGGTTCCAAAAAGAATATTTTCAGCGCCAGCAAGCACAATTCCAGGAATCAGAGAAGCGCCAAGAGAGATGGGGGCAAAACAAGGGGTCGGGAGGCGTGGTTGTCCTCGTCGTGCAGAGTACACGACAATGGGCACTGCCGCACAGCGCCCGTTCAAGGCATCCGGAATTGCCCATTTTGGGGCTTGCGAGCTTAAACCGGCCAATGCCGAGAACAGGGCGTGAGGAAATCTGATGGATCAGCTAGAATCCCTCAGAGAGAAGGCGAGAAAAGCAGAAGTAACGGGGACAAGGAGGCAATTTATATCAAAAACATCTCCTACTTCTTGCGGCTGTGATGAGGAGGCTCTACACAGTAGCTATCCTCTCGACCGAGACCCAAGAGCAGGCTCGATATTTTTTGCGTGGGATGGGCAGACAAATCCCACGGCCAGCAAGGGACCGCTGGTGCCAGGCGTTTTGCGGCTCTTCGGAGTCGGGATAACTAACATTACGGAGCCAAAAGCAACCCAGCTGAGCCATCAAACGCCAGAAAGCGGCGTCACGGGTGTCTGCTAGCCGTGTGTGGCGGGTCTTTTGGCCATCCAAAACAGGAAACGCGGCACAGAAGGGGACGACGCAGCGTGCCCGAACAGGCTGGGAGCCTGATGAGGCCAAGGCTGAGCCAGCGGTCGGGACTTCGGTGAGCCCCTGTCTGCGTGGGTGACGAGGTCCCATCAATTCCCAGCCGAGAGCCTCCTCTCCTTCTCTCTCTCTCTCTCTCTCTTTCTCTCGCATTCCTCGGCAGACAGGGCGGGACCGGCACTCACATCGCATCATGTGTGTGTTGGACAAGAGGGCTGTCAGGGGCATTGGGGAGGCAGGACCGCAGAGGAGAACGTGGGGTCAAGACTCCAACGTTATGAGATCTTGCCGCATGTTGGCATTGTCGAAGTGTTGCGGAATCTCAGCTAAATGTGAGCTGAAACCCAGATGCGATCGTTGTTGTTGTTGTTGCTAGAGCCGAGAGGTGGCGTCGTGGCTGGTGGCTGGTGGTTGGGTGCCCTGGCTCGCCTGGTTGTGGTTGGAGCTCGAAAAGCGGAGTAAGTTGGTGCGGGGGTCTGTGCAATTTGGTGGGGAACTTTCAGCGTGGCTCGCGTGGGTTGGGGTTCCCTGTGACGTCATGGGCCAGAATTATTGTGGAATGAATTATGCGTGGAAGCGCGACTCAATCAATTCTTGCCAGCATCCCGAGAGGCAAGCAGAATAAGTCTCTAGCACAGACTTGAATCAGCTTTCATTTCAGTATTGCCTGCTCGTCTCCAAAACTCAACTTATGGGTAAGAAAGAGGTAAGCAGGGCCGATGCAGAGCAATCCGGGACTGATTCCACCATCGGTCGACGGTCGTGCGCGAGTGGACTCAGTGGAGGCGCCCAGCAACGCGCCAAGATGTCGATCACTTGGGGCGGGTGGGTGAAGTTGGTGCAAAAACCTTCCTTCTTCCCACACTCGCTGTCCTTCAAACGGGCTGGTCTCGGGCCCAGCACGCGGGCATGGCAAATGTCGCGACTGGGACAGACCGACAGAGACAGACAGACAGCGAGAGAGAGAAAAAGAGACCAAGATCGGCAAGGTCAGCCGACTCTGCCCCATCCATGGGTCGCTGCATTCGCTGCATCGCTGCATCGCTGCGTTTGTCGGTCGGGTCTTGCTTGACACCATCGAGTGCTATCTCCAGCGGGCAGCGGCTACCCGATATTTCAGCTCTCATGACAGACGGCGGGCTGCCGAGACAGCATCCACATTGTGCTACCCTTCCTGCAGGAGGCCAATATCGAGGGGGGCCTGAGGGGGGCCAGCATTGGGAACGCGTCCGTTTGTCACACCCTGCGCGGCAGCATTGCTGCATGCGTGTTGCCCCTCACCGTCAAACCATGCCTCCTCTTGCTGGAAATGGTCGTACGACACTCGCGGTGATCAACACGGGGACTCTCGACTGGGGCCGGCCACGCGATTGCCGCGCAGGCGGAAGAATAAACCGGAGACTCAGGAGACCAGGGAGACCCCAAGGGTACTTGGCCGTTATCTCTCCGTCCCTTACCCCTACCCGGTGGACGTGATGTGTGCGCGCGCGTGCGGTGTGGACCCGACTCGGGCTCCCGGCACACACTCTACCACTGGCAACCTGGAAGATTTCATCATGTGGGCATCGAGAGACTGCCACTACCCGTGGCCAGCGCTGTTTGCCCTGTTTGCACTCGTCGGGTAGCAGCCAGGGTGAGAGAAGCCGAACCCAAGCGGTGCTGAGCAGCTGCGGTGCGGATAGCCACGCGATGCACTCACCGCAATACCAAAGTCTACAATTGGAACTCTGGGGGGTTTTCGCGGGGTTGGCTGTGTGCGGTGTGGGGTTACACTCGCCGCAGTATTCTGTCTTCCTGTCTTCTGAGAGGCCCCAGACAGCGATCCGATCATCCGTCCCTAGGCAACCCGCTGCCAGGATTCTCGCTCGTCAGGGCGGGGGGGTTCGAAGGAGAATGGAAGATTAATGTGGAGGGAATGCCCCCCGGCGACTGCGCTGCAGCAATTCTGAAAGTTCCATTGAACATGTTGCCATGCATCACCAACTGAAACCCCAAGCCGACCACCACACAAACGACGCGCCCGCGCCCGCGCCCGCTCCGGCTGACCCTGCGACGACCCTCCGAAGCCCTCCATGAGACTGCCTTGCCTGTAACTCACTCGGAGTGTGGCCGGCCAGAAGAGCAGTCATTGATTGGTACGTTGAGCCAGGGACTGGTACGGAGTACTGCAGTGCGGTACATGCCTTGTACATGCATTCATCGCTATGACCTCCGAGCAAGTGCATATGCCATATCTGCTGTTGTCTTGACCGCGATGCAGCGGCCCGTCGTGGCATGCAGGGTGCAAACGCTCTCACCCTCTCTTCCTCTCTCGTTGGCCCGCTGCCTCGGATGGCTGCCAGCGGCTGACCTCCAGCTGTTTCTGAGTCTGTCCTTGGATTCTTGACCTCTGGCAGCTCACTTTTTTGCTTTTAAATGCTGCTCTCTCCCATGTTGAGCCCGGTTTCCCCAGAGCTTGACTGAGACAGAGTCGACAGACCCGACCTCAAACTTGATCAGCGTCCATCACCTCTGCAACATGGAGAGCAACCATCCTGTTCGACCGGGCCTGCCGGTGCCGACTCCGAGTCGCCCCATGCACCGGCGGACCGACTCCAGCTCGTCCGAGGCGTCATCGCACGCCTCCCACACGTCGCACCGTTCGCTGGATTCCGAGTCAGAGGACCAGTTTGTCTTGTCCCCCAGCCACACGCCGGCGCACGAAAACCCGCCGCCCCGGGTCATGGTGTCGAGCTACATCCCGGATAGCCTCCTCCTGGTTGGCAAAGGTGCGTGCTTCTCATTTGCTTTGCCTTTGTCTTTTTGACGTCGATGTTACCTGGCAACGCCATCCCCCGACGAGTGAGACATTGTGTTGGAGAAACCCACTCCTCCAGTGCCGAGCACCCTGAAGAGTGGGGGGTTTAGGGCTGCAGCGGAGTTTAGGGGACCCCGTGGCTCGCTCAGTCCCTGCAGTAGGCCAAGCCAACGGCGCTGTGGGGGAGGGGCGCGGGGCAGGGTTCCGGGCGCTGAAACACTGCGTCATAGGGGCCAAGCTGCATCGGGACATCGAACTCCAAGACTGACTTGCTCTCAGAAGTCAAGCCTCGCCCCCGCGATGCAGAGACGCTCCGACGAGCCCCGAGCTATCTCAAACTCACGCCAAGCAGCAAGAGCCGCCCAATTGCCATCGACCTCCCCAGCGGCCGGCGCAGGGCTGACTCGATCCCGGCGTCCGAGCCCGCCCCGGTTGAGCCGCCACTGTCAGCCAGGGGCGACATAGCTGGGTACGTTATCCCGTTCTTCCGCTCTCTGCTCTCTTCTCACTTCCCTCTCCCGGATTACAGCGGCTATTTCCCCCTCCACGAGGACCCCGACTCCCGCCTCCACATCCCGCACCCCTTCCACACCGACACCACGATGGCCCGGCGAGCCTCCCACCAGCGGGCCGCTGAGTCCAGCAGGGTCACCGCCTCGACCACCTCGCCTGCTCCGGACACCCCGCTCTCGTCCTACCTCCCCAGCGGCCACCACCACGACGTGGTCCTCCCCCTGGGGAAGTACTATCCCTCCAATTGGGAAAAACGCCACGGCAAGGCCCCGCTCCCTCACCCCGTCCACCCATCCACCACCCCGCCACGCCCAGCAACAGCAGCAACAACCACCACCACATCACCCAGCTCAACCAACCCCCACCAACTCCACCGCCCCCACCACCGCCATCACCACACCGACCAACCCCGCCCCATCTCCGACGCCAAACGCCGCCTGCAACAGTACCAGCGCGACATGGTCGCCCAGGCCGCCATGGCCGGCAACGCCGTCCTCGCCAACAGCCCCTCCACCGCCACAGCCCCTTCCTCCCTCGGCGGCGGCGGCGGCTTGCACCTGCCCAAAGCCCAGCTCGCCGCCGACTTGCTCAGGGCCTACAGGCCCGTGTCGCCTGTTCTGCGACCCGTTGGCAGCCCTGGTCCTGTTACGCCGATGTCTTTGGAGCAGGAGGGGGATTGTTATTTGAGCTATGGTTTGCGCTCTTCTAGCGGCGGCGGTGGTGGTGGTAGTGCTGGCGGTGAGGAGGAGGGTGGTGAACGGGAGGGTTATGATGGTGATGACGATGACTGGAATGCGGGCAAGGGGAAACTGCGTCGGAAGGCGGCTCCCTTTGAGATGAGCCCTGCTGCTGCTGCCAAGATTTGAGCGGAGCGGGCTGGGAAATGGGTTTTCTTTTTGTATGGCCGAAATATCATGATACCCACACACACACACACAAAACAGATAGGTAGTTAGACGGACTGGATGGGACGAAGATTTGGTATGGGTGGCGGATACACCGGGTTTGGGCTGGGTCGACGACTGAATGGCGTTTTTACCTGTTTGAAACATTTTGTCGCAATGGATTTGTTGTAAGGTAATTTAGTTATGCTCGTCCTTGAGCAAAACGGCGTTTGGCAGGCGCTGGAATTGAGTCCTTCACTCACTTGTGGTGCTGGAAGACAGGTCGTGGGGCCTCGACCCAGACATTGATCTCTCTGTACCTCCCAAAGTGTCACCTGAGTGTCCCCCCGTCCTCAACGACGGTTGTATCAGACTACTGCCCAGGGCACAAGAGCGAAAGAAACAAGCCTAAAGCGCGAAAAACACATCCTAACATTATTTCATTAATTGCCTGGTCATGACCCATTCCCAATATCCATGTTTCAAAGCCCAGCCGTTGTTTTATACCAGGCCCATCCCATCCCCATCCTTAATACCGGACTGTGTGTGTCAAGTCAAGTGCATATGTCCCTATCGCTGTTTTTTAACCAAAAAACCAAGAAAAAAGAAGCAGAAAAAAGAAAACCCGCTAGAACTCACATCCCTCTCAGCGAGAAGAGAGACTGACCAGCGACAAACTAAGACGCTCACCACCACCACAGCCACTACTACTACTATCACTGCCACAGCTCACAACGGCCGGCAGTAGTTGGCAGGGAAATTACCCCTGACACCTCCCAGCTCGCCGATCCACCTACAGTCACAAATCACACGTCAGCCATGAATGCTCCTCAAAACACTAACAAAACAGTCCAAAGGAAAAAAGGAAAAAAAAGAAAGAACATACCAATCCTGATCAGTCCCCGTCCGCTTCACCACCTTTATCCTGTCCCCCTCCTGAAACGACAGATCCCCATCATTCCCGCCCTGACCGGCCCCCGCAAACGGGTACAGCGCGACGACCCACTCCTCCGGCTGGGCCGCCACAGGCCGTTTGGGAGGCGGCGGCGGCGGCGGCTTCTTCTTGACCAGGCTTCCGTTGACGTTGATGTGCAGCTGCGAGGACGAGCTGGACGGGGAGGTGGACGAGTAGAACGACCGCTGCGGGGTCAGTCCGCCGTTGGCGGAGCGGTTGACGGTACTACCGCCGAGGATGGTGGCGGTTGTGAAGTCGGTTGCGTTGGCGTTGCTTGGGGGCTTCCAGGAGGGGGAGGGCGTGGTGGTGGCAGTGGGGTTGCGGGCTTCGGCTTGGAGGAGCGGCATGGACGGGGTCCGGAGGGTGCGCGCCTGAGGCCCGCCGGATATGAGGCCGGTTGTGGTGCGGCGGGCGCCGATGGTGGGCTTCGTGGCCGGGCCGGGGCTCGGGGTGAGGCCGTTGCCCGCGCTCATGGGCTGGCGGACCGCCGTGCCGCGGGCGATGAAGCTGATGGTCTCGGTCTGGCTCCGGATCGGGCCGAAGGCGTTGTTCCAGGTCGCGACCACGTCTTGCATCGGAGGAGGAGGGGATGGGAACCCGAAATCCTCGCAGTACCCGTGCAGGGCCGTGTAGTACAGGCCCAGCAGCCGGTTTTGGATCATCACGAGGTTGGAGACCAGCGGTGTGATGAGGCTGAAGGTCGCCGTGATGATTGGCGGGAGCGTTTCTCGGATATGGTCGTCGGCAATGCTGAATTCCTGCATTTATGGTCAGCTCGACGTTGAACAGAGACAGGATGGGTTGTTCTCACATCGGCCGCCCGCGACATCTCGGCGTCGGCTTTGATGAGAGCAGCGTCTTCTTTCGGCGTGCGTCCCGATTTCCGCTGGAGCTTCAGGGCCCTCTCCTGGGCCTTCTCGTAATCCAGCCTCTTGTTCTCCCGCTTCTTGATGGTCTTGCGAATCGGCGCGATGGACTCTCGGGCGTCGGTGGCGGGCTTCACGACGTGCTCGTCGATCAGGACCATCTCTTCCACCATGTCCGCCTGCAGCTCTGTGTACGCCTTCTTTAGGCTGAAGGTGCGCTCAAGCTGGAGAGGTGGGGTGGGAACGGCCTGGCGCGATTGGTGACCGTCGGAGGCGCCGACGATGGGGTCGTAGAGGCTCTCATATTCGGTGACGACTTGCAGTTGATGGCTGACAAGGGCGGCCCAGGAATCCCTCCACATCTTTGCATCGTCGATGATCTGGAACGGGGCGGGGAAGATGTCAGCAAATTGAAAGGTCACCGTTGGGGGGACGCGCGGCACCTTTGCGAGAACACCGTCCGCATCCTCAAAATCATTCAGCAGGACAGCGACCTTGGCATTTTCTCCGGGTCCCTTGTTCAAGAGCTTGCCAAACTGCCGCTGCATCGACTGCATCGTGGCTCCCGAATCCGCGAGGGGAGAGTGGTGATGCCGAGCTTGCTGTTGATGTTGAAAATGGAGAGCAAAGGAGAAAGGACCGCAGCGCTGCGGGATTGGGGACAAATTCAGAGAGATGTGTGTTTCACACCACATGCAAGGCCCTTGTGTCTGTGGGATTTAGGCTGTCGCTGCAGATCTCGGAGCCGATCAACAGCGTCGAGGAAAAGCCGACCGTGGGCAGTTGGCAGTTGGGGGGAATAAGGAAGGGCGGGCCAATGTGAAAGGCTGGGGGAATCGAGAATCGAGAATCGAGAATCACAGCCAATTGGGCAAAGTGGTCAGCCCGTATTCACGAGCTGCATGTGATGTTGGTGCATCGCGTCCAAGGGCGCAGCTCGAAAGTGCAGGATAATTGCATGCCGGGAATACCAGGGAGGATTCGGTGCTGTGGCCTGGAAAGTCCGAAGATGCTGCTCTCCGTCCGAAGCTGCAGGGCTGCGGAACCAGGTCCTTCAGGGGCCGTTTCAGTGTTACACCAACCAACCTGGCCGACCAGGGAGCTCGAAGACGCAAATCATGAAACGAAACAAACTCAGGACTGCTTTCCAGGTTACGAATCACACGTCAAACTTGGCAAGCTTGGTTCTGGTGGAGTTCACCCATTTAGGCCAATCATGCGGCCTGCCACCGCTTGAAGAGGGAAGGTGGGGGTTGAAGGGGCGGGTCAGGTGACCGCGCGCGCAAACGGGACGCGCCAGGCATCAATTGCTCCATTCGCGTCCGAGGTCGAGCCAAGAATTACAGAACACAAACGGAGCAGCCGACCCCGACCGTCAGCACCTCTCACGACGTCTTACGACTGCTCACGACCGCCCACGACCAGACCAGCAAACGATGCGATGACGATAGAGCGCCCGGATATCGAAGATGCCGTCCATGATATCCTCGGGGCCGGCCTCGGCGGCGCCGATGGGCTCGGGCGGTCGCGGAGGGCCCAGCGCCCAGGTTCTCGAATTCATCTGCCTATTCACCCACGATCTCCGGCGGAAGCAGAAGCGGTGGGAGGACGGCCGCCTCAAGTACCACACCTTCAACAAGCGCGTCATGGTCTACGACGAGCGCGGCAACTTTGTCGGCGACATGCACTGGCAGCGCGACTGGAGCTTTGACGAGGGTGAGGAGGTCCAGCTGGAGCGTGGAGGCGTCATTGTCCAGGTCATGGAGTGCGTGGGCCGCCAGGCGCAGGACCTGTCGGAACTGTTGGAGAAGAGAGCCAAGGAAAAAGAACAGCGTCAAGCCCGAGTCGCCATGCGTCCGACCCTCTCTGCCGCCTCGCCGCACCTCCCCGTCTCTGGAGCCCGCGTGCACGATCACTTTCAGACTCGCCATCAGCCCCTGAATCATGTCCTCGGGACTCCGACCGGCCATCATGGCCGCGCGGTGGTGCCTTCCGAATCTCCTTTTGAGCTTCGCCAGATGGCCGACGAGAACCCCGACGACCGCACCGAGTCGCGGCCTGCAAAGAGGAGAAGATGCGATATCACACCACCAACCAAGAAGGGCTACGCTCAGGCATTGTTTGGAGCCACTTTGTCGTTGTCTTCGGCGCCTGCTAGTTCGGCTCCTCAACGGCAACCCGTCCGTCCGGCCCATCGGCCGCAACCAGAGTCTTCGCCACAAGAGGAGCCAATGCCGAATGGCGTCTCCTTGCTGCGCGAGGGCCGGGATATATCTGCGAGAATCAACTCGCATGCGGGTTCCTTAAGAGCGAACTTGGTTGTGCCTGTCGCCGAGCTCGAAGACGAAGAGCCACCCGAGCCCGCGCCAGTGATTTTGGCCCGCCAGCGCCCGGAAAAGCCGTTTATACGTCCTCGAGTGAGCATCCAGCATCCAGCAGACCTCACCAATCACTCTCCGACCTCATTCGACAATGGCGACTCTTCAACGACTGTCACTCGACCTACGCCCGCCCCCCCAAGGCCTGAGAGAGGGACGACCGTGCGAAACTCAAAGCTCACTGCGGCGACGAAAGGAAGACCGGCCGAAAACAATGCCAAAGCGGCCGTTGTCTCAAAACCCGGGGTCTCGACATCACAGGCGATTGTCCTCGATGAAGATGATGCCCCCGGCCCCCGCGAGGAGGAAGGCCATTCTCGTCAAGGGCAGGAACATGTCGGCTCAAAGCGAAGCGCTCCCAAATCGGCAAAACAAAAACCGACGAAGCGCAACAACGTACGACAGCTGGAAACTCAGCCTGCGGCCGCGGAATTGCAGGCTGCGGCAACACGAGCTGAAGATGTTGAGGAAACGGCCGTGGAAGAACGAACGGAATTGCGGCTCAAGCCTCGCCAGAAGCGCGGTCTCTTGCTACTGTCTGAAAAGAAAAGCAGGCACAAACAACTGAAACGACACGAGGCATCCACACGCAAGCTACCAGGCGGCGGACTCGTGGGACGGCCCACAAACCCTGTGGCCGCGGAGCCGATTCCTGTACACGCCCTTGACACCACCTGCCTTCACCCACTGCGTCAGGATAATAACCCATTCGCATCTTCGCCTGTCGACCCCGGTAACACCACGTCAGACGATTCACCACCGTGGCAGTCTAACAGCCGTCAACTCGTTTTGGGAGTGACTGGTTTCGAGAGCGAGAGCACCCATGCGATGCCGCGTCAAACAGCTGCCGCTCTAAGTGAGCACGGAAGGGGGGCAGTGGATCCGCGAGAATCACGGGAACCAGCAGAAAAAGACACGGGCGACGCGGATCATGGAATCGGGGACCTGTCGCCCTCCCCTCGAGCTAGGAGAATAAGTTCCAGACGCAAACCTGCTGCACGTGTTCACGAAGAAGCAAGCGAGACGTCTAGCTCTGACCAGGAAGTACCCTCGGAAGCCGTTGCACCCGAGCCCACAGTCTCCAGGCCCTCACGTCAAAGTCGGAAGGCCAAGAGCCCGGATGAGCAGGGTTCGAGCCGCCTCAACAAGAAAGCGCGGAAGGCAGACTCGGAGGACAGTGACAACGACGGGCCTCCTCGAGCTCCGGCTCGTCCACACCTCGCACGACTCAGCCGGAAGGGCGTCAGGAGCAGGGAAGTCATCGGCTTCGTGCCTTCTAGCTCACCTGTCATTCCTCTCGCACACCCTGCCCGGCCATCCTTGGGGGCTAGCCTTTTCGATCTCCCACTGGGTGATGCGGTGGAAGCCAGCTGCGTTGCAAGCCCCACAAGCGAACAGCTTTCGGTTTCACAAGAAGCGCAACCACTTGCGACGGAGGAGCCACAAATATCTCTGCCGCTCGTACCCATACACCAGGCTGCCGCAGCTGCTCCCCCACGGCGCAACTCACTCCCAGACGGCAGGGAAGGCGAGGCAAAAAGCAACGGCCCAACGGCGGAACCAACAACAACAAGGCCGACGGCACCACCATCCCCGAAACCCCCGCGGCATCGCAGCCTAATGCGCCATGCATCTGCCGTGTTGCCCCAACAGAAAGCTCGTATGGACGGTAGCACAACAGCAGCCTCAGCAGCCTCCATCTCCCTTCACGGCACCGGGGCCACCTCGGCACCCGAAAAGGAAACGAATCCGACGACGACGAGGCCGCAGCCCCGCAGCCGGAACAGACCACCCGTGGTAGGAGCAGCAGCAGACCGCCCCGCCCCGCCGCCACTGTTACACAACCCCCCAAATCAGGAAATGAAAGACGGCCCTGATATTGGAAGCGGTGTAACCGCCAACCTCCCACCGCCGGAGGACGAGGCGGACACGGCAGCAGTATCAGCAGCAGGACCTGCCCAGCAGCAGCAGCAGCAGCAGCAGCAGCCGCGGCCCAGGCTCGCCAACCCGGCGACGCGAGGACGCAAGGCTGCGCTCAAGTCGGACGCGGCGGGCCAGGCGCCACAGTCTGTCCTCCCGCCCGCGGAACCCGTCGCGGTGGGGATGATGGCGCGGCCGGCTGCGATGATGCTGCCGTCGCGGCTGGATGCTGCTGCCGCTGCCGCCGCCGCCAATGAGCGCCCCAAGATCACCATGCGGTTTCCTGGGTTTACTTCTGTCAAAGGGGGCGGACCGTGGAGCAGGGAGGCGCATGATTTGTTGGAGAGCGGGCGGCCTGGTGGGTGAGGTGAGGGAGTTTAGGTTGGAACCCGTCTTGTTGCGTGTCGTGTCGAGAGCCGATTCGCGGTCGCCGAGTCACTTGCGCACTTGCGCGCGGATACTTGCAGTGTTTGCTTCATCGGCGCCGTCGTTGCTTTCTTGTTTTTGGGGAATGTGGGGTTCTGTTGGCCCGGACTGTTTGCTCCTGGGTTCTGGAGGCATGCGGCGGACCAAAGAGGAGCCGCGGGGGAGGCTACCTGCAGTGATCGATCATAAAAATCAAGTATGTACATGAGAAATGACAGACGGCCATGCGCAAGGCAGTCTCCCGCCCAGTCTCCATTTTTGGAGTGTCTCAGCTGCAACATGCATGCAAGAAGGATGGGGGATGTGCCCTGTCGGATGTTTGGCACGGAGGACTCTGCATGTTCTGTTTGTCCTGTACCAACTCGGCCAAATCGCCGGGTCTTTCTAATGCCACCTCCTCTCTTCCCCAGCGCCCATGGAGGGGGAATTGCTGCACAAACAGAGAGATGATGACACGGCATGTGACAGACGACGAATGTGACAGATGACAGATGACAGA
>FTIZ01752019.1_pt1 | contig 14158 bp, 8 predicted proteins | sample 1658381 | NCBI WGS metagenome assembly FTIZ01 (sample SAMEA3914822, study PRJEB12502) | metagenome | biome: forest; material: soil | place: USA | collected 2012-03-12 | depth 0.1 m
CCCCCCCCCCAAAAACCAATCCAACCCAGCCCAGAGAGCAAGAACACCAGACCCAAACACTCCGTCCCAAGACCGCAAACTCAAGCGAGTTGTTGACAACAAAAGAAGAAATGCAACGCCAAACAAAATCGCTGGGTCGCTCTCCCCGATCCTTTAAACAAAAAGAAAACAAAAAGCAGAACAGACTTTGTCCCATCCCAATAATAATAGCCCCGACCCACCCATTCCCATCCCACACAAAAGAAAAAGCCCAAAAAGGGAAATATGACAGACAAGAAGAGGCCAAGATGATACCAAAGTCCAAGCACGGTACCGCCGTGCTGGATTGGTGTGGTGGTGGTGGTGGGGGGACAGCCAGCCAAGAGGACCGGACCAGGGGGGGGGTCAGCCAGAATGCCTACGCGGGGGGCAGCGCTCCTTCGTTATTTCCTTGGGGGATGTGGGTCGGTAGTGCTCCCCTTTCCCTGGCTGGTCCTCTCTCTGCGTGGTTGTGTGGGCATCGCGGTTGGTGTCGGTGTTGCCGCGATGGTCTGATCGGCATGCTGGCTGGCTTGAGGTTCGTTGGTGGTACGAGCCCCGTCCCGCGGTGTCGCCTGGGTGGTGTGTTGTGTTTGAGCTGACTTTGGGTGCTCCTTCGCGGAGCGGCCCGTCGCTGACCGGCGCCGTATTGTCGACTCATCAACCCGTACCCGGCCCCTCCCCCACAGGCCCTGTGACCACCCTCGTGTGTCGTGTCGGCGAGCCCTCTGTCGTATCGCTCCGACGCCGGCCCGCGGTGGCGGCGTCCGTCTGCGCTCTCTGTCTCGTCTCGTCTCTTCATTATTATCTCCGCCCGGGTGACGCTCCCGGCTTTTCTCGCGCCCCACTGCTCCCTTCACTCCACCCATCCGACAAACGTCTTGGGCCGGCTTAGTAGGTCCGCTGCTTGGGGCGCTTGATCAGGTGCTCCCATGGTGGGTACTCCTTGGGCTTGCACTCGCCTGGATATCAAGAGTGTCAGTGTTGGGTCCAAGGGGGTGTAGGAAGAAGGTCAAGACATACCGCAGAGCTCTTCCGCCCGGTACTCAAAATGGGTGACGTTGGGTTGACACCTCTTGTGGGTGGTGGTGTACTCGCGGCACCATTTGGAGGCGATCCACCGGAAGTGGCCGCATGAGTACTCGCGTTGGGTATAGTCGCACATGTTTGCTGTGTCTGTTGTGTGGAGGGAAAGGTCCGGGACGTGAAAGAACGACGGGAGTGTCGTTCAGGTGGCGGGCTGGGTTCTGGTGAAGATGTTCGAGGTTGTATGTGCTGGATGTACTTGGTCTAGTCTGCACCGGCAGATTGACGAGTGTCTGATGTGAATTGGGTTATTGGTTTGTGTGGAATCGTCAAGGCATGTGGGCATGTCGAGTAGCTCGAGGAGAAAGGTGGTGGAGGGCAGCGACAGTTATTTAACTCTCGGCATCGTGGAGGTCCAGACACGGCCAAGAACTGGTGGAGGGGGACCTGTCAGTGTGTCGACTTGACCAGGAACCCATGTTGGGGCTTCATGCAGCCTCTTGGAGTCTTGGGGCTGGAGCCGGCCAGGGTCGGGAAATCGCTGGGTGGGTGCAGCACGAGGCATCGACAAGGACAGGGGTGGGCGTGCTTCTCAACCGGGCCGAGGGGTGTGACGAGAAGCAGGGATCGTGGAAGATGGAAGGAAGGGTTCCAGACACCTCGACTCTGTCGCTCATGACGGGTGATTGCTCATGCCTTGAGCCCCTCCACTCTAAGCCCAGACAGGCAGCCGTTCGGACGGTAGATCTTGTACCAGACGAGCAGTGTCCAAGGATATCCGAAAGCCCTCGAGCGCCGTATCGAGATAGCAACTCGGCCGTTTGGGCCTCAATTTGTCTCGGAACCTCCCACCAGACGCGCCAGAGAATATTGGAACACTGTCCACGGTGTCGTCCGGTGTCCCATCCACACCAATTCTTTCTGGCAGCGAACTCCAGGAGGGAGCTAGAGCTTAGCGGAAGCGGTCCGTCGCCTGCGCTACGCTGGTTAGTTGTTGATACCAACCCGAAGTGGGCAGGTCTTGCTTGACCGGTACACACCCAGCGCTCTGGAAGAGGGCTAGCGCTGGCTGGTCCTGTAACCACTCAGTTGGACATGAAGAGCAGAAGCGAATTGAAGTGCCGTGCCGGTGGCTCCAGACGGTTGACGAGGCTTGCATTTGCCGGCTCGTCAGGCGCGGACGCCAGGTCGAACCTCTGCCTGACGACAACCACCACACGGCAGTCTGGAAAACGGAGCGCCAAACGGCGGGCCGGAGGACCTTGGCACAGGTACCCGCTACCAGCGTCCACCGTACCTCCTCCAGCTCTTCCGGGTTGGCTCGCGACATGGTGAACTACGTGCCCAACCCTCCAAGTTCGCACAATGGCGTTGGCTTCATCTGATCGGGCAGGCCTGTCCCGTCCGCTGCGATTGTCCTCCGGCGCTCCACAGCCTCCCCAGCGCTTCCCCAGGTGATGATTTGAGCCGGTCATGCCCGATGCCGACAGTTTCGGGTCTCGTCTCGTCGACCGTGGTGGAGCGAGAGAGCCAAGTGCAAATCACGTTACCAGCCAGACATCCTTCGCACATCCCGAGATCGACCATTCAGAGCCAGGCCTTCGTAATGGCCCGTGAGAGGCGGGCATGAGCGTCCTGGGGAAGCACGTGTCGGGTGTCTGGGGGCATGGATTGGGTCTGGGTCTTCTGGGGTCGCTGGGGCTCGTCGCGGCGTGGAGCCGAAAGCGAGTCCCAAACACGGTTGTCCAAGCAGACTGCTCCGTCGGTCCGTGTTGGCCTCCGCGTCCCTGCTCGGAAGATCCAGAGCGCCGTCAGGAGTGGTCTGCCCGTCAGTGCGTGCCGTTCCTGGGCGGAGGAGACGACGCTATGGCCGAAAGAGGGTGATTTCGCGCTGCAACGCCGTTGATGCCACCCCTTGAGGACCCGCACCGGTGAGCAGGGTGTTGCATCGCCAAGAGGTTCCCATCGCATCCTTCGCCCTGCACGGGACGCAAGCACTGCATCCAGAAGTCAACCCACCTCCAGGCGGACGGAATACCGATATGCAACAACGGGGTAGCGCAGTCCACACGTGCAGTACGAGCCATGCATCGACACTGATTGTCGTCTGATGTCTGCCACTGCGATGCCACCTCTGGCTCTGGCCCTGATCCCGTCAAGCCGACCGAGAGTTTCATCTGCCGTCGCTCGCCAAGCCGGCCGACGAGGCATCGCTGGCCGCTAGCTGCGCTGATGAATCCCTCCCGGGCCTCCAGAACACGCGGCGCCTATTCTCCCGAAAGATAGCGCTACCCACCATCGCAGGGCAGTGAAGAGATTTTTCTCTCCTCCTCCCGGGCCGAGAGAAGAAAAGAAGAAGGTCGTCGACGACAAAAAAACGCGCAAACCCCGGCCGACGAGCATTGCGCTTGTCGATTTCAGAGAAGCGAGCGCCGATGTGGGTTTTTCTCGAGCAGAAGCGGGTTGCGAGGGGATCCAGAGGTGGGACTCGAACATGTGGAAATTGGCTCGCGGGCGCTGGCCCAGGCATTTACCCGGCACATGCAACAAGATTGCAGGTGTTTCCACTTTCGAAGCATCGTCGAAGCTTTCAGGTTCCAAAAGTAGCACACGGATCCGCTTCCCTCGCTGCTGCGACTCGGGCAAAACGACGTTGCAGCAGACAAGCGATTGCGTGGTTCCCGGTCTCTTCTCGAAACATGGAACGCTCAGTTGTCAAATGTCAGAAGTCGACGAAAGCGGGGCGAGTCTCGACTGCCCCCCTTTCCCATCTGAAATCTGAGACCGTTGCTTGCCTTGCAGGCAGGCAGGCAGGCAGGCACATGCATTTCTCGGGGCAAAGTCCTCAGCACAGACAGGCAGGAGACAGCAGGCAGGAGAGGAGACACAGGCAGCAGGAAACATGCCGCAGGCACCAGGCACCGCCTCTGTTTCTGAAGCCCGCTTTGATGACTTAGGCAGGTAGGTGCATGCGATGGAGTTTGGAATCGAATGTTTCGCATGTTTCGACCATCTTCGGCACCCTGGTCCACCACCCGCCTCGCTGGCCCAATCGTTGCTTTTCCTTGATGCCGAGCTGCCGCACTGCGGGCCGCCGAAGGATTCCTGGTGGCTTTCCTTGGGCATTCTCGAACCTGAATTGTCACGAAACCAGAATGCTCTCGTGCTCGCCGTCGTCCTTGTTGAGCTCGAGTCCCGAAGCACATTCCCCCACACGCGGATTCCGAGACATCTGGAGGCTGGGCTCCTGGGCACCACTGGGTACCACGAGGTCAATAGGCACATGGCATGACGCCGATCTGCATGCAGTGGCGACAAGGGGGCCACGCTGCCCTCAATCAGGGGCGCAACGTCAATCTCTACGTTAAAGTCAACGTTGGCGAAAGTCCTCGGCAAAGCCGACGCCGCCCACTCGAATGTCTCTCATGACTCAACAACCCTGCGATATTCGTATGCAGGTTTCGGAATCGCCCGACGGGAGGCGCTCTACTCGACGACCTGCTGGACGGCGTCTGGTCTGATCACGACCGAAACCCCTCGCAACAGCGACAACCGTGCGACTTGGGAGTGTCTCTGGGGGAAGAGCAACTGTGCATGGCCTAGAGCGGGGAATGAAGCACAGACACAGTCAAAAGCCGCCGCCATTGGGATCAGACCACCCACCGGTGAGGCTCATGTGCCCACGCTTGAGCGACCATGTGGAAATGGCTGCCAATGAAGAACCTCGTGGTCGTCCTGTGGGATCGTCCGGAGCGAGTACCGGTCTTCGAACGATGTGCTACTTCCAACTTGGAAACGAACTCGCCTTAACCGCATCCTATTGAGGATCTGCCTGCAGCTCGCAGGCTGAGCTAAGGTGTGCATCCATGCTGTCGGGCCCTCAGCTCTCATCGAACGCCAGAGGAACTCATCACCGATGGTATGGGATTGGCCCAGCAGCACCGTCGCCAAGACGCCCTATTGCTTAGTCGAGGGGTCAAGGATCCAGGGGGATTCCGCCCTGTCCGGCCTGCGGTTCACGAGCAGCGAACAGTGAAACCGAAAGATGCTACGGGCGTCGTCCGTGCTGGACGATTCCCAGGTGCTGACGTTCTGCGCTCGGCATCATCAAAAGTGATGCCCATGCGGGCCATGCCATGCGTCGTCTCCCAGGCGGAGAGAGGACCACATTCTCAGCAGCAGGCTGCCAGGGGCAGGCAAGCCTTCATTCTGCACCCCTGCAGGGCGGGACGGCCGCGGCTGACGGCTGCAGGGCACCGGCCGAGTGGGTAGCCAATCGCAAGAGTCCCGACTGACGGCACCCCGGACGCCGTGGGAGTGGGTGTGCGAAAGCGATGCATCCCACACGTCGGACCTGGCAATGCTTCCCCTCATTGAGGGGAACCGAAGGCTCTCTTCTTCGAGAAACCTAATAGCGTATTCTGCATAGAATACGCCCCTTCTCTTTTCTCCGTCCGTTCGTGTTGCATAACGGATTTGACGCCTCAGCGTGGGGAGCTCATCCCAATCCGCTCGACTGCATCCTGCCGAGTTGCCTGCCCCACACCTCCGGCGGCAACCAGCGCAAGCCACCACGACTCTGTTGTCCCTGAGATGAGCAATGACGAGCCTGTCGATCGTGGGCACTTTCGCGGGCGCGTCATGCTATCCGACCCTCGTGCCACGCCGTGGGATCCGAAAGCCGCAGAAGCACTGGCGATCTCATGCACTCCAAGGCACCTTCGCTCTGATAGCGCTCTGCAGGGCAGGGCGAGACTCACGCAGAAGACCGTCGATCAACGTCAAGTTATCGAACCCGGGCGCTGACTGTCCGACTAGTGCGGCCATTGCCTGGTCGAAGGCGGTCGGGGAGGGGCAAGCCAGCTCTGGAACTTTCCCATGCCAAGGACCCGACTTACTCTGTAGGCACCGCCAGTCCGTTCTCGGGTGTATTACTCCGGTACCCCCACTCTCCGGGACCCCATCCGAGGGGACGAGGAGAAGAGACAAGAAACCGGTGAACAACTCGGGAAACGAGGCAATCATCCAACGAGCCCGGTTTCTCGCAAGCCCGGACCAGCCCGTCGGGTCCCGGCGAGTGTTCTCTCTGCGCCATGGCGTGGCCCACACCCAACCCGCCGGTCTGGGACTGCACTTCGTTCCCGCTCTTGGGCTTCTTACCGCTTTCGTACCGCCATGCATCGGCGGCGTTGAAAGCGCGCGACGATCCGGTTGGCCTTTTTACTCTTGCTTTGGTCAAGGGCGTCTGAGTGGGGACGGAGGTGTTTCCGTCCACTCAGGCCCCGGAGTGTGCGTGCGGTGGCTGCAGGGACTGTCTCAGTCCTGCGAAGTGTCAAATGGCGAGAGAGCTATTGTGTGCACTAAGTGCTGAGAGCGTGAGGATCTGCGATTGGGAGAGACACTGACTGGCTCAGGATCAAGCAATGCCTAGCGAAGCATACGATAACGTAAACGTTACCACAGTAAGGCCGAGAGCTTTCCGCATCAACATCGGGCTCGGGCAGGACGAAGAGGCATTTGATCGACGCGGTCGCCGCGGTCGCCGCCCGCCCGGCGGGCGGAATTAAGCTGCCAAGGACGCCCATTGACTCGGTGGTCACCGAGTTTGTCGTCAGCAACCCCACAGACAGGTAAAGAGGGACCTTCCTCGTAAGCACGAGGACCGGCAGACGTCAACGGGATTTCCACTCCGATGGGGTCGACGGAAAGACCCGTGAGAAATCCGCTTCGGCACTCATTCTGGTCCCAGGAGCACCCTTCCAGACAACGGCACTTGGCGGTCCACCTAAACCGCCGGCCCCAACGATCAATAACTCTCGAAATAGCACCGCAAGAGCCAAGGAGATCCCAGCATTTACAAAGCGCATTCCACCGAAAAACAATCCCGATCCCATCGGCACCGAGTCGTGTGTGTGCGTTGCGGCTAACCATTCTTCCGGCTCGGTTCCGAGCGGGGACGGCACGGCGCGCGTCCGGTTCCTGACTTGCGCCGCGACCAAGACCGGGCGCCGTCCACATGCGAACGTGCCTCGACGGCACAGCACCGCGGCCGGCGTTCCGGTTTTCGGTTAGGTGCTCGTGATTTGCAGGCAGGCCAGCGGCAGCCATGGGTGGGAGCAGAACAAACGCCATACACCATGCAAGAGACACATGCGAGCCAGTTCAACACATCACAGCTGACGCACACACGCAGCCGCCGACAAGGGTATTTCTTGCGCGCAAGTTCGTTCCTCCTCCGAGTCCGCTGCTCTCCAGTCCTGCGCGTGTCTCAACAAATGCACACCGGTCGGCATGCGCGCGCCGATAAGCATGCAGCCTCTCCTATCATCGCTTAACAAGCAAAGGGGGGAAGGGAAGAAAAAAGCTTCGTCGGCCCGACAGGCTTCCTTGCTCTTTCTCCTCCTCGGTTGCTCGGCTGCAGGCACGAACGCCACATAACAGAACTGGCCTGCTGTGTGCCTCATGCAGGTACAGTACCTGTGCAGCAGGACGAACTATCCCATGCAGGCAGGTGGATTTTTGTTGGTAGGCAGGTCGTCGTCACAAAAACGCTTCGCTTCCTTGCCTCAACGGCCGGCGGGGCGGCGGCCCTCGGCAGCGCAAGCGTGGCTGGGACCGTCGCGGCGCGCCCGCTTCCGGGACTACCTCGGTTGGGTGGGGTCTGCGGCGGTTGTTGCGATTGGGTTCGAAGTCAAAATTGTTTGTGGAGGAGTTGACGCTGGCGTTGGCGTCATCTCATTTTCTGAGTTGTCTTGTTTCTCTTCAGGGGAGATATCCTGATGCACAGGGAGGGGAACCTGGATTCGTGTCCTGTCCATCCTGTGGGATGAGTAACAGACCACTCCGGGCCGAGATCCAGGCCGAGAGACATGGTCATGGATGGCGGCAGCCCGGAAAGAGGGCATGCGGCGCTGCTCCTGCTGCAACAAGTGTCTTAAACCAGTCAAACCATGAGAGTTGTGGTGATCTGCCCTGGGGTTTTGAGTGTCATCAGTTTACCCGGGGCAGAGCTCGCCGCCGGGTAAATTGCGACAGGCTCCCCTGGAAGACTGCGCTGGGCGGTGTTTCGTTGGGGGCGGTTTTGTGGTGGGGCCCAAGGAAGCTTGAAACTGTCGACGGCGCGATGGACTGCTGCGGTTGTCTGGAGAAGCGAGCGGCATCTTGACACGAACAACACCTGGGGCTTCTCGAACGAGCCTCATCCTCAGGCGAGATCGGCGACCAGGTGCTCGGATTCTTCGGTTACCTGGGGTTGTGCTCTTGGCATCGCGTGCATCGTTCGAGACGAGCGTCTGGTGCCTCCTTGGCGCAGATGCCGGGGTAGAGGCTGCATCGAGGGTTGGCCGGGCCTGGCTGCGTCAATTTGGTTCCCTGGCCGAAGCCACCACCTTTGTCTTCACCGGTTGCCCGAGCCATTCCGAGTCGAATGTCGCTTCGCCGAGCAGGATGTGGTGACTGGCTGCCGTCCGAACCACAAGCCGAAGCCCGATTGGAGGCTTCTGGCGTCATCCGCTAGGGGTTGCTTGACTGAGAGTTAGCACAAGCCCCGGGGGGGTTTCAAAGCAGGACCGAGTCGGCCACCCTTAACGTCGGCCCCAGTACTCGTGCGGCCCGCCAGGTTGTGACAGATACCATGTAGAGAAACTCGAGAGAGAGAAGCATCCTATCCTGTCCTCACCTCGGAGGGTGTCCGGAAAATTGTAACATGCCACCGAATATGCAGTATGCTCCATCTCATCCGTCAACCAGGGGAAGGATTCTTCAGCACTGGTGCAACGTCGCTTAACAACGTTGGGTCATTCACCTATTAGAGATGATGGATTGCATTCTTTGTCATTCAATATGTTCCTAGGCGGTGGCTTTGCAAGGTCCAGTCTCATTGGTGCTGAGCCTGGTGTCTAACTGAGACTTGATCAGGCCATTTTAAGCTGTCAAACTGCAGCATGCCGGCTGCTATCCTGCACTACTTTTCCAGGGCATAGCGGTGACATTGGTTTGCTCGTATTTGGCCCTTGTAATAGGGCGAGGGCTCGGTTCATGGAGCTGAAGAGAGTTGGCGATATTCTCCAGCATTTGCCATGAGCGGAGGCGAAAGAAGAACGGAGTGGAAATCCGTTATCTTCTAAGCACACGAGCTCCAGGAGAAACTCAGGAGCAACGTCCAGGCCGACATCAAGGAAGGCCCTGAGGAAGACCTCTAGGAAATAGAAACATAACGGCGATTCAAAACCGACATCGAGTTGTGCCTAACAGTTGCAGCAAAACGCCAATCATTGTCCCGAGGAGTGTCTGTCGCACTGGATGTTTTCCGGTTTCGACGGTTAGGGGTTTCATACAAAACCATCCTCGAATATTCGTTGTTGGTCGTGTTTGTAAGCAAGTCTCGTAGCGAGCTGTAGCAGCAGCAAGAGAAGGACGAGGCGAGCTGCAATGAACAACAAGAAACGACGGTAGATCATTCTTGCTGGTGTTACAGACTTTGAGGCTGCGTTGTAGTGCCTCAATATAAGTGTTCTTCTTTGCCTAACTTTGCAGGAAGTATCATTAGCTGCGTTGAGATCTTGCACTGTTGATTAACAGCGCGGTTGTTGCGCTCTCGTGTCAACTTGCCGCGGGAAGCAGCCGCCATTCACTCTCTTGCAGATTAACATTGACTGGCGATGGAGCTCGTTCCGAAGCTGCGCATGCGTGTCTGGGGACGCGCGGATCTTGCTTGTATGTAGAAAGTGATGGACGCGCGGCTAAATGCCGAACCGGGTCTTGAGCCAATATATTCTAGACGGCGGGCAAAGCCGATGGCAGCTATGATATTTACCCATGAATTCCCCGGAGAACTGTCCACATTGGTTCAACCTTGGCATCGGATACCCCAGAACACCACACTCCCATGACCACACACGGTCCCTTTAATGGACGGCTGAGCCTGGGGTCGGCTCCTTTGCCCCGGACTCCTGGCGCTCTCACCCCACACGACGCGGACGACGAGATGAAAGCGGGTGAGTTCCGGGCTCCCGGAAGCTAGAGACGGGGGGAGAGGATGCGGGGATGTTTGGATATATAGAAGGGGCCAGGAGCGGCTACTCTGTGTTACTTGTCTACGCTCAGCCTCAAGTCGGAATTTGAAGAAGCTATCCACAAGATGCTCGCCGAAACTGTCATTGCCGGTCTGCTCCTGGCCTCGGGCGTGGTCGCGGCGCCGGCTCCGGACCCGCTCACCTTCATCAAGCGGGCGCCCAGCCCCGGCGTGGTTATCACGAAGTGCAGCCAACCCGGCGTGCTCGCCCTCGCCTACGACGATGGCCCGTACCAGTACACCTCCACGCTGGTCGACATTCTCGACAAGGCCGGCGCCAAGGCCACCTTCTTCTGGACCGGCACGCTCTACGGCTGCATCTACAACCAGGCTGCCGCGGTCAAGAAGGCGTTCGCCTCGGGCCACCAGATCGCCTCGCACACATGGTGAGCATCACTGCAAACAATCGACTGCTCAAAGCAGTCTTGAACCGCTTCTTACACACACCACAGGACCCACGGCCACATGGGTAGCATGAGCGAGTCGCAGATCCGCAGCGAGATGACCAAGGTGGAGGACGCGCTCGTCAACCTGATCGGCAAGAAGCCGGCCTACATGCGCCCCCCCTATCTCGAGACGGGCGGCCAGTTCCTGCCGACCTTGAAGTCGATGAACTACAAGGTCATCACCGACGACGTTGACGCGGGCGACTGGAACAACAAGACGCCCGCGCAGAGCGAGCAGAGCTTCCAGTCGGCCGGCGCTAGCGGCAATGGCCACATCCCGCTCATGCACGAGACGTACTCGGGCACCGTCAACACCCTCACGCCGTGGCTGATCAACTGGGCCAAGCAGAACAACCTCAAGCTGGTTACTGTTGGTGAGTTAGAACCGTGACTGAACATGGTAAAATGGAGGGTCGCTGACAACTATTGCAGCCGAGTGCCTGGGCGATGCCGACGGCATGTACCAGACTGGAACCTTCACCCCCAACGGCAAGAACACTTGCTAGTGTTGTGGTCCGAGCTATGGACTCAAGATTCGTCCTAAACAAAAGCAATGGGGCAAGTCCGGCCCCGTATATATTTCGTTTCTGCGTACAAAGGTCAATACAAGCTGCATGCTCTCCCGTTCGCCGTGTCAACCAACGTAGGAGCAACTCTGCCGTCAGCGGCATTATTCAAAATTGCAAGAACATATGCTTTGTACACGTGATGGACTCGTTGAGCCATGCTGCAGATCAGACCTCATTGCCCCTGAGTCAGCGCACGCAACTCCTCCTCAACCACCTTCAGGGGGTTCCCCTTGGCCACTTCATTTGCCAACTTCTTCGCCTGCGTGCGGTACGCGTCTGTGCCCGTAATCTTCTCGACAGCGTCACGAACGGCCTGTACAGACGGCCGCCCAGTGCGCAGGTTGATGCCGGCGCCCGTCCACTCCACCCGAGCCGCGACCTCAGCCTTGTCCTCGGTGAGACCGGCAGCCACGACAGGCACCCCGTTGGCCACGCAGTGCATGAACCCGCCATAGCCGGCGTTAAAGACCATGACGTCGGCAACGGAGAGCACCAAGTCGTACGGGATGAAGTCCACAACATGGACGTTGCTGACGTCGATCCCCTCCTCAGGGGCAGGCAGGACGCCGGGCGGCACCTCCAGCCCTTGCTTCCCGAGCAGCGCAATCACCACCACATCTGTCCTGCCGGCGAACGCCCTGATAGTCGGTGCCAGCAACATGCTGTAGTCTCTCGCCAACGTGCCCTGCGAGACCACCACGACGCTCCGCTTCGCCGGATCCCCCGCTGGCAGCTCCGCATTCCCAGCCACCACCGACCACCAGTCCGGAAGCTGAAACCACGCCGGCACATCCTTATTCGGCGGCAGGTTCCCGGCGAACTTGACATGCGCCGGCAAGTCCGGATGCGGGTACTCCAGGTCCGGATGGCACAGCTGCAGCGTGGCATCATGGGCCGTGACGCTCAGGTTGACCATCCACTCGTCCGGCACGTCCACCCCGCCAGCCTCCTTGATCCTGTCCCGAAACCCCTCATACGCCCCCCTAACCACATACTTGTACAACCACTCCCTCAACACCCCATCCCTCTCCCTCCCCTCCGCACCCGTCGCAGGCAGCATGCCCAACGGAAACGCCGGTGTCCCCTCCCCATCCAACATCAACGGCGTCACATTCACCCCCAAACTCCTCGGCATAACCTCATACCCCTCCACCACCTCCCTCCCCCACTTCCACGGCAAATACCCAAACCACATCGTCTCGCTCACCACCACAACCTCCCTGTCCCTCCCCACCTCCTGTTTCACCGCCTCCAACGCCGCCCGCGTACTCTCCACCTGCCCCTTGATCTGCCCGATAAAGAACGTCTCAAAGTCCCGCACCATCCGCGGCAGCCCCTCGGCGTAGCGCGCGCGCGACATGCCCCATTCCCGGTAGGGCCCGTGCTCGAGCGTCAGGGAGGCGTGCACGGGGAAGAAGGCGCTGCCGGAGCGCTCGATGAGGGCGCGGTGTTGGATGCCGCCGACAAAGGTCACCGGGTGCCCGAGGGAGGTCAGGTGGCGGGCGATGGCGCACAGGGGGAGGACGTGGCCTGGCGCGGTGGAGGAGGTGCAGAGGATGAGGATTGCGGGGAGGGGTTTGGTGTCGGCCATGTTGGGTGATGGTGTTGTTCTAGTGAATAGGTGTTGGATATGATTTGGAAGTTCGAGGGAGTGCTACCGTGCGGTGTAGCACGGGAGGGGAAGGTTTAAGGTGTGCTGTTCCGCGCAAACGAGAGTTGCGTTATATATACATATAAACGGAGCGATTGAGTAGACTTGTGGGTCTACTTAATGATGCCTCGAGGTTGGAAAGGCCGAAAGGCCACATGCTAAGCGACCTAGCTTGTTACACAGGACTGTAAATGAGGGAAGTGGGGGTGAAGGGGAGAGTATGGTGGTGGAAGGGATATTCCGGGGACTCTTGCCCCTGACTAGACGCCCGGATCGGAAGCCCCTGAATCGGGTACGCGCTGGAGGTAGACCGGACATGTGGCGGCCCCGATGCAAGTGATCGAATTAGAGGCTACACCCAGGGTGGAGGCTGTCTCGGTTGCCAGAGCCGGCTTGTGCATACTATACTGTATGTACAACTTGACTAGGGCCAAGTGAGGTCCCCCAGGGACGAGGGTGCCCCCATTCCAAGAAATTAGACCGAGAGCAAGGAGGAGCTCATATGCAGAGAATAGCTACCTACAGGTCGCTAGAGTATCAATCTCTGGGATGCCACACGCGCTGTTTCTGTTTAGCCGGATGACGAGTCTCGAGTCTTGATAGACACAATCTCCGCCCTAGGCGAGCTCGACGGGGCCGACATCTCGGGACCGATCGACCTCCCAAGCACCGAAAAGATGGTATGATACATGGACCAGCATGGGCAGGGTGCCGAATGCCGAGCCTCTCTATTTTTACACATATCAGCGCCGAGTTCTTGGAAATAACCAGGAATTTCAGGAGGTGGGCTCGGGTCCGGTTGGGGGGGGGGGATGTCGGGCCTGGAACCCGAGGGAGCATTACCACCACTACGCCTTGCATTCACACGGGCAAAAGAAACAGGAGTGCACTTTTCGGCGGGGGATAAATGCTGTAAGAGAAGGCAAAAAACAAACAAACGACAACTACAAGATTCGAACTTGTGAGGGCGAACCCAACAGATAGCGAATGCGGAAATTCAAGTCTGTCGCCTTAACCACTCGGCCAAGTTGTCATTAAAAAGTTAATGGTGGAAATTTGCCCTAAGAGGGCACAGCGTAGCCCTCCTGGCGACGCTCAAGGAAACAGACCGTACGCGCCGCGCCCACACTCATTCACCGGGATTGAAGCAGAGAAAAGACTGGCCTCTGTGTAGCACAGAAAGCATTCTGTGTCTAGCCCCACATTCACAATTATCATTCCTCCTGATCCTGCCCTCCAACATCAATCATCAACCCCTCCAACACCGCCTCCAAAACCCTCTCACACCCCTCCCGATACCTCCTCGCAAGCTCTCTATTCCCCCCTCCTCCCTCATCTCCATCAAGATCAAGTTCCTCAGAAGCAGCCCTCAACC
>FTIZ01001470.1_pt2 | contig 14089 bp, 12 predicted proteins | sample 1658381 | NCBI WGS metagenome assembly FTIZ01 (sample SAMEA3914822, study PRJEB12502) | metagenome | biome: forest; material: soil | place: USA | collected 2012-03-12 | depth 0.1 m
ATGAAGACCAAGCCGACCCAGCACAGTGTCAAGGAACTGCGCAGCATCGGCATCCAGCCCGACATCCTGCTGTGCCGCTGCGAGCACGAGATCCCGGCCGAGGAGCGCCGCAAGATCGGCCTCTTCTGCAACGTCCGCGCCTCGGCCGTCATCCAGGCGATGGACAGCGACAATATCTACGCCGTGCCGATCGACTACCATCGCCAGGGTCTCGATACCGAGGTGCTCGAAGTCTTCGGCATGGACGCCGAGGGATCGCCCGACCTCAGCCGCTGGTTGGACCTTACGAGACGCTACCAGTACCCGGACGGCGAGGTCTCGATCGCCGTCGTCGGCAAGTACACCGTGTTAAAAGATGCCTATAAGTCCTTGATTGAAGCGCTTTATCACGCCGGCATGGCCAACAAGGTCCGCGTCAATATCGACTGGGTCGAATCGGAAACCTTCGAGAAGGCCCCCGAAGCGATCATCGAGCGGCTGGAAAACGTCCACGCCATCCTGGTGCCGGGCGGCTTCGGCGAACGCGGCGCCATGGGCAAGATCGCGGCGGCCAAATTCGCGCGCGAGGAAAACGTGCCCTATTTCGGCATCTGTTTCGGCATGCAGATGGCGGTGCTGGAAACGGCGCGCAGCCTGGCCGGCATACCATCCGCGTCCTCGACCGAGTTCGGCCTGACCGATGAACCGGTCGTCGGCCTGATGACCGAATGGCTGAACGGCAACGAACTGGAACAGCGCAAACAGGGCGGCAATCTCGGCGGCACCATGCGGCTCGGCGCCTTCGCGGCGAAACTCGACGAAGGTTCCCAGGTGGCCGAAATCTACGGCGAAACCGAAATCTCCGAACGCCACCGCCATCGCTACGAAGTCAATCGCGACTACATCGAACGGCTGGAAAGCTGCGGCCTCAAGTTCTCGGGCATGTCGCCCGACGGCCTGCTGCCGGAAATCGTCGAGCGCCCCGACCATCCCTGGTTCATCGGCGTGCAGTACCACCCCGAACTCAAGTCACGCCCGTTCGCGCCGCATCCTCTGTTCACCAGCTTCATCGCTGCCGCCAAGGTCAAGAGCCGCCTGTTCTGACACTTCCACCTCTCCCCCTTCACGGGGAGAGGACGAGAGCCGAGTGAAACGAAGGCGATCGGGTGAGGGGCGGGCGCCAGCACGTCAACCTCCTTTACACGTCGCGCCAACAAACGGCCCCAACATTTTGATATAAATAAGGATTTGCCATGCGCCAACTCATCTCCTCCGGTTCGCCGTTCGAAGCCGAAATCGGCTTTTCCCGCGCCGTGCGCACAGGCTCGCGCATCGAGGTTTCCGGTACAGCGCCGATCCGAGACGGCAAGACGGCAGCCGTCGGCGACGTCTACGAACAGACGAAGGCCTGTCTCGACATCATCGTCAAGGCCGTCACCGATGCCGGCGGCAAGCCCGAGGACATCATTCGCACGCGCATCTTCCTGACCGACATCGGCCGCTGGAAGGACGCTGCCCGCGCCCATGGCGAGGTGTTCGCCGCCATCCGCCCAGCCTGTACCTTCGTCGGGATCAAGGGCCTGATCAATCCCGAATGGCTGGTCGAGATCGAGGCGTCCGCCGAGGTCGTCTGAAGCCGCGCCCGGGCACGATTTGCCGATTTCGTCCGTGTGCGGTACTCTGCGTTGTGGAGGGCGCCGTTTCATGACGCTGAAAGATCATCTCGGGCCGCTGGCGCGGACCATGTTTGCCTCGACCGGTGTCTTGCTGCTGGTGGCCAGCATCGCGTCGGCCTATAGCGACTGGCCCGTCATCGTCGAGCACAAGGCGTCGAGCTTCGGCCTGTTGCTGACCCTGGCCGTCGCCTTGCCGGTGGCCCTGCTGATCATCATCTGGTCGTCGATAGGCCAGTTGAAGGAATGGCGGATCGAAGGCGACCACCTCAGCATCCGTCTCATGAGCCTGACCTCTTGGATGCGCATCGTCGATATACGGCCTGAGGACATCCGCGATTTCCGCGTCGAATCCTACGCTTATGAAGACGGCGGCGACCGCACGGCGCACTGGATCGTCATGACCATGCACGATGGCCGGCGCTATAAATCGCCGCGCACCTTCCGCGCCGACGAGATCGGCGAGGCCAATGCGCTCATGCAGACCATGCGCGGCGGCAGCCGCATCATAGGCACGGATGAGCCATGACCAACGTAAAATATTTTGCCATGCTAGGCTTGGTGGCAATGGTCAACCTCACAGCATGTGCCCCCAAGCCCGTGAGCGGTACTTTGTGGACCTGCAATATGGCTGGCGAAAATAGCCCGCCTTACCTACATGCCGACACCATTTATACGTTTTCCGGCGGTACGGCTGATGCGGAAATGCGTTGCGATAATGCAGCCGGCGAGGATGGCAAGCCGGCCGACCGCATGCTGACATTGGACGTCATCGTCAAGACGCCAGACGACAAGCCATTGAAACTCGCCAGCGAAAGCGCGGAACGCGGGCAAATCACTTTGATCGATCATTACGGCCACCAGAAAACACGCTGGGTTGAAATTCGTTCGCCCGGCCATTTCAGCATCAGTTTTTTGGGTAGCGGCAGTGATGCCAGTATCGAACTCCCTGCCATGATCCAGCTTCACCTCGTTGACGGACATAACCAACGCCTATCAGTCGATACCGACCAACCTGGCTACCGTCGATTTCTCGAACGCTGCGAGACCTATGTCGTTTCCGACATCACCGTTGTGCCACGCTGAACATTTATCCCACTTTGCCCTTGATCCCCAGCGACTCTTGAGGCATAAGGCCCGCCTTCCGGCTCGCCTTGGCGTGGGCCAGTCCTGATTTTGCGCCTGAACGCCCGTTTCGTGTTCGGCCTTTGACCAAGAAGAGAGACTTCAAATGGCCGTACCCAAGCGGAAAACCTCGCCCTCGCGCCGCAACATGCGCCGTTCGCACCATGCGCTGGGTCCCAATGCCTTCAGCGAAGACAAGGACACCGGCGAACTGAAGCGCCCGCACCATGTCGACCTCAAGACCGGCATGTACAAGGGCCGCCAGGTGATCACGCCGAAGAAGGACTAATTTCCTTATTCGTCAAGGTTTTTGAAAACGCGGATCGGGCAACCGGTCCGCGTTTTTTATGCGCCAGCTTGACCCATGGCTGGCCAACCTGTCGCGTAAGGAAGGCGATCCGCCATGACCGGCTTTGGCATTGACAGGCCAGGGGAGGGGCGGTTTAGTCGGGCGCGAATTCCTGGAGTACGCCCGACATGCTGATCGCCCTGCTCGCCGCCGCCGCTGTCGCCAATGCGCCTTTGCGTACCAAGCCGCTCGCCACCACGCACAAGCCCGCCGCCGCCGCGCCGGTGCACAACAAGGCCAAGCCGGCGGCCAAGACACAGCCCAAGCCCAAGCCCGCCGCGCCGGCCGCCCCGCCGCCCTTCGATGCCGCCGACCCGCTGGCCTTCGCCAAACTCGGCATGTCGCAATGCTACGGGCCGAATGTCGCCAACAAGACCTGCGCCTCGCTGGTCTCCTTCCGCGACAATGGCGACGGCACCTTGTCCAATATCTCCACCGTGCTGATCTCGCACGATCCGGTGGCGGTGCTGAAGACCATCACCCCGGTCAGCGTCACCGATGGCGCCATGTGCGGCCAGATCACGGCCGACGACATCGCCGCCGGCACCCTGACCGTCGAAGGCAACCTGCTCGCCTCGGACGCGGCAGCGCCTTACCTGGCGAAAATTTCCGCCGGCATGACGCCGCTGTACGGCCACCAGATCTGCACCAGCTACAGCGACAACGGCAAGGATTTGACGGCCCATATCGCTTTCGACGGCGTCGCCAGGCCCGAGCAGGACGGCGAAGTGCTGTGGGTCTCCGACAAGGACGGCTATACCGTCGCGCCGTGATCCGTTGGCCGGCTCCTAATTCGCCGGATTGTGCGCCTTGAGGAAATCGGTCACCGCCGTCAGGGTGGCCAGCCGCGCCTCCTGCCCGGTGATCGCGTGATCGTCGCCCGGCACCTCGATGAGGTCGACCGCCTTGTGCGCCCCCAGCATGGCGTCGCGCATCGTGCGGCTCTGCTGGGCGGGCACGCTGGAATCGCCTGTATCGTGGATCAACAGGATCGGCATGGCGATATCCGCGGCATGCGACGCCGGCGACAGGGCCTGGCGATCACCGCCACCGAGATAGCCGTCAAGCAGGGATGGCGATGCCGGATTGGTGCGGAAGGCGCGCGGCCATTGCGCATCGGGGATCAGGCTCGTCATGGCGTCCTGCTGCGGCAGCGCCTGGTGGCTCTTTTGCCAGTCGGCATAAGCATTGAGATCGCTGATGCCGTTGATCGACACGGCGCAGCGATAGGTGCCGGTTTTCCCGGCGGCGGCAAGGGCGGCATAACCGCCATAGCCGATGCCGACCATGCAGACACGGCCGGGATCGGCCAGGCCCTGGGCGACCAGGGCGTGGACGCCATCGTCGAGGTCGGACTGCATCTTGCCGCCCCATTGGCCATTGCCCGCGTCACGCAACGCCGCGCCCGCGCCGTCGGAACCGCGATAGTTGGGCTGCATCACCAGGTAGCCGCGCGACGCCAGTGCCTGGGCCAGCCAGGAAAAACCTTCGCTGTCATGGCCAAGCGGCCCGTCATGCGGCAGCACGACCAGCGGCAGGTTCTTGCCGTCGCTGCCCGGCGGCAGGGTAATCAGGGCACTGATATCGAGACCGTCGGCGGCCTTGTAATCGACCCATGACTGATAGGCGACCCATTCGCTGGGAATATCGGCATAGTCCTCGCCGATGGCTTCATTCTGCCCTGTGCTGAAATCGACTCGGTAATAGGCTCCGGGATCCTCGGCGCCCTGGGCATAGACCACCATCGCATGCGGGTCCCGCGCCACGGCGGCGACATGGGTATTTTCGCCCGGCACGGCGTCGAGCGCCTGCTGGTACAGGCTCTGCAAACCGGGATCGGACAAGGCATAGGCATCGTTGACACCCGGCGTCATGAAGCCCTGCAGCCTCAGCGTCACCGGATCGAAGACGGCGCGCGACGAACCGGCATCGCCCGGTTCCAGAGGCGCGGAGAGGGCGCCATCGGCCGAAAGCTGGTAATAATGGTACGTCCGCGTGCCCGGCGCGGCATCGATGACGATGATCGAAGCGCCGTCCGCCGCAAGACCCGCCAGGATCGGCGCGAAGGTATGGTCCTTGGCCACGATCTTGCGCGTCAGCACCGGTTTCCATTTGCCGTCGCGCTTCATTTCGATGCTGAAGACGGTCGACGCCAGGCCGTAGGTCGCCCGCGCCACCGGCGTGCCGTCGGGCGTCACCACCCAGTCGTCGACATAACGGCTCTCACGGTCGAGGTCGCCGCCGTGGTCGTCGATCATGCGGCCAAGCCCGGTGGCGGGATCGGTCGCCCACAGATAGACGCGTTCGGTCGGTTGCCGATTGACCGTCTGGGAGCGCAGTTCGAGATAGGGGCCGATCAGGCGGTTCTGGCCGTCGCTGGTGGTCATCTGGGGCGTGCCTAAGGGCAGGTTGGCGTTTTCGCTGATATGTTCACCGAGATTGACACCGGTCTGGGCGTTCATGTCGACCGAGGTGACCGAATCCTGCGAGCGCACGCCGTAATAGACGCAGTCGGGAATTTTCAGGTCATCGAGCAGGGCGGCGGCGATATTGGCTTCGGTGGCGCCGGCGGGGTCGCTCATTGCCAGCAGGTTCGACCGCCCCATGCCTTCCGGCGGCTTTCCGACCAGTGTCGACATCAGGGTCCGGTTCGCGCCGCCGCCGCCATCACCGGTCGATCCGCAGGTGCCGCGCGGCCCCGTCCGCGACGAAGTCACTAGCACATGGTCGTTGTCGGCAAACGCAATCGCCGAGATATTGCCCGACGTCAGCTTGACTGCGCGTTTTGTCTTGTCGGAAAACCGGTAGGTCGCCAGGATGTGAACATTATCGACCGTGGTGACGAAGGCAAAGACATCGCCGTCGGGCGACAGCGCTACGTGTTCGTACTTGGCCGGTTTGGCGTAGAGGTCGAGCGGCGGCGGGGCAGCCTCCGGCTTCTTGCGCACTTGACCGCGGATGACGACCTCGGTGTTGCCGCTGCCGCTGGTAACCTGTGCTGCTGCCGGCACCCTCGCCAGCAAGGCCAGAACGATCGCTGTCATGCACCCAAATTGTCGCGTCATGGTGCGCTCCCCCATTATTTTATCCCCCGCCGCTCTTCATGCCCCGAAATAGCAGCGGGCTCAACGATATTCGTAGGCCTCTTGCCGTCAATCGCCGCCAGGTTTAGTTTCATGAAGCTTGGGGGAAATCATGACGCTGCGTACAATCAAGATCGCCGGACTTGCACTCGTTCTGTCTGCCCTGGCGTCCGCCGCCGCCGGGGGAACGTGGCCCTACGACGGCACCGGAAGCCAATGGACCAAACCGACCGATGGTTCGCCGCCGGATCGGACGCAATGGATCGACTTCCTGCGCAAAAGTGCGGCTCACGGCGACAATGAAGCTCTGGTCAACCTGGCCAGCGCCCTGGAGCAGGGCTATCCGCCTGAAACGCCGGATATTGCCGCCGCCCTGCAGTTGTACGAAAAAGCCGCGGATCAAAACGATAGGTATGGCCGGGAACGGATGTGCGTGGCCTATCTCCTGGGTGAAGGTCGCCCCGCCGATATGGCCAAGGCCATGGGGTACTGCAACAAGCTGCCGGACACGGATCCGGCGGGTCTATTCAGCGCCGCCTTCGATTACGACCACGGCATCAGCGGGCCGAAAGACACCGACGGCGCCATGGCCTTCTACACCCAGGCGATCAAGGCTGGCAGCGGAGAGGCCATGGATGCCATCGGTGAGAAAGCCCTGGCGGCGTCAAATCCTTCGGGGGCGCGTAAATGGTTTCGCCAGGCAGCCGCCGCCGGTTCGGCCGATGGCATGGTTCATTTAGCGGCATTGCTTGAAACAGGGCAGGGCGGCGATATCGATCCGGACGAGGCCTACTGGCTCTACGCCAATGCCGACCGGCGTGGGAATGCCACAGCCACCGCATGGCTGGCGGCACAACCCGCTCCGCATTCACCACTTGACCGCGTCGACATCACGGATGGCAAGACCAGCCTGATTTCCCAAACCATCAGCGACGCCCAGGGGACACGGACGGTTCCCTTCGACATCTACGCCCTCGGCCAGGCCATGGCCAACTACTATCCGCCCAACGCCGTAGCGGCAAACATGGAAGCCAGTGTCGAGATGCACTGCTATATCGACGGCGGCAACAAGATCGACCTGTGCCTGCTCGAACGGGAATATCCCGTTGGCTATGGCTTCGGCGCCCTTGTGCTGGCCCTTTATAACGGCAATCTCAGCGTGCCGGCGGTCAACGCAAAAGGCGAACCCACGGCGCGTAAGGTCGTGGCTTTCAATTACCATTGGTCATTGTCGCATTGACTCGGCGAAAGCTTGCCTCGCTCTCCGGTCCTTGCTAAAGCGCGCCTGCATTTCTCCCCAGACGCGATAGCCAAGGACCGTTCCATGCCCGAAATCATCGACATCGCCGCCCGTGAAATCCTCGACAGCCGAGGCAACCCGACCGTCGAGGTCGATGTTACCCTCGATGACGGCAGCTTCGGCCGCGCCGCCGTGCCGTCCGGCGCCTCGACCGGTGCCCACGAAGCGGTGGAACGCCGCGACAACGATCCCAAGCGCTACGGCGGCAAGGGCGTGCGCGGCGCCGTCGATGCGGTCAACGGCGAGATCTTCGAGGCCATTTCGGGCTTCGAGGCGCTGGACCAGCGCCGCCTCGACCAGACCCTGATCAATCTCGACGGCACACCGAACAAGGGCCGCCTGGGCGCCAACGCAATTCTCGGCGTGTCGCTGGCCACCGCCCGCGCCGCCGCCATTTCGGCCAGCCTGCCGCTCTACAAGTACGTCGGCGGCCTGGGCGCGCGCGTCCTGCCGGTGCCGCTGATGAACATCATCAACGGCGGCGCCCATGCCGACAACCCGATCGACATCCAGGAATTCATGATCGTGCCGGCCGGCGCCGAATCGTTCTCCGAAGCCCTGCGCATGGGCGCGGAAATCTTTCACAGCCTGAAGAAGGGCCTGAAAGCCGCCGGCCACAACACCAATGTCGGCGACGAAGGCGGCTTCGCGCCCAACCTGGCTTCGGCCGAAGACGCCCTGGCCTTTATCATGAAGGCGGGCGAAAGCGCCGGCTACAAGGCCGGTTCGGACTTCTGGCTGGCCATGGACGTGGCCTCGACCGAGTTCTTCAAGGACGGCAAGTACAACATGACCGGCGAAAAGAAGGTGCTCGACGCCGGCGGCATGGCGGATTACCTCGAAAACCTGGCCAACAAGTTCCCGATCTGCTCGATCGAGGACGGCATGGCCGAGGACGACTACGAGGGCTGGAAGGAACTGACCGAGCGCCTGGGCGACCGCATCCAGCTGGTTGGCGACGACCTGTTCGTCACCAACCCCGACCGCCTCGAAACCGGCATCGTCGAAGGCATGGCCAACTCTTTGCTGGTCAAGGTCAACCAGATCGGCACGCTGTCGGAAACCATGGACGCCGTCGACATGGCCCACCGCGCCGGCTACACCAGCGTGATGTCGCACCGTTCGGGCGAAACCGAGGATTCGACCATCGCCGACCTGGCCGTGGCCATGAACTGCGGCCAGATCAAGACCGGCTCGCTGGCCCGCTCCGACCGGGTGGCCAAGTACAACCAGCTCCTGCGCATCGAATCCCAGCTCGACGACGAAGCCGTCTATGCCGGCGTGTCGGTGATCCGCTGCTAAGGTTTGGCTTTAAGATACGACGACGCCCGCCTGAAAAGGCGGGCGTTTTTGTTTGAGTTAAGGTTTAGCCACGGACAGGCACGGAAGCGCCGCTATGCCGCTTCACACGGAAAGACCACGGAATTCATGGTACGGTTTGCTGACACGCGAAATGGCTGTTTAAGATTTTACCACGAAAAGCACGAAAAGATGCGCAAGGCGCATCAACACGAAAATCCACGAAAAGAGGTTGTTCTAACTCGGCCTTGTTCGTGTTTTTCGTGAAAGCGCTACGCGCGTTTTTGTGCTTTTCGTGGTTAAAACCTTACCGATGGCGCCGCGTCGCCACCGGACGCAGAAGCCGCAGCCGGTCCGTCACCAGCCCCTTGCCGTCGCTCACCTGCAACGACGCGGTCCCCTTCGGCGCATCCCCCGTCTCGGTCAGGCCGTCGATCGTCAGTCCGTCGAAGTCCTCGCACGCCACCGCCGACGTCGCATAGGCCGGCATAGCCTTGGCCCAGTCGACCTCGACATCGCGCACCGTCGTGGCATTGGCGTTCTTGCAGAAGATCGCCGGAATATCGTGCTTGATCACGCCGTCCCTGGGCGCTTCGGCCGTCCAGCGGCTGTCGAAATTGCCGCCCAGCGCATTGGCGATCTCCGGCGCCGGCGCCAGCATGCGCAGCCGCACATCGCGCAGTTCCACGCCCTCCACCGGCCGGCCAGGCGCACCGGCGATCATCACCCCGGCTTCGGCATCGGCCTCGATATTGCTGAAGGTGACGTTGCGCACAGGCTCGCCACAAGGCCCGTCGCACGGCTGCACCGAGATATAGATCGGCTCGGCCTTGCCCGACCATTGGCCGGGCATCAGTTGCGTGTGCATGACGATGTTGGAGAACAGCACGCCGTCGGTGCCGCGCGCGATCTGGCGGCTGGCGAAGATGGCCAGGCCGCGGTTGCTGTCGATGGTCAGGTTGTCGAGCACCGCGCGCTGCGTGCTTTCCATGCGCACCGCCGCCGACCGCGAATACATCGACAGGCCCTCGACCGTCACGTCCTCGCTGTTAACCAGCACGACATCGTCGTCGCCGGTACGGATGGTGCCATTCGAGATATGCGTGTCATGGCACTTCATGCAATCGATGCCGTCGTTATTGGGCATCAGCGGATTGTTGATGATCGAGAAGTCGCTGATGGTGACACGGTCGGCATCCTGGAACACCAGCGTCCAGTTGGGTGAATTTCTCAGTTTAAAGCCATGTAAAGTCACATCTTTCGCCCGCAGGAACAGGATCAGCACACCCGGCCGGCCCGTCGCCACCGTCTCCATCGGCCCGAAGTCCGGGTCGTGCATCGCCGCCGCGAAGGCCTGCGGGTTGCGCACCGCGCTCGGGTCGTAATCGAGCGGCGCGTGGATGGTATCCGACATGAAGGCATCGTTCTCGCCGTCGATGATACCCGGCCCCTCGATGGCGACGTCGCTGACGTCCATGGCCACGATCAGCCCGGTCAGCATGCCTTCGCCGGCAATATTGGTGCCGTAGTCACGCGCCAGGCCGATCGAAGGCGAGGGCAGGTAGTCGCCCACATCATGGCTGCCCGCCAGCACGGCGCCCTGGTCCAGTTTCAGCGTGATATGGCTTTTCAGGAAAAGGGTACCGCTGACATAGCGCCCCGGCCCGAAAAAGACCGCGCCTCCCGTCTTGGCGCACGAATCGATGGCCGACTGGATAGCGGCGGTGTCCTTGGTCGCGCCGTCGCCTTTGGCGCCGAAATCGCGGACATCGCACACGACGGCGGCGTGCGCAGAAACGGCCATGGCCAGCGCGACCACGGCAATGCCAATCACCCCATAACGCATGACGATCTTCCCCTTGTTTTATTGTCCGACGATTGCCCGGACTTATGTCCGACATTTGTGGCGGATTTTACCGGCGCGATCAAGCGTTAGCGGACATTCACCAGTAAAAATATGACAATTATGCCGTGGTAGCGCTAACGCTGAAGCAATGCTAACCTCGCTGAAAATAGCAGGGACGCGCCATGACCGCAGACATGACACGACGGACGGCCCTGGCGGCAGGCGCGGCCATGACCCCCGGCCTGGCGCTCGCAAAAACGCGCCAGGTCGCTTTCATCTACGACATGACGGACGCTGTCACGTCGCCGCCGGCCTTGCTCGCGGCGGAGGCGCTGGAAGCGGCCCTGCGTCAGGCGGGCTTTGTCCGCACGCGCATCGCCACGCTGGCAAAAGGCGGAACGCGCATCATCGTCACCAGCCACCCAGGCCCGGCCGAGGGCTTTACCATCCAGCGCCGTGACGACACCGTCACCGTCTCGGGCAGCGACGCGCGCGGCCTGTCCTACGGCCTGCGCGAACTGGCCCGGCGTCTGGCAACCGATCCCGGCACCGCGCTGACGCCTGAGGATACCGACACACAGCCGATCAACCGCGTGCGCAGCGTCATGCGCCAGTTCACCTGCGAAACCTACGACACACCGTGGTTCCATGACCGCGGCATGTGGCCGGCCTACCTGGCCATGCTGGCCGAAAACCGCTTCAATCGCCTGCACCTGGCCTTCGGTCTCGGCTACGATTCCCTGGCCCACGTGCGCGATCCCTATTTCCTGTTCACCTATCCCTACCTGCTCGATGTCCCCGGCTACGATGTCGGTGTCACCGGCCTTTCGGTCGAAGAGCGGGCACGCAATCTCGACACGCTGAAATTCATGGCTCGCGAAACCGTGCGCCACGGCCTCGCTTTCCAGCTTGGCTTGTGGATGCACGGCTACCAATGGCCGGCCGCTGACGGCGTGGCCACCATCACCGGTCTGACGCCGGCGACGCACGAAACCTATTGTCGCGACGCCCTGGCCCTGTTGCTGAAAGAGGTGCCCGAAATTTCGGCGGTGGCGCTGCGCATCCATGGCGAAAGCGGCATCAAGGAAGGCAGCTATGGCTTCTGGAAGACCGTCTTTTCCGGCGTGGCGACGGCCGGCCGCACCGTCGAAATCGACCTGCACGCCAAGGGCGTTGACGATGAGATGATCGCCAATGCCCTGGCCACCGGCCAGCCGGTCAATGTGTCGCCGAAATACTGGGGCGAGCATCTGGGCATGCCCTATCACCAGGCCGCCATCCGCGAGAACGAAATGCCGAAGGATGGCCAGGTGGGGCAGGGGCTGATGACGCTCAGCGAGGGCGCACGCAGTTTTACGCGCTATGGCTATGCCGACCTGCTGCGCGAGGACCGCCGCTATACGGTGCGCCACCGCGTCTTCCCCGGCACCCAGCATATATTGGCATCGGGTGGCGGCAGCGCCTACGCCGTCCACGGCAAGATGTTTGGCTTCTGCGGCTCGACCGGCACTGACCTGATGGAGCCTCTGACCTATCGCGGCCGGCGCGGCACGGCGACCGCAACGGCACGCGACGGTTATGCGGCGCGCAAGATGGCCACGCACGACGACTGGCGGAAATACGCCGCCTGGTACCACAGCTTCGGCCTTGGCCTTTACAGCGGTGAGATGCTTGACGATGATCCCGCCCTGGCCGCCGCCAGCCGCATCCTGCCGCTGGTCACCACGGCTTACGCGCCCTCGGCGGCATGCGACGCCTATTGGCCGGAAGTATACTGGAATCAGCCGCTTGCCGCCGAACCTTCACCCAATCCCTACGCTGACAATCTCGGCGACAAGGCTTTCGACAACGCCACGCCCTTCGATCCACAGCTGTTTTCGTCGATGCGCGACCATGCGGCGGAACTGCTGGGCCGGGCGAGCGGCCGGATTTCACCCGTCATCGTGGCGACCTGGCTGGAAAAGCTGGCGGCCGAGGCCGGGGCAAACTCAGACCTGACGAAGACAGTCGAAAACGAACGCCAGCGTGTCGATATCGCCATCCAGGCGGGGCTCGGCCGGTTCTTCGCCGCCAAGTTCCGCGCCGGCGTGCTGTTCGCTCTCTTCAAAGCCACCCAGGATGGGCGTGCCTTGCAAGCCTGCCTCACCCAATATGAAAAAGCGCGAACAGCCTGGGCAGGCGTCGTCGACACCTCCGCCGGCGTCTACGGCGACCTGTCGTCCAGCGACACGGTGACCGAACATGGCGCCTGGACCGACAAGCTGCGGCTGATCGCCGCCGATATCGCCGCCCTCAAGCTATTACCGGCCACCGCGGGCTCCGACCCGAACCATGCCGCCGCGATTGCCTCCGCCCAGGCCGATGCGCGATCGGTGGACCTGCCCCTGACCCACGTCGCCGCCGGCAGCTTTGCACCCGGGGAAACGCTGGCCTTGCGATTCGGCGCCGGCGATACGACGGAAGCCACGTTATGGTACCGCCATGTCAACCAGGCCGAACGCTGGCAAAGCCTCGCCATGACGAAGGACGGCGGCGACTGGACGGGCGTAATTCCCGCCGCCTACACGCAAAGCCCTTATCCGCTGCAATATTATGTCGAAGCCTGGCTGGATGGCGGCGCGGCGGGTCTTTATCCCGGCCTGACGCGCGAACCGCAAAGCCTGCCTTACTTTATCCTTCGCGCAGCGCGCTAACTTAGCGGTCTTATGCAATCCCCTGGTCCAGCGCTGTCAAGTCACCGAGGCGGCACGCTGCCGCCCGCTTTTTGACACGAGCGATAAAAACGAAGTGATGCGGCGATAAATTCTTGCCGCGCAACCGACATGATCCGTAACCGTTTGTTAACCGCAATGCCCGAAAAATGACCTTTGTTTCGCCGGAGTAGTCCAGAAAGGGCGCAAGACGTGTTGTTCAGATTGAGGCCGTATTTGCCGACCGCTCTAATAACCATCGTCCTGACCTATGTCTGCGTCCAGTATCTGACCGGTGACAAGGGCTTTTTCTCGCAGGAACTCCGCGATCAGCAAATGAAGGCGAAGACCGAGCAGCTGGCGCAACTCAAATCTGAGCACGCTGATCTCGAAGCCCGTGCCAAATACTTGCGTACCGACAACCTGTCGCGCGATTTGCTGGAAGAACGCGCCCGCGTCCTGCTGGGCCTTTCCGAGCCCGGCGCCTACGTCATCCGCCAGCCGGAAGCCGGCCGCGTCAATTCCTGATCGGTTTTAGCGCTTTACGCGAAGGCACGCTTCTCATAAAGGGAAGGCGCCTTTGTTTCGGTCGTGCGCTTCCCGCGCGATCCAGACCTTTTTTGTGTGGGAGCTGCCCATGGCGAAAGCCGCAACCCAGAAAAGCGACGCCACGCGCCGCAATGTCGATAAAGACGAACTGCTCAAATATTACCGTGAGATGATCCTGATCCGCCGCTTCGAGGAG
>FTIZ01004051.1_pt1 | contig 14082 bp, 9 predicted proteins | sample 1658381 | NCBI WGS metagenome assembly FTIZ01 (sample SAMEA3914822, study PRJEB12502) | metagenome | biome: forest; material: soil | place: USA | collected 2012-03-12 | depth 0.1 m
CTCGACTTCGTCTACCAGCCCATAAGGGGAGCGGACGGCCGCGTAAACGGCATATTCGTTGAGGGGGTCGATGTCACCGATCGCACGCTGGCGCAGCGCCGACAAGCCGCCCTCGTCCAACTCACCGACGATATCCGTGAATTGGAGGACGTCGGTCAAATAGCCTTCACCGCCTCGCGCATCCTTGGTGAAATGTTCGAGGTCAGCCGCGTCGGTTATGCCACGATCGATGCCGATGCAGAAACCGTAACCATCGAAGAGGACTGGACGGCGCCCGGCGTACATAAGCTAGATCGGGTTCTGCACTTCCGGGACTACGGGTCCTATATCGAGAACTTGAAACGCGGCGAAACCGTCGTCTTCGCCGATGCTGAAAAAGATCCGCGCACGGCACATAACGTCGAAGCCTTACGCAGCATCAGCGCAATTTCACTGATCAACATGCCGATCATGGAACAGGGCAAGGCTGTCGCCTTGCTCTACGTGGCCAACGCCACGGCGCGGGAATGGTCCACTGAAGACCTAAGCTTGTTTTACGAAATAGCGGCCCGCGTCCGTACGGCCACGGAGCGAGCGCGGGTGACGGCAGCCCTTAGAGACAGCGAAGCGAGCCTAAGACAGTTGAACGCCAACTTGGAGAAGGAGGCGGTCGAGCGATCGGCTGTTGGCGGCCAGTTCTGGCAGATCAGTCCGGACCTTCTGGCGGTTTTAAGGGGTGACGGCTCGTTGGCGCAAATGAACCCGGCCTGGCACAGGGTCTTGGGATGGACCGAGGCGGAAATTGAGGTCATGACTATCTTCAATCTCATCCACCCAGATGATATTGAAGCGTCCTGGCAGGGCGTCGAGGAACTCGTAAAAGGAAATCCCATACGGCGTTTCGAAAACCGCTATCGTTGCAAGAATGGCGAATATAAATGGTTTGCCTGGTCGGCCGCGCCGTTCGGCGATGCCTATTACTGCGCCGGCCGCGACATCACCGTTGAGAAGGTTCAGGCCGACACTCTGGCGATAACCACCGCGGAGCGCGACAGGGTCTGGCAGCTATCCCGCGATATTCTCGTCGTCGTCGGACCGGACGGCGTATTCCGCGCCGTAAACCCGGCGTGGTCGGAGGTTCTCGGGCACGAGATCGAGGAGGTCGTGGGTCATCCATTCCAGGAATTCCTTTGGCCAGACGACGCCAAGAGCAGCCAGGAGGCGTTCAATGAGGCAGTCAACAATCACGATCTGACCAGCTACGTCGATCGCTATTGCCATAAGGATGGAACGCCCCGTTGGATTTCGTGGAGCACCTCCAACGAAGGAGACATTGTCTACGCCTACGGCCGCGATATCACCGCTGAACGCCAGGCTCGTGATGAGCTTGAGAGCATGCAGGACCTGTTGCGCCAATCCCAAAAGATGGAAGCGGTTGGTCAGCTCACCGGGGGAATCGCGCACGACTTCAACAACATGCTTGCCGTAGTCATTGGTTCTCTCGATCTGTTGGATCGTCGGATCGGAATGGAAGACGCAAGGGCCAAGCATTATATCACGGCCGCGACCGAAGGCGCCAAGCGAGCCGCGAATCTCACCCAGCGACTGCTGGCCTTCTCAAGACAACAGCCGCTGAAACCCGAGCCCGTCAATGCCAATCGACTTGTCGCCGCCATGTCCGAACTCATGACCCATGCGCTAGGCGGCGCTGTTCAACTCGAAACGGTCCTCGGTGCCGGGCTGTGGCCAGTTCACGCTGATCCGAACCAGCTTGAAAACGTCATCCTGAATCTGGGAGTCAATGCGCGTGATGCTATGCCAGACGGCGGACGTGTCACGATCGAAACGCAAAACACGCACCTCGACAGCCGATATGTAGCCAACGAGCCTGGGCTCGCCGCAGGGCAATACGTGATGATCGCGGTCACCGACACCGGATCAGGAATGTCTCCCGAAGTCATAGCCAAAGCCTTCGACCCCTTTTTTACGACCAAGGAGGTCGGTAAGGGCACCGGCCTCGGATTGAGCCAGGTATACGGTTTCGTCAAACAGTCGGGAGGCCACATAAAGATATATTCAGAGCCCGGACATGGCACGTCGGTCAAAATTTACCTTCCGCGTTACCATGGCTTGCCAGCTGAAGAAGGCACAGACGTCGACGCCGGTATTTTATTGAGAGGCGATGCCCACGACCTGATCCTCGTGGTCGACGACGAGGCGGTCGTACGGCAATTCTCAGTCGACGCCCTAAGCGAGTTGGGCTATCGCACCCTGGAAGCCGATGGCGCCAAGAAGGCCCTGCTGCTTCTTGAAACGCATCCTGACATCGCCATGCTCTTTACGGATATTGTCATGCCCGATGTCAACGGCCGCAAGCTGGCCGATGAAGCAAAGACCCGGCGCCCCGATCTCAAAGTTCTATACACCACAGGATATACTCGCAACGCTGTGGTCCATAATGGCGTCGTTGATGCGGGGGTCGAACTGATCGGCAAGCCGTTCACCATTGACGAACTGGCCGCGAAAATGCGCGAGGTCCTGGATAAGCCATAGCCAAATTCAATGGCGGCCACGAGAACGGCGCAAGTTGAAGGGGTCGATCTGTCACCGGTAGAACCAGGGATGAGCTAATACCGATGAAGCGCCTTACAAAGCCTTTGCAACGGCGCAGGGTGGCCGACATGCCAACGCGCTCGCCTTGCGCCTATACTCTCCTCTTCGAATGCACACCGGCTAGCAGGGGTATACGCAGGTTTGCCTCTTCGGGCACACAGTCGCTAGTAATCCGATGATGCGGTTCGTTCGTCGAATTCTCGCCGGTTGTCGTTCTGGTCGGCAATATGAAACTCGCATCACAATATTCTTGGAGAAACGCTTATGATCCACAACACCACCAATAATGGGGACCAGCCGTATCCTGATGATGTGGATGGATTTTCCCCAAATGTGAAAACCGTCGATGTGGACTCGATGCATCTTCAGCGGACGCCAGACGAAGGCGCGGGAGAGGCGCATGAAGCGCAGAACCCAACGCCAGTGGCGAAGGCCGCAATTTCCGCTGAAAATTTGCAAGCTCATGATGACCCGGATCCGTTCCCAGCTTAAGGAACAGACGACAAAATGGTGCAATCTGCCGACACGGGGGAAACGCCCTTAACAAATCGGGAAGCCATAAGCGCGACGCTTGGTGCTCTAGCCCTCGGGCTCTTTGGTAATTGCGTGGTGTCCGGCGAGTGACCCGATGGTCGCCCTGACAACTCATTGGATGATGAAACGGATCAAGAGCGCATCGAGTCCCTGGCTGCGCCGACGATCAGCAACCTTGAGCCGGAAGGCCAGGTAGCTGCTACGTTACAATATTGCAGTCAAGTTCCAGCCGGCTCTGCTGTGCCGTCGTTGACCGCAAACGGCAAACCGGCTCGTGCGCAGGCCGCCAGAAGCCATAGAAGGACAATCGGCCTTGCATGCGGCGTCGGTCGAACGGCCAGTTCCAGTGCTGAATTGAGCCCGATATCGTGACCGGCTCGCGGAAACAGCATTTCCATCTGTTATGGAAGGTGTGGAACTCAAGGATACGCAGTTGAGCCCCGGCGCCGCGGCGCCGGGGCTCTTCGTAATCACATTGTACTGTCAGGCAGCATGAGCATCCGGCGCGGCAATGGCACGAGGTTCAGGCTTTGACCGGATTTCGATCCGACGCGGTTTTTTTGCTTCCGGCACTTCGCTATTAAGCTGTATGTGCAAAAGACCCTCTTTCAGCACCGCGTCCACGACGGTAACATAAGGCGCCAATTGAAAGACTTGCTTGAAACTGCCTGAACTGATGCCTTTATAAAGGTACGTTTTTTTGGCCGCCTCACAATCCTGCTTAGTGCCGCTGACGATCAGCTGGTTTTCCTGAACGTTCAGGCCGATTTCGGTGTCTGAAAACCCGGCTACCGAAAGCGTAATTTCGTATCTATCTTCGCCCGTGCGCTCGATGTCGTAGGGTGGCAAGTCCTCCGAATTCAAGGCACCGCGGGTGAGTTTGTCGAAGAGGCTTTCGAAACGGTCGAAGCCCACGGTCGACCCGAACAGCGGTGATAGTGAAAGAGCGGTTGTCATGTGCAAACCTCCTAAGTTTAAGGTGAACAGATAACGTTGAAGGCGGAGCTTCGGTGAAGATTTAGAGCGGGCTCAACGGCCTTCAAGAGCCCAACAAATTTTTTTCCGAAAATCAGTAAAGCTGTGTGGTCAGGCCGAGACCGACGAGAGGGTTACAGAATTTCGCTTATGATTTGCCATATAACCAGTCCTGTCAGTCCAATCATGGTCGCCATAGCGACGACGATTGGCAATGGAATGGTTCTTTCACGGTTACCCGATGAGAGGCCAGCCCTCCCCGGGGCGGCTACGCTGGATGAACGAGTAAATTTTCGTCCACGATAAGGTCGAAACATCGCTGCGTGGCTCCTATAAAAGTAAGAAGTAGCGCTTGGCGCAGCGCCGCCAATCGCGGCGCTGGCAACCCGCGAATTTAGAACGCCACACACGGCGTTCAAGGTCCATGGCCTCGCTCCCGGCTAATTTTGTCCCGTCTTTTGCATTCATTTCCCCAGGCACAACGTTCATGGCGGTTAAAACAGAACTCGCAGTAAATGAGATGGGCTAGGATCGGTAGCTGGTCCGTGCAGTGTACAAGATTGCGTCAAGCGCAAACCGTCCGGCCGGCTGCCACGTTGGAGGCCGGTCCGCGAACCAATTACGTTTCCGTGAAACCTGGTTGTTGCCGTTGTCATTCGACCGGCGCCGTGCAAGATCCTTTTTCCCGCGATGACCTGCTTAGTGGACCGCCGCGGCGCGGGGCGAGACGTCTTTTCCGGGGGAGTCTCGCCCCGACCCACTCCGGCCAGGGCCAGCTTTGCGCTCGGATGTCAAGGCGGCGCGATCGACTTCACACATGCCTGCGTGAGCTGAGATGCAGACCACCTGAGTAACAGATTCATAGGAACAATAAATTGCCCAAGGCTTCAAACGACAATTTGTTGAATGCCGTCGATCTCAACGTGGGTGCGCGGGTGCGGACGCGTCGGAAGTTCCTGGGCTTATCTCAGGATGACTTTGCCAAAGCGCTTAAACTAACCGTCCAGCAAGTACAAGAACACGAACGCGGATCGAAGCGAATCGGTGCTTCGAAATTGTACGAGATCAGTCGGGCGCTCGAGGTGCCCATATCCTATTTTTTCGACAGCCACGACGATATCGACCGATGCGGTGTGTGCGGTCAATCGCAGGCCGTGGAGTCGGTCCAGCCTTGCGATCGGCTGTCAACCCGTAAGGTACAAGGTCAACTTGCCACCAATGTCCCAGCCTGATGTGGAGAAAGCCGCTGCGAGCAACTCCGGTTGGCCGTTTAAAGCCAGAAAGCCAACAATGGCAATTGTCCTGGTCAGTAGCCCGCATCAAGCTGCCGTAGCGCGCCTGGCCGGCACCACCGCAGTCAGTATCAATGGCTCGCGCAACTCATCTTAAATGCGCCCTTTGCAACAGGCAAAAATAAGCCACGGTCAAATATTGTAAGATCCTATGGCGGCCACCTTGGCACGCCATGCCTCCTGTCGCAGCGGGACTTTCCGTTAGACCCGTCACTTAATCATTTTAGTAGCGCATCAAGTTCCTCGCCAAGGTGACTGATCGTGAACGGCTTGGTGATCAAGTGTGTCCCACTGTCCAGAACGCCGTTATGTACTATGGCATTCTGAGTGTAGCCGGTCATGTACAGTGTCCGAATATCGGGTCTGACAGTGTGAACCTGGTCTGACAGCTGCCTCCCGCCTCGACCGGGCATTACGACGTCGGTCAGAAGTACATGGATCGTAATACCACTTTCCACGATCTTCATCGCCTGGTCGGCGTTCTCGGCGATCAAAACGTCGTAGCCCAATTCGAGAAGGGCTTCACCCGTAAAGTCGCGCAGCCCTGCTTCGTCATCAACAACAAGCACAGTGACATTGCGGCGGTCGCGGTCCGCCATTTTTGTCATATCCGGCATCGCAAGGTCCATTTCCTCGTGCGATCGCGGCAGGTAAATCTTTATCGTCGTACCGTGGCCAACTTCGCTGTAGATGTTGATGTGGCCGCCCGACTGCTTGACGAAACCGTGCACCTGACTCAGACCCAGGCCTGTCCCCTTGCCGACATCCTTCGTCGTGAAGAACGGTTCGAATACTTTTTCCAATAGCTCCGGCGCAATCCCGGTGCCCGTGTCGGTTACCGCGATCAAGACGTATGCTCCAGGTACGACCTCTTCTTGGGTATTGGCGTAGGTCCGGTCCAGATTTGCGTTAGCCGTTTCGATCGTCAGCTTTCCGCCGCTCGGCATGGCGTCGCGGGCATTAACGGCCAGATTGACAATTGCGGTTTCCAACTGACCTTGATCGACATGCGCACGCCAGAGTCCTGCCGCTCGGGCGGTTTCGATAATGATCGTTTCGCCGAGCGTGCGCCGCAAAAGCTCCGACATGTCCGTTACGGCCTTGCCGACATCAACCGCCTTGGGGTCCAGTGGTTGTTGCCGGGAGAAGGCGAGCAGACGGTGGGTCAAGGTCGCTGCGCGCTTACCGGCTTCTTGAGAGCTGTTGACGAGACGCAAAAGTTTTGGATCAGCTTCACCGAACCGGCGCAGCAGCAGGTCGTTGTTGCCGAGGATAACAGCCAGCATATTATTGAAATCATGGGCGATTCCTCCCGTAAGACGCCCGACGGCCTCCATTTTCTGGCTTTGGCGCAGGGCAGACTCGGCGCGCTCGCGATCAACCATTTCCTGCCGAAGTCGGTCGTTGCTAAGCGCCAGCAGTCGCGCGTCCCTAGCCATGATGGTCAACATGACACCGGCAACTAGGACCAAAAGGCCCGCCCCGCTATACCGCGCCAGGCGCAATCCAATGGTTTCCGATCGTTGCTGGAAATAGACCATGCCGAGTGTCGTCTTGTTTTCGACTACGGGCACGCGAACTACAATGGCGCCGGCTTTGCCACCAGCCGGCTGTATTGCCGCGGCACCGGGCTCCGCAGGCGCCGCACCAAATTGCGCGACCAGCCGTCCCTTGTCATCGTAAACCCCAACTGCTTCAATATCAGGGTTGGCGCGCAGCGCCGACGTATATTCTTGTATCGCTTCACTGTCGTTGAAAGCGAGAGCCGCAGAAACGGAATCGGCCAAAATTCGAGCCTGAACCCGCGCAGCCTGCACGATCTGCGACTGGCGTTGCGATTCGGCGTAAACGGCGAGCACTACGCTGATGGCGAGAACGCTGAATAGGCCGATAGCTACGACTCCGACACGGCTAAGTGTGAAGCGGTTTCCGAGCGAAATCATGGGGTTACGATTCTTCCGGAGCTTTTTACCGAGAGGGCTAGGTTCAGGAGTTTGGAACTGATCGAAAGGCCGCTTTCACGAGCGGCATCTTGATCGATGCGAAAACGAACCCTGCCGCCTTGAATGGTAAAGTCAGCCATGCCAGGTGTATCGGCATCATCCGTTACGGTGAAGATCGCCGCGCCGCGGACCGCGCGTAAAGCGTTTGCAATGCTCTGGCTCGATGAACCGCCGAGATAGGCGATATCACAGGCGGAACCGGAGCCGATTGTATCCACGCGAAAGATTTCGATCGGCCGGTCCTGAACGGTCTGTCCGGCTATTGCCTGATCCAGCACGGCGCCGAACGGGTCTTCGCCGACGATGCAAATGGCAAACGGTTTGCCCGACCGATCGGTAGGCCAGCTGATGAACGGGCCTAACTTGTAAAGGTAGGTTGCCTCAATCGCAGCCTCAAGCGAAGGCTGTCCTGCCGAGGCCGGAGTCGTCAGCAGGAGCACGGTCAGGAAAATCCAACCCTTCAGATGAGGCGATTTGCCGAGAGCGGTCATCCTCAATAGCCATAACGAAGCGACAGCAGGACGGATCTGCCGACATATCGCGGCGCCGTAGTCGACGGGTCCCAGACTTCAAGATGACGCTTGTGCAGGAGGTTGTTGCCATTAAGCGCGATTTCAACGCTGTTGGTGACGCGCCAGCCGACGTGCAGATTGGCTTCGGTATAGGCAGGCACCGGCGCGGTCGTCACCTTGCCAATGGTGCGCATCCCGACGTCAAGGTCGATCCTGTCCGTCACATTCCATTCCGAACGCAGTTGGGCCTGGTAGTCCGGATCCTGCCCCCCGACGGCGAGATGTGTTAGGTCGTTGTGGCCCGGCTTCAGTTCAAAGTGCTTATGCAGCAGATTGAAGCCGGCGCTTAGCCGCCAGTCGGGCGTGACCTGGTATTTGCCCCAACCTTCCAAACCATAGGTCGTACCGCGACCGCCGTTATCAAGAATGAGGGGGAATATCGTAGCCGGATATTCGTCGGTGCGAAGATCATCGTACACATTATAGAAGGCCGAGAGCGAATACGATGCCGATGCCAATGGTTGGGCTTTCCAGCCGATTTCGTAGGCCGTCAATTTTTCGGACTGAAAATCAGGCGAAGGAAGAAGGTACGGGTCTGCCTCGAGTTCCCGCTCGATCCGGTTGGGTGTGCGGGCCGCCTGCGAAATTGCCCCCCATAGAAGGCTGTCGGGTCTGACCTGCCAGGCCAGGCGGACGTTCGGCAGCCAGTCAAGGCCGGAATAACTGTTGGACTCGGCCTTAATACCGAGCGTCAGTTTAACCGTGCGTCGCAGCGCGATCTCATCCTGCGCGAATATCGAACCCAGTGAAATAGTAGTCTTCGGATCGGCAAAATGAAATGCGTTGTATGAGACGAAGTCCTCTCTCCAGAAGCGGAACTCGCCGCCCCACATGAATTGATGGCTTCGCCCGATTGGCATGGAATGCTGAGCGTCGACGTGGAAGGTATCTCGAGTCTCGTAGAGCGTTGGGTCGTAGCGCTGATCGTGGTCGACATAGGCTGCGACCGCCACGGACGCACCACCTTTTAGCCGCCGGTTCCAGCCGGCTGAAAGATCGTAACCGTTGAACCGCGTCAAGCCGTCCCGCAGGGAATTATCGTAGAAATCGCCTTTTGCAGAGTAGGCATCCGACGCGTGAACGCCGTCGATTCGGAAACCTCCCTGCCCGCCGTGCCAAGCATCCTCGGACACGTCGTCGGGCATTGCCGCCGATGTCGATCCTGCCGTGAACCCTTCGGCAAAGACTCTGTAGTTTGCATGTTGCCCAAGCGTTCCACCGTATTGAAACGTTGCGCCTTGCCGGTACGGACTGCCCGTCAGACGCAGATCAAGTCCACGCGTCGCCGAAGCATCCTTCGTGACGATATTAATGACGCCGTTGACGGCGTTGGCGCCCCACAGCGTCCCTCCAGGGCCACTGACAACTTCGATACGGTCGATGTTATCCAGGGGGACGTTGACCTGCTGCCATAAGACGCCCGAACCAATGGGCTCATAAACACTGCGTCCATCAACCAGTACCAGAAGCTTATTGGCTGTTTCAGGCGAATTAAAGCCTCGCGCCGTTATCGACCAACTGTAAGCATTGATCTTGGCCACCTCGAGATTCGGAGCAAGTCGGAGGACTTCAGGCAGCGTAGTTACACCGAGCCGACGGATATCGGCCGCAGTTATGACGTAGATGGCCGCGGCCGCATCGCTCAGCGGCTCGGGCCGTTTCGACACCGATGTGACCGGCAAGTTTGCAAGGTCGTCTATCGAGAGCCTGCGCAAGTCTTCCACGCTGGTCGTCGTAACCTGTTCATTGGCGCGTGCACTATGGGACCAGACGCTCACCGCGCAGATTACCGCGAGACAGGTTCCGTGTAGAGCAATGGTGCGCCGACCGTCGAAGGCTACAGCCCATATTTTCATTGTTTAGCCCCAGCTGTTCGGACGTCTTATTGCGGCTTGAAAAATAAGGAAGCCATAATGATTCCAGACATTTAAAGAATTTGGGATGCAAAACGGTTATAACAATTCAGAGCGCGAAGTATCCAGGAACCGCACATTGCGGCAAAAACGTACCCGAATCGACTGACGTTCGTAGGAGCCGGTACAGGTATTTATCACAGAGCTGGAGTCGGGCCAATCAAGGCGTGCAAAGCGCGGCCAAGACGGTGCATGGACCTGATCTTATCGCGCCAAGACAAAGCGATGACCGGACCCAGGTCAGTCTTGTTGACATCTACGATATAGATACGGCCATCATTTCGATCACGCAGAATGTCCAGGCCACCCCAGTCCAAGCCCATACGCTGAGAGAAAATCGCGATCCGGGCTAGTTCATCGAGTGAATAAATCTCGGCGGGATCGGCTATCACCGCGCAGCGGTTGTTAACGGAAAAGCGGCCTTCCGGTGCCTTGGTCTTGATCCAGACGACGACCGGCGCACCGCCGGCACAGGGTGTGCGCAGGTCGCGGCAGCAATCCTCGTCGTCACGAGTGTCTACGACGCGCTGATAGACCCAGCCGGGACGAGGCTGCAATGGCGCCGTTACGATACGGCCGCCATGGACGCCATTCTTTTCCGGCTTTTCCACGACCTCACCGATGGTTGTACGAGGATCGACAGTGAGTGGGTAGCCGAAAACATCCGCGAAGACCTTTGCAACGTGGCTTTTCGTGATGTCGGTGCATCTATGATTCAACTGCAGCGGCGTCCGACCCGGTGGCGGCGCGCCGGTTGTGCTGTCGTCAAAATAAAGTGCGGCCCGGGCTGAGGAAGGAGAGTTTGCAACATCGATTCCCGCCCACATAGCCGCGCCGCGCACCAGATACCACGGCCTAGGGCAATCCGGTGCAAACCAGATTTTTGGACGGTGCCGGCGAAACAATCGGCCACACATATAAACAAGATAGAGAATCGCCAGATAAATTGCCCAATGCGCGATTTCATTGATGAGCGGCCGACTGATTCTAAGCTGAATTTCAGTTTTGTGGATAATCAGTTTGCCATCGTGCCATGCAAAGTCGTTTAACCAACTGGCGGGGCCACGGGGAGTGGCAAAGCCGGACCCTTGTAGTGCTTCTGGCTCAGAACCTTCGATGTTGATCATGGGCGAGCCCCTGCAATGCCGCGACGTTACGGTAGCCGCAATAAATTCGTTCAGCGAATCTACGGTCTCAGACATAAGCGGCGGGCAATCAGGCAAACATTCCTCAACTGATAACGCCGAACGCACCAATGCTCGAGCTTTGTTCCTTCAAGCGGTTCAAGAATTGCGGTAGGATCCGCCGTAAGACACTTGCTGGACTTTCCCCAGCGGAAGCCGACATTGCGCTCCGGCCAAAGGTGCATCTCCCAAAGCTCTTCCATAATCGAAAATCGCGGATTTGACGTGTGTACGGTGCTCGGGCGAACCGATGTACAGGTAACCGGAGATGGACTTCCCCGGCAGACGGAAGCAATCGAAAATGCCCTCCCCGTCGGCATGGCAACAGACCGCCATGCCTCGTTTCGGTAAGTGCGGCGATGGGCGGGCCAAATTTCAACGTTAGCTGGAGCGATTTTCGATACTGACTGTGCTGCCATGTATTCCGGGCAGGCTGCACGCGCCGCTCGCGCTTCCGCCTCGGTTATGAAACAGTTTTCCGAAAGTCCGCAGCGCCGTTCGGGTGAAAAATTGATGTGTGCCTTATAATTGGCAGGGATCGAAAGGATCCAGCGCAAGTGACTCCCTCAATCCTCATCGTTAAGTAGGCTATCCAGCGGCGCACCGCGCGCAGTTTGCCGTGTCGCCAAAGTCGGTGACCGTCTGTTTGAGCTTATTGACGACTAACCTTATTAGAGAGCAGTTGTGGAAGGCCTCTGGTCACGGGCATTGGCGGGGGAAGAGTTCACCGTATTACAGAAGTTCGGTGTCACTGGGCGAGAGGCCATCACCTTCGAAATCAAATTAATAACCCACTGGATGAGAACGGTCGTCGCAGGTGAAGGTGAAGCCGCAACGGATTCCTAAACTGGAAAATGCTATTGCTAGGATGATTGGACGACTAATCCGCATATCCGCGATTAGCCTTAAGATCGTGGCAAAGAGGCGTGGTCCCGCACAAGCTCCTACCCGTGAACTTTTAGGCCATTCTCGCTCATAGTCTTTGGCCGAATTACCAGCTTTAAACAGCCATCCCGTGATGTACCGGGAGGTAAAGTGGATATACAATTGGATTGATTAGCATTTTTGACCGCACCGGTACATCCAAAAGTACATCATTCAGATTATCAACAGGTACATCACGTTGATAAATAAAAACATTCCCTATAAGTCTATCCCATCCATCATCGGTGCAACACTGAATCTATGCGGCAGATATTTGTGCATTTCGGAGCAGTCGGCGTCAGTATGAAATCGAGCTAAGTTCGGCCCTATAACCCAACTCTGCCGAAAGTGCGACCAGGTAAAAGCACCATACCTCTCACACTATAACACTAAACTGTAGCGATGGCCTTGAGCACCCTATCCCGATTGGCGATCAGATCGGGAATGACGTCAGGCATATCGAGCATGGCGAACGCATGCGTTTGTAAGGCGGCAGTCGGGATCAAAGCCATCGAGGATCGACTGGATGACATATTGAAAGCCCTGCCGCGTCGCGTTGCGGCTGCCGATCAGTTGCATTTCGCGCTTATGAAATTCCGGATCGCCAAATGAAATCACGTCCTTGACGACACTAACCAGTACGTCCCATGTGCGACATAGGCAACGCCGCCTTCAATCGCCTTGCCATTGCCGGTGCAGTCGAAAACGACATCGAAGAACTCGCTGCCGGTGCGCTCTTTAAGGTAGTCGTCCAAATTATTGCCGACTAGGCAGGCTTCGTGAACCTGTTTGCTCCAAGCAGAGCGATCCGCTTTCACACGCTGCGGCGCCCGTTGTGACGTAGCAGGTAATCGATTACATCTTTATCGGACGAGGCCCTGCCTTCCGGTCAATTCGTATTCGCCTCGTCGACGGCGCTATCCGCGAACAGAGCCAGTAAAAATAAAGAGTTGCATGCGCATATGCAGCTATCTATTTCTGTGGTTGCGCACGCGATCTTTGCGAAACGCAGCTGAAATCGTGATCAAAACGGACTGGAAAACCACCATGTCGAACATTCAGGACGTAGCGACTTTGGCAGGGGTGTCGGCCGCCACGGTGTCGCGCGTTTTGAACGGCCACACGCACGTGTCGAAAAGCACAGCGGACAAGGTCAGGAAGGCCGTCGCTGAGCTGGGTTTTCACCCCAATCAGGCCGCCAAGGTCTTGCGCACCTCCAAGGCGTCGCGTCTGATCATGACGGTGCCCAACATTACCAACATCTTCTTCTCCTCGATCATTCGCGCCGCGCAGGAAGCCGCGCGGGCAGCCGACTATGCCCTTCTGCTGGGCGAGGTCGGCGCCAACGGCGAATACGAGGACATGTATTCGGCGATGATCGAGCGCCGCGAAGCCGACGGCATCATCTTCCTGGGCCGGCACTTGCCGACCTCGCTGGCCGAGATGATCAACAGCCGGGGCACCGCCGCCCCCGTCGTCAATGGCTGCGAATACACACCCGACATGCCGGTGTGCAGCGTCCATATCGACCAGGAAGCCGCCGGCGCCGACGGCGCCAACCATCTGTACGATCTGGGCCACCGCCGGATCGGCATCCTGACCGGCGACATGGGCGGACCGATCAGCGTCGGCCGCCTGGCCGGCGTGCGTCGCGCCGCCAAGGCCCGAGGCCTGGACAGCGAACTGATCGTGGTCAACGGCGATTACTCTGCCGCCGACGGCACGCGCCTGACGCATCAACTGCTGTCCCAGCCCAAGCCGCCGACGGCGATCTTCGCGTTCAGCGACGATATGGCGCTGGGCGCCATCCACGCCATCTACAAGACGGGTCGGTCCTGCCCCGGCGACGTGTCGGTCGTTGGTTTCGACGATATCCATCTGTCGGAGCATTTGAACCCGGCCCTGACCACCATCCGCCAGCCCATGGCCTCGATGGGCAAGCGGTCGGTCGAATTGCTGATACGCATCCTCAACGGCGAGGTTCAGGAGCGCGAGATCATCACCCTGAACCACAAGCTGATCGTCCGGGACAGCACGGCGGCGCCCCGGACCTGATCGTCACGGTACGAAGGTCGGATCGACGACCGCCCAGA
>FTIZ01004160.1_pt2 | contig 14078 bp, 24 predicted proteins | sample 1658381 | NCBI WGS metagenome assembly FTIZ01 (sample SAMEA3914822, study PRJEB12502) | metagenome | biome: forest; material: soil | place: USA | collected 2012-03-12 | depth 0.1 m
CCTTGCGCACCAGCGCCGCTACCCGCTCGATCTCGCCCGGCGCCAGCGCCGGCTGGATGCTCGCCGAGGCCAGCAGCTCCGCGACCTGCCCCGCGGCCACCGACTTTTGCTTGGCGCGCCAGGTCAGGTAGCCCGCGCGGGTCATCGGGTAGCTGGAGCGGGGTAGTTCCCAGCTGGCGCACATGTCAGCAACTGGACATGGTTTTATCACGGTATATAGTAGGGGGGCAAACCGGCGAAAGTGCTGGGCCCGGCAGGCGAGCTGCAGCGCGGGCGAGGCGTCCGGCTTGCGCTTGGCCAGCCAGCGAGTCATTTTGCGGGCGTAGTGCAGTTCGTACGGGATGGTGCTGTTGGCGCCGTCGTCGCCGCCGGGGATCGTGTTGGGGTCGCCGGCATGGGCCTCGTCGATGAGCCTGATGGCTGTGACGTAGTTCGCTCCGAGGGACTGGAAAGACTCCATTTCTTTTGGCTGGATTGTGCTGGTGAGTGAAGGTGACTCCGAGGGGTGGTTGAACTTTCCTGGAGAGATAACGTTTGAGTTCAATGGAGACTGCTGAGTCAGCTGTTTGTTGCTGTGGCATCGGCCCAGCAGATCAGGGGCTGCCCTTGGAGACAACACAACTCGGGGGAGGATGGTTTTCGAAGATCTTTGAGACATGATCTTTGAGACATGGACAGAATTACTTGACTTGTTGTGCATAGAGCATGGATACCCAGGATTGGACAATAGGCCTATGCTGATGCTCGCTCAAAGCCTCGAACCTCGCTCTCTCCGGCCATCTCAATCCAAGACAAGAGGGGGAAGGAGGGTTTGTGAAATGGCCAGGGGCAACTCCACTTCCAAAGACGTTGAGGCGCTGCTCCTGGTGCCTTCTTAACCCTGTCTGAAGCCTCCGTGGCACTCAACCCGAGGCCTTCGATTCAGCAGAACCGTCACCGTCGAGCAGACAACCAGCAACAAGCAAAGACAAGTTTCAGTTATTCGTTACGGTTTTGGCCAACACCATCTCAAAATGTGCGCCCAGCTATTCTAGAAACTCCCCTGCGGCCACTCCAACACCATCATGTACCACTGCCGCGACGCCGACATCTGCAAGGACACGGGCTACGTGTGGCCCTGCACAAAATTCGCCGCCGTCCACGGCGTCCCAAACACCACAAACTCGCGCCGCTGCCAGATCCGGTTTTGCCGGTACGATGGCCGCGCCTGGGTTTGCTCCGAGTGCCATCTCCCGAACCGCGCCACGCCGCTCGTGTGTCTGAACCCCACCCCGTCGGGCAAACTCTGCCAGCATGAACGTTGCGACGAGTGTGAGAGTGACTATGGTGGGTTGACTTTTGGGCTGCTTATTTTCTTGACACTGATGGTATTTTGGTCTAGAACTTTTTGCCAATGGCATTCTTTGAGGGGCAATGAGCAAAGGAGATGCGATGGATGCCGAGGTGGTTGAGGGAGCAGTTGATGTTCAGGGGGTCGTAATGACGGTGGCTACGAGACTGGGTGTTATGGGATTATTGATTGGGGTTTTCCTCGAGAGTATTCGCCTCTTCGGTATCGATGCAAGTCTGTCATCTCTGCAAATATCAAAGGCCAACGCCAGCCAAACCTAGCCTTCACTGACATCTTTCTCGCGCCCTGGCACTGTCTCTCTTTCCTTCCCAACATATACTTCCCGAGTAAGGAAGCGGCATCTTTTCTGTCCAGAAACACAGTCAGCAGCAGCTAGGCGGGCTCGTGAGCAGGTACTAGGTGACCACAGTCCTTCCCTCGACTTCCAAGTTCTTCCGATGGCACCACCAACCACTTCCAGCTCAAACGGCTCTTGCCATCCCATCGACTGAACCTTCACACCTGCTTGGCTCATTACGAGCCACAGATGCCTTCCAACCACGACTTAGGTATCCTCTCGTCCTTGTTACGGACAACCATCTCCCAATGAGCACGTCCACTGTATCACTTCTGAGAAACCCAGTTTTCACCGCATCCACGCCGCATCCCAATCCCAACTACTCAACAGTACCTCAGTCAGACGCTCTGAGAACCCGGCACAATGTGCGTTCAGAGATACTGGACCCTCAAATGCGGCCACGCCTGCTTCGTCAACAGTTTCTGCAAAAACTCCCCCAAGGACGAAGAGACGCAGACTCCCTATCTCTGCAGCAATGCCGAATCCTATCCCGGAACCCCGGGCAACCCACTGGGGGCGTGCAGACTAGCCATGTGTCCACACGGCGTTAGCAGCTGGCGCTGCTGCTCTTGCAATAACTGGAACAACGAGGTAGACTTCTGCCTGCATTTCGTCCGTCCCGAGTTACTCGACCGCACATCAGATGCTGCTGATCGCGAGGCTACCGACGGTGAAGTGGCCAACGGTGTCACTGCCAGAAACTGCAGGGTGATTTTGACAGGGGAGCCGGTGCTTGAACTTTGCAATCACGAACACTGCGATCGCTGCCTTGAGGGCGCGAGTACGTTTACCTCCCCCCGCTCTCCCCCACTCGAACCCTCTACTCTACTCCCGGTGGGCTGGGCAGGTTGAGCTAACTGTTTTCAGGTCCAACGGCGAGCGATGAGAGCAGGACGAGTGAGGTTGGCATCGGCGCCAGCGTGATGTTTGAACAACAGCCCACAGTCTTCCCAGCACCGCGACCCTCGCTGAGCTCGATTTTGCCAAACCTGCCTCCACTGGCCACGGGGGTTTCGCAGATGTCTTCGTCGAGCGCGTGTTCTCCAGCCGCTTCGCCAGACACGGCTGATCCGCGACTGCATGCTTCACCGAACACGGGTTATCGACCAAGCTCCGGTGACTCGTCACAACTCCCTTCATCGAGCACGCGTCACCCACCACAACTGTCTTCACCAAGCACTCGTCGCACGACACGATCGTCTTCACCGGCTCCGGTAAATTCACAGCAGGTTCACCGCGACAGAGAGAGGGCCCACCACAAATAGCACCAGGTCAACCGGGGGGGAGGGAAGAGGTAGAAGGCAACTGAAGGTCTCTCTGACAGCACAACGGGTAGTATTATGCAGGTCACCGCCCCACGATTTCTCATCAGCGGGCCACGACTTGGCGTCGGAAGACAGCAGTGTTGGAATTGAATTAGTTATCCCCTCTTGGGGCCAGGGGTTACGAGCATCTGTTGACAACCCTAGCCTACCTTGTGTATTAATTTGCGATTCGCCTCTTTCCGTGTTTGTCCTGCATTTACCGTGGCCGGCAGCATCGAGAATTATTCCGGCCCATATATAGCAACACCCGGCGCGTTGATGATGCCAGCACCCGCAACACTGTATGATCCTGCTCCATCCCGCCTCGTACCTCGACAAGCTTGGCCGTTTCTACCGGGATTGTCTGCGACATACAGACAATACTATGCACCCGTAAAGCTGGGGTGGCACAAAACCAGTTCCGGCGACTCGGGAAGATACAGTGATCTAGATAATATGGTTTTCAGAGGTATACCACCTGTCTTATACTTGCCCCTTGGGCTTCCCTTTTCGTCCATCAGTTGTTTCTTTGCACAAATTCAACACTCTTAAAGCCAACACACCCTTCAGCATCCCCTCACCAACTCCAAAGACCCAACAACGACGCCCACCGCTAGAACTCGCAAGCAAACCACCGAGGAGAGCATGGCCTCCAAAGTTTGGAACTGCTGCCAGTGCTCCAACCCCAACTCGGGAAGTCACCTGGAGTGCACGGGAATTCTCCATTTCCAGCCCGTCTACGCCAGAGCTTGCACTCACTGGCGATGTTCTACCTGTTACAACCCACACAGTATGTCCTTCTACCAAGTAAGGCACCTGAGATCCCACCAACACACCTAACCAACCCTCTAGACCAAACCCATCACCCCTCCACCACGACCATCACCAACGAGCTTCCCATGAGATCCAACCCTCAACCTACCTCAGACCAGTACCCCTCTGACACCCTTCATATCCTCCACACTCCCCCCATCCAACCTCACCATCACCAAAATTGTGAACAGCAACAACAGAAGCAAGTTTATCACCACCCCCCAAACTACTCCTACACAACAGCCTACCTACAACGCGCCGCCGCCCGCCCGGGCACAGTGACTTTTGCCGAAGCCTTTCTGGATCTTGGCCCGGCAGAGGCGGCGGCGGCAGCCGCTGCCGCGGTCATGACGTTAGAAGATTTGCGGTTGGATTACTCTGCTGGTGGAGGCGGCAGGGGCTGTGGTGAAAGTGGTGGTATTACTGAGAAGGAGGATGGGGAGCAGGAGGGCGGGGAGTGGGAGCTGCTGCAAGAGCAGCAGCAGTATCAGCGGTGGGATGGTGCCGGTGGTGGTGGAGGCTGGAAGAAGCGGAAGGCGGAGAAGGAGAGGGAGAGGGTCGGGGTGGGGAAGAGGAGGGATAAGGGTAAGGGGAGGGCTGTTGCAACTGCTGGGTGTGGTCGGGTGCCGGGTCATTGTCCGGTTGGGTATCAGCCGGCGAGCGTGGAGGATGGGTCTGATGGGGATGAGGCGAGGGGATGTGTGCATGGGTTTGACAAGGGCAAGGGGGTGGAGAAGTGGTGAGGAGAGAGGTGGGAGGTGTTTGTTGACTCTCAGGGGTAAAGGGTTAGGGTTTGGAATTGAGTTATGCTGGGTGATGTTGGTGTGTAGTTTCCCTGGCTGTCTTCCGGTCTTGCTTCAGCCACGGTCTTGCTGTGGTGACTTTTACACCTTCTGAGTTGGCTTCACGGTGGCCTGGCTCGTTCATACTCTTGCAAGTGGCGCCTCCCTGATAGCTGCGGCGCTCACCAGATGGCACCATTCCGGACTGCTGTTGCTCCTTTTGAACAGAACAAAGTGAACGAAGGGAATGGCGACCGCGTCTCTCGGTGCTTGAGTTCCCAGACGGGTGTCATCTCGCAAATCTTCGATCCATCCCTCTGACATCCGCATCTGATCCTAACTCATCCATCGCTCCCTTGGAATCCCGTTAAATAGCCACCGCATCCTTTCACTCTTTTGCTTGCCCTATTATCACTCACTTTCTTCAATACACATCGGCGAGTATGCCCGTTCTGGTGCTCCCTGGGCTTGTCATCAACACCAAACAGCCCGAGGGCCCCCAGAAAAGGGACATCATCCGGGTGTGCTGCCAGTGCGCAACCGAAACCATCGGTCATCTCGACTGGTGCGATACGAAGATTGGCCACGTTCCGGGATACCGGCAGAAAATTTGGTGCCTCCACGAGCCGTGCGACGAGGACACAATGGCCTGGTCGAGTATGCCATGTAGTCCCCGAACCCTCAACCTCTGCCGTGTCTGACGGCCTTGTGCCTGTGTTGCCATAGAGACGCGTGGGCAAAAGGTGCGCGATGAGCACCCGGAGCATTTTAAACAAGCATCAGAGAAAGCAGAAAATGGCGGCACAACTCCAAAAACCGGCTCACCATCAGGGTCTCCAACGCCCCCACAATCGAGCCTATTCTCCGCATCTGATTCAACAAGCTCAAATAGCCAACAAGACCAAGACCCCAGCGGTACCGACTCAAAGACCGACAAGACTCCCGACACCAGCCTCGCCAAACCTGAGCCTGCTGCTCCTCAGACCACCGGCTTCTTACCGCTGCAGTCAACGGACGGTTCACACGGCTCAACCGAGGTGTCTGGCACGTCGGCCGGGCAGCTTGATGATCCGCATGCCGAGTCTTTCTTGCGACTGGTGCCGCACGTCGGCGCCCGCGCGCAGATAGAGCAGCAAACAACACACGACGAAAACACGAGCAAAGACGAACCGGCCACTCAGGGTAAAAGCTCCACTCTCTCAGACTTGTTTGACTTTCTCTCTTTGAGGGATGGCCAAAACAAATCCTCTGAGTCGCCGCGCCCGGCTGACATGGCCGCTCCGGACGGTGGTCCGGCCAATGTGGACAACCTCCCCGACCTTTCCAACTCGGTCAGCACGCTCTCTGCAAACCAAACCCCCTCAACGCCCAAGAAAGAACTCGAGCCTGCTGTAGACGCTGTAGCCACAACATCACAGCCTGCAGGGCCGGTGCTTGACCTGCCCAAGACGTCGGGACCATCGAAGGCATCGTTGAAGACGACGCCCGTCAACCAAGAACATCAACGTCACCAGCACCATCACAAGAAACCAAAGTCAAAGGGACCCCCTGGAAATATGTTCGGGCCTCTGGGAAATGATGACGATGACGACGATGAGGAGGAGGAGGCTTGAGCGGGATGGTTTGTTGACTTGGTAAAGGGGCGGGGTTAGGGTTAACGGTGGGCGTTCACCAGCAGCGTCTCGATTCATGGCTTGGTGGTTCAGCATTCTCGGGTTGTATTCCGGAGCGAAACTAGCGTAATATCTCTCCTGTCTGATATAATAATAAAATATAGCTTCAGGCCTAGCGAAACAGTTTCTTGGTCCCAATGCCGCAATGCATGTGTGAACTGGCCCTGCAGAGGGGGCGTGCGGCAGCTCTTTGCCCTGCAGCTGTCACTTGACGTCCTCATCCGACCTTCCCAGAAATGCGTGCTGGAAAGCAGGGAGTCGTCATATATCATAGCTGGTACAGGCACTGCCTTTTTCCCATGCTGGAGTGTGTCGCATGACCTCTCAACTCCGTCCAAGGACCTCAACCATCCCCTCGCACTCGCGAGCAACTCAACCATTTTATCCAAAAGAATGATCAAATACATGCTCCTCATCTCTATCCCCAAAACCGCGGCCATGGTTGGCAACGGCGATCCAACTCCCAGCCGGCTTGCAAGCGTCAAAGAGATCCTCGCCGCCCCGCCTCCCCTTCCCGACGCAGACCTCGAACTACCCCCGATCACCATCCCCCACGACTGCCGCCAAAAACCGCCTCCTCACATCCTCGAACACGCCCAGGCGGTCGTCTGGGGCGCTATCAATATCCCAACCCCCCGCGAGCCGAGCGTCCGCCACACCGGACCGAAGTACGACAACAACCGTTTTGGCCTTGCCACGGGGCTGTTTCCGCCGCCTGTCGCTCGCCCGCCGTACTGGATTTCCTGGCGGCAGGTGAGTCAGGCTGCGCTTGAATGGGAGGCGCAGATCCACCACAGCAGCACCAAGGGCCATCCTGCCGTTCCTGTGGCCAGCTCCATCTCCCCACCGGTGCTTCGCTCTCCCCGCCGGAGCCAGACTATGCAACACACCACCGGTGAAAGAGCGCAGCAGCAGCAGCAGCCGACCCGCGGCCGCCAGACGGGCCCTCGCGTGGGGAATTACTCGCAGGAAACGCTACCCTGTTGACTCTGATCCAGGAATGCAGGGATCTTTGGCCGTGCCGCCTTCTGCCCCTCGTCGGCGGCGGCATCCATCTTCAGCGACAGGGGCGAGACGGGACGGCCATCGGCGCAATCCAGCGGCAGCACCGGCGCGGCGGCCGGCGAGTGCGGGAGCGCGACGGCGCATCCGCCGGTGGCGTCGGCGATGACGCCGGCGTGGATGGCGGCGCCGCAGAGGAACGAGTCGCCGCGGTAGGGGCTACTGCCGCCGCCGCCGACCACCAGGGGCACGTCGACGACGTCCTGGGCGCCGACGTGGTGCGCGGTATTTCCTCACCGACGAGCCCGTCACCGAGGCCGAGCGCCTGCGGCTGTGCTACGCGCGTGGCTCGTCTCGAGAGGGCGACCTTTGCACTGCGCAGACGAGCGTTTGACAGCCAGGTTGGTGATTGTGAGGGGGGCTACCGCCAGCGTGCGGCGCCGTACGAGAGGAAGGGGATGGCTGGAGGTCGGAGGCGGGTGCTTCCGCTGCGTGACAGAGCGAGTAATGTATAGGAGTATAGGTAGTGAATAGGACTTACTGGATAGCATAGCTGAGGGGGGAGAGGGGTGTGCTTCCTGTGTGGTGGCTTGGTTGAGGGAGTGAGAGAGTGAGTGTGCGTGTGATGGATGATGGACTTTGCAACCAGCAGTCTCTCACATGACACCGGAAGTTGTCGAGGTCTCTCACATGACACGGGAAGTGGTCGAGGCGAAAAGCGATTGAGAACAGCAAACCCCTTTATGATTATTAAACCAGACCTCTACATTTACATCCCCCCAACAACCTTGACCAACAAAAAAAGCCAGGTATTTTCCAACCACCATGCTAGTAGTAATACTGCTTACCCAACCCATCCCAGAAAGAAGAGCCTTCACCGCCAGCAAACCAAAAAAACAAACACACAGGCAGGCAGGCCAGGGGGTGTGTCACCGAAGAACAAACCGACAACCACCACTGGCAAAACGTGCCAAACCCAAACACAAAAATACAGTCCAGAAAACCAGAAGAAAAGACACCGTCGCCTGCTGTTGACGTTCCGGGTATCATGGAGAAAAGGAAAGAAAAGAAAAGTGGCTGAGCCAGAAAGAAAGAGAAGAGGAATATGCTAACCAGACCATACATGGAATGACCAAGAGAAGTACCCAGATTTTGCCAACACAAGGTAGTAGTAGTATGTACATACATAATGCGGATTGTCAACAGAGCTAGGGGATGATAGCGCCGGGGCGGGCCTATCTATGAATAATAAGGTAGGCGAGAGGGAGGTGGGTAGTGATTATGGCGTGACGAGTATGTACGACTCGAGATATTAGACGCCCTCCAGCCCGGCCCAGGCGCGAGTCCCGTGGGAGAGGCGGGGTTGACTTGGTGTCCCCGCAACATGCCGCGCTATATCATGCCCGGTGGCACGTTGCCCTCGGCTGGCTCGCCACGCGGTGTCCCTTGTGTACCGGAGCTCGACCCCTGTGCCTTGCTGCGGAGCGTGGTGTTGGACCCGAGGCCGCGCTTCATCATCTTGCCGAGCACCGTGACGAGCTCGCAGGCGTCGTTGAACATGTCGTTGTCGATGCCCTCGGTGGCTTCGTAGACTTCGGATATGGTCTCCTTGGCCATCTTGCGGCTGCTTTCGGCGTCGTGGACGCATTCGTAGAGGAAGGCTGCGTATTCAGTCTTGACGGACAGGCGGAGCGAATGTGACCCCCATAATAACTCCTCGGCGAGGTGGACGGCTTCGCGGAAGAATTGGTGGGCTTCTGGGAGATAATCGCCGGGCTTCATGAGGAACGCTGTCGGCGGCGCTGGCCCGAAGCCTGGTGGAGGTGCTACGGGCCCGCCCTTGGGCGGAGTTTCGTCTTGGTCGTCCCTCGCAACCCCTTTCCCCTTGTCGACGCGAGATGGCGGCAGGCCTGGTACCGTTGATGTCGACTGGCCCTCGGGGGTGCCGACGCCCATTACGGAAACTGGCGGGGTGTTGTGGAACAGAACAAAGATGTGGTAAAACGAGGCGCGCAGCTTGTACGCCAGAACTTTGAGCTCGACATAGTTCCCAACCATGGGCAGAACGTACTGCTGTAGCAGCACCAACCCCTCACGCGACAACCAGACGATGTGGTAGGTCAAGTCCAAGGCTGCGGGTGTCTGAGCGGTGTCATGTCGGCGCTGCCTCCGGGCTTTGATTAGTTGGGCGGAGAGGTTGATGGAAAGCCCGAGAATCTTGAACAGGACCGATGCGAGTAATGGGTTGTCATGCTCGACTGCCTTGGCAAGCTTGCCGAGAAACTTTTGGTCGATCTCCGAAGAAGCCATGAAGATGCCTTCTGCGCGACAGCCGTCGACAGAAGAGCTCGGAAGAGATTAGGAGAAAAACGACGTCGCCAGACCGGCCCGTGCTCACGATGCACAGATAGCCGATTCCCTCTTCAAGCAGCACCGGATCTAAACGAGTGAATGGCGCTCGGTTTGCGTGGATGCCTCATCAGTGGCGCAGGGCAGCTCGAGAGGAGAGACAGTTGTGGCGAGCCTGGCGTCTTTGATTCCTGCTGTGCTCCCACACGGCAACGGCGGAGGCTGGTGCTGGAATTACGCAGGACTGTCGACGGGGATCAGATTCCGAGTCGGGCGGCGAGACGGGTCATTGGAGGGGGACTGACCAATATGATACAGCGAAAACAGGGCAGTTTGAAAGAGGCAATTTGTACAGGGCGGAGGGCGAATCAACAGCGAATCAGCAGCCGCGAGGTCGAGCATCAACAGAGAGATGACCCGAAGGAGAATTGAGGCTCGGATTTGGAGGTGGTGGGCGCGCGGGTAATGACGCAGGGCATGGCGGCGACCTCCAGGCGTGACTGAGTGAGCGGGCGAGTGAGTGGTGAGGTGTGTTTTCGCTGGCGGTCGAGGTGAAACAGCGCCGGTCTTCCCCGGGTTTCTGCGCCGCCGAAACAAGCCGTCGGTCCTGGAAAGACGCCCGGGACGTGCGTGAATGCTCGGCCGGGGAATCCTGCACGGCTTTTTTGGAGGCAGCGGAGAGGAGTTGGATCTGAAGCAGCGGACTCGGTGAGGCCAGCCAAGCTGCGCTGGCTCTGGGTTCTGGGCGGGCCTGGGGGATGTGCGCGGCGGTGGAGCCGTGGACCTGCGATAGCGCCAGACCTGGCAGGCGACCTGGGTCTGATTCGAGGCGGCAGTGGGTCAATTAGCGGCGCGGCTGGCGTCCGGAGCCGGGGGTTTTTGTTGGAAAGAGATGCCGATCGAGGACGGCGGTCGTGATGCCGGTGAAGGAGAGGGCGAAAGTAAACAAGATCAAGAGAATTGCATGCGGCGGCAGCGGCAAATGCGCCGAGTCCGGGGTCTGCGGCGTCTTAAGGGGGCGTGCAGTAGCAGAAGCAGGGCACTGATGCACGACCGGGAGCGAGCGACGACAGCCAAGTGGAACCCGCTGGTGGGAGTTGCGGAGGGCTTGATGATGCCTCGAGCGAATCGACAACGACCCGACTCGGCGGCCCAGTCTAGCGCACAATGCAAGGCAAGAAAGAAGTGCAGCAGCAGGAGCAGCAGCAGGAGCAGCAAGCAGACTGGTTCGGAGAAACGAGCGACGATGTCATAGGACAAGACAATGAGCGATGATGGGTCCGTGGCGGGGGGACCCTGTTGAAAACGAATGGAAGCCGTTGGAGGACTGAGGACTTGCAGATGGATGGACGGTGCTTTGCGGATGGCTCGCTGCAAGGTGAGTTGTCCACCGGCCTCGTCAATCGCTGGGACGCAAGCCGCACGCCCCACGGCTCCATTCGCAGCGGGGACGGGGACAGGGACTGGGGACAGGCCAGGAGTCGATGGCTTTGCGCGGGAGACGCATCAGGCGCGGTGCATGGCGCTGGCAGAATCCGGAGAGGCAACCTCACCGGGTTCTAGAGTAAGAAAGAAAATGGAAGAGAGCAACTGATGAATGAGTGAGTGTGAGCGTGGAGTGGAGGTTAACATGGAGGTGCGGGATGAAGCAGGGAAGCAGCTTGTCGGCAACAAGCAAGGCAGGGCCGTAGTGTAGCCTGAGGCAGACAGGGCAGGCAGAGCAAAGCAAAGGCTCCTGGGCGGAAGGAGCTGCACCCGGAAAGCGACTTGCCGCTGCTTAGCTAATACGCTTGATAGATTGCGCACGAGCCCTTGACGAGCACCGCTGCTGCCAAGACCTGCTGGATCGCGGAGCCTGGCTCGGTTTGGACCAGGCCCAGCGCCACAGGGCTGCCCCCCGAAGGTCCCAGGCAGTCCATTGTTTCCCCAGCCATCGCATTTCTGCAAAGACGTCCCAATTGGTGCTGACCTTGACCACTGGCGAGTGAATCGCGGGCTTTCTCCTCGGCGCGCGCCTGGCCTCGAACATGCGGCCACCCCTCCTACATAACACAACACACAACGCGGCGTGTCGAGCTTACACAACAGGATGGCGCACGCTGTCGTCCATGATCGCGGCAATGCGGCCTGCCGTCCGGGCGCACTGGAAACAGGCGGAATCAAACTGGCGGTGAGCCCACGCGGCCACGCCCGAGGTCAGATCTGCCTGGGGCGAAGATGTGCCCCGATATGTGTGCGAAATTGTGGTGTGCTCTGCGCTGTGCTGGACACCGGCAGCATTGAACACCATCAGCCGCATCGCTCAGCAGCCTCAGCACCGCCAGCCCCAGCCGCCACTGGACTCATCGACAGCCCCTAGACCCAACACGGACCACACCCGCTGCGTGCTGGCTCTCTTCAGTAATTTGTGACCGACCGTGAGGGAGAGCGATGTGGTGGCCCGACCCTGATCTTCGAGGACACGCGGTCTGGTCACAGGGAGGGGTCCGGGATGGTTACACAACCGCATCTGTTCCGAGTCTCCAGCCCTGCAGCCCTAAAGAGCATCGCGCTGGCTCAGGATCTCGAGGGCCACTTTTCCTGCCAAGAGAGAGCCCCCGGGTTGGGGTCCATGCATGGGGCTGGGCCATTTGCTGAGTCGCATCTCCTCGTCGGAGGTTGATGGGACCATGAGATCGTTGTAACTCTGGGTTGCAGTAAGTGAAGCTTGTTGCCGGTTAAACATGCGGCGAGAGGGGGCGATGCGGTGCGAGGCATGGTTCAGGTTGCACAAAGGTTGCTCACCTCTTCGAGAGTCCGAAGTGCTGTAACGCCGGGTCACCGTCCACTCTTCGGGAGCACACCCAGGCACTCATAAATAGCACCAGCAAGGAGCCAAAGAGAGCTGTCCTCCCACCCTCTAACTCCCCACCGGGAACCTCGCACGTGTGTCACAAGGAGTGATCACTCGGCCCGCTACGTGCGCGTGTCGCCCGAGATGGAGGGTGGTGAGTTCGGGGCTGCACAGCGATACGCGACGGAGCTGGGAGCCGGGAGCTGAGAGCTGAGCGGTCGGATAAGGGGCAAAGTCGGCATCTTATACGGGACGGGATGCTGCGAGTAGCTGGAATACGGAGGATCTGCGCTGCGAAGGCGAGGCGGGACTCGTTTTGCTGCCGCTCACTCAGCTGCAAGCCGGCTAACGTCAACGTTATACGTTATTGTCCCGTTTGATCACGTCGTCTGTCAAGTGAGATGTGATAAGAGTCAGCCTTGCCCGTGCCAGGGCCACAGGCAACGACCACAAGTGTGCTCAACTCGACACAGCCCAGTCCGCGAAACAGCCCTTCCGGCTCTCACCGAGCAAGGCTTCGTTCACTGACCGACTGACCTCGATCTCCTTACCCTTCATAACCTCTCCTTTCCCCATTCCCCAACTCAACACCACGAACCCACCATCAAACCCAACTCCAAACCAGCCAACCACTCAGTCAACCCAAACCTCCAAACCACCACAGTCTCACATCCAAACCAAAAAAAACACCAAAAAATAAAATAAAAAGAAAGATGTGCCGCTACTACGCGCACCAACACGCCTGCAAACACACAACCCTCTCCTTCGCCGCCTTCTGCCCGCCCGCCTCGCTTATCCAGAACCCGTGCGGGCAGCAGCACATCTGGCAGACCCTGGTCGTCGAGGAGGTGTGCGAGGGGTGTCGCGAGGCCGGGTATCATTCCCACCAGCATTCTCACCATCATCGAGGGGAACAGGATGTGGGGATGGCGGGATACTATGGGAAGGGGAGGAAGCATCATCGGAGGAGGTGAGGAAGGGAGGGTGATGGTGGGTTGTTGAATGTGGAGTGGAGGGGTTTGGTCTGACTTTGTCTTCTCTCTCCCTGTTTTATTTCTTCTTCTTTCTTCTTCTTTCTTCTTCTTTTTTCCTCTTTTTCTTAATTATGTTTTATTTTGTCGGATAGACTTGATTCTAGGAGGGTATGATTGTACGAGTAGATGACGGGGGTCTGCGAAGCAGAGCGGATTGGGAAACAGGGTACTACACAGACGGGAGGTCATCACTGACACTGGGATGGAAATGGGCTGAATCAGTATGGGAGTATTCTGCATTTCACATTTGCACCGCGGGCACCGGGCGTTGTGTTAGGTTGGTTGGACACCTTCGAGACGAGGCCAGGGACGAGGGACTCTCACAACGAGATCTTTCTTTTTTGGACCGCATCAAGCATAATGCATGGCACTGCATTCCAAGGACAGGGGGGTAGTCGATGGAAGAGGATGTGCTGATCAGAATATTTCATGTTCATTCACCTTCCAGATGCGTTCGATGATACAAAGCCCAACCCCCAACCTCAGTCCAGACCTCACCCCCATCAATGCCTATACAACTGATGCTTTTCCGCCCTAACTCTACGATCCCTTAAACCCACCATATTCGTCGATACAGGGTATACACAACCTATCCACATC
>FTIZ01011192.1_pt1 | contig 14034 bp, 8 predicted proteins | sample 1658381 | NCBI WGS metagenome assembly FTIZ01 (sample SAMEA3914822, study PRJEB12502) | metagenome | biome: forest; material: soil | place: USA | collected 2012-03-12 | depth 0.1 m
AGCTAGCAGAAGCGAAAGCCAAACATGAACGGCTGGCGGCTCTCCAACAGAAAGCGCTCGAAGACGCAGAAAACCGCCGTAGTGCAAAAGGACTTAGGTCAAATCCGCAGCATCAACCGCGTAACTTCGAGCGATAAAGCCAGAAAGCCGGTCCTTGCCTGCTGGCCCGTTATGTCGACGGCACACGCCTATCCTGCACCGAGCATTTCAGTCTAACTGCTCCAACCCACATGCATCGGTCCGATGAGGAACAGGATCACGAAGATGATAAAGCCAATGATCCCTACGATAGCCCAGGTTTTTCCCGATAGCTTCCCCCACTCTGGATCGCCGCAGTTAGGACAGGGCGTCCAAATAGTAGAGTAGCTAGATTCCTCCGTGCCATTCACCATCCGCTTGTGCGTGTAAAGCGACGCATACTTGTCCAAATCCAACTGAGTTTTGCAGCTTCTACAAGCGCGAAGGCGTGGGGCTTGAGCGTACCGCGCCATGCCACATTTGGGACAGTCGATTGCGTTTTCGCTGATGCTCGCTTTGCAATGTGGGCATGGGATCATTTCATCACCGCCGTGATACGGTCTGCGTGCCGACTTTCTGTCATGGCCACAAAAACAGACGCAAAATATGACTGATAGTCATAGGACTGTCAGTCCGTGGACGCTTAGTCAAGTTAAATGTCTTTTACGGGCATGGTCGATGATAAGGCGATGCTTCAATCCTTAGGTCTGCACATTCGAGAAGTGCGGAAATCAAAAGGGCTGACGCAGGAGCAACTCGCCGAACTTTGCGAATTCGACTCGACCTACATCAGCCTCTTGGAACGCGGCGAGCGGAACCCACCGTTCCTGACATTGTGCAACATTGCCGATAAGCTTGGCGTCACTATTTCGAGGTTGGTGGCTTGATTCGCTCGGGGCTAGGAGCAACAAGAGGCATTCAAATGCTGCGGCTGACGACATTGTGGCGTCGTAATAGGCGCGACTGAGGAAGTGACGATACCTAACAATGATCGTTGGATCATTTTGGCGATTTATCAGTATCAGAACAAAGAAAGGCCTTGGCTATTCGCTGCGATATATTCGGCGGAGATTTACCCTGAACGGCATCAGAGTTTCGAAAAAGCTTGGACGGTTTCACTCCGTCTGATGTTTTCGAATATAAAAGATAATATTCGACGTTAATGTTACTCCGGCTGCAATCCGCGACTGTGCCCATAGCAATTGCACTAAAAGGCGTCCCGTCTTCCAACCGTCTCTCGTTATGAAAGCTGTAAACAATAACGGCCCATTTGGTGCCATCTTCAAATTGGGCGACAGACTGTTTTACATAGCTAACTTTGACGTCATTTTCTTCGCCGATGTCTACCAAAGTATCCTGATGAAAATAGGGAACATATTGATATATTGCCAGCCCGAACAGCGCGGCAATCAATATTAAAAATGCAAGCAAACATTTTTTCATGAGTGCTTTTTACTTAATTTTTTCGGCTAAGTCACGGTCAATATTATAGTACATGCCCCTTATTTTATTTAAGTCGCGCATCGGGTTAATGTCTACCTTTTCCAGGTGCCGAGATTTTGCTTGTTCTTCTATGTAACCAGTACCGCCTTCGTTTAGAGCTTCTTCTAGGCCGCTATCCAAACTTTGCCCTGACCGGCCAAAATCGACAATTGGCACGCCTGGGATGGCGGCGCCCACCCACGCTGTTGCGTTGTTTGGATTGATCCAGTGGCTAAGTCTGAGCTTTTGCCCAATTGAAGCTAAAAGGCCCGTTGACGTAGAAGATTCATCGGGGGCGGCCAGGTTGCTGTCAAAGCACTTCGTTTTCACACACCAATCGGCAACCGATTTTGCGTAGGCCTCCCGCTTGCATGCTTCCAATTCATATGACTGTGGAAACTGCGTTGCTATGACCTGGCAACCGTAAACAGGATTTTCTCTAATTTCGTCATAAGAGGGAAACGCCATCACCTTTTGAGGGCCTGCGAGCAGCGTAACGCTCAGGCTAATGGCCACTCGCTTCGCGCACCTCATACTCAGTTTTCCCTTTGTTCGCACCGTCTACAAATCGGCCCATTTCATCATATTTTAGGTTTATTGCTTTTGCTGGATGGATGTCGCCAGTAGGCTCTTGATATTGATCGATACAATAATCCAGCATCATACTGCGGACTTGGCCGTACTTATCCCCCGCTACGTTGCTGGCAGCAGTTTCCAGTACTCCAGGGTCTTCGCTACTGACCTGGCTTGGATCAAAGCCCCCAACAAATTTGTGAAAATCCTCTTTAGTCATCGTGGTGCGGAGTGAGCGCTGGGCGCATTGGCAGCGCCAGTCTTTTAAACTCTTCAAGCAGACTGCTTGAAACTTTGTGTTATCGGAAGCGCCCCCGCCGCCCGAACAGCCAGCAATTGAGAGAATTGTCACCGCAGCGAAAGCCCCACTAATTCCGGCAACTATGCTCATTGGCAATGACTTCAATTTAACCCCCCTAATATCTGTGTTATTAATTGTTAACCATTTGGGCGAGCGGTGGTCAAGCGCAACCTCTCCGTGAGCGAGTTCAAATTAATGTGCAAACAAATTGTCGGGCGATAATCTCTAGAATCTCGCGCGACTTTCAGTGAGTTGCATCCTCGTGATGTACGTAGACTGCGAAGCGGAAGAGGTCCTCCCTTCAGTGGCGGACCCTTGCACGTATTTTCGCACCGTAGGGCGGGACGCAAAGTTGCATGCGCGAGCCATTACTGATGAGGCGGCTGTGACAAACGCCGGCCAATTTTCAGATGACTTCAAGTTGCAAAAAATTCGCCATCATCCGCGAGGGATTTCCCGTTCAGCGATTTTAGACGGCTTTTGTAGACGCAACGGACTGATTTTAGCACGCAAAATTAGCACGCAAATTAGCACGCTGGGAAAATTAGCACGTGACTTTTCTATAAAATTCAATATGATAGGCGTTACCAAATCAGACTTAAAATCCGTCGGCCGCAAGGCCATGCCGGTTCGAGTCCGGCCGCCCGCACCATCCGCGATCCCGTGTCGACATAAGCGAACGGCCTCCGCAAGGGAGGCCGTTCTGTCTTCAACAAATGTCAGCGCACATGTATCCCGGTTCCGGGAGCATGGCATGTGCCCTTATGCGATGCACGTAAGGTCGGGCGGCGCGTCCGGACTGAAGGCCGCGTAGCTGACCTTCAATCTCCCGGCGGCCGTCACGATCTCGAAACACCGGCCCTGACCTTCAAAGGTCGCTTCGGCGAAGGCGATACGCTGGCCGGCGAGGGCTGCGATCTCACCGTCCAGCGTATCCCAGGGAGCGCCGTCGGGCGTACCCAAACGGTAGGTGTGCGTGTTGTCGAGTGCGAAGCACACGGCGTTGCCTTCGATCCAGATGTTCAGGATGGTTTGCGCCGCCAGATCTTCGAAATAGATGTCGGGCGTCATGCTGAGATATACCCCGCCGTGTATTGCGTATTGAAGGCGGGAGTTGCGGTACCGGTGACGCTGATATCCGAGGCACTCGGAACGCCGGCACTGCCCTGCGTCGTCGTTGCGCCCTGGAGCCAGATGCGGCCGTCGTTGTCGACGCGCGCGTCATGGCCGGAGCCGAACAGGGAGCCGCCGGAAACATAGGTGCCCGGTGACGATACCTGGGTGACCACGACGGTTGCCGACGTGACGGAGACAACGACCCAGGCCCCGTTGAAGCCCGTGCCGCCGGTGGCGGTCGTGCCGAACACGTGGATGGTCTTGCCGGTCCCGGTGAGGGCCGTCAGGTCGTTACTGACATTGAACGTCGTCTGGCCGCTGGCCCAGACCGCACCGGTAATCGTCGCCAGGACGCCGTTGAAAGTCGCCGTCTTGGCCCGGCAGGTGCCGCTGTTGGCGCGAACGCCATCCACCGAATATCCGGCGGCGTTAAGCCCGCCGGCTTTCACCTCGCCGCTGTCGTTGTCGATGGCCCGGGTGCCGCCGCGATAGATGGCGTTGCGAGCGACCAGCGTGGAATCGGTCACACGCACGACTTCCGCCATGCTCGCGCTGGGCAAGACGGTGAGATAGGCGGATTCGGTATTGAGCCGCGAGCCGCCCTTGACATCGGCGCACCGGACCGCGGCCGTAAGGCTGGAAAAGGCGATATCCGCGTCTGACAGGCCGTTGAGGAGAAGCGCCGCACCGGAAATATTCGTCCCGAAGACAGTTCGCGCCACGACGGTTGAATCCGTCGAATCGACAAGTGTCGGAATGGTGTCGAAACTGCCGCCGTTGAGCGTGAGTCTGGACCCATCCTGAAGGGTGACGGCGGCGTTGACGATGTCGTTGAAATACGATGTCGAGCCGTCAAAACTCGTTTCGTTGTTGAGCGCGACGCCGTAGTCGTAATGGGAGATCCTGGCGAGCCCGGCGGTGACGCTGCCGCCCTGCAGGTAGGTGCCGGGCGAGGACGCCGCCGGCAGGGTGACCACCAGGGTCGTCGAGGAGATGGAAACGACAGTCCACAGGCCGTTGTAGCCCGCGGTCGTGCCACCGGTCGAAATGACGCCCGTGATGCCGATGACCTGGCCCGCAACGACCTGGCCGGTCAGGTCGGTGCTCAGGGCAAACGTCGCCTGGCCGCCCGAAGTGCTGGCCCAGCTTGCCGCCGTAATCGCGCCAAGCGGTGAGGTCGCGAAAGATCCTCGCGAGTTGACGGCGTTGATCGCGGTGCCCGGCGCGCGCAGCGTGCCGGCAGCGGAGAAGATGCCCGGAGTCGAGCCCCTCGGCAGGGCCACCTTGACGGTGCCGGCGGCCAGCAGCACGCTGCCGCTGCCGGAGACAGGGGTGCCAGGCGTAAAGAACACCAGCGACAGGTGGGCGCTGCCACCGGAAGAATAGCTGCCCGCGCCCGATCCGGGAAGCTTGACGACGACCTTGCTGCCGGAGGCCGAATGGACCTGCCAGTCGCCGTTGTAGCCGGTCCCGCCCGTCGCGACGACGCCCGATACGGTAATCGTGTCGCCGACGCTGAAGTCGGTGTCCGCGTTGGAAAGATAGAAGGTCGCCTGGCCGCCCGACGTGCTGGCCCAGGTCGCGTTGGTGATCGTCGCGGCGGGCAGCGTGGCCGTGATGGAGGTCGAGGTGATGGACGAAATCGCCCAGGCCCGGTTATAGCCGCTTCCGGTTCCCGTCACGCCGGTAACGCGGAACGTCTGGCCGGATGCGAAATAGGTCATGGGATTTGAGGCGAAGGTGAAGGTTGCCGTGCTGCCCGACCAGCTTGCGCCGGTGATCGTCAGCAAAGGCTTGACAAGCCATGCGCCATTGAAACCGGACGGAGCTACGCCGGCGATGCGCACCTTCGTATCCGCCGAAAGCCGGCGCGTCAGGTCGGCGTCCACGGTGAGGATGGCTTCGCCGCCGTTCGTGCTCGACCACACAGCGTTGCTGATATTGGCCAGCGCGCCGTCGAAAACGGCGTCTTCCGCCCATACCGTGGCGTTGATCGCCTGGATGCCGCGTACGGCGCCGGAAAGCGTGGATCTTGTGCAGGTCAGGGTCGCGTCGTTGACGTTGGCGGAATTTTCCGGCCCCGACAGGTCCGAATAGGCCGCCACCATGTTCGAGCCTTCCAGCACGCTCACGGCGCCTTGCAGGCTGCCCGACAGGTCCGAGCCGACAATGGTCTCGCCGCCGCCCTGGCTGAGCACCATCGTGGCGCCTTCGACGCACACGGCGCTGTAGCCGCCGACGCCGCCCTGGCCGGCGCTGTGGAACTCGCCCGCCATGGCGAGGGTATAGGAACGCCGGCCGCGCAGGTTGTGGCCCTGGCAGAACTTGATGCTGCCGTAGGAAATGCCGAACGTGGAGCCGCGCGCGACATAGGCGCCGACATCGCCACGGGAATAGTCGCCGTTGCCGCGGTCGGCGAAGCAGATGCTTTCATGCGCGATCCAGTAGTTCCGCTTGGAAGCATAGTTGAAAACCGAGCCGTAGGCCGCGCATTGGCAGGCGCCGTTGAGGAACAGGCCGGCGCCGGTGGTGCCGCCCACCGCCGTACCCTTGCCGCCGACCCAGTCGATGCCCATGCCTTCGCCGACGAAGCCGCCGTAGCAGCCGTTTTCCAGGTAATAGCCGTTGTTGCCGAGGTCCATCATGTTCCAGCGGCTCATCAATGCCGGAGGTTGCGAACCGTTCGCCGCCCAGACGACGCAATCGTCCGCCGGCCACGAACCGTCGACCGTCACCACAGTGTCGGCCGACGTGATCTGGAACTGGCCGCAGTCCTGCCCGCTGATGTAGATGCCGTGGGCCGGATGGTGGCCGCTTTCGATATGGATATCGATGGTGATGTCGTTGCCGATGGGGATAAGGACGTCGATGGCGTCCTGCATGGTCGGTACCGACGTGGGAATCAGCACTTGGATGGAACCGGCGACGAAGACCTTGGTGCCGCCAGAAAGGGCTGCCGCCATGGTCGAGTTGATCGTGGCCTGTGACGTCGTGCTGTCGATGACAGGGATTGTCATGTTGAAACTCCTTGTGAATGGAGCGGCGAGCATGGAGCGCGCTGTGACAGGCGGGAATTATTTGCGCCGCGATCCACGCCGGCCGGTTGCATCGCCGCTTCCCATTACAAATTTGTAATATTTCCCGCTGCCGCCGGACCTTCCCTTGACGACCGCCCGGGAATGGCGCTCAAATGGACCTACCTGGGTCAAGGGGAGTTTTGCGCATGTCGTATGCGTCGTCCAAGTCTCTGAAAAAATTGTTTAAATCGGCTGCAGCCGTGGCGCTGGCCACCGGCCTTGCCTGGTTCGCGGCGCCGGCCGGCGCCACGCCCTATGTTCCGCCCGCCAAGCCGCTGTCGATCGACGACCTGGCGCAATATCCGGCCATGAGCGACGTCGCCATCGCCCCCGACGGCAAGCACATCGCCGCCCTGATCGCTGTGAAGGGCCAGCAATGGCCGGTAATTTCGATCTGGGACACGTCGGACCTGAGCAAGACGCCGATCTGGATTCCGTCGAAGACCCAGCGCATTGACAGCGTCAACTTCTTCACCTCCGACAAGATCATCTTCCTGACCGAGCAGCCCCTGACCGGCAACGACGGCAAGCCGACCTTCATCAACAAGCTCTATTATGCCGATATCGAGGGCAAGGACATCGAGGAGCCTTTCAAGATCACCGGCACGCTCAACAAGGACGTGCGCGACGCCATGGAGCGCGGCGTGTCGGCGACGATCTTCAACGCCAATCTCTACGACGACTCCAAGGTCCTGATGCAGACCACCGATCCGGATTCCTTCGTGCAGAAAATCTTCGAGCTCGACACCAGAACCGGCAAGACCCGCACCGTGGCGCTGGGCTCGTCGGAGTTCAACTATGTCCCTGCCGGCGTCGATCTCAATACCGGCGACCCGCTGATCAAGGAGCAGGTGACGACGGAAAACGGCGAATACTGGTACAAGCTGTTCATCAAGGACGCCGCGGGCAACTGGATCTACCAGGCCCCGCTGAGCTACATGCTGAAGGACCGCAAGACGGTCGACGTGCTGGGCTTCGATACCGATCCCAACCAGCTGGTCGTGGCCTCGAACCTCGGCCGCGACCACACGGCCATCTACGATTACGATATCAAGGCGCAGACCTTCTCGGCCGAACCCCTGTTCGCCAGCGATCAGTACGATATCGACGCGGTCGGTTTCCGCATCGATCACGTCAACAAGACCAGTTCGATCTTCGACGTGGCGGTCAGCGGTCCCGACACCATCGTCAGCTATCTCGACGACACCTGGGCGGCGGCGCAGAAGTCGATCCAGGCGGCTTTTCCCGGCAAGAACGTCCATCTCCGCATCGACAAGGACACCTACGACAGCGCCGTCGTCGAAGTCGAGGCGCCTGATTTTCCGCCGCAATACTATCTCTACAAGGGCGGCCAGTTGCAGCCCCTGGGCGGCGAACGCCCGTGGATAGACCCCGCCGGCCTGGGCAAGCCGGAATTCGTCACCTACAAGGCGCGCGACGGTCTCGATATCCCCGCCTTCATTACCTATCCCTCCGGCTGGACGCCCGATCAGGGACCAGTGCCGCTGATCGTCCTGCCGCACGGCGGCCCGTGGGCGCGCGACGAGCAGGAGTGGGACCCGACCGGCTGGCCGCAGTTCTTCGCCACGCGCGGCATCGCCGTGATCCAGCCGCAGTACCGCGGCTCGGAAGGGTGGGGCGAGAAGCTGTGGAAGGCCGGTGACAACGAGTGGGGCCAGAAGATGTCGGACGATAATGACGACGCGGCCGCCTATATGGTGGCCAAAGGCGTCGCCGATCCGAAGCGCATGGCGATCTTCGGCTATTCCTATGGCGGTTTCGCCGCCATCGCCGCCAGCGTCAGGCCCAACAGCCCCTACAAATGCGCCATTGCCGGGGCAGGGGTGTCCAGCCTCGAGCGCATCGGCAACCTGTGGGGCGACAGCCATATCCAGCGTGACATCCAGGGCAGGACGGTCGCCGGCATGGACCCGCTGAAGAACGTCGCCAACGCCAATATCCCGATCATGCTGTTCCATGGCGACCACGACCGCCAGGCCGATACCGATCATTCGCGCATGTTCTATGCCGCCATGAAGGCGGCCGGCAAGGATGTGCAATATACCGAAATCAAGGGCATGTGGCATACCATCCCGTGGCATGTCGAATGGCAGCAGCAGTCTCTCGGCCTGATTGAGGATTTCCTCAAAAGTCCGAAATGCGGGCTTATTCAATAAGCTCCAAATAAGCCGGTAAAAAATCCAACACAGGGTTGCGAAATTATGGAATTTTTCAGGTAATCGCGAGATTGGCCTGCGTTGAATCACGCCTGAACACGAAATCCTCAATTAATTTTTGGTAACATATTAGCTGGATTGCTCGAAAAAGGGCATTTTTGTGGTCTTTTTGCGACACCATGGGCGTGTCGTTACCGCTGGTCGCATTTGAGATCGTTTCTCTATTGCTTCAATTTTGTTACGGAGCCACTGTCCCTTTTTCATGTATCCATCACCTTTGGAGTTCCGTGATGTCAAACTCTCCCCACCTGACGCGCAAGCTTCTGCTGGCCGGCACGGTCCTGACCTCGATCGCCTTCGCCGCCCCTGTCTTTGCGCAGGACACGACCGCGCAACCCGCGACCACCCAGAACGCGACCACGCCCGCCACCACTGATACGCCGCCGCCCGCCGCCAAGCCGGCGGACGACAACACCACCGTCGTCATCACGGGGTCGCGCATCCGCAAGAACGAGTTCAATTCCGACGCGCCGGTCCAGGTCATCACGGCCGAAAAGTCCAGCCTTTCCGGTATGATCAGCGCCACCCAGGTGCTGCAGACGACCTCGGTGGCCAACGGTTCGGGCCAGATCAACAGCACCTTCACCGGTTTTGTCGTCGATGGCGGTGACGGCATCAACACCCTGTCCCTGCGCGGCCTCGGCGCCCAGCGTTCGCTGATCCTGCTCAACGGCCGCCGCATGCCGCCGGCCGGCGTTTCCGGCACGGTCGGCCCGGTCGACCTGAACTTCATCCCGCAGTCGATGGTCCAGCGCTATGAAATCCTGAAGGACGGCGCTTCGTCGATCTACGGTTCGGACGCCGTGGCCGGCGTCGTCAACATCATCACCGTCAAGAACTTCGACGGTTTCCGCATCAGCGCCGACGGCCGCAAGTCGGAAGAGGCCGGCGGCGACCAGTATTCCGCCAACGCCATGTGGGGCAAGACCTTCGACAAGGGCAACATCCTGGTCTCGGCCGATTATTTCGAGCAGCGTCCGTTGACCCTGGCGCAGCGCAAGGACCTGTCCTGCCCGCAGTTGTACCGCTACAAGCCCGACGGCACCCGCGCCGACACGATCGACCCCGGCACCGGCACCTACAAGTGCTTCAACTCGACGGGCGTGTTCCAGGGCGACGTGTTCGACAACATCTACGGCAACATCTTCTTCTACAAGAACGGCTCCAACGATCCGAACGGCTTCCCGAACTATATCCTCTATGACGGCACCAACAGCGCCCTCGAAGACGACACCGCCTCGGAAGCCAACAGCACCGACGCCATTTCGCCGTCGAAGCGCTACTCGATCTTCGCCCAGGGCCAGTACAGCCCCGACTGGCTGAATGGCGGCCAGCTCTACACCGAAGTCATGCTGGCCGAACGCAAGTCGTCGCAGACGCAATGGGGCGAACTGTTCCCCTTCTATTCGAGTGAATCGAGCGTCAACCCCATCCCGAATTTCCTCTCGCCCGATGACGCGGACTTCTATACCTCGATCGGCATCGACGGCAACGGTCCGGCCCTGCCCCTGGCCCAGCCGGTGGCACTGCACCCCTTCAGCAGCTCGCAGAAGGTCGACCTCGGCCGCGTCCTGGGCGGTATCCGCGGCGACCTCGGCAAATGGCAATACGATGCCTACATGTCGTATTCGAAGAGCGTCGGCAAGTACGACGATCAGGTCATGTACGCCGACCGCGTCAACTGGGGCACCGGCTTCGACCAGGTCAACTTCACCGACGTCCCGGAATGCGGCGCCGGCGCTCCGGCCGGCTGCGTGCCCCTGAACCTGTTCACCGATGACGCGCTGACCAAGGGCAAGCTGACCCCGGCCGAAGAGGCCTACTATTTCACCATGGATCACGGCCGCACGGACTATTCGCAGTTCATCGCCGAAGCCACCCTGACCGGCGATCTCATCCAGCTGCCGGCCGGCCCGCTCGGCACCGCCGTCGGCGTCAGCTTCCGCCGCGACAAGATCGACGACCTGCCGGGCGTCCTGTCGCGGACGGCGAATTCGTACAACCGCTCGTCCTCGGGCGAGACCAAGGGCACCGATGACCTGTCCGAAGCCTTCGGCGAATTCGAAATCCCCGTCATCCGCGGCGTGCCGCTGATCGAGGACCTGACCCTGAACCTGTCCGGCCGCTACAGCGACTACAAGAGCGTCGGCGGCGCCACCACCTACAAGGCCGGCTTCAACTGGGCGCTCGACAACGTCCTGCGCCTGCGCGGCACCGCCGGCACCTCGTTCCGGGCGCCGGCCCTGTACGAACTGTTCCTCAACGACCAGACCGGCTTCCTCAGCCAGCTGGCGGTAGACCCGTGCATCCGTTACGACCAGAAGGACGACGAGGGCAATTTCAAGGTCAACGACACCGTCCGCGCCAACTGCGCCGCCGACGGCATCTCCGGCACCTACACCGGCAACGGCTCCTCCGCGGAGGTCATCACCGGCGGCGGCCTGGACCTGAAGCCGGAAACCTCCTACGCGACCACGCTCGGCTTCGTGCTGACGCCGCCGAACCTCGGCTTCAAGTTCGCCGTCGACTGGTGGAAGATCAAGATCGCCCAGCAGATCACCGCCAACGGCGCGGCGGTCGTCGGCGCCTGTTACAACAGCCAGGCTTTCCGTTCGCAGGCGGGCTTCTGCGATGACTTCACGCGCGACCCGACGACGCACTTCATCACCACCATCGACGGCAGCTATCGCAACATCCCGACCGAGTCGGAAACCGGCATCGATTTCACGGCCAACTTCCAGCACGAATTCAATTACGGCACCCTGACCTCGGACTGGCAGTTCAGCTACTACAAGGACCACAAGTCGGAAAGCTATCCCGGCGGCCCGGTCATCGACGTCACCGGCACCATCGGCGACCAGCACTGGGCGGGCGACGTGCAGACTCGCTTCCGTCACAAGGACTGGACGGCGACCTGGACCTACAACTATGTCGGGGACGCCTCGAACATCGGCTTCCAGGGCGAAACCGGCATCACGTCCAGCGGCAACCACTATGCCGCTTCCGTGCCGCCGTTCATCACCCATGACCTGACGCTCCGTTACAGCGCCAAGACCTATGAAGTGATCGTCGGCGTCGACAACGTCTTCAACAAGTTCTCGCCGATCATCGGTTCGGGCGTCTATTCGGGTTCGGCCGGCCGTCTCGGCAACGGCCCGTTCTCGAGCCAGTACTTCCAGGGGATTATCGGGCGGGAGTTCTTCGTCCACGTATCCAAGGACTTCTAGGAAAACACGTTCGGATGGTCTGCAAAGGGCCATCCCGCTGCGATACGGTGCTCACGTACTCAAGTACGCTCCGCTCCGTTTCTCGCGGGCTAACCCTTTTCGACTCATCCGAACGCATTTTTCGCGCCTGATGAGGGAAGAAAAATTAAGGCGGCGAGGGTGACCTCGCCGCCTTTTTCTGTTGCGCCGGCCTGGGCTCAGAGCACGCCCAGCATCTGGGCCACCAGCGGATGGCGGACGATGTCCTTGTCCTTCAGGCGCACGACCTTGATGGTCTCGACCGTCTCGAAGCGGTCGGCGACATCGGCCAGGCCCGACAGGCCGGGCAGCAGGTCCGACTGGTTGGGATCGCCCGTCACGATCATGGTCGAGTTCCAGCCGAGCCGCGTCAGCAGCATCTTGAGCTGGGTGTAGGTGCAGTTCTGCGCCTCGTCGATGACGACGAAGGCGTTGTTGAGCGTGCGCCCGCGCATATAGCCGACGGGCGCGATTTCGATCAGGCCTTCCTGCATCAGGGCTTTCAGCCGCTTCATCGACAGGCGGTCGGACAGGGCGTCATAAAGCGGGCGGAGGTAGGGGGCCAGCTTGTCCTCCATGTCGCCGGGCAGGTAGCCCAGGGATTCGCCGGCTTCGACCGCCGGGCGCGACAGCACGATGCGGCCGACCTTGCCGGCCTCCAGCGCCTCGACCGCCTTGGCGATGGCGAGGTAGGTCTTGCCCGTGCCGGCAGGGCCCAGGGCCAGGACGAGGTTCTTCTCGTCGATGGCACTGATCAGTTCGGCCTGGCCCTCCGATTTCGGTTTTATCGTCTTGACGTAGCTCTGCTCGCGATCATCCCCGGCCGCCCCCATCGGGGACCATGGCGTCACATTACCGCCATGGCCGCCTTGATGTACGTTCAGGCGGCGTACCTTCGAATCCGGCTGGTATTGCTCGGCGTCGAGGGTTCCTTCGCGCAGGAAACGCTTGGCGGATCGCTTGGTCATGAAAGCTCCTTGCAGATGCAAATAGACATGAAAAAAGGCGAGGCCGCGAACGGGCTCGCCTTGACTGGACGGGAGGGATGAGGAAACAGGCCAGGGCCTGCGCCGCCGGGGCCCGTATCGGGCGGGGCGGCGGGCTTGAGGGTGTCGAATGCACGCCTGGATGCCACTTTATACCTCGAAAAGATGCCGGATATGATCTGGTATCTGTTACGCATGAGGCGGTGATTCCTCATAAGATAACGGTAGCAAGATTCGTCCGTTATGGTTGCCGAATTGTTAAAAATCGCCGCGTCTGCGATAACTTCGCAAAAGCTTCATGAAACGGAGTGTGATCGATGACGGTGTACGCGCTGGAGGGGGAGACGCCGCGGCTGGGCGGGGATAACTGGATCGCGCCGGACGCCCGGGTCATCGGCCATGTCACCCTGGGCGAGGGCGCCAGCGTCTGGTTCGGGGCGGTGGTGCGCGGGGATAACGAAACCATCGCCATCGGCGCACGCAGCAATATCCAGGACGGCAGCGTGCTGCATTCCGATCCCGGTTCGCCGCTGGCCCTCGGGGAAGGGGTGACCGTGGGGCACAAGGCGGTGCTGCATGGCTGCACCATCGGGGATAACAGCCTGGTCGGCATCGGCGCGATTATATTGAACCGGGCGGTGATCGGGCGCGATTCGATCGTCGGCGCCGGGGCGCTGGTGCCGGAAGGCAAGGTTTTCCCCGACGGTGTCCTCGTGCTGGGTTCGCCGGCACGGGTGGTGCGGGGCCTGACGCCTGAACAGATCGAAGGCTTGCGCCGGTCTGCCGAACATTATGTCGGCAATGCGCGGAGATTTGCACGGGGATTGACGGTAGGGGACGGTTTTTAGCCGCCGGTTGCGCGGATTTTCAGGTCAACCATCGGCGAAATCCGCAGCCACCATGCTTGCTTTCGTTAGCGGTAAGAAAGCAAGACGCCCCACCACCACATCTCTCTCGTATTTGCTGATGCAAACACTCGTTCGTGCGGTCCCCCTCCCC
>FTIZ01752039.1_pt1 | contig 14034 bp, 9 predicted proteins | sample 1658381 | NCBI WGS metagenome assembly FTIZ01 (sample SAMEA3914822, study PRJEB12502) | metagenome | biome: forest; material: soil | place: USA | collected 2012-03-12 | depth 0.1 m
CCCCCCCCCCCCCCCAACTTGCAAGTTGACCCTCAAACCCTTCCCCAGAAGTTGTAGCTCGGCCTCGGTGCAGAACTCGAGGGTTGAACTGATGTTGACCGCTAGGTATACCGGCGGATTCGACAATACGTCGAAAGGTATTCCGCGTCGTGGCCATGAAGACCACGTGCAACCTTCATCCGCATCTTAGCTGAAACTACCAGTTCAATTAAAGAAACCTTTTGGTCAAATTTGATTTGAAAACAGGACGTATCCGTCAATCCGTCAGCTCCATCCCCACCAAACAACGACAAACGACAACAAAGCGTTCTAAGGTTCCGGATCGAAGATCGCCGGATTGGATTGCGCCTTTGGCCCGGGTTGGGCCGCAGACCCGTCCCTTTGACAGCCCTCTGTCTCAGGCCGTTTGCAAACACTGTTGCAGCCTCTCTCATCGCAGGCCATCCGTATGCAGGCACTGTACCTAACTAGTGCGCTACTCAAAGGGGGGGATCCGGCGTCCTACATGGCGTAGCTGCCCGCCGCGTTTGGCAGGGTTCCGTAAACCACCGGGAGCAGTCTTTTTCTTTTCTTTCCCCCCAGAGCCCAGAGGACGACGTAAGGCAGCCTAGATGCACGCTCCGGCTTGCTGTCCGGGCTTTCTTCGCACGCCAATAAGTTCAGAAACAAACCTGGGCCCGTCCTCCCTCTCTTTGCACACGCATACCTGACTGTGACACACAATGCCGCCCACGCGAAAGTCCGCAAATCCCACCATTGCGGTGCGACGGTCGTTGCCGCGCAAGTGCAAGACTGATTCCAGGCGCAAGATCGAGTCCCGCAGGCCCCGCCAGCCCCGCGCAACGCCGACAGTGAATGAAGAGAAGCTTCAAGAACACCCCAGAGTGTATTTGGTTGACCTGTTCCGGTTCCGCGATGGCAGCCATGACACCTTTGTTCAGGACAATAGGGCGAAGCTGAAATTCGCCGTTTCGAGGGTCCTTGGCGGGAGCTTTGTCAAGACCGTCGAATGGGACGCGCTTGATACTGACACCCAAAACAAGCTGACTGGCTGGGCGCCAAAGGCAAAGGAGTTTCTGGAGCACGCCAGAGGCAGCCGAGGTGGGTGATAATCTCCCTTTCTCGCCCCCCGGTGTCTGCTGACTTGGGCTTATCCCTTAATTATCTGGGAAGCATGGCTGTGGCGCATCATCGTTGACCGCGTCTTCCACGGCCCCGGCGATGAGGGCGACTGCGAGGATTGGGGGGCGTACTCTACGCTGGAAAAGAAGATAAACGGTCGGTTGGCATTTTCTTTTCTCCGGTCGCACCCGTTACTCTCTTTTACGCATGCATCTCACCCACGCTGACATCGAGCCACGGCAGGCATCAACGCCGAGGATATGCCAGAGGAGTTGCACCTGCACGAAACAACGTCACGCGACGCGTGGCTACAGGTGGTAGAAGCTCGACTGCAGTCAAGGGCCGTGCTCTGGCGCTGCCTGACGGTCCACCTATTGACTGCAGCCGGCCACCGGCGCCGCCACACGGTTGAGCACGTCGTTGAGCTCGTCTTCCAGGAGCTAGGTCGCTGGCTCATGTCCAACGAGGATACGCGACGCATCGTCACAGCCATGGCCAAGTTTGCCGTCGATCCTGACTGGTATGTGTAGTCCTATGCCACAGTGGACAACCTCACCAGCTGACGCGGCGTCTTTTTCATGCGCCAGGCATATCCACCATAGCACGATGACATGGGGGTTCAGCTTCCAAGACCCAGACACCGGGAGAGCTCACGGGTTTCCTTTCAAACAGACGAAACACGTGATACCCCACCTGCTCAACGGGGACACGGAGTTGGAGGGTCGCCCAGCTGACGTGATTGTGTCGCCTCTAGTCACTTATTGGGGGGATTTCCGTGATCCGGAACCAGGGCGCCAGTTTCACCAGGATGCTCAAATGGTAGTGGCTGTCGACTTGTTTCCCGACGACGACGATGGCAGCGAGGAAGCCCAGGAGCCTGTGGCGCGGGTGGAGGGAGGCACGGGTGTCGATGACGGGGAAGGGCCAGGGGAGGAGGAAGAAACGTAAAACGCGGCGCTTTGTTGAGGACAACTAATAAGGTAGGTACCAGCGTGAGAATTTTCCAATGTCACAGTGAGCCATCTTGCCGAGAGTGCGGTTGATAAACGTCCGTTCTCTGGTAAACCCCTTGCACCCTGTCCTCGCTGAGCTTCCCGGATCCTAGAAGAATCAAGCTTCATTTCCGATGGTCTGCGGCAGGCGACTTGGGTCTGCTGATCGCACACTCCGAGGGAAGAACAACCGCGAACTCCCGCGGTGCGATAACGGGAAGCGGTTCCTAAAGACGGTCCGACAACGACTTGTCGTCCTCCCAGTGTCGTCTATCGCAGACGTTGGACAAAAGAGCTGTTCCTGTTTGCCAACTGCATAATCTATTTCACAATAAATATCTTTACTTTCGTCTTCCAGGATGGCTGCGACTTTTATGAGGGCATCGTCGGGCTTATCTTCCTCTCACTAGACGTCGGCATGCTGCTCGGAGTCGTCGTCTAGCAAACGATTGGGGACCGCATCATGAAGCGGCCCAGCTGACAAGCTCAACAAGGGCAAACCCAAACTTGAACTTTGAATACCGGATTCCACCCACAGTGTTGAAACCGATTTTCTCATACCCACTAGGCTCTTCATCTATGGTTGGACGGTGCAATATCACATCCAGTGGGCGGTGCCTCTACTGGGGCCCTTCTCCCTGGCATGAGAATCTGCATCATCAACATCAGCACCAACCTCTACCTCGTAGGTGCTTTCACCACTTACGCCGCCTCCGAGTTGGCTGCATCCGCCGTCATACGTTCTGTATTTGGCGCCACCTTTCCGCTATTCGCCCTGCGGATGTCCGATGCTTCGGGTCTTAGTTAAGGCAACAGCCTGCCTGCGTCCATTGTTGGTGGTCGTGTTGGCCATTCCGCCGCTCTTGTTGTACTACGGCGAGCGGCTGCGGAGCTATCCCAAATTTCAAGTCAAATTGTGAGAAGATGGCAGTCGGGCGGATCGTGGGCAGGAAGAATAAGGTTTGACGAGGTTGCTCATTGAACTTCATCCATCTCCGAGACCGAACAGCTATTACTCTCCTTACAAACCCTTCCCGACTCTCCGTCACCGTCTAACATAACCAGCCCCATAACTCCAGTAACAACAGATGACCGCAACCTGTTCACACCACCCCCATCATCCACCCAACCTGCAACTTTTCATGTGCAGCACCCAAGCCCACAATTTTCACCGCAGCACGAGCACCCGAAGTTACAAAGCCCACCCCCGCGCAGGGTCATCACGTTCTCATTGTCCACCGACGGACGGGGCTCTGAGATCTAGATGCACAATACTGTCAGTTCTGATGCACTTCTCTACTTAGGTCCTGAGCCACGGCGAAGACAACTGACCGGCTGCTGGGTGACGACAATGTCCCCACCTCGTTCGCCCGTCTGGGTACGGAAGAGCGCGGGGCTGGGGGCTTGCATGGGCAGTTCCAGCTTGGGTTCGGAGGTGGTGGCAGGCATCTTGGTGGTGTGGGCTTGAAATAACAGGGATACCACCACAAAAGAGGGCAAGATAGCGGTCAAATCGCGATTTTCAACGACAAGAATAGGGCCGATGTCGCGCGTTGGAAGGCTGGAGTTGGCAACAACAGGAATAATTAGACGCGGGGAAGAGTGGGAGGTGGAAGAACGAGACAAGACAGGTCGTGCAAACTTAAAGGCAAGGAGGAACAGCCAACAGCTCTGTTGGCTGACAGTACCCTTCTTTCCACAGACTCGAAAAGGAATTGGCCCACGGCACATGAGCGCGGCGAGGACGTAGCTGATACATGGTCGAGTGACAATGTTTCATTCGCTATGCACCGAAATCGACCCATGCTTACAGTGCCCGCCAGCTCTCCTGGCTTCGCTATCCAGGCTCCCAACCAAACAACCGCCATCCCAAAGTTCAAAGGCTCACTAGAGACCCAGAACAGAAGCGAGAAAATCCAAACAAGCCTCACCCCCAACTTGAAGAGCAAGACCGCCTCTAACGCTCCGCAATACCCGCGCCACCGGCAGCCGCAATCGCCGCCGCCTTCTCCCTTGCCTCCTTCGCCTCCTGCGCCAGAACAAACACCTTCTGCCAGACCTCCAACCAGCGCTCGTGCTGTGCCGTCGGCAACTTCCCGGGGCTCTTGAAACTCCGCGTAAGCATCTCCTTGAGCCTCGCCCGTAGCACCTTCATGACGAGCATGGTTTTCCAGTCTGGCACGGCAAACCGCGCCCGGTTCCCGTCGAGCACGAACACGCCCGCGTACATGTCCGCACGCACGTCGCCGCATAACAGCGCGACCGCGAAGGGATCCGTCGCGGTAGTGTCGTGGGCGTTGTAAAATCTGTAGTTGTGAAAAAACGATGTAGTTAGTTGGGATGGTAACGAAGACAACACAAAGGGGGAAGGGGACGGGGATCAGGACGTACGCCTTAGATTGCATGATATTATAGTAACTCATCCAGCGCAGGTCGTTAAACCCCTTGTTCACGCTGCTCGGGTGCAGGCTGATGGACTGATTGTTTCCTACGTTCCGCAGGCCTCTGGTGTTGCCGTCTCGGACGAGGAGTTTCGGGTAGAAGCTCCACGCAATGACCGACTGTGCGACAATCTCGTTGTCGCTGTTGCTGTTGACGCGCTTCGGGACCTCGAAGAAGGTCTGGTGGCGCCGTCGGCCGGTAAAGCGAAGCCTGCGGAGGGTTTGGCTCTCCTCCGCCGTGAGCTGCAGGAAACCCGAGTCAGCGACTGCAACAAGGAGCTGGCCCTTCAGGTCTTCGATATTGGCGAGGGTTTGCGGGGCAAGGAAGTTCTTGCGGCAGAACTGGAATTCGGCGCCGCCGCCCGTAGCAGATTGGCAGACGCGCTTCCAGGCTGTGTAGGCGTTGTAGACTGTCAGAAGGTCGGAATCGCCCTTACGGAAGCCCCTGCGAATCGTATCCGCTTGAGCTCGCTGGCCAAAGGGAGCTACGAAAGGAGACTTGGACGACAAAATGGCCGCGACGGTGATGGCCATGTCGAGACACTTAAAGATGGCGCCGAGTAGAACGAGTTTGCCGAGAAAGACGTCAAGCGGAAGGCGGGCAAGCTGGATGCCGAGAGGCGTCAGCTCTTCGGTCGTGGACGTCAGTGCCCGCACGTCAACCAGGGCATCGATGGCCCGGCGGATATTCTTCGCTGACGGGGGATCCAGCGCCTGGCTTAGCGTCTCCTCGATGCCACCAATCTTGCAGATCTTGACCCGGATGGCCAGATCTTGGAGCGACAGACGTAACATTTCGGGTGTCTGCTGGTCGTTCATCGAGGTATCGTGGCGGTATTTGGTGAATAGATGGAAGCAAAGGCCTTCCTGCACACGGCCAGCGCGGCCACGACGCTGCTTTGCGTTGGCGCGAGAGATGAAGGAGTCAAGGAGCCGCGACAGCTGCCGCCGCTCGTCGAAGCGCATCTCACGATGTTTGCCCGTGTCAATGACGCATGTTACATCTGGAATCGTAATACCGGTCTCGGCAATGTTAGTTGCCAGCACGATCTTGCGCATACCGGGAGGCGGAATATGGAATGCCGCCTCCTGCTCCTCGCTAGCAATGCTAGAGTGCATCGGATACACGAGCCAGTTGTCGGCGAAGAATCGATCCCCGAGCAGCATGTCGTTGAGCGCCCGGATCTCGGCGATACCGGGGAGGAAGACGAGAATGGCTTTGCTATACGAAGCATACCCGGGATCGACCGCTATCCTAGAGATGAGCTGGACGACCAAATCATACTCTATCCGGTACTCGTCCATCTGGGCGAGTGTGTTTCGTGTCCGGGCCGAGTATTGTCTGAGCGCCTTGAGAAGCTCGGGCTTTGACGATGTGTCCACCTCGGGCTCCGCGTCGTCGTCGAGCTCCGTCAGCTTTTCTTGGTTGCGTTGGTCGACCGTAAACCCGGTCAGCTCGATGGCATCTTCGAGATACGCAACGCGGACAGGGAACGTCCGTCCAGGAACAGTCAGAACTGGAGCGCCACCCAGGTACTTGGAAAAGCGCTCGGCATCGACCGTGGCGGACATGAGCACGACCTTGAGATCCTTTCTCCTCAATAGTAGCTTCTTCAGCACTATGAGGAGGAAGTCGCTATCGATGGAGCGCTCGTGGACTTCATCAAGCACCAGATGCGTGACCTCTTGCAGATCGTTGGATCCCTCCAGCATGCGCATGACGATACCGGTGGTGGCGTAAACTAGGCGTGTTTCCTTCGAAGTATTCGACTCTAGACGGATCGAATAGCCGACAAGTGAGCGGTTGGTGCCGATCTGCCCCGGGCCCTCCCCGAGCTCCTCGCTCACACGGCGCGCCAGGGATATGGCCGAGATACGCCGCGGCTCCGTGCAATAAATCTTGCAGGACTTTCCTTGGAGCAGCTGATGCTCGAGGAGAAACGAGGGTACCTGTGTGCTCTTCCCGCTGGTGATTATTAGCTGGGCCGCAAGAGCGAGACAAGAATAAGCGGTGCGTACCATCCGGTCTCACCACAGATGATCACCACCTGGGACTTCTCAACAATATCAACGACCTCTTGCCGGAATTGCCACATTGGCAGTTGCATGCGCGAGCCCTGGAAAGTTAGAAATCATCATTGGAGCCGGTTTCTGATCATTGACTCACCAACATCTGCTGGAACTTGGGCGTGCTGGACTTCTGCATCCAGATATTTCGATAGTACTCGGGCCCGTATGGTTGCCGTTTCACCCGCTCCTGATCCGAGTGATCCGAGTCAGTCTGGTTCTTAGACTGCCCGCGCCCCTTGAAGCCCTGGATGAGGACGCCGTCTTCCAGCTCCTGCTCCACCCTCTTTCGCACCATGTCTCGCAGGTGCCTCAGCACCGTTCGGTCTTCTTCGTCGGCTTTGTTCTTCTTGGCCTCCGCATACTCTGACCAGAGATCCTTCCAGGTGGCTGGCAGTCTCAGCGCGACCTTCTCTTCCTTGGCCGAGGATCCGAAAATACAAAACAGCGCGGTAGTTGCGATGAAGGCCTCGGATTGCTTGGCGTCGGGGGTGGCGATGGAGATCATTTTGTAGACGAATTGGGTGGGCGAGGCAAAAACGTCGAGGTCAGAAATCTCAGGGGCCAGGGGTACCTCCTGCGGCTTCGACCAGAGGATATTGACGGCGTGCCGGTTCGCGAAAGCAACGTCGGAAAGGAGATGATATGTGATCTTCACAGACGAGTCCCTACAAGCTGTCAGCGCAACCGCAAAACAAGGGGATTGGCGGGTGGGCGGCAAACCTTGCGCGGCAGGCCTCTTCCAAAGCCCGCATGGGCGTCACTCCGGTCCAGGTTCCGAAGTCTCGGACAATAATCTTCGAGCCGTCACGTCCGTTCACCACCGTGTTAGTCTTTCCTGTCACCGGATCGACCTCACTGATGGGCAGGCATGCGAACAGGTCAGCCAGACCGTCGTCATCATCCTCCTCTGCAAGGATCTCTGCTGCGATGCGCTCGGCTTCTGCGTTGATATCGTCGGAGCCGTTAGGTGTAGGGGGCTCTGGTGGCGCCTCCTTTTTCTTCTGCTCGGCCTTCGCGGCGGCGTATTCCTTCTCCAAAACAATCCTCTTCGCTGCCCATTGCTGCTCGGCCACATATTTGTCAAACAAGACGTCTTTTTCGACCCTGTCGAGTTTCGCGAGCAGGAGCGCCTCCTCCGGAGTGGAGTTCTCGGTCTGGTCCTTGGGCCCTTTGTGCTTGGCCGTCTCCTGTCGTGGCCGTTGGACGGCAAACAGCTTCGTCTTGGTCTCGAGATAGAAGGGCAGCAGCTGATCGGGTTCGATGTCCTCATCGTATGTGACAGTGGGCCGTTTGGGTGATGCATGGCGTGGCCGGTTCAGCGCAGCGCTCTTGATCTTTGTCCCAAGCCGGGGATCGATCTCGTGTGGCGTCCCTGTCCTCGAAGGAGTATCCGCGGGGGTGTCTATCACAATCAGAACGGGAAAAGGTAGGTATTCTAGCATCCATAACGTTACCTGCTTGCGACTTGGACCCTGTCCTGCGCCCCGAATAGTCTGGGAGCTCTTCCTTGGCGCACTCTCTCGCGAACCAGTCCAAGACCTCCTCGAGACCCCAGATGGACTCGCTCCTGGAGCTATACGCAATGTTCGGGGCAATATCCAGCGCAAACTGCAGCGCCGGTTGTATCCTGTCCTCGGGGAAACCTGAGCTTTCCAGCGTCTCCTGCAGAGTCCACAGCCTGATGATGAGGTCATCCTCCGGGGGCAGTCTACTAGTTGCGCCTTCGGACGAGACGCTGGAAGCTGCAAACCGGCCCTCAGCTTGGATGAGGCCCAGGACATGGTCCATGAGCTCCTGGGGCAGCCATCTCCTGGTGTTGATGGTCTCGGCGGCGTTCCGGAGCAGTCGGCGGTCAGTCTCGAGTCGTGTCTTCTGGCGTTGGGCATCCTTCCTGACTTTCTGAGCATGCTTTTCGACCAGAAGCTGCAGGTGCGACTCTTCCAGCTGCCGCTCAAACTCCTCGGGGCTCAATTCGGCCGTGGGGCCTCCCGTCCCTATCTTGGTGTTGGCGGTCGTGGTGGTGGCCGTTTGCGGGGTGGTGTCGGTGGACGGCGGGGCAGCAGCGTCGTCGTTGGCCTTGCCGGCCGGGGTGTTATCGCCCGGAGCTTCAGCGGGGTCAGCTCGGGGCTTAGAGGCAATGGAGGTGGTAGCAAAACCACGTGCGGGGTTCGCAGCGGGCTTTTTTGCTTTCTTCTTGCCGGCCATGGCGAGGCGATGTTGCTCTGGGGGTTGGGATGCGAAGAACGAGTTGCGGGACCCGGAATGGCTAGTCGTGGGATGTTTCCACCGAGCAAGACGTCAGGCCTCAAGCACGCCCGGAAATTTTGTGACTCGGGCTGCCGCTCCACCGAGTGCTGCGTGTGTTGGGACTTGGAACGACCGGGGACGACGAGACGACCGCCTGCCGTTTCAGGTCCTGGACCCCACCGCGGGGACGAGACAGCAACAAGGTGCGCTATCCTGACAGTGCATCACCCGCAGCCGACAGCCGTGCGTTTGCCGCATAGGTACCTAAGTAGGTTCTAGAAGCTGCTGCTGTTCTGCGCGTCGTCCGAGGCTAATAGGGAGTGCCGTGGAACAGATGAATAACGGAAGGGCGTCTCGATAAATGCGAAGAAGTCCCGTCAGGTAATGCGGGCTTTTTTAAGGTTGTTTGGTGTTTTGGAGAAGGTCGATTCCCACTAAGCTTCTACTCCTCTGCTTTCGTTGGCTAGCCGCACCAAAGCAGCAGCCCGCACTGTCGGTCTATCCACGCACTCAGCTGGGTGCAGCTCCCCTGCAACGTCAACCCACTCAACCCACTTCCAAAATGTGAGTCCCCGCCGAAAATCAGCTTCCAGAACAACAATCACGGCCTAAACAAAACGGGGCTAACCACCACATCACGGCTGCGGTTTCTGCCGCCCGATCATGTCATTACACGGCCCCGTTCTTGAACCGCAAGAAAATGACTGAAGCAGCCGCTGCCAATGGCCCCTCGGGCAGCCTCGACCTCGATCAGGTCCGCGCTGCGCTGACCTCGTCGTCGACCACGGCCCGGATCTCCCAATTGCGGGGAATCGACGAGAAGATCTCGCACAAATGTGAGCCTGCACTGCGCCTCCGAGCAGGGATCAAGGAGACGACACGCTAACTTGGCCCTTACCTTTTTCGCCCAGCTCTCGACCGGCCGTCCACCCTCGCCATCCTCAAGGTGCTCTTCTGGACCCATGCCTTCTACACCGACCGTCCCTCCCGACACGCAGTCCAACGATGCCTAGTCTCGCTATGCCGGATAGGAGATGTCGACATTCTTACGCCGCTTGTCGCTGCAGTCCGTCAGGAGACTCAGAAGCAGGGCATTGCCTCCGACAGCGCCTTCGTGCTGGTGGAGTGGAGCAGCCTGTTCATGCAGAACTTCGCGGGCACGCCCCTGTGGGACAAGTTCGGCAAGGATATCATACTGGCGGCGGCCGATGGTCTGGACAGGTGCCTCCAGCCCACGGCAAAACACACAGTGGGCAGCTCGGCGTTGGTTATTGTGCGAAGAGGGCTCCGAACGCTGGTCTCGGCGGACCCCAAGACTGTCGATGCGGCGGTCCAGATCCTCGCTGCCAAGGGGCCACAACCTGCCGCCAAAAATGCGGCACTGCTCGGCGCCATAGCCGGCGTCTGCTCGCGCAAACCGGAGGCGAAGCCGGTCGTCGAAGGCTTGAAAGGCCAATACTTTGCCTTTTACACCCGCGAGATCGTTGGCTCCCGAGCGCCTGTTCCAGCCCACATCGCAGACGGCCTCAGTGATTTCTTTTCCGCCTTCGTCTCGCTCGAGGATCTTGACAAGGAGGTTTTCCCGGCTCTGGAAAAGGGCTTGCTACGAGCCCCTGAAGTGGTGTTGAACGATCTGATCACGCCCCTCGTCCGCTCGCTCCCCCACTTCGACCTGTCCACGGCGTTAAGCGGCCGCTTCGTCAAGCCTCTGCTGTCCAACATCAAGTCGTCCAATGCCGACATTCGCCGTGGCGTGGTGATAGCCTTCAAAGCGATGTGCCACAACAGCCAAGACGCTGCGCTCCTGGAGCAGGTCGCTGACGAGGTGCTGGGGCCCCTGAAATCGGGCAAGCTCGCCTCCGCAGATCACAGGGTGCTCCACTCAGAGATGCTAGTTGCCCTGCCTCCCTCGTCAGGCATTGCCACCAAGGTTGCGGCTGGGCTTCCCATAATAGTGGGCAAGGAAGCAAACGAACAGGCTCTGAGCGCCGAAACTCTAACTCTCAATGCCAGCGCCATCACGCTTCTTCGCGATTCCGCAGCGCCAAAGCCCCTCCTGGACGCTTACACCAAGGGTCTGGCCGACAAGAAGATCCCGATTCGGCGCATATGGATCCTCCGCACAGGGGAGTTGCTGCAAAGCTTCGCTCAGGATGCCAAGGCGAATCTTCCCAACGGAGTTGTCACCTTCGTGGAAGCCGTCCTACCGCCCCTTTTAACCTCGTTCAATGAGGTCGCCGCGAACCCAGTGGCTGCCGCTCAGAGTGGCCTCGCGACCGGTGCTCTAGTGGTGTGTGGGCTTGGCCCTCTCTTCAGCCAGATTGAGAATGCCAACTTCCAATCGCTGCTGAAGAAGGCATCGATACAAAAGAACAGCTTGGCGGTAGATCCCAAGCCGTCCTTTCTCCTGAATCAGCGGGTATACAGCAAGTTTTCCGATGACGATCTCCAATGGTTCTGCCGCGCCTTGTCCGCTGTTACTCCTGCACTCATCTCAAGCACCGAGGCCGTAAGGATCGCATGGGCTCAGGCGTACCTCTACCTCGTGTGCTCTGCCGGCACATCTCCTGTTGTGCGTAGGCAGGCCATCAGCACTCTGGTAGACCTCTGTGCGCAGTCTATCGGGGCCGACGACGCCTCTGTTGCTTCTCTGATCATTGACGGCATGTGGCACTGGATCGAGGCCACCGAGATCGCTGAGAAGGAGAGTGCAGCCGTGCTTGCCAGGTCTGGAAACGTCAACCTCCACCTGGTGCTCAGGTCGATTTGTCTTAGTCCCAAGGAATTTTCCGATCGAGAATTTTCTGTCGACAAGCCCCGGCTCGAAGCTCAAATGTGTTCTCTTCTTGTACTTGCCAAGCCTCAGCTCATTCCTCGGGTGAGCTGGATCGACCTCTGCTTGCGGGTTGAGCTCGATCCCGGTGAGCTGGCCAGGAAATACGAAGATGCCTTGATTCAAGAAATCGTTGGACGGACTGGGTTTGGGCAGAAGGTAACGCACACTCCACGCTTGCAGTCGATCCGCTCTAACAAATGTAGTCTGAGTCCGTCAAGAATGCTGCTTACAGCGCGGCCGCCGAACTGGTTTTTGTCGCCCCTGAAACCATGACACCATGCATTGTCGCGCTCATTCAAGAAGACCTCGACGCCTCTCAATTACAGAAGGTTGGCCCTCTCGAGGCGGCTATCTTCCGCACGCCAGAAGGCACCGCGTTCGTCGATGTCCTGGCAAAGAAGCAGAATGTGGTCCCAAATAAAAACGTCAAGGACTACGATACGCTGAAGTGGGAAGAGGAACTCAGAGCGCAGCTGGCACAGAAGAAAGGCACGCAGAAGAAGCTTACCGCAGAGGAGACGGCAAAAGTCAACGCCCAGCTAAAGAAGGAGGCCGGGATCCGTGAGAACGTCCGACAGATCGCAGCCAAATCACTGCGCGGATTCGGGATTGTCAGAGGACTCGCAATCGGGCCGCCGAGCGACGCTAGCCGCTGGATGGGGACTGCCGTTGGGGCTACCCTAGCTGCCATTGATGCGGGAGCCTCGCTGATCACAGGGGATGTTGGCCCGCTAGCCTTCATCGCCTGTGCGGACCAGACTTCCTCACGTCTCGGATCGATTCGCCCGTTTATCGGCGCGGCTGCTCTCCGAGCCCACGCGGTCTCGGCTCTCCCGGAAACCTTCACGCAGGAACCTTTCGAGGACCTCGTCACTCGAGTGCTCTACCGCCTGCGCTTTGCTGGCGAGCAACGGCCGTTCGACACCGTCTCGCTCATCTACATCCTGTCGCTCGTTTTGCTGGTTCTTGAGAAGGGCGGCTTCGGTACGAATGCCGAGGATCGTGACACACAGTTGGTCCTCGCCATTGAGATCCTCTCTTTCCACACTGGCTCTGCAGCAGACGAGGCAATTCCGCGTGCCAAAATCCTCGCCGCCTTGATTTCATCGATGCAGAAGTACAGTCAACACTACAAGATCATCAAGGACTGCTTCTCTGATATGGTCCGCTGTGTCGCTCCGAACATGGCTGTTGAGGAAATCGGGGTTCTCTCCCGCGGTGCTATCGTTCCGCAGGGCAGCGTGCGGACGGCAGTGCTCCAAGCAATCAGCGCTGAGGTCGACATGAGCGAAGTTGGCGTGTCAGAAGAGATTTGGCTCGCTTGCCACGATGACATCGAAGAGAACGTCGACCTTGGTCGCGAGATCTGGGAGGAGAGCGAGTTCCAAACTTCAGAGGAGCTTGCGCACAAGATGCTGCCGTATGTCGAGAGCAAGGACGCACAACTCCGTCATGCCGCCGCGAAATCTCTCGCCGAGGCAGCTAGCCAACACATCTCCGTCATCGCTCCCGTCCTCGAGAAACTCCGCCTATCTTACATCGAACTCGCCAAGCCGCGCGTGCAACAACTCGATGAGTTTGGTATGCCCAAAAAGATGGACCTTTCGGACCCCTGGGAGGCGCGGCACGGCATTGCGCTGGCCTTCAAGCACCTTGCTCCTCATCTAGAAAAGCCACAACTTGAGCCCTTCTTTGCCCTTCTCATTGAGCAAGGCCCACTCGGCGACCAGAACGGAGCGGTGCGTGCTGAGATGCTTGAGGCAGCTAACAAAGCCATCGAGGTCCACGGCAAGGGCATTCTCGACAGGTTGATGAACATCTTTGAGAGGACTCTGGAGGCGCCCGACAAACACTCTGAGGCTGCTGACCGCGTCAATGAGGCCGTGATCATTATGTATGGCGCCCTCGCGAGGCATCTGAAGCCCGGAGACAAAAAGATTCCAGTCGTTATCGAGCGATTGCTCGCCACCCTGAGCACGCCGTCCGAGGCGGTCCAGTACGCCATTGCGGACTGCCTTCCGCCTCTTATCCGCACATGCGGCGACAAGTCGTCCAAGTACTTCGACGAGGTCCTCGAGACGATGCTCACGTCCAAGAAGTACCCAGAGCAGCGTGGAGCTGCCTATGGCCTGGCAGGTCTCGTCCTGGGTAGAGGTATCAACGCATTGAGAGAGTACCGCATCATGATCACACTCAACAGTGCTCTCGACAACAAGAAGGAGGTTCACCAGCGAGAGTCTGCCATGCTTGCTTATGAGCTCCTGGCTACCGTCCTTGGCCGCTTGTTCGAGCCATATGTTATTCAGATTGTGCCACAGCTGCTTAC
>FTIZ01026768.1_pt1 | contig 14016 bp, 8 predicted proteins | sample 1658381 | NCBI WGS metagenome assembly FTIZ01 (sample SAMEA3914822, study PRJEB12502) | metagenome | biome: forest; material: soil | place: USA | collected 2012-03-12 | depth 0.1 m
TCCTTGCGGCCGAGCGAGTTCGAGGCGGCGACGGTGGAGGCGAGAATGCCAAAGGTGGGCTCTCGGTACTCATGCAGGAAGGCCAGGTGCACAGGATGGAGCAGGCTTGGGTCAAGATTGGAGAGTCGGAGGACAAATGACGGTGAATATGGTGTGTCTTCTATGTTGCTAGCTCCATTTATGACGGCGCTTGACAAGTCTTTGACCGGCCGCGGGCCGTCCAGCTCCTCGTCCCAGTCACCCATGTCAATGTCCTCATCGGCCTGCCTGAAAGGCAGGATCGCCAGGTTCCTGGCGCCGAACTTGAGCGCGGCGCACCGGCTACCCGGGTCCGCCGCCAGGAAGTTGACATAGTGGCCCAGGGGGGCGGCCCACGGACTCCCCTGGAGCTCGTCTTGTTCGTAGTAATGGATCGACACGGTCGAGAGTGTGTGTCGCTCGGCGTCCCACTCAACGAGGCTGAGCCTAGCGTCTTTGAAGGCCACGAGAAGCGAGTCGCATCCGTGGCGCGCATTGGTCGTCTTTATCCTGGCGAGCCCGGTCACGGTGCCCGCGAGGGGGATCTCGGCGACGAGGACCAGTCTGGTGTTGTTGGCGCGGTCCGTCTTGGAGGCTAGGCTGTCCCCGCCTAAGAAGGACGCCTCGAGGCCGTCATCGTCGTTGGCAAGGCGGCTCTCGTACCGCGTCGCATTTCGTGTCCTTTGCCCGCTGGTTGGTGACGCCTCGAGGTCGGTTGAAACAAGCTTTGTTCGGAAGATTTGGAGGAGCGATGACTTTGCAAGAACGAGGTTCGTGCCTTGGCCGGAGATGAATTGCAGAGTCGCAGAATGGGTTACGGCCGTTGCCGGCGTCAGCTCTGTATAGCACTGCATCGCCTACAGCCCGGCAGCATATCTCAGCTTCAGGTAAGGGAATGCGTGCAGGCGAAGTCGGTGGTGTGGGAGTTTGGGCGGTCTGCTGTGTTGGAGCTCCAAGAAGCTCTGCTGAGGCGACCGGATTGGTTGTCGTTTGGAGACGCGACAAAACAAGCGGCCTTCGACATTTGCGGGCCCAGAACCTGAAGAAGCTCGGGCCAAGGGCGCTAGAAACAACAGCGTTAGCACCACAGCAGCCCCACAACCCAAGCTCCAGGAAAAGCCTGCCTGTGGGTCTGTGCATTTGGTCCAAATTTAGGTAGCCACCCACTCTCCTGCAGAGAGTGGGTGGCAAAACCCCCGATTTGGAACATTGGCACCGGACAGCCTCTAAACTGCCAAGCCTCAAACTTCCACCCAAATTGTATAGGAATTCTAGATTTCCAAGCTCATCAGCCATCTACCCACTCAATCTTTAACCAATTTGCTCAATCAACTGTTCAAAATGCCGCTTACCGACTATATTACCGAATCCTCCAGTGTTTTGGCCGCCAAATAGCTGATTACGGCTCAAAAATGCTACAAACGTGCCTAAGCCACCGCCGTCTTTTGAACTCCGGCTAGATTACCGGCCCGGGTAGTATCAATAGAGAGGCCGATTATAGCTTCAGGCTTCCGCTCGCCTCCACAGATTTGCGCGACAGTCTGGTTTCTCATCCCACTGCCGGCTTGCAGCCGACCAGCAACCGCCTGGAGAGCAGAGACGGCGGTCTTCTTGCCCAACCCGGCACCAATGTAAACACTTGCGACCGTCTGTTTGTAGTATCTAAACAAAAACGTCTCATCGCAGTTGTCTTTGGTACTGAAGAACTTCTCCATCCCATGCAAAAGCTCTGAGGACTCTCGGCCAGATGCCGGACCGCCGCTAGTCGTGAGCCACAACTTGCCGCTGGTGTCTCTGCCATCAATGTCACACGCTGGCGCAACATTTGCGCTTGGCTCGAATAGATCGGCTCCGAGCTTGGGATTGTCGATTGCTATGGAGCTAGCGTTGCGAATCGTCCTGTCTCTGGCGGAAGCCGGATCGTCTCCAATGATGCAGCTCCGGATGAGCACGTCGATATTTAGGTCGTCTAGCGGAAGTAGCACCGAGAAGTGGAGAAGCATCGGCATCTTATAACGCTGGAGACGGGCCACCGAGTAGTAGAGGGTCCAATTGTGGACGTTTACGTAGTCGAGCCGGTACGGAAGCGGGCAGTCATGTTGCTTAGGTACATACGTGAGAGGGTCGCTGATCGGAGAAGGATCATCGTCTGAAATCGGTGCCGTAGCTCTGGAACCATCCGGGTTAAGGGCTCCTTGGGCCACCGCGGCCGCCGAGAGGTAGAGAAAGACGGGCTTCATCTTAGTCTCCTAAGCAAAGTAATCGCTCGACGACATGAGATAATGTAAAGAAAAAGGGGTTAAATAGCGAGATTGACAGGATTTGCCTCAGCGGAAGTGAACAGTCATTAAATTAAACAAACTGCTCTTATAGATATCTTGTCTCTTGAGAAGGCCGAGGAGATGAACTTGTAGATGATCATATGCTAAGGGTATAGTCTGCACAAGGGTCCCCCTCTCTCCATAACTGACAAACATATTCATAGGATTGCACGTAGCGAGAGGTGAAGGGTCATGGTCTTGGCCGAACTATACTAAGAGAAGCACGTCCGGTGACGAGTAGGTGCTATTCATAGTACATACCACATACCATACCTATAAACCAACCGGCCCCTCATGCATAGAGTCGCCTACGCCCCCGTGCCCGAGCCCCGGATGACCATTACATATACGAGATAGGCTAGTAACATCTTGCGTGATTGCGGCGGTCATCTCGAACAATCAATCGCCACCAGAAGAAGGAAAGTTCTCAGCCATGGCCTTTTCAACGGCCGCTAGGCATTCGGTCTTGCGGTAGATAGCCAAGTCGGGCCAGCCATGTCGGTAATAGATATCCTTCAGCATTGGCATCATGCCAGCTTCCTCGCCGCCATCGTCGGTTTCGAGGACGGTCCGCAGAGTGCGGGCACCGACGGGCATCCAACGCAACTCTCTAAGCTGGTACTTAAGAACCTCGAAGAAGTCGGGGATGGTCCATGCCGTGGCACCTTCGCGCCAGGCTTGCTCCTCCGGGGACGTGACTTCATTATCCGGGTCCCAGTCGACGTTCATGTAGCCGCTATCATTCGTCTCGACCTCAGGGGGACAAAGCTCCCACTGAATGAGGCCGAGCTTTGTGTCAAGTACAATAACAGGACAGTCCGCATACGGCCCACAGGCTAGGCCAAAAACATGGGAGGGCGACAGGTGCATAAAGTCGCATCCTTCGGTGAAGAGGCGCACACTCTCGGGACTGGAATTGTAGGTGCAGAACTCGCGGATGATGTCTGGCCAGTCCTTGAAGGAGCCAGAAGGGACGGGCTGCGTGTCGTCCTGCAGGCGGATGTAGGGCAAGCGGGCCATGAGCGACAGGACCCCGTCCGATTTGCCCAGAGTCCGCAGCTTTGCTGGGTCGGCGTTGACGATTTCGGGCCAGCCCCCGGGAGGCGGGTACATGACGGAGGATTCGTTCATGTAAATCTGGGTAAGAAAAGCATAGTAGCCGGTGATGGCGGCCACGGCTTCGTCCTCCGAGTAGACATAGACGTCATCGTCGTCCTAGTCCTCCACCTCTTCCGAGTCCTCTAACTCTTCCGAATCTTCGAAGCGGAGGTCTTCGAAGCCTTGGGGGCGTTCAGCGCGCATCGTGGGGGCTGTGCCGTGTGATGAGTTGTGCCGGGGCTAGTATGTAGTTGGTGGTGTTGGGGAGGGGTTGGGGAGGGGCTCATCCGGCGGTCAGGGACCGGGAGCCGCGCCGCACAAGTTCGAGGCAGAGCACTATTGTCTTGACGAGAACACGACTCAAGTGATTGGGCTAGACAGCCAAAAGCTGAGACTGCTTGCCGGCACCCCTGACTCGTGTCTTGCAAACCAACTTTACTATGTATTGGAACTTCAGCTTGTCAAAACAGTATTGTTGTCACCCCAGGTGGACGCATTTTCTATAGGAAAAGTATGGGGGCGCTGTCCGGTGCCAATGTTCCAAATCGGGGTTTTGCCGCCTACTCTCTATAGGAGAGTGGGTGGCTACCTAATTTGGACCAAATGCACAGACCCACAGGTACTATGCACAAAGTGCTGCCCTCCCTTGCTTGATTCATGCGACATTGCGTCACAGCCTGATCCAACTTCCCACTCCAAAGTGTTCGCATCATGCCTCGTCCACGACGCGCGGCATGAAGTTGTCGCCTCCCCACCCCAACAATCCACGCGCCACAAACAGCGTACCGACATAGTCAACGCTTTGAAGTTTCGGAACAGAAAACAAAAGGCAATGGTGTCCACAGGGTTGCTTCAGGCGAGCCTGATCTGGGTCGCCTATGGCGTGGCCGTCGCCCTTGTTCTCCTGGTCGCCATCATCACCACCTTTACGTGGCAGGCACCCCACGAACGATCAATCGCCGTCAGCATTGTTTCAATCATCAGCCTTACCGCCCTTCTCGCTACCGTACTCCTCCTCCCCGTCGACATTGCTCTGGTCTCGTCGACCGCGTCAACGCGGCTCGGCGCGAAGAAGGACTGGGCGACGCCATCCCGTGTCGACGGGATTCTCCAAACGCTGACAATAGTATACTACACACTCTATACTCTCGATGCGCTGCTGTGCCTGGTCTTCATACCGTTCACCTACTTTTGGTACGAGGAATACGATGAGGTGGAGGAGGAGGAAGAGGGCACCCGCAGCCAGGGAGCCCGCTTCTGGCAGGCTTTTAAGTACACACTGGGCTTCATACTTTTTGTGCTGATTCTCTTCCTCATCGGATTCTTCGTTCCGGCCGCTGGAAGCTCGCGTGGGAGGCACATGGACCTCGACTACTTCAAGCGCCTGCTCGCGGCAAACAACGGGGAGAAGGCGCTCACCTTTGGCGTGGGCCTGCTCATGACCCTCGGCACAATGCTTTACGTTCTTTACACGAGCGCCGGCTTGGCTCTTCTCCCCGTGTCCTTCATCAAGTCCGCACCATCCATCTCGGCGCCGCAGTTCTCGGCAACGACCGCCACCGCCCTTGAGCACAACCGCGAGCTCCAGCGGCAACTAGAGATGCGCAACGCTGGCCGGAGGGAAGGCATGTCGCAGAAGGATAGGAGGGAGATGGATGCGCTCTTGCGCGAGGAGCGGACTCTTGTGCGTCGCGAGAGATTGGCAGCCGAAGCGCGTGGAGATGGGCGCACCAAGATCTACCGCGCCTGGACCAAGATCCAGACAGTTTTCCGGCCCCTGAAGCTCCTCGGCGGCATTTTCCTGCTTCTCTTGGCCCTCCTCGTCTGGGTTTCGATGCTCATCACCGGAATCGACAAGGCTGCCAACTCAGTCTGCAAGCGACATTGCGGCTACATCCTCGGCCACCTGAATGTCTTCCAACCTATCAACTGGATCTTTGTCCAGTCCGCCAAGGTCTTCCCAGTCGACTACGTCTTGATGGCCCTGCTCGTGCTTTTCTTCTTCAGCAGCTCCATCACGGGCCTGGCCTCGATCGGCATCCGCTTCTTATGGGTGCGCGTCTTCCAGATCAAGAAAGGCCGGACAGCCCCGCAAGGCATCCTCATCGCCACCGTGCTGCTGGCCCTCATGATCCTCGCCATCAACTACGCCGTCGCCATCGTGGTGGCCCCGCAGTACGCCATCTACGGGACCCAGACATTCTGCGTCAACGCCCCGCGCCACCCGGGCGAGCAGCCCGACTGCCGCGACCACCAGGACATGGTCCGTCCCTGCTCCGAGGCATTCAGCGAGCCCGCGGCCAAGGACGTGTGCACGCCCACCGTCATGTCGACCTTCCTCAACCGGGTCACGCTCAACTGGCCCGTGTTTGGCGCCGTCGACTTCTGGGCGCAATTCGTCTTTTTGGCCATCTTTTTGGTCGTTTTTATTACCAGCCTCTTCCGCACGCCGAGGCTCAATCTCAGCGAACTGGACGAGGAGGCCGAAGTAGACGAAGAAGAGGGGCTGCTGGCCAGCACGGGGAGGAGGTTTGGCGCCGCTTGGCAGGACATGACTGGGCGGGCGGGCAGGACGGCGTCCGGCGGTGCCAGTGGTCAGGGCCAAGGGCGTGAGAGTTACGGGACGACTCGACAGGGAAACGGGGGCAACTCGGGCCCGCGGACTTGATGCGAAGGCGACGGAGAGGGGAAAAGGCAGGATCAGGCTCGGACTTGGACAGGCAGGCGGGTAACTCGGCATGGATGTCGGGCTTGGCATAACGGGGTGGTATGTGGCGGAGTTCAACGGATCCTTCTTCGTCTGCGTATGCAACTTATGGGTGGAATGGGTCCTTTTCTCACTAGTCAGGGCCAGACTGGGATGGTTCCGAGGTGTTATGGGAGGGTGTGCCTATGCGTTGAGCTCACGCATCTGGTTGTATCTTTGTGTTACCTCGAAACTGATGACTACAGCGTATTCCAGGTCAAATCAGTGTGTTCTTCATCCTCTACAGCTGTCGCATGCTGGTATGGAGCCAGTGCCATTCGCCATCCTCTATGGGGGAAAAGTAGTCCTCGTGAATTTCACCCACTGGTGTCCGCGCTCATCGTAGCCAGCCGAAGGCCCAACATGCATCTCCTTCCAGCAACGTCCGCAGTACACATCATTGTCACACCCCACGCACCTGATAGTCGCGTCCCCAAGACAGACCACACACCACGTCTTTTGATCCTCGTCTGTGTACTTGTTGGATCTCAGCCTTTTGACCGAAAGGGAGCGGGGATTATGCTCCTCGGGGCGGAAAGTCGGCGCCGAGGGCAGACCAAGGGCGTCGAGGGAGCCGAGGCCTCTGAGAGACGCCATGCGGGCCGAGATGTCATTCTCAAAGTTGTCCTCTCGGGTTGGGCCAAGGACCGGGTCTACGAGCTGCGAGGGTACCGCCGGGAGGGAGAAGGCGGATTCGTCGCCGCCCCCCTCAGCCTTCCCAGAGCCACGGTGGTCGCTCTCGAGGGCCACTGCCGGAGGTGGGGGCAGGGCATTTATCTCGTCCCCTATTTGCGACAGCAATTTCTCGACTGCACGGGACATTTGTTCCCCATCCGAGTCATCGTCATCTTCTGGTGGGATAGTATCCTCCTTGGCAGTAAGATGCCCGGAGCCCCGCTGAAGCGACTCGAGAAGGTAAGCAACCTTCTTTGCCTCGTCGTTTGGGTCGAGGCAAGGGGTTGGTTCCGCATCTTCCTCGGGAGCGAGGTCAAATTCCTCGTCGCCCAAGGCCTCCAGAAGCTCGTTGACGGCGTCCTCATCGTCCGCCTCCGAGTCGAGGAAATGGTAGGATGGCATTTTCTGGTTGGTACCTCTGGGGCCCTCTGAGGACGCCTTGGATGGTCGCCTGGCCAAGGTCGGGGGCTCTACAGCTGGCGGCGTTGCTGTGCTGGCTCCACCATGGCCCGGTGTGTCCGGCGGTTGGGGGGGGTCGCCACTCCGGCGACCGCCCTCATCGCGGTTACTGTCGTCCCCCGTTTGGCTCCGGAGAGATCGGAGCCGGGCGGCCAAGGCGTCTTCCCTTGACACCGTCTGCCGCTCTGGTTTAGGGAGAATTGTGGTGCTTTGCGCACAAGTCTTCTTAGCCCTGAGCGCGTCCAACACAAAGGGGGTAGATACGACGAGCGCCGTTTACAGGACGGGGCATTATTACTTTGTTGCCTTTCCAAGCGTGACTTGGGTGGATTTGAGGGCATTCAGCCGATCCAACAGAGACTTGTCATCTGGCGGGGTGGCCGGCATGGTGTTGGCGCGAAGGAGTCAGTGTGACAATAGCCGCCGCGGGGCAGACTTAGATCACCAACAGGCGGTTCGGTGGGCGGCGGAGAGGACGCCGGATCGCGAGTGGTTGTGTGGTGGACTGGCGTTGTCGTGTTGGGCCGCTTTCATGATGGGCCCACATCCGAAATCCGAAATCCGACGCCGGTGATGCAAGGAACTTGAGCAACGGCACCAAGTAACGCTCTTGAGCAAGGCAGATCGCAAGGCGTCCAAATTAACGCACACCCAGGCAGCCAGGGTTCAAGCTTAATAACGTTAGCCTTTCTGGGGGAGCAAGCGGGGGCATGTTCGCGACGGCGGGATGTCATTTGCTGATTGCCGAGCGGTGGGCCACCTATTCAACCAACGTTCTCCGTTACCCAGCAGTTATCCGGAGTTATGTCAAAAGCCACTTCAACGCCCTGCATCTGTGGCGACCTGTTCCCACTTGGGTGCAGCAACCGCACATCTCATGACGTGCACATGCCTTCTAGAAACCGGGATGAGCCTCGCCCCAAAAATACGCCCCCCTGAATGCCATGTTCGGATGTCCCGTCGTCCCAAATCCGACGTGAGAAACGATAAAGAAATGCGAGCGCATTGGGAGAAATGACAAAGGCGCAGGCGGTCAGCGATGTGGCTTCGCGCCGAGGGGCTAAACAGCCCCGGGTGTCATCTTATCTGCACAAGGGAAGGGGGCTGAATCTGACCCGAATGCGCTTGGCGGAGACTTGCGTCCTGAAATCCCATGACAGCATGGCTCGAGCATGGACAGAGAATTCCGCCACCACACAGGGTCTTGCTTGGCAGACGCCAACACAGCCCGTCCGAGGCAAACAGCGCGGCGCCTCCCTCCGTCAGAGCAGACACTAAGAAACGGTTAAAACCAGCGACCCGCAGCCTCCGTTCGGGGCTCCCTCCACCCTCGCGACTTTCCGCCCACGACCTACAAGTAACCCCCTAATAATTCCTGCACTGCGCCTGAAGTCAAATCTGCACCCCAGCGCTTGGTTCTCCTCTCTCTTCGGACCCGACTTCAACAACACACACCATGCGGTTCGCGCCCGTCTTCCTCGCGTCGACGCTCCTCAGCGACGCGGCAGTCCAGGCCCTGGTTGCGCCCCCTGCTCCGGAACTCGCAACACACCAGCCCCTGCAGAGCGAAAAGCGCGACGACTCTTCATACGAGAAACTGTGGAAGCGTAAAGGCGGCGGCGGAGGCGGCGGCCGTGGTGGCGGAAGCAGTTCGGGCGGCAGCTCGTCATCCGGCAGCTCAGGATCATCCGGCAGCTCAGGCTCATCTGGGAGCTCGAGTAGTTCATCTGGCAGTTCATCGGGCAGTTCGTCAAGCTCATCGGGATCGTAAGTGTTATTTTTCATGTCCCCGCTCACTGTCATATGACGGCCCCCCACCGATCGTTGGCATGTTTTTTTTTTTTTTGGCTTGGGCAATGGTAAGTAACCGGTGTAAAACAGAAGCAGTGGGAGCTCAAGCTCGAGCGGAAGTTCCAGCTCGAGCGGAGGTTCCAGCTCGAGCGGAGGGTCTTCCAGTTCCTCGAGCAGCAGTTCCGGCTCAAGAAGCGGATCCAGTGGATCCAGTGGGACAACCTCCTCAAGCGGGTGCGTCACGCCGTCACACAGTTCGCATTGTATTATTTGTTCTCTGCGGTCGCTAACACTCCATCTCAGTAGCTCTGGTCGGGGCTCTTCCAGCTCGAACACTGGTGGTAGGACCACAACCGGCAGCGGCCCGGCCCCCGCGTACGGCGGCGGAAAGTACTATGGTGGCGGTGCCGCAGCGCCGTACAGGTCCGGCGCCACCTCCCCATCGGGCCTCGTGCCCGTCTTCTTCGCCGCAAGCTTCCTCGCCTTCTGGCCTGGCCTGTGGCTGTACGGCGCCTACCAGTACCACTACAACCACCCGTACAACTACTACAATCACACCACCCAGAAGAACGAGACTAAGCCCGTAACCTGCGCTTGCGACCCGTACAGCGAGTGCGGCTGCGACGAGAACGGTGACCAGACGTTCATGGCCGAGTTAGTCGGCAACGGCACCTATAACGAGCTCAACAAGACGCTCATCACCGTCGCTGATGTCAACGGGACCTCGACTCTGTTGATCAACGGCACTCTTCCCAACGGCACGACTGCGGCGGGCGGCACCGAGAACCCGAACGCTGCTGATGGCATGCGCGCCCTGCTGCAGCACGCTGGGTGGTGGCCCCTCGTTGCCACCGTTTGCGCCGTGGTCTTGACTGTTTGAGGCATGCCGTTTGGCCGTTTTGGATTCTCGTACATTCTTTCTTGTGACTTTGGCCGAGGCCCCTGTTTTGGGTTTGGGCTTGGGTTTTCTTCTTGGTCTTGGAGCCGGTTATACCCAACGACACTTGGGGGCGTTTTTCTTTACAGGAGCAGACTCATGAACCCGCAGTTTGTTCTTTCGGAGGGCGGGGCGGGAACAGGCTACCTTAGGATACAGATAATCATCGATCACCACATATCAAATCCAACATCAATACCTAACTTGGGATGGTTTGCTTGTGCGAGTGATAGACCACTTTACTCAGTTCGTATGTAGTGAAGCATTATCAAGATGGGATTGTTAATCTAGTCCCTTCCTCGCTGGTGAGGGAACAGGTGTCAGTCATCATCCGCAGGCTCAGCCAATTTGCCCGTCGTCAAGTAGCTGTCGCAGTGGTGGTCGCGACAACGGGCGCAGCAGCAAGCCTCTCCGCTCTCCTCTTCTCAGTCCACTCTCCCAGCTGCCTCCAAATCTCCTCCTTCTCCTTCGGCTTCAACGTGGCCGCCAATCCGCTCGTGCTCGTCGCCACAAAAATCCTCGCTCCCTTCCAGTCTGCGCTGTACACCACCCCTTCCTCCTTCTCCTCCTCCTTCTGCCTCCCGCCCTCCAATAAGCCCATGTTCTCCCCCTCGTCCTGCCAGCCATAGCTGAACTCGCTCGCCTTGATCCCCCGGCCGTGCCGGACCCGCCACAGGCTCTCCCAAATGCTCTTGCCCACGACACACACCGCCTCCGGCCGCCACCGGCGCACCTTCTCCTCCAGGATGGCGACGCCGTCATCCATCTCCTCCTTGCTGAGTTCGGCGCCGTTCCGGGAAGGCCGCGCCACGATGTTGGTCAGGCCGAGCGAGTAGAGCGCCGGCATCTGCCGGTCCTCGGTCGGCGAGCAGAGCCGCGGCGTGACGCCGGACGAATACAGCAGCCGCCAGAAATGGTTGGTCGGGTGCGCGTAGGCGTGGCCCGTCCGGGCGGTCTGGACGCCCGGGTTCAGGCCGATGAAGAGGACCAGCAGGTTGGGGGCGATGGCGTCTGGGAGGAGGGAGAGATGCGCGTAGGTGGAGGGAGGCGCGTACGAGGACTTTTGGCGGGCACGTTTGGCGCGGGCCTTGGAGTTGGGAGCCGGCGCGGAGGAAGACGAAAGGGAGGACACATCGTCACCGGCGGCGTCGTCGTTGTCCGGGAGAGGAAGCGCTTTACGTTTGGCTGGGGAGCGGGAGCTTGAGATTGGTGATGGGGCGAAGGGCTCGTCGGCGGTCGGAGAGGCCGTGGAGAGACGCGGGCTCCGCCGCGGCCCCTGCGCCGTTGCGCCGGCCGTGAACATGAAGCTTTCGAGCTTGAGCTGGCCTTGGAATGTCGGTGCTGGGCGAGTGTCCTCCGGCGTTTCGGATGACATGCCTGTTTGCAGCTGAGGCAGCCTACTGACTGAGAGAGTCTTTGGGTTTCTACTTCAACACCCCAGGCTTTGCTGTCTTTTCTGACTGAAGAGAAAGTGACAGGAACTTGACCTTGTGCTTTTGTCAATCCGGCGGCAATGGCCTGGGCTAAATAGACGGTGCAACGCCATCCTCATCTCAACATGAGCTGAAGGCGAAATCTGCCTGCCCTGAGAGATCCCTGAGGGATCCCTGCCGCCCAAGAGCCACCCCAAGGCAGCAGCGCGCTAGCGGAGAGCTCCGGAGGAACGTCGTTCCGACTTCAGAGCGACCTCGTGCCTCAGGTTGTGTTTCTGACGGGAATGTCTGCGTCTTGCATCTTGCAACTTGCTCCGCATCGGACGACTATCGCGAATTGCGGCGTTGTTGCAAAGTCGCAAGCACTGCGACGAAACTGCGCCAGAAATGGAAACCACTGGGCAAGTCCCGGCAGTTCAGCCCGCCCCTGTATTTCGCAGCGAATAGGAGGCCGATCCTGTTGCACACGGTGGATCGTCGTGGGCTCGTCGTCTCGACTTGCGAGTCGCAGCCGGACATCCAGAGGGGCGCCGTGGCGCTGACTGCGGGGCATTCCTGGGCTGCCGTTGCCCAGCTCGTGTCGGACGGCATGCACTGCCAGGTGTTTTCTTGGATTCAAAGGGATCCCTCTCGCTCTTGACGACGTGTTTTTTTCAGTCTCTCTCTTTTTCAAGACAATCTTTAGCCGCAAAACCCGCTGCCTCAAAGCTCACGGACACAGAGCTGCGTCTCAACGCTTCCAGACCAACGCCAAGCTTATTCACCATGGCCACCGCGCCCCCGCCAGCCCAGAAGCTGTTGGAGCTTAAGGAGAAGTACACCCTGGCCGGTCAGGCCCAAGTGTTCAAATTCTTCTACGACTTGTCCGATGCCGAGAAGGCTTCTCTGTACCAGCAATTGGCCCAGTTTGACCCGACCTACATCAACACCATCGCCGCCAAAGCCCTTGCCCCTCCCCAGGCCCAGAATGGCGGGGCAGCCCAGCCGTCCCTCGAGCCCCTCCCTGTCTCGGCCTGCGCGAGCATCCTCGACTCCAAGGCGGCAGACATTGATCGCTGGTACTCGGAGGGTCTCGACCTGATCGCCGCCAACAAGGTTGGCGTGGTGCTCATGGCCGGTGGTCAAGGCACCCGTCTCGGCAGCTCAGCCCCCAAGGGCTGCTTCGACATCGGCCTGCCATCCGCCAAGTCCCTGTTCAGGATCCAGGCCGAGCGCATCCTCAGGGTCCAGGAACTTGCCGCCAAGAAGGCCGGCACAAGCGCCGACGTCACCGTCCCATGGTACGTGATGACATCCGGGCCGACCCGCGGCCCCACCGAGCAGTACTTCAAGGAGCAGAAATACTTCGGATTGAAGCCCGAGAACGTTGTCGTATTCGAGCAGGGCGTCCTCCCTTGCATCTCCAACGATGGTAAGATTCTGCTCGAGAGCAAGGGCAAGGTCGCTGTGGCCCCCGACGGCAACGGCGGCATTTACAACGCCCTGGTCGAGTCCAAGGTGCTGGACGACATGAAGACGCGTGGTATTGAGCACATCCACGCCTATTGCGTGGACAACTGCCTCGTCAAGGTGGCCGATCCCGTTTTCATTGGCTTCTCGGCCTCTGCCAAGGTCGACATTGCTACCAAGGTTGTGCGCAAGCGCAACGCCACCGAGAGCGTCGGCCTGATTGTCTCCAAGAATGGCCGGCCAGACGTGGTCGAGTACAGCGAGATCGATCCGGAAATTGCCGCCGAGCAGGACCCGAAGCAACCCGGGGTACTCAAGTTCCGCGCTGCCAATATTGTCAACCACTACTACTCCTTCAGCTTCCTCGAGAGCATCCCGCAGTGGGCCAAGTCGCTGCCGCACCACGTGGCCCGCAAGAAGATCCCCTATATCGACATCGAGTCCGGCGAGACGGTCAAGCCGGCCAAGCCCAATGGTATCAAGTTGGAGCAGTTTGTCTTTGACGTTTTCCCCATGCTGGACTTGAGCAAGTTTGCCTGCATGGAGGTCCGTCGCGAGGACGAGTTCAGCCCGCTCAAGAATGCGCGTGGCACCGGTGAGGATGATCCCGACACCAGCAAGTACGACATCATGGCGCAGGGCAGGCGCTGGGTGGAGGCGGCGGGTGCTACGGTTGTCGGCGAGGACAAGGACGGCGTTGAAGTGAGCCCATTGATGAGCTATGTAAGTTCCCAGGCGAGCAAGGTTATCGACATTTGACCCCCGCTGACTGTTTGCTTAGGGTGGTGAGGGCCTTGAGGAGGTTGCGGGCAAGACCATCAACGCGCCTGCTGTCTTCGAGAAGGACTAGTATGTCGACATTGATGAGACAGCTTAGGCGGGTGCGCTCATCCACCTGCTCTGGAAGGAAAGGCGGTATAGAAAGCAACTAGAATAAAATGCTTTAGGATTCAAAAACACACCAAGGAATTTGTTGCCCACGGATGACCAGTCTGATCATGAGCCAGATTATTCGCAGACCGCCTAGTCTGAGAATTGGTTCAAGGGTCATGAGCAAGCGTGTCTCTGCGCATTCACCCGTCCAGGGTC
>FTIZ01750592.1_pt1 | contig 13937 bp, 7 predicted proteins | sample 1658381 | NCBI WGS metagenome assembly FTIZ01 (sample SAMEA3914822, study PRJEB12502) | metagenome | biome: forest; material: soil | place: USA | collected 2012-03-12 | depth 0.1 m
AATTCTACGGCATAGTATCGATATCTAGCCTACCCAATTACGGCGCTTAGTGTAATAACTAAGCCAGTCTTGGAGACTTCAGGAGAGGGGTAATTAATCCCTGGCCGGGGATGTTCAAAGGCTTGTGATAATAGCAACAGGACAGGATGGGTTGGCCCTGCATAACCGCTGGTTTCATCTGGAGCTGCCTGTTTGCTGGGCTCTTGCGTCATGCTCCTAGTGGCCATTCTCCGGCGCGAATTCAATGCAATGCAGTGGATTTTCTTCGCCCTGAGGCGCTGAGCTGAACGTGAAGGGGCCTTGGCATGCGACCTCTGTCTTCATCGTCTCTTCTGACACGGAAGAGAGCACAATGCGTTGTCTGCATCCAGTCAACTGCTAGTTGCATACACCTGTCAAGTGTCAACTATACCTCTTTGTGTTCAGGAGTGCACTCGGCTTTTCATTCGGCAAACCTTTGCATCTGTGGTCCGTTGGAACTAGCAGCAGAGTTGGTGATGGTGTGCAAAACGGACTAAACAACCAAGAGCTCGAAGTTTAAAATTGATGGAAGCCATGTGTGGTGACGGCTTAACTTGATGATGTTGACAAAACCGCGCTCGGAACTGAACTGGAAAAGAAATGGTAGAGTTAAGACAATTTCCAAACGGCCGATACACTGGCCATCTTTGGCGCCGGAGCGACTCGAACTGCCGTGAAGTACAATTCTTGTTGGCTGTGGAGAGGTTTTTGTCTTGAGCATGTCCAAAATTATATTAACTTCCCGATTTGTAGGTACATGGTTCGCATTTAGGATAATTGGATAGGTAGGCAAGCGGGTAGCACAGTGATTGTATTCCACGTTGTGGTGTGTGAGGATAGGCCTGATGGGCCGATCGGGACGATGGATCGAAGGCACCAACCTGGAAGTGGAGCACCCGTCTCAGGGATCGATCCTTTTCTGCACATTTCCATGACGACAATCCTTTCGAATTCAGCGAGAAGGGAAAACAGACTATGGAAAGGGTCGCGCATGAAATAGAAAGGGCACGTGGAGGATTCGCTCATTGAGAACAGAATCTTAATGAGTGATGGTTGGTGCCGTTGAGAAGACAACTCTCAGACTCATTTGGCTCGACACCGCACGACACCAGGGCAAACGGCCCGCGCCAGAGAAGCAATGCCTCAAAATGCTTGTTAGTCTTATCTACAGTACTACCGAACCAAATTCTTGGCGCAGAATCCTCCTGTCACTGATGACACAGCCGGCCCTGCGGATACATTTATCTCCGACCTCCAGGGCCCCACCTCAAGTAACACAACCTAGCTTCACCAACAACCAGCTTGCTCCTCTTCCCTTTCTTCATCATTTTCGCCTGTTTTCTCATCTACCGTAAACATGGCAACGTTTGACATTACCCCCGAGAAGCAGGCCAGCCTCCCTCGCTTTCTCTACCGTCAAGTCACATACACACCCTTCGAAGTCCAAGATGCCGACCTTTCCGGCAAGACTGCCATTGTCACTGGATCCAACACGGGAGTCGGCTTCGAGGCAGCCCGGCAACTTCTCGGCTTAGGCCTTAGAAGGCTCATCCTGGCTGTGCGTAACGAAGAAAAAGGCAAGGCGGCCGCGGCCAAGCTCTCCCCGGACGACCCCGACCGTGTCGCCGTCTGGCACCTCGACCTCAGCGATTACGACTCTGTCGTCGCGTTCGCCGAGCGAGCGAAGACGCTTGACCGGTTGGACATTGCCGTGCTCAACGCCGGCATGTGCCCTGCCAACCGCGTCTTCAACGAAAAGACGGGCCACGATGAGATCATCCAAGTAAACTACTTGTCGACGGCTCTCCTGGCTCTCCTCCTCCTGCCTGTGGTCAAGGCGACCCGGCCCAACCAGCCTGCGCCCAGCAGGTTGACTTTTACTTCATCCGAGGTCGCAGCTTGGGCTAAATTTCCTCTAGGTCAGGAGACGCCTATTCTCGCCGCGCTCGACAAGAAAGAAGACGCCGTGGACACGGTCGACAGGATGTTCGTCTCTAAGCTGCTCGGCCAGCTGTTCCTCCACAAGCTTTCTCAGCGAGTATCCCCCAGCCTGGCCGTGATCAACGCCGCCTCGCCAGGGTCCGTTCACGACTCTGAGTTCAACCGCGAGTTGGACAAGACAGCGGCCGGGGCTGTCGCCAAGCTGGTCATGAGGCGCGTCGCCAACACGGCGGCCGTGGGTGCGCGGATGATGACCGACGCCGCCGTAAACCACGGGGAAGAGGTCCATGGACAATTCTTGTCGTTTCAAAAGCTCGTGCCGTGAGTGATAAGCTGCAAACCTTTGCCGTCTGACTTAGCTATTGTCAAAACTGACCGATGTAGCATGGCCCCGCTCATCTACACCGAGGAGGGAGAGGAAGTGTCGGAGCAGCTGTGGAAGGAGACCATGGAGGAACTGCGGTTTGCTCATCCAGAAGATATCTTGGGTGAGATCAGCGTCTGAGGAACCATCCCGTGCAACGACTGCCATGTTTGTGTGTATTTGTCCTTGGTTCTGTGCGCGGAGTTTAGTGATCTTGAATATACCTAACTACACATACGCCCAAGATGGGCGAGCGGCAGGACCATTCGTGCCCCTTTAATTTTGGCGCCTCTCACAGAAGTTGCAACAACCCGCAGAGATAGGAACCACGGTACTTTCCGTCAATTAGCATAAACGGGGCAGAAAGAATGTGTGAAACGCAGAGAGCTAGGTTCAGAGACGAGGTGGGTTCGACAATCTTTGACTAAGTACCTAAGATAGGTACCTAAATTTACCGAGGCGAGCCCATTTCTCACTCAGTTCCAGTTTAACCCGTTCTTCAGCTGTTTCAAGCACCTATCAAAGCACCCCTCCACCACACAGCATCGTTAAAAACACACTCTCCGCCACCCCCGAAACCTAAACCCCCACCTAGCTTCCGTCATGCTGAGGACCTCCGCATACTACCACAAACTCACCAAGTTCGTCGGAAACGGGAACTTCTTGGCAACATCGCACACCCCACCCGTCACATAATAGCTGCCCGCGACCGCTCGGAACGCAGCCAGCTGGTGCGAAATGCGCGACAAGTTCGGGTTATTCCCGCTCCACGCCGCCAGGCCGCCTGGGTAGATGTTATCTAGCAGCACGGCGCGGCCGGCCTCGGGGAAGTCCTCGACGTAGGAGCCCGCGCCGTATGCGCTGACCGCGTAGCCGTCGGCGATGACGGCGTTGTGCCACGTCGAGGTGCTGGAGAAAGCCGTGCCGGAGCCGGCCACGGGCGAGGCCAGGTTGGAGTCGACCGCGTGACCAGTCTCGTGGATCAGCGAGGTCGCGTAGTAGCCTGCGCTGCGTCCGACGATGAGGCCGTCGGCGGCGAGCGTGGCGATGTAGCCGGTGTAGAGCGGATTGTCGTAGTCGTGATCGCCGTAGACCATGTAGATGCTGTGAGGGGGGGAGGGGTGTTAGTGCTGGTTGTTTATGGCGGTTGAGTGAGTGCTGGTTGTGCTTACGAAGTGGACTGGCGCATGCCAACGGGGATGCGGCTGATCTCCTGCGGAGATGGTCAGTTCTAGTCTTAAGGAGGCGAATGGAGGCACCTTACAGTCGCGATCTGGTTGATGGTCTTCGGGGAGCGGTAGTTATAGCAGACAACCCACGGCGAGCTCGGGCAGTCGGAGAAAGTCACGTTGTAGATGGCAAAGTCCCACTGGCTCCAGTGGTCGGCCGTGACGCCCCAGTCGTAGCACGGCTGGGGCATCTTGCCGTTGTTCCACTGCGACAGCGTGAAGGTGTGCGTGGGCAGATACTGGTTGTAGGCCTGGTCGCCGATATCGCCTTGGAGCGAGAAGTCTAGCTGGGGCACGAGATAGTTTCCGTTGACGATGCAGTTTGAGTTCGTCGCCGGGTCGCAGAACGGATAAGGGTCGTTGCTGCTGGTATCCCGAGGCCGAACCTGGCGGCCCAGGACGCGTGGAGCCTGAGCTGCCACGAGAGCAACAAGAAGAGCTTTGAGCATGGCGACAGTGGATTCAAGATGCTGGATAGAATGATGGGACTCGTAGAAGACTTGCTTTTGTTCAAACTGAAGTGTTTCACGAGGCGAATCGCCTGGGTATTTGTACTTTCACGGGCGTGGCTCGCCAGCACCCCTCAGATCGATTATGCCGCCACTGGATTCGACTCAGTCCCACGAGCTAGGCTGTGAAGATTCATTGATTTCGCTTAACCCTTCTTTTCACGGACTCGACTGATTACGCTTGACGACGAAGAGCTCACGACGTTCGGCCTGGACCGGATTCGCCGAGTCAGCCTGGACAGGGCTGGCTGACAGAAACTGTCCGCAACGGCCCCCCACTCGGTACTCGACATGGATGTGCCATGGGTGTGCCATTGGGTGCCGAGAAACGCTTTCTATCTAGAGGTTGCGATTGGCCGCTGCAGCCCGGGTAGGCTAGCGAATCCTGCGGGAGTCGCGGGACAGAAGGCACCTGCGGGTTCCGTGCGCCCCGAAGCTTGGTAGCGACCAGGATGGGAACCGGGAAGATTACGAGCATGCTTGAACCGCAGCTCTCGGTTGGGTTCCCAAGCTGCTGGAATTGCTGTTTGTTGCCTATCTACATGCGCCCCTGACGAACGAAGGACCCTCTTTTGCCGCGAGATACAGGGGAGGCGTGCCGCTGTGGAATCAGTGCTAACTCGAAAGTATCCATGTTCATCCTAATCGACCCAAGACTGTGCAGATTCATGGCTTCACTTTCCAGGAGATAGGCCGCTCGGTCTGACTTCAAAAGGAAAGATTTCCACGATGGGAAGCGAGCCCGCACGAGCGCCGCGGAGGCTAGACGGACATGAGAGCATATGTACCAAGCAGCCGGAATGGAGCCTACCTAGACTCGGTCCTGTACCTATCCAAACTTGAACCGTATCGACAGGCGAACAAAATGCTTGGGTTCGTTTCCAACAGCACAACAAATCTCCGAGTGCCATACAATAGAGAACACACGAGGATATCGTCGGGTTTGGAAGCATGAGTGCTTTCTCTGCAACGAGTGCAGATATGAGTGTGCTGGTGCAGCCAAGAGGGAAACTAGACCCCTGGACCGTCGTGGGGGTTTGACAGCTCGGTTCACCTGTCCATCCAGCATTAGCGTCTACCCAGACGTCCTGGGATACAATCCATCGCTCGCTCGCGTAGGACCCTGCAAGGATTCAAGATCCCGGTTTGACAGCTGGGACAGCACCACGAAGTAGTAGTGTGAGGTCATTAGGTCGGTTAGGCAGCTTCAGCCGCTCTGTCCGATCATGCGGTTCATAGTTCCACAACAGGTACCCGGATACGCACTCTCTCGCTTACACGTCAGTGACAATGCGGGTCTGTGTATCCCAACAATCATGGCGGGTCTAGTGGCATGACTGCAGCCCATCCATGTCTGGTGCTAGCGATGCCCACGATCAGATGCCAGGATCAAATGGCGTGAGAGGGCTAGGAAGGCGGGGCATATGCTCCGGAGTCCGTTAACAACCCCGTGAATGCCAACTTGAAGAGGCTCGAGGTGAAAGAGAACGCGACTGGAAACGCAGCGAGAGCGCCAACTCGGCTGGCTGGGGTCGTTTGCAGACAGATACAATACCCGGGTTAGAAAAAATGAAAGTACGGAGTATGGGAGCTCAACTCCCGTTCTCCCTCCATCAGAACAAGAATCACTTGACCGGCAGACAAGACCAAAATAGCACCACCCCTGCTTGACACCCCAACAACCGCAAATCCTTCGCCTCCGAACCTAAGGCCTAAACCGTAGCCCCACCGGAATCGTCTGGTTCTTCCCCCAACCCGGCGCAGCAACAACAGTCGAATCCCTCACCAGCGTCGCGCTGTCCGAGCCATCAAAAGCAAGTGCGTTGCTCGCGCCCATGGCGACAAGCGAGTCCCGCATCCCCGCCAGTGAGATCCCCGGATCCGCCCCGTGCTCGTGCACCATCAGCACCAGTAGGTTCTGATCCCCCTCCACCGCCGCGCTCCCCGGCACCACTCCCATGATCGTGTTCCCCGTCAACGGGCCCTTGGCGTTCAGCGCCGCAAAACCGGCGTTGCTGCGCTGCTCCAGGAACCCCGCGCCCGCAGGACCCGGGTCACCCGTGGCGGGAAGGCCCTTCGGGGCGCCGGCGCCGTAGCGGTTAGTGTCGCCATAGGGCAACCCGTTGATGATCATGGGCTTGCCACCGCCCATGGCAATCTCCGAGCCGGCGGGGGGGTTGCCGGCGCCGAATTTCCACTGGTATTGCTGGGTCAGGAGCGGGGGCAGGGGAGGGCCGACCTCGCCTGGCTTCATGCCCCTGGGCTTGTTCCAGGCAAAGTAGAAGGTGCCGGGGGACGAGCGGCCGTCGGTGACGGCGCCCGATTCAATGGTTAGACCCTGTCCGCGGTAGGATAAGCCGTCTCGCTCATAGAGCAGGCCATTGATGACGTAGTCAGGTCGGTTAGGGCTGTCACCGTTCGTGGCCGCCGTAGTGAAGGTGCCCATGCCGCTGCTGTGAACGATGGAAGGAGTGGGAAGCGGCATGACCACGACGTGTACACCCCGGTCTTCGAACTCGACTGCGTGGCCGGGAGAGAGGCGGGACTTGACAGCGGCGACGAAAGCGGCTCCGTCGGCGGGGTTGGTAGGGAGAGTTAGCGCTGGTGGGGGACCTTTTGCCGCGGAGGCTGCGGGTGCGGCGGATGCAGATGCGGCAGGTGTGGGTGCGGCGGCTGGTGCCGGCGCAGAGGTCGCGGGAGCTGCGGATGAGGGTTTCGGCGCTGCTTTGTGAGCCGGCGCCTTGTGTTTCGGCTTCTGATTAGGTGCTCCTTTCTTGTGGCCACCACTGTGTTTCTTACCGTGGGCGTGTGAATCCTCGGTGCCCGTCGGGTCCACGTAGCTGATGGGATTTCCTCGCCCGTAAGCATACGAGCTGCGTGGTGCGTTTGCTTTGACTGGGTCGCAGCTCGTCCACCGTGCAAGCCACGCCATGTAGTATCGCGCCCCGTGATACGAGAGCCCGCTCTCCTCGTCGCGCTCCTTGTTGGTGAAGCCGTAACGCTTCGGGGTTTCGGTCTGGCTACGCGCGGCACGATACGTCGGTGTCCCGAACGGGGCGTATTCCTCGTACGTAATAATCTGTATCGAGTCAACATCTATTTGTCAACAACAGTCAGTGTCAGATTCCGAGTGACCCACCTGGGCTTGATCATCAAGCTCGACTAGCACACAGTTGAGATAGTTGGCCAGTTGGTACCGCGTGAGCTGTGATGGATTCCTATCCTCATCTCCCACCGTCCTCGTCTCCACCAGCGCAACCGTGTCGGTACCCAGGGCCATATGAAGCGTCTCTCGCTCGAGCGTTTTAGTCTGGCCGTCGCCGGAGTAGGTGCGGTAGAGCTCGCAGCCACCAACGTAGATCCTCTCTTTCAGAATTCTCGGGCCTGGATTTGCCTCGTCGATTTGCCGTTCCGTGACCTTGCGGATCCGGGCGCCACCGCCGTCGTACGTGTAGTACGTTGTCTCCGGAGACCGGCCATTGCCGGCTGCCTGCCGTGCCGTCGAGCGGAGTTGGTCCTGGTAGTCCCACTGCATAACAGGCAGACTCGGCATCGACAAGGTGTTGCCATGAGCATCATAGGTATAACTTTCCGTGGCCCCGGAGACTGCTGATGAGGCCAGCCGGTTACCATCGCCGTAGGTGTAGTTTCGTGTCCATCCGGGAGTCTTCGCGTCGCTGCTACCGTGCTTCGTGGAGAGGATGTTGCCCACAACGTCCCACACGTACTGCTCGAGATACGTTCCCATGGCGCTACTTTGGTTGGGATGTTCGACGGTGGGCAGCAGCGATGCTCCAGGAACAGGCGGTTTTCCGGCTTGTCCGAGCTGCTCCCGTCCCACTGTCTCGATCAAGCGGTACTCGGCTGAATACGTGTACTCGTTGCTGGGTTCGACCTGCTGGTTCCGAAAAAAGATGCGTTGCTGGGCCGAATCCTTGACAAATGTGACGTTGCCGGCTGGGTCGTACGTGTACGCGAGGTCTTGGAGGAGCGACTCGTTGGGAAACGCGGTCGTGCTGCGTGTGGTCTTCATCCGCCTCAGGCGGAAGGTTTTGGGATCGTACTCCCATGTCGTTTGGGTCCCGTTCCCATACGAAACCTTTGTCCGCTGCCCCTTGGCATTGTACTCGATGCTGTTGATAGAGACTGTCCTGTTTTCGTCTCCCTTTACTATGGCGCGGACGCTTCCCGCGAGACCGGTGAGGTTGTACGCAAAGAACGAAAAGCTCCCATCTGGGGTCTGCGACATGACCGGTCGGTTTAAGGCATCAAACGTGGTCGTGCTTGTGAGGCTGGGCGTGGCATCCAGCGGAACCTCGACAGCCCAATCCAGAGTGTCCTTGTAATTGGCCGCCAGTTGCCGTTCGCTCTGGGTCTGGTTTCCCTTGAAGTCATAGCCCCTCGTGACGATTCCAGCTTGGTCAAAGACTTGTGCTACTTTGCCGAGCAGATTCGACTGCTCCCCGTTGGCAGTCGACTCTCCGTATAGCGTCTTGCTGACCAACTTCTCCAGCCCGCCGGATTCGAGGACGTAGGCCAAAGCCGGCCGATGGAGTACGTCGTATTCATTTCGGAACTTGCGCCCCATGTTGTCCCAGGAATAGCGCAGCTTGCCAGAGACATCATGAAACATGATCCGCTCCCCGATGTCCAAGACAAACTCACGGATGGCCTTGCCCAACATGGTAAAATCACTCCGTTGACATGTCCTCCCCTTGGCATCCACGACCTGGCGCTGGTTGCCTTCAATGTCTAATTTGATCTGAGTTATGTGGAATTCTTGCTCGGGCGGCGCAGGGGACGACGGGGGGTTGGAATATCGCTGCTTGTTGTGGCTGACAGTTGCAAACGCGCGTGCCAGCGTATCGAAAAGCGTAACGGTTGGTGTGTCACGGTGGACGGCGCATTTGGCCGCTGCCGCCTTCTCCTCGAGGCCAAGTTGCCCACCTTCGCGCTGTTTGGACCACGTCGGGAGGTAGTCCTGAGTGGGTATCCGGCTGAAGTATGGGCCAAGGGTGAGATCCGTGGCTGGATCAATCTGCGCCGTGTCATTTACATCCCACACCTCCTGCGACCACGGATCGAATACGCTCTTGGACCACGTATGGTCTGGGTTCAGCTGCCCAATCTCCCTGTTGAGCGGGTCGTAGAAGGTGATAGACGCGACGCCGATCACGACGGCAAACTCGAAACGGAACGTGTCAGTGAAGAAGGGCTCGTACTGCCGAACGGGGGTTCCCTTATTGTTGAAGATGGCCCAGCCACTGGCGATCCAGCGAGGGTCGATGGAGGTCGAAGTCATCAGCGGAACGCCGTCGACGACCACAATATTGTGCGTTGTTGAGTCTCGCTGAGGTCCTGGGCCGGGGTCTGCTTGTGTCTTTTGCTGAATAGCACGTCCAAAACCGTCAGAGTAAGAAAAGGTCAGGTGGAGCGGACTTGTGGCCGCATCTGCCATGTGCACCTCGCGAGCGATAGTGGCTGCGAGGGAAGGTTGGGGGCTATCAGAGTCTCGGGTGCGAAGGTACGCAAACAAGTCGTACACGACACGGTTTGTGGCGCTGCCAAGCAGCTCTGTCGCAAGTGTTATGGGGTTTGCCACAAAACCACCCACAGCGTCGTCGGACAAAGTCGCAGTAAAGGTGTCCAGGTTGTCGCCCAGTGACTCTTCGGGCTTACCCATCAAGGCGGTGCCCGCGAGCAAGCCTAGGGCGTCGTATCGCACCGCAGTTCGGTTCCTGTTCAAGTCTGAGACGAGCACTGGTTTCAAAACACGGTAGTCATTGCCTCCGGGCTCGATTGGGGCGTTGGGTCCTGGCCCGCGCGAGCCGACGGTGGTCCTGTTCTGGAGGGCGTCGCGAACCTCAACAGGCAGCAGACAATAACTGTCATAGTACACAATCTTCTCCGTCTTGAAAGTGTCGGAATAAAAAGGATCCCTGAATCTGTGCGGGTGATAAAAGTGGGCTTGCGCGAACGCCAATTCATCTGCTGGCGTGTCTGCCCCTCCTGGGGAGTAGTAGAGACGCCCGGATGGAAGCCACCACCCCTCATCGCCAGCCCTGCGCGTATATCGGAGGTCATCCAAGAAGCTCTGCACCTCCTGACTGGTTGCCTTGCCACTTTCGACGTACACCTGTTGCGCCAATCCCGTTGTCAACGCCTTCGTGTAATCTTGGAAGGGGAGCGCGAGGGACTCGATCCTCCCAAATGCCAGGGCAGTGGCCAAGTTGTCGGAACGGAAGACAGCTTGGGTGTGCTCGAGGATGCGGCGATGTGGGTCGCTGTTGCTTGCGCTGGAGGCTTCGGTATCCTCGTAGGGAATATCGTGAGCGCCATCATTGACGAGCGTGATCAGGGACTTCAGTTCATCAAACCGAAAGAGATTCGTAACGGAAGGCAGAGCGCTCTGTGGCCTGACGTTGACAAGCTCGTACGACTTGGATTCACAGAGGTGGCGAAGACGGTACGTGTCATCGGCCAAGACGTCGTTGGTGAAGGTGCTGGTTGAGTACGTCGCTAGGATTTGGGTCTGCTTTGCGTGGTCATCCTGCGTGAGGAATGGGCGTTTATCTAGATGTCGACGAGGATATGCAATCGAGACCGAGAGCAAGACATTTCCGATCTCATCGACATCCAAGGTGGCCGTGTGCGAGACTCGCGGGTCCGGAAGCTGGCGGTCGCCCACTACGTAGAGGTTTCTTTCGTAGTGGAACTCCAGGGCCTCCCTCTGCTGGATTGTGAAGACTGCGTGCGGGGTAGCCAACTGTGGCTGAACGACAGAGATGGAGTAATTTGTTTCCGCAACCGAGTACGGCTGCTTTTCTAGGTTGGATCCGTCCAGGGCGTAGACTTCTTGGCGAAGGAGCGAGCCCTTGAGGGATCGGCAAGCATCGTGAGCTTCGTTTGCGGTCAAGTCAATCGGAACATCGACGCCGTTAGTTAGGCGGACCGAGACTGGTAGAATGGTGTCATCCAAGAGCATTGCTTTTAGTTGCTGATTAGAGAGGTGACCATCTCCCGACGGCGAGGGTTCTTGGTAATACTCCCCCTCAAAATAGCGGGAGACTCGGTCCCCAGAGTAGTAGATACCGGTGTGGTACCACGACTTGGTTAGCACCGGGGGAACGTGAGATGCGACATTAAGGTTGGTTCCGGAGTCTGACGACAGGGCAAGAGCAACCAAACGCTCTGTGTCGACCTGTTCCACGTAGCCAAACCCGGCAAACTCGCGTTCGACGCCATCGAAGTAGCCGTGTCGGTATCGGTATTCCGACGTGAAGACGTTCTTACTGATCCGGTCGATGGATTTCACACGGCTCACGAGGTGCATGGGGAAATGAAGCCTAGTGGCCCACGGGATGCCTGCCGCTTTGTCCTCGAGATACAGATGTGTTGATGTTGTGTACTCCAGATGGGTTTCCGAGCCCATATTGTTGGCGTGCGCCGCCAACAGGTGCGGCTTCTGCCCACCCATGAGGTCGATAAACTGCATCTGGCGCCCCACATCGCCGGGCAACGGTGACGACCACACCAGGCAAGACGTCCCATTTCCGAGCAGATCCAACACATCCACCATGGTACTCCCGTTGGTCGATGGAAAAGTCTGCAAGACAGTGCCGTCACTGAAACTGTTTCCTGCGCGGTTGAAGTAGACCTGCACGCCTTCCGCACCGAGATAGAACAGATCGGCCGTGCCAGACCCGTCTATGTCAGCCATTCGCACCTTGCGTGCATCGAAGCAATCTGCGGCATCCATGCGAGGGGCCCGGTCCATGACCACCTTAGGACCGAACCTGCCGTAACCCAGACTTGGCCAATAGACGATGTCCCCATTGCGTACCCGTACTAGATCCTGGAGGCCGTCCCCAGACATGTCAGCGAAGCGAATCTCTTCCTTGCCGTCGGCAAAAATGACCCTTGGACCAGCGTCGTCGTTCGGCGACGTGAATGAGCGCTGATTCTCGCCAAAACCTTGATCGCCCTGGGAGATGTGCCAGCTGATGACGTCTTCCTCAGCGATAAGAACGTCTGCTCGCCCGTCTCCAGTGAGGTCGACCAACCGGACATTAGGATGGTCCCAGTCCAGGTTGGGGAGCGATTGAAATGGGGAATACGCATCCCATCCCTCGTCCGAGTTTCGACGAAAGAAGCCAGACATGGGGCCGCCAAGATTCACCAAATCCTGATGGCCATCGCCGTTGAGGTCCATGAAGCGATTGAAGGACGGCGATGGTTTATCACTGAGCACTCGGCATGGGCCAAACTTGGCTTGGCCGAGGTTCGTCTTACAGTACCAGGCATCCGGGCCCGGGAACACGACGCTGGCAATGCCCTCGCCCTCGAGGTCGATGAACTTGTAGGCAGATTGGTCGATCCCGATGGGCAAGTTTTCTAAGCTGCCAAAATCGATGGCCTGAATCTCGTCATGCAGAGTAGCTGGGGTGTACTGAAACTCGACAGGGGGCATGGACTGGATGAGGTAGGCGCCGTTTCGGCGTTCGTAACCCCGGTATGTCGCACTTCTGAGGAAAGTTGCCGTGATGCCGCCTTTCTTGGCATCCTCCTGGTAGGACAAGTCGGTCGAGGAAACGAGATAGTTGGAGCCCACCAAAGGCTCGTCCTTGAAGTGGTGAAACATCAAGATTCGTTGGCACAGACGATATGCCCTCACCTCGAAGCCCTGCTTGTACGTCGAAAAGGGGTCATTGCGGCACAGCCATGGCGCGCCCTTGTCATCCGGAATGGGGTTGGTAGCGTCATGTTCGCCGTAGTCAAACACGACCTCGAACATCCAGGAAGCCTTCGCCAGATCAGGCTCGGTCAGACGGGAAACAATGTTTCCGTACTTGATCCTCTTGATGTAGCGGTTCACGGCTCGCGTATCTACGGAGCGGTTCTGCTCGTTGGCTTGACGCAAGTCGACGGCAACCGTGTCTTCATGCTTGTATTCGTAGACGGCAGCATTCCCCCTGTCGTCGTAGCTTGCCGTCAACAGCCAGCTGAAGATCCTGGAGCCGCTAGGGTCGGCGATGCGAGAATCGCCGTCGGTCCCAAAGACCATGGTCACGTTCTCCTTGCTGATGGTACGCCAGTGCGTGTCCCCGGTGTCCTGAGCAATCCACTTCTCAATGCGCGAGAAGAGCCCTTCGGTCCGGGGGCGATATCCGCGAATCTCGTACGAGACGCCGTCAACGATACGGGCCGCGGGAGCCTGGGCGTTCCAACGGCCGTTCTTGTACTCCTGCACGGGAATTAGGTCGTCTTGTCCGCTCAAAAGAAAGACGTCAGATCCCTCCCGGTCGTTGTACTGCGGAACCGCCTTGTCCGTCTTGCGGCTGACGGTTGGTAGGCCGAGAGCCCATCCCATCCCAAACGGCCCGTTGGACGAGTTGGAGGAGTAGGTGATGGCAAGGTCTGGGCCGAATCCCGACCTGCCAGGGCTGACCCTGATGGGGACGCTGAGACCGGCGGTGCCAGAGAGCATATTGATGCTGAAGCTCTCACCCATGCCCCGGAGGGCGCCGCCAGCCTTGGGAACTGAGATGGAAGGGAGGTCATCGCCGTTCGAGGGCGTGGTCCCATCCGCAGCGGGCGCTGCTGCTGGGCCGTTGGTCTGGCTTGACGGCCACGGGGGTCCCGAGTTGAGCGCGGTTTGAGCTTGGCCTTGTGGTGTTGAACCCGGGCTGATGGGGGTAGCCATCTTGACGATGTTCATTCAATTTCCTGGCAGAGTGGACAACGAATCAATAAATCAATCAACGAGGACTTGAAGTGTGTGACGGGGCGTGTCGAGGCTAGCGCGAGTGCGGGTGGAAGGAGGTCGAGACCCCCAAGAGTTGATCTGGTCAGTCCAGAGCACAGAGCACGACC
>FTIZ01751687.1_pt1 | contig 13935 bp, 10 predicted proteins | sample 1658381 | NCBI WGS metagenome assembly FTIZ01 (sample SAMEA3914822, study PRJEB12502) | metagenome | biome: forest; material: soil | place: USA | collected 2012-03-12 | depth 0.1 m
GCCGAGACACGAAGAGACACAGGCCGATGATGCCACCGAGGTTGCCGATGAGGGCCACGAGGCCGACGAGTTCGTCGAGCGTGACAGGCTCGACAAGCCCGATGCACCAGAGCCCCGGCGCCCCCCGTCAAGAGAAAGAGAATGGATACCCACCGTTGGATCGCTGCCGACGTCCTGCGTCACGCCGGCCGTCTCGCCGGCAGCGTTGTTCATGGCGTTGCGGAAGATGCACGACGAGGTGGCCTCCTCAGAGAAGTTGCAGGTGCGGCACGTAAACATGAGCTTGCGGTCGACCTCGTCCTCCTTGGGGTACAGCATGTTGCTGCACTCGGAGCAAAAGCGGAACGTGATCTGTTCGACCGGCTTCTTACGGTCGCCCGAGGCCGAGGCTGCCGGCGACGACATTGCTATTGTGATGGCGACGAGTTAGCCGCTGCTTGTTTGGCTGGGTGATCGATGTGGCGACGGTGGTGCCGATGCAAACTTGGGGGTGGTTGCTCTTGAGGTGCGGGGTTAGAGGGTGGTGCGGAGCGTAGGCTTTGATGAGAGTCGGTCTGTGAGGAAGGCTGGTAGAAGGAAATGTTGCTTGCAGTGATGATGGGGGGTGTTGTGGTGATAATGGAAGCCTGGAAGATGCCCGAAAACGTGTTGCCAGATGAGGTCGTCAGGTCTTGAGATCTTGGGGGAGTTTACCTTGAGTTTATGGAGAAGTGCGGAAATTGAAGTAAGCCGGAACTGCAGCGAGATGAAAGAGTTCCAGGTTGAAGTGGCAGGCGGCGGGGGGACGACTCGGTTCAAGATTCCTTTCCACGTTCTCACGAAGCCTTAGGTTTCTTTCAGGTGAAAGCAGGCGCTGGGGTTCTCAAGGGCCAAGATCAAGAGCGCCACTGAAACCCACAATTGGGCCCGTGCTTTCCTTGCCTTGATTTGTGGGGGCTGTGTGCCTTGAGAGAGTGGGGCCCGCACTTGACACTGCACTTCCACATGGCAGAACAAGGAAAGGAAGCAGGAGCCGGAGCTGCGGCCAAATCGCGGGCAAATCACAGATGAGGGGGCTGTCTTCAGCTTCAGCTCAGGGAAGTTCCTCTTGCCCTGCGCATGCAAAACACCAGTGGGTGATGTCAAGAGCCTCTATACTGCAATATTTTCCATCATTGCAAGCCATCCGAATCTATTGTGGTAAACTTGTCTCGAACAAAGAGTTTGCTGTCCAGACCGGGGTTTCTGTGAGTCCTTGGTTGACGTATTCCTCCAAGCACTCAACTTAGACATCTTTGTGCACCACGTGTATTCTGCATTCTGTAACCCGATGCCCCTTCTCAGGTCACGGTGAGCCAGAGCCAGCAAATAAAGGTCCCGAGTCCAGCACACCCACCAGCTTGCCAGCCGCCGATCGGGGCCTCGTGATGGTCGATTTCCTAGATTGCTTGACCAGATGAACAGGTGATGGGGGATGCAGCCCGGGGGCGCTGCGGACCACTGAAACAACAGGGGTTCGGTGGTGCAACCCGCGTTGCTGTGCCAGTGTGCCCTGGCACGGGCAGGAACTGCAAGGCAGCCAACGGCCCTCCGCAACCCCCCACCACAGTCCCATCACCCCGCCTTTTCCGCCCTGCACTCCGCATCCAGAGGCTTCGATTGCCAATCATTGCAGCCCTCATTGCAACCCTGCTGTCTGTCGACCCCTACTTAAAGACTAAGCGCGTCATCAGTCGCCGAGGGTCATCGTTTTCGGGGCCTTGTTCTTTTTTGCCTCGTCCATTTCCATTTTTCCCGTCGGGATTTAAAGTTCTGTGGTTGCACACCAAGCAAGTGTGGTGCAAGACCGCGAGTCGAGAGTCAAGAGTCGAGAGCTTTTGTCTGTCTTCTGTCCTGCTGTTGCTGTCCACGCTCCGTAGCCATGGCCGACGTGAGTGATGGACCCACGAGCTCCCTTCGAGCTTCCTCAAGTACTCCTGTGCGCTGACGCAAACATGCCCCCTCCAGCAAACCGAGACCGGCCTCCCACCAAACTGGGAGGTGCGCCACAGCCAGTCCAAGAACCTACCCTACTACTTCAACGCCGCCGAGAAGGTGTCGCGCTGGGAGCCGCCCCCGGAGACCGACACCGAGAAGCTCAAGAACTACATGGCCATCTACCACAGCAACAAGGGGCTGGCCGCCGGCACCGGCGAGGACCGGCAGCCGGGCAAGATCCGGGCCGCCCACCTGCTCGTCAAGCATCGCGACAGCCGCCGGGCCTCGAGCTGGCGCGAGAACCAGATCACCCGGAGCAAAGAGGAAGCCCTCGAGATCCTCAAGGCCCACGAGCGCCGCATCAAGAGCGGCGAGATCTCGCTCGGCCAGCTGGCCCTCACCGAGTCCGACTGCAGCAGCGCGCGCAAGCAGGGCGATCTGGGGTATTTCGGCCAGGGGGACATGCAGAAGGAGTTTGAAGACGCCGCCTTCGCCCTGCGCGCCGGCGAGATCTCGGGAATTGTGGACACGGCGAGTGGGTTGCATCTGATCGAGAGGTTCGTTCCTTGTTTTCTCTCCTCTTTCTCTACCTTCTCGGGACTAGCTAGCTAACTCATGTGCCAGACTCGAGTAATCTCAACTTGACCATTTGACAGCATACTGGGTGGCCCCAAGGCGGCCACCGCTTTAGCTGACGCAATTCTGGTGCGCATTTATCTATAGTTTCTAACAACGCGAAAAGGGGGCATTGTGGTGATACTGCGGTTGCGTTGACGGAAGCAACAGAGGTTTCTGCATCCGAAGCGTGCCGAGATCAAGAGCGTGCGCACATGGTGCGAGCAAAACAGCATTCATTTGATTGATCATCTTCACCGTGTACGAATGCCCGGTCCTATATGAATTGCGCGGTGGTCGCCCAGCCAACAGTGAAGGGTATAATCCGCCGGTGTTTCCCTCATCGTCCGTCCACCCGACCCTGAGGCATGTCTTTAAGAGCCTGAGCCCGAACCCATCTTCGCAAGGACAAATCCATCCCCGAAACATGACAGATCCACGTCTGAGAACGACAAACCCCACCCGTATGTCCAACACGCCCGTTTTCAGTAGTAAACCCAACCCCCTATGTACCTCTCACCCAGCCACACTCGCGACAACCCACCGCGCAAGTGGCGGGATACTCGAAAACACCACCGTCATGACTCCCAGTGCAATCATGGACAGAGCGGCGTGCGGGGCGGCCTCGCTCTGCACCTCGTACAAATACGCCGTGCCCATCGCCGCAGCGTTGATGCCAACCGTGATGCCCGCGGCAACCGTCTGCGGGTCATTCACCGCCCGCAGAGCCGCCGCCCTTACGGCCGCGACGTCACCCTCTCCTGTCCGTGTCCGAGCCCGTGTCTCTCCCTCTGTCTCTGTGTCACCACCACCGCTACCCTCCCTCCCTTCCACCTCCCGCGCTGTCCTTCGTCCTCCACCAACCCTCCCCATCCCGCGAACAACCCACCCCTCCACCCACCTCCCCACTCCCAACCCCATGCCCATCTGGAACCCAATCCCGCTCCCTACCACCATCGCCGCATTCAAGCCTGCGTCCCCGCCAAGCCTGCCCATGACAGGACCCGCGAGCGCAATCGTCACGCTGCGCGCCGCAAACGCCAGCGCGGTCGCCGCGCCGCGCCCGCCGGGGTCCTCGTGTTCCGCGTCGCCGGGCGGCTGGGTGCTGCTGCCGACTCCGGCGCCAAGGAGCCGGCCGACCATCAGCGGCCCGCAGACGAGGTTGCCAAGGGCGAGGGCGCTGCTGACGGTGCAGACGGCGAGGCCGGCGCGGGAGAAGAGGTGCGCGCGGTGGGCGTAGAGCTTCAGGCCCCAGACCACGAGGCCCGAGGAGAGGAGGGTTGTGGCTAGGTCGCCTGCTGTTATTGTCGTTCTTGTCGTTGTTATGTCGGTGGCGGTGGTGGTTGCGGCGCGGAAGAGGAGGGACGAGAGCGGGGTGCGGGCCTGTAGGGTGTCGAGCACGGTGGCCAGAGGGCGGGCGCTGAGGGAGGCGTCGGCAAAGGCATAGGCGACCGTGGCGAGGGCTGTCCACAGGACGGCGTTGGAGAGGCCGGAGAGGAGGGTGCGGAGGGACGGGAGGAGGGAGGGGCTGGATTGGATGCTGGATTGCAGGGCGAGGGTGGTGAGCCAAACAGAGAAGAGCAGGGAGGTCGCGAGAGGGACGTCGTGATGCGCGAAGTAGCGGAGCGGGACGCCAAGGGTGAGTGTGCACAGCCAGCAGAGGAGAACTAGGGGGTTGTAGAGGACCCAGATGCGCAGGCGAGTCCGCCGGGAAGTTGCGTTGGGGGCTAGGCCGAGGACGGCGGTGGGTGTTTGTGGGGTGGTGGACTCGTCGGCTTCGGAGGACTCCCCTGAATCCACGCCGATGGTCAAGGAGCTGGCCGTCAGAGAGCCCTTGCTGAAGGGGTTAGTCGGTTTTTGCAGTTTGCTGCTTTGTCTTTCCCTCCCGGTTTCGACATCGGTGTCGGTATCTCTGTCAACCCAGAAATGCTTGTCGTAGCGAACCAGGAGGCATTGGGTGGGAAAGGCGAGGGAGTAAGCCAAGATGATGTTGAGCAGGCCAGTGAGTACTTGTACGTGTTAGCTCAGACTAAGTTGACTTGCGTGTAGTGATAGGTATCGCTTACCAAAGCCGATGACTATCATCCCGATGTCGCGAGCATCTGCAACCGGGCCGCGGCAGAGCATGACAACGGGGATGGTAAACCCGATGGACATGTGGCGATTCAAGAGCTCCGTCTTCTCTTGTCAGGACAGCATTCGAGATTCTTTCCGAGGACAACTTACTGCACGTTTTAACCGCTTCCTGTAAAAGTCCTCGAGGCCGGTAATGGCGCACCCGGTGATCGAAAATACCAAAAACACCACCACCATAGCCAAGATTGGTGCGGGAAAGTCCGACCCCTCCTGGTCGAGGCCAAGTTGGATGCCGACTATCAACAGCTGTGCGACAAATGCCATGATGACGGCAACAAGCCCATCCCCAAGCCGTTGGAGCAGCTGTGGCCATGACCAAGGGCGCAGTGAAGCTTCAAGACTGGAGATCGGAGGCGCGTGTACGGGCAGTAATGAGGCCATCACCATCTGACACCCGGCGCCACGGCACCGGCTCTCGGAGAAATGTAAGTTCGGAGCAGAGCAGTGAGTGGACGGCAGGCTGTTTGCTTCTTACACAGGTACACACATGTCAAGCAGTGAGACATGTTCTTGAACGGGACCTGGGAGCAGAGTTGGATGGCATCCGTCGCACTTAAGGGGACAACAGCGGGAAGAACTCACGGTGTCTAGGACAGGCACTGCAGCGGGGCCTCGCGTTTGTTGTTCCCGCGTCCATGTTCGATAGCCGTCTTTTGACGGTGAAGCCCGGATGGAGACCTTGGGCCCAGCCTGTCCCGAGCTGAAGCGTCCTGGTACGAACGCTGTGCCAGGACTGACCAGGAGCGGTTCAGGCAGTTCGTTGCTTCAATGGAGACTCCTTCCGGCGGAATGGGCTGGGTCGGCCGAGCCCAACGAATAGGCTCAGTGGATCAGGGTGTCGCAGAAGGCTGTGTTTGCCGGGACGGGCCCACGACAAGCACGGCAGCTGCGTCCTGGAAGACGACACGTCAACATGTCGGTGTGTGCTATCCTCTTTTGGCGCAGGATTACCGAGAAACCTGTGGCGGGGCAGTCCCCCGGCTGTGACTTCCTGCAGGCCGGAGTCAAACCGAGAGCGCGCAAGGCCCAGGAACAGAGCACCGCAGGAAGCGAGCCGGCGTGTTTGTGCTCCCCGGACAACGGAACGAGAGACGGGAGCAGACAGGACAGCTAGTTTGGTCGCAGCGTAAGTGATCCCCGATGAATGGAGCCCGAGAGGTTGGTTCGAAGGTGGTGGTGTGCCGTGGTCCCCGAGCCTGGCATTCGACTGATCTTGGGACTTCCAGTCGGGTTCAAACAACGGCCCATGTCTCGACTGTCTTGCCTGTCTTGCCTGTCAAGCGATGACGGACATGCCCCACATATAGGGCCGTCAAATAGGCCGAAGATAGCGACGATGGCATCTATGCCGGCATATCGAGATGACCGACGCCGCCTTGCCCCCACTCACGGCACTTGCTTGGCTTGCGAGCTTAAACCACACCGCAAGATGGCGGGAGAGGCTACATACAGGACATCCCAGATCTGACAGACAAGGGGCAGCTCTCCAGTGGCTTTGTTGGTAACCCAAACAAGAAGCTGGGGGAGCGCAACCCAACGGCGTCAGGCTAAGTGGGTGGCCACAAACGGGCAGGGAGTGTCAAGCCAGCCGGCAACGCAGCCGTCAGAAGCGCGGTGGGAAGCCGCAGGGCCCGGCGTGTCGTTGCGGATATGCACATTAGCGCCTCTCGAAAACGGTTGGCTGCCGTTCGAGCCGCGATCTAGCCCAAGCATGTGGCAGTATCACGTTCTGTAGAAACACACAGCAGCGCCGCCTGCCAGTGTCAAGAGCGGGCCGCACTTCACGAAGGGAGTCGGAGGAAGGAGGCACACCGTGAACCGTGAGGCCGTTGGACAAGGTACCCGTCCACGGCGCTGTGCTTGTGCTGCCTCGCAAAGCTAATTCGGACGATATGCTCCGAAAGCTGAACCCCAAGGCTGGGGCGTGGCCAAACGGTCTGTGCCATCCCGATCTTCCAGAGCACTTGCTTGCAGGAGGCTTGAACGTGCTCCCTATGGCCTAAGGAACTCGAGGGGCTCTGAGCTGACCTCTCACAGCGAAGCTCCCACCCCAATCACTGCAGAGACCTAGTGTCGTGTCACACACGGTCTGGGAGACTAGAGGCCCGTAGGTTCTTTTGTGTGGAGGTGGCGGCCCGTGGAGGCGCATGGGCATAGCGAGCGTTTCATGATGCCTTAAGAAGTGGGAGTCGACGGAGTGGACTTGGAATAAACCTGGCTTCTCTCAACACGCACTTGTCCGTAGCCGCGTCGGTGACGGAGGAAGCCGGCGGCCGGGTCAGGCCCGAACCCGACATACTCGGTTGGATTTGCCATGGCAATTTCTCGACAAGTGTATCTGTTTTTGGGCATCCAGCACGGAATCCAACTGCAGCTAGAAACGGTGCAACAGGCACACCTAGAGCCCAAGGCACGTCTTGGTGTTGGGCGCGCGGGTGAAGAACAGGAAAGGGAAGGTGAAGCGGAAGGCTCGGGTTTGACAGGCTGCCGAGGATTCTAGCCGTCTGTAGCAACAAGGCAGTTCCGTCTCTCAGAAGTCCGACAGCTTGCAGTTGCAGAGGGGTGCGTTGAGGTTCAAGTCGAGTTCGGGTTCCGGCGATGGTGAGGGCGTGGGGCCTGGAGAAAGAGAGAAGGACGGGATTGCCGTTGTCAATTCGGTTCGGACAACGGCAGTCGACTCCTGAGCTGCAACCGCTGCCTACGGACGTAATGAGACGAAGAAACGCGGCAAGTGTTCACCAAGCTTGCAGCTTTGCTGTTGTGTCAGGAAGGAACCCAGTTTGACGGACGTCGGGATGCCGAGCCTTGGCTAGGAGCGTAGAAGCTCGAGCCACTCTGCGTCCACAGCTTGCACCCTGGGGGTCATTAGCGCGGGGCCGCCCGGCAGATGGGTTCAGGGGGCCCAACGACCCCGAACGGCCCTGGAACTGATCCCCACAACATACCTCAGGGGCCCTGGAATCACAACACGACGTCACATTTCATCGGACTTTTCTGCGTCTGCGCGTTTCGCTCCCCAAGATGGACAGCGATGCACTGGTTAGGATCCTGCGAGTGTACGACACATCGTTTGATGCCGCGGCGGTGAGAGCGTCGCTGTCGGGGCCAAAATCGTCCGATCTTGTGCGATGGGCGACACAGCACCTCACCCCGGATACGCTGCTCACGCCGGACGAGCTAAGCCAGTCGGTGAATTTCCGTTTACTCGTCACGGCATGCCTGCTAACCTCTCGTCTGGCCCAATTAGATATGCCGCTCTCGAGGAATTGGGTCTGGCCGAGCGGCTCGCCGTATCGTCAGACCTCACTGCAGCTCGTGTCCTGAGCGACCAGGAGATCCGGGACGCCATCGAGGAACTGAACCGCTCCACCCAGGCCATCACCCACCACACCGAAACTCTCAAGCTGCAGCAGGAGGCCCTCGGCCGTCTTGTGGATGCCGCTCGCCAGAGCGGCGAGGAGCGCGCGGCCATGGAGGCTGGGCAGGCCCGGAAATGGCAGGCCGAGCGCAGGAACCTTGCATCAAGCGTGTGTACAGCCTAGTGTAGACTCATCGCCCCCGCATGGGCTTGCATTGACATGCAACAGGAAGGCGAGCTATCGCATATTTTGAGCTCTCGCGTCACAGAGCTGGAACAGCAAACCACCGGCGCTGGCGCCACCATCCAGCAAACTGTGGACACTCTGTTCCGCTCTGACGACAAGCTCCTGTCCAGTCTTCAGAAGCTCGGATGGGAGTTGGAAACGGAAGATGCCAGCGAACAACAAGATGTCGCCGTGCTGCGCGAGGCCTGCGCCAGGCTGATCAAGTTCACGGTGGAAGGCATCCGAACGAAACTGGACCGTCTCTTCCTCGAATCCCTCGAGCTCTCGGCGCAGTCGGGAGCCGCCAACCGGGTCTCCTCTGGCGAGGTCTCTGCATTACAGGAAGAGCTCGAGTCACTCTACGCAGAAATTCTCCCAGTCGCCCAAATGTCCACCGAGCAACAGTTCCTGGAACCAGCGCTGAAGGGCCTTGCCGCAAAGAACGGGCACGGCCTGGCGAGATCCGCGCAGGCAACCAGCTACGTGAGTACCGGCAACATGTATCGGCCCTTCCCCGCTGACATCACAGATTCACGATTGCCTGGACTACCTTATCGACCGTGCCCAGGACCTCATGACTCGACTAGATGTCTTCCGGGCATACCGACTTGCCGCCGATTCCGTCCTGGAGATTGCCAAGTCCGAACTAGACACCCAAGCCACGGCTCCGCCAGATGTGTCTCCGACACGACAGCAACGTGGCAAGCAGGAAGATCTCATGTCTCCAGTCCGCCCCAGGCCCCAGCAGCGGTCGCGGTACTCGACCGGTGTCTCCGGGATCGTCGACGAGCCGCCGCTCGAGGAGCTTCTACGCACGCTTGCTATCAGCCTCCCCCAGGACGAGGATGCGTCTTCAGACCTGCAAGCCCAGGCCAGGAAATTGGCGTCGACGCTTGCGAGCCGGCAAGCGAAAGTGCACGATGTTGCGCGGAATGTCCAGGAGACTTTCGAGGACGCGGCAACCAGGCAAGTAGCCGACGGCAAGCTGGCCATCCAGCTGGTCCGCGACTCCATCCTGGCCGAGAGCCCATTCGCCGACGTTCGGCTTGTGGACCCGGAGATTGAAGGATCCATCGCCGTGCTTTCCCAGGAGTTGGCGACCGTGGATGAGAAGCTGAAAGGCATCGACTCTGGCGTGGCGACGCTGCGGGGCAAGAATGCAAAGAGAGATGAGCTCGTCAGCCGGTGGGGTTGATAGCCTGTCTCGATCCTCGGCCGAATTGGATCAAATTGTAATACCGTATGCTCCCCCCGGTACATCGTCCCGTCCTGTAGTCGTGCGGCACTTACACTTGAGACGTGCTTGAGAATGGTGACTCCCTGACTGACGCCGCCTTAAAACCACCCGCCTCATGCCCAAGGCCCCCAACCTCGTCACGGAAGAGTCACCCCTGCGTCAACATCCTCTTCCGGCCGCGACGCCAAACACGCCACAAGCACCATCGTAACCCCAACAACAGTCATGACAGACTGCCCCACAAGTCCATAAGGCCCAAAAGTCGTAAGCATCACCAGAAGGAAAACCCCATACAGCACATGCGCCCCACCACACATGAACAGAACCGAATCAAAAAAGCCCTCGCCCTACGTCAATCCTCCCGCGTCAGCCTCAACATTACGACAACAACAACTCAAAACAAACAGAACGACAAAAAGAAGGTAGAGAGGCTTACAATCTCAACCCCCAGAACCCTTCTCTCCCCCTTTGCATCCAACAAACACCCCACCGCCAACATCACTGCCACCTGGTCCAGCACATGCAGCCAACTGAAGAAAAGGAGGTTGTAGAGGGTGCGGGCGACGACTTCACTCAACGATGTCAGTCATCATTTTCTTGGTCCTTATTTGGGCTTGGGTGTAGGGAGACAGCGAAGCGAGGAAGAAACCGAAACAGATTGGATTGGACGTACGGATGGCGACTGCAGAGGCGCCGCGGGCGGTGGTGAAGTTCAAGTTGGCTGCGAGGGATGTTAGGGGGAGGAGGCGGGTTTTGAGATTGGTGAGTAAGAGAAGGGCTGGGTGATGGCTGGTGGCGCCCGGCGTTGGGCTTGGGTTGGTGGTGGGGAGGGCAATGGGCATTGTTGATGGTGGGTGTGGGTTGACGGGGAGGTAGGTGGGTGTTCTTGGTTTGGGAGGGTGTTGAGGAAGGTGGTTGAAAGTCAAAGTCAGGGGGTGAGATGGGGAGACACGACACGCAGCCCCGGTGTGGAACAGGACAGGGGTTGGGAGGCTAGTTATTTCCGGCAAGGAGAGAGAGGCTTGACAGGCCCCTGGAGCTAACGCCACAGGGTGGGATTGTGGGTTTGTCGCGGACTCTAATTCCGACTTCAAGTCGAGTCGCACAGGGTCCAGTGCGAAGGGAGTCGCCTTGTGGGTGATGGGCTGTTCAGGACCTCAAACTACTTACTTTGAGAGGTAATTGACGGCCCTATGCATCCTATCAACCATTGACCGACCTCGACGCAGGCCGAAACGATGGCAGAGCACCCTTTTCTCTTGTGAAGCCTCCGGCAGAGGGCTTTCATCGATCCAATGGAATCATCCTACAAGCAGACGCCCCGAGTTCAATACTACCCTGTTGCCAGTCCTTAGTTGCAGAGGGCCTCAGCGCCGTGCTCACCGGCATCGTGCCCAAGATGGCTGCTTGACCTTGTTCGAGACGTCCTGGCAGCTGGCAGCTGCTCGCTAACAGAAGACGGGCGTCGTCTTGGGCTAAGCCCTCTTCTTTGCATCAAGCTCGTCGTCTCCTTCGCTGAGTCGGCCACACCCGTAGCACCACGTCCTTCCCACGGCTCGTGTTCAAGCGCCGGCAGTCCCAAAAGACATAACCCCACCGCTTCAAACTGACGGGTATCCGGCCGCCAAACCAGCTGTTGTATCGCCCCCGCCAGAGCAGGACCCATGCAAGCGGCGGTCTGACTTCGTGGTCTCGCTTGAATGGCATGCGGTCGCCGTTGCTCTGGGCCCTGTCCCGGTCCGAAGGGTGGAGATCACGCCTCATTCTCTGCGTATCCCACTTCAGCGGGTGTTCGATCGAGTTGAATCCGGCACTCAGCACCGGCTGCATTCTCTGAACGAGTTCCTTGTGATGTTGTGTCCGCAGGACTTTGAGGTGAAATTGCAAGCCCCGAGAGACAACGCCGGCTTGCAACGCCCTTCGGTTACCCTCTTTTCGATACACCAGGGATCAGTATCGGATTTAATTCAAGTTCAAAGATCGCAGCCGACCAAAGCAGCACTTACCGCTGTACTCATCATGCCCGAGATCGATCGAGCCGTCTGGCTTGTCACCAAGGGGCGAATTCACAAAGCGGATGCTGTGCCTGTCGAAGTCCCATCTAATCTTGGCGAAAATGCGGTCATACAAGTCGAGAAATAGTTCATGGATGCATGAAATCTCCTCGGTTTCCCACGGCTCAAACACCTCAAAGAAGTACTTGAGCATATCCACCGGGTCGACCGCTCGGTCACGCGCGGCCGCGATATCGCTGGTGCCGTGGAGGTTACACCACAGTTGGAAGCGGTACAGAGCGCGCAGGATGCGGGCCTGTTCGGTCTTGCTCAGAGGGCCAGGTTGCAGCGACCGGTCGAGGTTGCGGAGGAGCATGGCGGGGACTCTCTGTAAGAGGGGCTGGATTGTAGACGAGTAAAAGGCTGCCATGCCGATGAGGTCCCCGACAGCGCATGCCCCGGAGACGACGGACGGGTTTGTGTAGTATTCTTGGTACTCCATCATGAACACTTGGATGGCCAGGTCCGCGGCGAGGTAGGGTGGGCGCTCCATCGGCGCCGACTTTTGGACGGCGTAGGCGTCCACAACGACCTTGTCGCCGAGCGTGCGCCGCAGGACGCTGTCGAGAATGGGCTTGCGGTCTTGTCGGTACTGTTGATAAAGCACGGGTGAGGCGTACACGGCCGACTTTAGGTCGTCCAGCGTTGGAAGGGATGACAAGATCTGGCATCTTAGTTCGGGCGGAAGAGACTCGAGATTGGCAGACGGTGTACTAGCAAGAAGTTGAATGTTGGCAGATGAGAGTCCCCGCAGGCTCTCGTGGCTCCCAGGCGAAATCTCGGGAGGTTGTCCATGACGGAACACAACCTTGAGTCTCTCGACCAGAGCTCTACGTGTTCTCTTAATACTTCTCATATTAACACCAGCGGCAGCCCGGCAGACCGAGAAGAAGTTAGGAAGCAGAAATATCGGTGCTGAGTGGAGCTTGGGATGGTGATGCTGAGATTTATTATTCAAACGGGGAACTGATATGGTGCATGTCTCTCAAGAGCGTCATCCTCATGAGTCACTCGCCGTGTTGGTAGTTCTTGTGTGGTGGCATGAAGTCACACCTCGACAGCCAACAAGATTGAGCATCAACTTCTGTCCAATCCGCTCTCGGCTGGAAGTTCCTCTGATTGTCTCGGAAATTCAGCACAGCTGGAGGGGCTCCTCCAGCCTTATTTGACAAACTAGAATCGAGAACTTGGTAGAAGGACTCGAACTCTGAGTGAAACATGCTTTGGTTGCTCGGCCTTTTTGCCCTTCTTTCTCGTAGACAATTGTGAAGACGGCAAGCAACGAGATAAACGGCCAAGACAACATGAAATAAAACAATCCATGAATGCAAATGCGTAGATCTAGGACATGTTCTAACCGCATAAGAAAGTCTCCAAAAATCCAAGCGAAAACCGAGCGACATGAAAGCGCCGTCCTGATGCTGTAACTGCTTCAAACACAATCCTCCGCCCCAAGAAAACCGCAGAAGACAAAACAACACGCCCCGGTCTGTACTTTTTCCCTCCTTCCCGACTCTTTTCCGTGTATTCCCTCCAACCAGCCGTAGACTCCTTCTAGTCTCTAGCCCTCTTCCTTTCCTGCATGACGATGCAATCCATGCCCTACGAAGAAGCCTTGGCCTTCATACTATCAAACTCTCGATCGCGACTAAAAGAAAGCGAAAAAGGAACGCCACTCCATCAGCACAACCGTCTCAAAATTATCATGAAATGACACCCGCAAGCAAAAGCCAAGCCCAAAGTACTCATGCAGTCCCAAAACCAACATTGTGGATAGGTAGGTAGGGTTGTATGCACAGCAAAGTCCAGGAACTGGACAGGACAAAACGGGATATCACCCGAAAAGGTATCCAATGGCCCATGGGTCGGTAAAGGGAAAAGGGGGTGAAAGGGGGGCGGCGGTGGTAGTGGTGATTATTCCTCGTACCTTCCCCCCGTCAGGACAGTCGGGCCGCTCTTCTCAAGGCGCTCCTTGAGATATTCGTAGACGGTGAACGTGACGGCCTGGCCGGGCGCGACACGCATGATTCGGGGCGTGATGCCCTTGTAGAAGGCGTGCACACCTTCTTGCCTGTTGGGTTGTACTCCGTCAGCATTTAACACCCCTGAGTCGAAAGGAGGAGACAACAAACCTGAACATGTCGCCCGCGATTCTCGTGATGCGCTGCAGCGCCGTGGTGCCCTCTTCGGCCTTCATCTTCTGCAAGCGCGTCTTGATGGTATCGATAGGCGCGTTGCTGAGCGGACCCATGGCGCCCGATACGAGACCGATCAGGGTGGTCTGGTAACTGGGCAGGTTGGCGCCCTGGTACTCAGGCTGCCACTGGTACAACCACTCCTTGAAGTAGGTGTA
>FTIZ01002535.1_pt1 | contig 13925 bp, 16 predicted proteins | sample 1658381 | NCBI WGS metagenome assembly FTIZ01 (sample SAMEA3914822, study PRJEB12502) | metagenome | biome: forest; material: soil | place: USA | collected 2012-03-12 | depth 0.1 m
GAACAGGCGACTTCACTCTAGTCGTCCCGCGAAAGGTCAACGACCATGATCCAACAGAGGCAGAAGACACCATCCTTGTCATCTTCTGCGTCGGCGAGCACTGTTCCGAGCGGCTGCTGAGCTCGTCGGAGTGGCTCCGGAGCGTCTACATCCCGCCCGTGCTGCTGGTGCCCGGCGTGGAAGCCAATGAGATGCCGGTTTGGCCATTTTTCGTCCCGCCGCCGAACTGGTGCGTGAAGCGCTTTACTATCCGAACTGTGCAGCGGCCGCAGAGCCCTGACTCTGGCGGGGATCCTTGACGCAGCAGGGAAGTTGGAGCCGTTTCCCTCGAACCAACGTCCACATCAGCTTCCTCGTTTCTGCTCACCGAACCTGCTTCCAGTTTCACGGAGGATCGGTTTGCATCCAAGCCTCTATGCTTACAGCTCACTATTGAACGCCAAGTCGGTCCGTGAGGCCATCACCTTGCAGGGGCTGTCACCAACACGCACTACCAACAGTAATGCATCCCTACCTATTTTTAGTTTCCATCAGGTACCATGGGCCGACATCCATGATCCGCGGTCTCAATCCGCCGCGATGACGAATTACGACATGGAATATCCCATCACTAGGCAACAACGCGAAGTCGTTTACACAAGCTGCAGGATATGGAAACCTCGGGTATGCGGTTGGGCAGGTCGTGATATGCAAGGCGTTCGGGTACGCACGGCAGGTTGGACCATCCCTCCCGCCCGGGCCGTGCGGAAGCAAGATGCGGTGCAGCTGTTGGTGCTCCGGACGTCAATGCATTGAGACATTTTGATGCAGCATCTTCTAGGATAAGGAAGCCGAATATTGCCTCATTCCAGATGCAAAGACCTTGTTGTCGGCCCGTGACGTGTCAGATGGCGTGTGATGGGCTGGAGCGGTTGAAAATGATGTGTGAGTGATACCGCCAGCGGCTTGAGGCGGTTGAATCCAGCGGCGCAGGGGCAACGCGAAAGTTGGGGATTCTTGGGCCGGTGGGTGGGTGTGACTGCCATCGTTTCCAACCGTCATTCCTGGCAACTGCCTTGACTTTACAGCGTAATTGGTTGGAGACTCAGGGGCTGAGTTCCAGGGTTGCTGACCACCTCGCTGTTATGGCCGGTCACTTGCCTTTGTGAACCGGCATGCTCTCGTTTATGGACGTTGAAAGTTGCGCGGGTTGTTAAGACCGACGGTGTCCATGTGATTCTCGGACCCAGCGGATAAGATGTTTAAGTCCATGGCAACAAGTGGAACTGCCTAGGGAAGCATTTTCCACAGTCTGAGCTGAGAGCTTGGTGATGCACTGCGTGCGCGATGATCTTGTCTGCTTAAAGCCATGCTTTTTCTGGCGGTCACACACTTACCTGGGTATCGATGCAAGGCTGCGAAATGGGCGACGAAAAGTGCCTAGGTCCCCAGAGGTTTCAAGGCATCCTACCGGGTTACTTTTGCTGAGTCTCGAGGTGCTGTTGTTCAGTCCTGTATCGTTTTGGACCTCTCGAACAGTGCACTCGAATTAACATCGCGGAGCTCGTGCATTGCATTGACAAATGAACCCTGTATTATTATGCATGCAGCCAGCCAGCCAACCCGGTTCCCGTCCCGCGGCATAACACATCACAGTGTCGTTCGTTCAGGGGGTGTGTGCTCAGCACACCCCGCATAGGGCTGGGCGACGTGCGTCATTGGCCCGTTGGTGGAGGTTGCCGCTGACCAGTTGAGCCCACCCGGCTTGGTGATGAGTTGGGTTCGAGGCCATCAGGGGCCGCAAGGGCCGATTACGGCTGCAAATCATTCTTTGTTATTTTTGGTGGGGTGGTGGGCTGATCTTGGGGTTAGCCGGGGGGCCATGGGTGGTCCGATCCATCTCGGGCGTGGGGATCGGCGGGTGATTGTTCAACGACATGTGCCGATGCGGGAGTGGTGGACAGGGCTTTGGTAAAGATGTGATGGGACGTAGCGGGTAGTGACACAACGTTGGTGGTCGCTGACTTTTGGAGGTAGGTGGTCATGGGATGGTCGAGATTGGGGTCGAGCGGAAGAAGAGCGACACATATAAGTAAGGGGTGTTTCCCTCCTCCTGGAAGTCTCGCGCACTCAAAACGCAAAGTCATCCTTGACATTGGCAGAGCAACTTGACTACCGATAATCTACTCTCATCGACCTCAACTCCACCACTATTACCAACACCAAAATGCCGTCTCTCAAAGCCCTCCTCTTCACACTCGCCGCGGCCCTCACCCTCCCGGCCACTCTCGCCGCCCCGACCACCAGACCAGTCTCCCCCCTCACCAAACGTGCCGTTTACCATTCTACCTCTGGCGCCGACGATGATTACTGCGGCGAAGCCAACCCCCAATACAGCACCGGCTCCACATCCCCTCTCGTGGCCGACTGCGCTGCCATCTACCAGAACAACCCCGGACCAGGGTACTGGGCCATCTCGGCGGCCGAGACCACCGCCAGCACCAACGATCGCTGGGTGCGGCTCGCAGCCAGCGGTACCTGCGCGTTCGAGGTGCGGCTGCGGCCCTCGAACAACGGAGGGGTGCCGCAAGACTACCGGTTTGGGACGAACGACGTGAGGTTTTATATCCAGAGCCACGCGTCGGCGTCGCAGGCGCAGAACGGGAGGGTGAGTGTGGAGTCGCCGGTTTATTGCAGGCGGTTGGGGATCAATGATAATGGGGGTATGGTGTTTGTCGATTGGAGGGTTACCCGTGCTTAGGGGAGCCGGAAAAGGGTGGATGTTCGAGACAACGGCGTAGTGGATGGGAACCGGATGATCTTGGCGGGGGCTGGTTAAAGTCTTGAGCTTAAACATGTTGTAGGGTTGATGAGGGCTGGTCCCTCAACGGTGATTTCTTGACCTCGAGTAACCATGGTTCCACGTGCAGCGCAAGATAAAACCCCTGATTCGCATGACTGGATGACCTCTTCCAAGTCCCGTGTTGGCATCTGACGCCCATCCCGTTACCAATTTTGCTACAACCCTCAACCACCATCAAACTGCCGAGCATTGCACTGAATTATTGTAGGGATAATCAAGACCGTGACTTTGGGGGATTCCGACTCTTAAACACCAAATACAGTCCTCTCTGGGTCGCCTATCTCCTCAGTCGTGTATCAGAATATTGCACTCTAATGAAGAAATGATTGTGAACAGGAAAACAAAAGCTCGCGAGAACACCAGGCCCCAGAGCTTCTCGGGTGTGGACCACACAGGCCGCCGCTCCCGTTCCCTTTTGGCGTCGTCACTGGGCGTTTTTGTCAGCATCCCCATTACGGAGTACAACTTGGACGACCACTGTTGGGGACCACAATAAGTGCTATGGCCGACAATCACGAAATCATCCTGGCAAAATTTTAACTTTTACCGTGAAAATCGGCCACGCCATCCCGGGCTTGTCCAAGAAAGATGGACGATAAACTTGACTTTGGTCAAAATGCGACTTGGTGCCAAAGTCGGACACTGCTCATAGAGTCAATCAAAATTGCCAAGGAATATCGTAAGTTTTTCGAGACTTTGCTGTTCAAAATCTCATCGCACATTGCCCGCGTTGAAAAGAAGAAAGAAAAAAAAGGGGCCAAACTCGAACCTTTGGGGGATGGGTTAATCACCACATCTACTTCTTCAAGTTTTCAAGACGCGCATCTACTCGGGGAGTATGATCTTGGAGTCTAGTTTTCTAGCTTCCGTGTCAACTGCTCAAGACTCCAAAGGCTGGTTCTTCGCGCCCCGCATGTGCCAATATGCCTTTGTTGGTGTCGGTCGCAGTGGGGAAGTTCCAGGGGTCGGCGGAACGGCCCGTGTCTTGACATCCTCCTGCGAAGCGCGTGCAGGGAGGAGAGGAGCGCACACCAAGTCAATCCACACCAACAGCCAATGCCTACTATGAAGTACCTAATTCACGAGAGTGAAGTAAACCTACCCCTGAGCTGATCACTGCTTGACCGAGAATAAAATGAATGTTGACCATTTTAGGTTGAGAAGGCAAAAACTCTGTGGGCATTTGACTTCTCTCTCCGAGTCCATGCTTCCGGCGCTGCCGGGAATGCCGTCTCGGGTCTCCTCAACAAGCAAAATTCTAGATGCAGCGGTCTCGCCAGCTTCAACCCATGATGAGATGAACCTATCAGCCCCCTTGCCTCACAGAAGGATCGCAACCGAGCGGGTTGTTGAAGCGACTTTCCCGCGGACGACCAGACGAGGTCTTATGCTGTCTGCTGCTTTTGTGATTGTTCCTGACCTGAGAAGGAATGAAGGATTTTGGCGCGCCACAATTTTGCAACAGGCTAAACCTCTTTGGTGTTCAAACCGGAACGGAGCGCCGAAGGCCGCGGACCAAACCAGCAAGCCTGAAGGTGAGTTATGGTTACGATGAGCCAGGATGGCCTGAGCGGCGGACACAGACCAGGCCAAGAGCTAGTCCAGTAAGGTCAGAGCTCATCTCCGAGTCCCACGGTGACTTATAAGTAATACCAGACCGTGCCGCCGCGAGCCATGCAGTGACACTGCCCTCCTTGGGTTGGCGTTTTGTATCAAACCGTCCCCAACATCGACATGTTTGGCAAGAGTTCCGCCATCCTTTGGGCGCTGCTGGGCTCAGCGACTGCCGCCTCGAGCCATGCGCCCACTGCGACTCTTGGTCCTGGTCGGGTCGTCGGCACCGCCACGGTGCTGCCATCGTCCAAAGCTACCGTGAACCAGTTTCTCAGTATTCCGTACGCCGTCACTCCACCGAAGCGCTTTTTGCCACCTGAACGTCTTGTGAAATACGACGGGCCGGTGAACGCCACCAAGCCCGCGCCGCTGTGCATCCAACAGAACTACGGTCGGTGATAATCTACCTCACATTGGAAGGACTGAAGCCAGTCTGCCCAGATTGTGCAACAATCGCTGACCTCCGGAAAGCCCACGAAACCGCCGCACAAGTTGCCGCCGAGAGCGAGGACTGTCTATATTTGAATGTCTACGCTCCAGCCCAGCCGAGCTGCAAGGGCAGGGCCGTCATGTTCTGGATTCACGGCGGCGATCTCACGTCCGGCACCAGTTCGGCCTTTGACGGCACGAGCTTTGCTGCGAACCAGGACGTGGTCGTAGTAACAATCAACTATCGAGTCAATGGTATTACATACTCCGAGGTGTTTCCCCATCAAGGCCGGGGGGGTAAGGCACGACTGACACACGGGACTTGTAGCCTTCGGCTTCTCTAACGCGCCTAACCTCCCCCTCCAGTCCCGTAACGTCGGCTTCTTGGATCAGCGCATGGCCTTGGCTTGGGTGCAAGACAACATCGCGGCGTTTGGCGGCGACCCGCGCAAGGTAACCATCTTCGGCGAATCCTCCGGCGCCTCCTCCGTGGACCGGCTTTTGACAACCATGGGCGACGAGAACCGACTGCCCTTCCGCGCGGCCATCCTCCAGAGCGGTCAGGCGACCGTGAGCGCGTTCCCCAACGACGGTGGCCCCGCAGCATGGAGCACTCTCGTGTCGTCTCTAAACTGCACATCATCGTCTGCCGACGCGACCGCCAGGGAGCGCGACGAGTTTGAGTGTGTTCAAAAGGCGGACGCGCTCACCATCCGAAGCATCATCAACTCGGCGTTTTTTGACTTTGGCCCCGTCACCGATAATGTCACGCAGCGGGCCACGCCTTTCTCGGGTGCGAGGCACGCCGCCAAGGTGCCGCTTCTCGTCGGCAGCAACGGGCAGGAGGGCATGAACTTGGGACCGCAGTACGGCATCACCGACTTCTCGACTGTCACGGGGCCCGTCTTGGACGCGTTTCTGGCTATAATAACGGGGAGCGCGGAACTGGCTGCCCAGATCAGGCCGTTGGTCGACGAGATCCAGGCCACGTATCCCTGGTTCAACCTGTTCCAAGCCGGCGCGCAGCTGTACACCGAGGTTGTGTACCAATGTGTAAGTGGACTTCCCCCAGCATCCATTGTGTCAACCGATTACTGACAGTCCGAGAAATATGTAGCCGGCCAAGATCGTGACAGAGTCCTCAGTCACCGAGAAAATCCCGACATGGCGGTACTACTTCAACGCGACTATTCCGAATATTCAGCCTGAAGGCTATCCGACGCTCGGCGCTTTCCATGGGGCAGACTTGGATATCGTTTTCGGCACCTATCCTACCGAGGGGGTGACGGATCAGGAGGTGGCTATCAGCGCGTTTATGCAGACTGCGTGGGCTACCTTTGCCAAGGACCCAACGCGTGGTCCCGGGTGGAAGGCATCCGACGGGACGAGCGAAGATGAAATTGCTTGTCTGGGGTGTGGAGGGAACTTTGGTCTTCAGATGATTTCCGCGAGTGTGATTGATTCGAGGTGCTCACAGTATGGGCCGCTGTTCACATCAACTACACCTTATTTCTAAGGCCATAATGAATTATACAGACTGGCTACCGGCCTTGATGTGACCGATCTAGGTGCTCACGGCCGCGCGTGTAGTGGAGGCTGCGAGTGCATGGGGGCCAAACGATACCTTATGTTTACTGCCTCAACAGGCCCGCAGCTCCCTCACCGTCTAATCCACCGCCTGCCCCTCTCCTCGATAAACGGCCGCCCCAGCACCAACCCCATCGTCACGTTCTCACACACTTCACATTCCACCGTCAGCGGCGGGCGCCGTCCGTCTCTCTCCAAGCTCCCCCTCCACAGCAGCTCCGCCCTCCCCACGCTGCACTCCACCCTCCCTCTGCCGAAATCAAATGCCACGCCGCCTCTTTCATGATCTAGCTGCACTTCGAGCCCTAGCCGTCGCGCCTCCCACAGCGAAATGACGTTACACCCGAGTGTTGAGACAAGGAAGGGGTTCACATTCTTGGGGGTGGCGCTGGTTTTCGTGGGGGATGAGACGTAGCCCGTAATGGCATCCGTTAGAAGGCGAGTTGGAAGGTGGTGGGTAATGCTGGGATGTGGAAGGGAGTCGATTGGGGCGTTGAGGGTGCTGGACCCTGCTGGGTCTGGTTGGGCTCGAGTAGGTGAATGGAGTCGGGGAGGTGGGGGCTGTTGTGAAAGCGGTGTCTGTTGTGGAAGCGGTGGCTGTTGTGGAAGCGGTGGCTGTTGTGAGGGTGGTGGCTGTTGGGGAGACCGTGGGGGTCCAGGGGGACCAGGAGGTGAAGGAGGGGTGTGTTGTCGCTGGAAGATTGGGTTCGGAGCACGAGCTGATGTTGGGCGAGTGTGAGTGCTTCTAGTAGCACTGCTCGTGCGACTGGTAGCGGTTGTGGGTGGGTGAGGGTGCCTTATGCTCATGTGCAGGTTTCCCTGAGGCAGGTCCGGCCTCGTGGGGCGTGGCTTGGGTGGCCGGAATCTGTCTCCGGAACTAGACGACGAAGCCTCAGGTGGGTCAGGGAGTGTGCCGTAATCGTATACGCTCCAGCCTAGCTCGATTAAAGCCTGATGCACCAGGGTGGCGGAGACATGGTGCTGATATGGTCGTGAGGCATTGAACTGACTGACTTGCTCGAGTTGTGAATGCAAGAGCTCCATAGTTTTCAGGCTGTGTTTTATCAAACGTCGAGACTTGCGTCTAAGTCCGTGCCCTAGGTGTCAGTGAATTGGATACGCCTGTAAGATCGGGGTGGGAAGATGGACAGGTAAGCTCACATCTCCTCATCGCTGCCATTTCGCCCAGCCCTAGTACGCTCCTCAAATCCAGAGATTGCCAACAATAAGTTGAGGCTACCCTTGACACTTTCCATTTCAGGGACCAACTCCAAGATGGAGGACTTATTCCAAGTCCACTTGAAGCTTGCCCATAGGATCGAGCTGCTTCGCAAACCCCTGACCCGAGCACGAATGTCGCGGAGGTGCTCTTGAACTGCCTTCGCCTCGTCACCGATATTGTCAAGGATGCGGCGAGATCGTATAAAGACAACCAGGGGAGACTTCGGGTTCTTCGTGCAGTAGCTGTGCAAAGAAAGTTCGGCAGCTTCAACAAGATCAGAAAACGTTTGAACTTGGTTCGCAAACCGTCTAACGTCGCCAGAAGCCCCACCGACGTTCCTGGAAAACCGGTAGATGACCTTAGCAAGAGTCCGGGCCGTCCCACAGAGCTGGACAACTGCTGCCAGAGCGCCTATAATCTCCATGAGGCGTGGACAAACCCAAAGTTCCGGTTCAGTTAGGCTGCGTTCTCGTTGTGTGTCTGAGCAGTGACTGCCACAGATGAGCCATGCTGTCAATGAAGTAGTCAAGACCAGTGCAGCCTTACATATCACTCAAGGCTCTGTGGTGACGAGCAGGGAAACCCCCCACAAGTGGCACACATCTCGCGCTGCCACGAAGGCTGTCTGCATAATGGCAGTGCTTCAGGGCTGATTGGGCAGCGCCTCCTGAACTTCCCGCCAGTTTGCTCCACTCGCCCACACTAAGACCGCCACAGGAACCTCATGGGCTGTTCTCGAACCCGGGAGCACGATAAACATTGCCCGCCTTGCCTCTTGATGAGACTCGGCGGACATTAGGCAGACGTTTAGGCATTCACGATGACCATGTATCCCGAGAGCCTTGTGAGGGGCTAGATGCATCATGCAATCATGCATGGGATTTACACCGGATGTGCCACGCTGCAATAGTAACGCCAGTTGGACGGAAAGTGAGGCTAGTTGCAGGATTTAAACCCATTGGCTCTCCTTTGTTGTGCGGGGACGTGTCTCGCCCAGGCTGTTTCCGTCCTCAAGTTGCGGGATTCATCCACCTCTCAACTCGGGACCCAACCCAAAACGCAAGGGGACCGTATTGTACCAACGATAATAGTAACTTCTATGTCAAAGTCTGGTTCTCCTTGCGAGTGCAAAGTGTTACAAAGCAATACCATTCAAGGGAGAAGCGTGGCTGCGTGACATGGGCGGCCTTCACCAGTTGAACCAACTGCCGCTACCAATGCAGAGTTGCATGCCCCTTTCCGTGCTCACTGCCAATGAGGTTGAACGTCACTGCTTGCGCCTAGCCCTTTTCTGTGGCTCAGGTTCCTACCTCCACTCTCGAATGAGCTCCCACCGAAGCCGCCCCTCCCAATGGAGATAGCCCCCCCACTGTGGCGGCGAGCAATCCAGGCATCCCTACGGCGGACTGCATGGGCGACATGGGATCGGAAGGCGTCCTCGGTCTCGGCGGAACAGGTTTGCCTAAAACAACCTGGCCCATCGCCCTAATCCTCCCTCCACGCACCCTCTTCAGGAATTCCAGATGGCCCTTGACCTGCAGCAAAGCATCCTCCAGCCCAGCTCCATCGACAGCCAGCTCTGGCACGTCCTTCTGTTTCCCCCTTGACTTTGGGACGACGTCCACCACCTTCCGCACCCAAGCATCGGGAATCAAGCGGATCAGAATGCCCACGAGAATTGACAAGGAGCCCAGGACAATTGATATTGCCCACTGAACAGCCGTCAACCTCGTCACATCAAACGCGGCGCCCCCGAAGAAGACGATGATGACCTGCCCGACCGCCATTATGGCCATCATGGCCATAAACAAGGTATTCCGGTGCAGCCCCTCAAAGATATTCAGCTTGTTGTCGATCCTCCGGCCATTGATCAGCTTGAAGATCTGCATGAACACAAAGGAGTTGAACACCAGCGTCCGGTGCTGTCGCTTGGGATATCTCAGCCACTCCTGCCCAGCAAAGTGCAGCGTCAAAGACACAGCAAGCTGGTACACCACCTGCCCGAGAATCATCTTCCACATGGTCAACGTGATCAGGGCTGCCGTTCTCTTATCCGGGGCGCGATCAAGCAGACTCTCCGTCGGCGGATCCGTCGCTAGCGCCAGCGCCGCAAACGTGTCCATGATCAAGTTTACCCACAACAACTGCACCGCGTTCAACACCGACTTCTCGTCTCCGCTCGCCACCGCCGACACAAATGTCAGCACTACCGCCGTGATGTTGACGGTAATCTGAAACTGCAAAAACTTTCTCACAGAATCATTGATCGCCCTTCCCCACGACACCGCTTCGACCAGACTCGCAAAGTTGTCATCCATCAGCACAATATCCGACGCCTCCTTGGCCACCTCAGTCCCCGCAATCCCCATCGAGAACCCCACGTCTGCGGCCCGCAACGCTGGCGCGTCGTTTGTCCCGTCCCCTGTCACAGCCACCACCTCACCGAGCCCGCGCAGCGTCGTGACGAGCACCCGCTTGTCCTCAGGGCTCGACCGCGCCAGCACGCACAGCTGCTTCACGCATGCCCTGCGCTCCCGCTCGCTGAGGCGTCGGAACTCGGCGCCTTCCATCACCAACCCGGCTTCGTCGTCCTGTAGAGAGGGCGGGTAGGAAGAGGAAGAGGGAGGTGGAGAAGGAGGCGGAATGCGAGGCAAGATCCCGCACTCCCTGGCCACCGCACACGCTGTGTCGACGTTGTCGCCCGTGACCATCTTGACGGCAACCGAGGCGTGGTGGCAAGTGGCCACGGCGGCGGGGACGCCGGGGCGGACGGGGTCTTGGATGGCGAGAACAGCGAGCCAGGTAAGTGAATGGAAGACGCTTTCGAAGGTTGTTGTCCTTTCCGGGGTGGTGGAGGGGTCTAAATCGCGGTAGGCGAGGGCTAGTGTGCGGAGGGAGAGGGTGGCATACTGAGAGGTTACGGTGGAGATTGTATTTCTGGAGGTGGTGGAGAGGGGGGCGAGAGTGAGGGCGGAGGAGGTTGGTGTTGGAGCAGGCAGGATGGTGGCGGTGCATTGGGCGAGGACGACTTCGGGGGCGCCTTTGATGAGGAGGCGGCGGATGCCGTTGGGGTTGCGGATGACGGTGCCCATGCACTTCTGGCGCGAGTTGAAAGGGAAAAGCTGCAGAACGGGGTGGTTGGCCCGCTCGACAGCGAGGGGGGCCATGGCGAAGCGGGCGCGAGCAAAGTCCAGGAGGGCGGTTTCGGTTTTGGTGCCAATGAATGAGAATTTGCCGCCATCCTCACCTTCGAAGGCCGTGGTGTTGATGGCGATGGAGTCTTTGATCAACTCGCCGAGTGCGGGGGAAATGGAGGACGTCAGTTGGGAGGCAGAGACGTATTGGACGCCAGGTTCGCATCTCTTATCCAAGTCGTGGCCGCAGTTGATGGCCAAGCTGGCCCTCACCTCATCGCTAAATTCGATACTCCCCGCGCCGAGCGCCCCGGCAACAACCGTCATAACGTTCTCAGTCAGAGTACCCGTTTTATCCGAGCAAATGACGGTAGCGTTCCCCATGGTCTCGCATGACTGGAGGTGCCGGACCAGATTGTTCACCTTGGTCATCTTCTTGGTGGCATACGCGAGAGAGAGTGTCACTGCCAGAGGCAATCCTTCGGGCACGGCGACGACGATGATAGTGATGGACGTGATGAGAATGCGGAGGAAGGTCTGTCCCTTTTCTGCTGGGGTTGCCGTGCTTTCCGGGAGCCGAGCGAGAAACTCGATGAGCAGCACCGTGAAGAGCAGCAAGCCTGCCGCACTACCAAGTTTGGCGATGTATCCTGTGTGTTAAAGTCAGAGAGAACCACCAGTATGGATGTGTCAGGGGTTGGCTTGCCGGCAAGAATTCCCAGCTTAGCCTGCAACGGGGTCATTCCCGGATCGTCCCGAAGCGACATCATCGTCCTTCCGTGGCTCGAATTTGGCCCAACGGCGGTGACGAGGAAAGTTCCTACGCCGTCGAGCACTTTAGCTCCCGAGAGCATGAAGGGGTCCAGCTTGGCCGGGTTGCCAGTGCCGTCCCCCAAGGCCTCCACTACCGCTTGCACTGGTGTCTTCTTGACCAAGTCCGACTCGCCAGTTGCCGAGGATTCATCACAACTCACAGTGTGGCCTTCGACCAAAACGCCGTCAACGGGAATCACGTCCCCCTGTTCGAGGATCATGACGTCTCCCACGAGCAGATCGTGGACGGAAAGAGTGGATGGCTTGCCGGACCGGACCACCTTGACAGTTCTGTCCTCCTTCTTCTGGTTGAGTTTGCGAAACTGCCGTTCCTTCTGCCAGTCATTGAGAGCGCCGACAAGAACGACAATGAGGATAGCAACAACGATGGCCACGCCCTCGACCCACTCTACCCTCGCAGTGTTGTCATGATGTGGGTCAAAGGTCTGGTACAGTCCCAGGGCGAGCGAGACAACGGCTGCCACACTCAGCAGGACGAGTACCCGGTCATGAAGCGCGATCCACGCCAACTGGAGGAATGATTTTGACTTTCTCTCTGGAAGACGGTGCTCTTGGAAGACTCGTTTCCGGTCCACATAGCAGTCGTCTGTCTGGCCATGGAATGCCAGCGGCTGGGTACTGGCTAGGCTGACCCCCTGAGACGCCGTGTCTGCGCGTACGGTTTTCTGTATTTTTTTCGGTCTTGTTCCGGCTTTGTGGGCCGTCGCCTCTTGGAAGGTCACAATGTCCGGGAAGTGGGTTTCGTCAAGGCTGAGACCAGATCGCCGGTCAGTCCGGAGACCCCGTTCGAGGCCATCGATGCCGCCCAGTGCTTGCAAGGCGGAAAGTGATTTCGGGTCCACCAGCTTGGAAAGCTGCCCCGGAGAGAATGCGAAGGGGTTGTTATCGACGACAAAGAGATGTTCTTCCCCGGGATTTGGCTCCAAGGGCTGCGGCTCCTTGGCCGTGGATGGTGACCCAGCCCCCGAACGCGTTTCATGGTCTCTTGAACCAGTATCCATTCTGAGAGCTCAGCTTTTTGGAGAGTGTACGTATTTGCGACGCGGAGCTGTCGCAAGGTACACAGCGGGAATCTCAAACACGAGTGGCGGCAGCGTTGAACCCCAGGAAGTCATTCAGGGTGGGCAGTTGAGCGCTGCTAGTGATCAGGAGTGGCGTCAAGCGCTCCTCGGGTATATGGAGGACTGCTACGACGATAGCTGGCTCATTGAAGAACATCGCATATAGAGACGGGGCTGTGCATGACGCCCGAGCACACCAAAGTACAAAGCGAGCCGATGACACTGGTGTCGCAATGCTCGCCGTGTGCCGAGACTGCACAGCCCCTCTCTTGTGTGTCTCATGATATCGTTGATCTCGAGTTCCACCAGCTCGTGTGCTGGATGTGGCGGAAGGGTTGGCGTAGGTCACCATGACGACGGCGGTGGCTACAACGCCCAGATTGATACTTGCAGAGCAATACATGGAATCGACATGGTAGCTCACCAAGTCCTCGACATGCCCAAAACATGTCTCCAAAATGGCCCTGCCGAACTGGCTCGCTCCCGTAATTCTGATCGGCTTGATGGCCGCGCTCGCGGCTGGAATTGTGGTGAAGTAAGTCCGAATTGAAGAATTTCAAGGACACCCGGGCCATAAACACCGGCAGAAGTTTGAGTTCTGTCCGTTCACTTCGTACTCCAGCCTCAGGTACATTATCCAGGGAAGCTCCGTCCTAACATCGAAGCCCAGGATTCTCCTTCGGCGCCGTAGTTTTGGCGCCCGCGGGCCCGATATTATCCCCGAAGTTCACCATCATCATAGCGGCCTCGAGCCTCGACCATCTTTTCATAGCCTCCGGCTTGACGAACGGTCTATTGATGTCTTGGACTCGATCGCTCCCGCGCAAGCATTCAACACTCTTCGGGCGGACCAGACGGCAGGCTCGCTGCTCCCCGACCAGCCCGGCCCGTTCGTGGAATGGCAAGCCGTTCCCTCAACCGCGCTTCCTTGAGTGGAGATGCTGACAATTGCTGACACGCCCCTTGCCCGGCACAGCATTGTGTGCCTCGAGACATTCCATGCGGATAGCATTGTCCGTTGTCTGCAATGCCACCACGTTTTCCACGCCGCGTGCATCAACGCGTGGTTCCTCCGGCATCACACGACTTGCCCGCTCTGCATGGCTTGCTACATCTCAGAATCGGCACTTCCGACCGAGCCTCCTCGCGTGTTCCTCTGCCCTGAAACCCGTTCTGCGCCTCGGGCCGTTGCGGAGCATGCC
>FTIZ01752012.1_pt1 | contig 13899 bp, 8 predicted proteins | sample 1658381 | NCBI WGS metagenome assembly FTIZ01 (sample SAMEA3914822, study PRJEB12502) | metagenome | biome: forest; material: soil | place: USA | collected 2012-03-12 | depth 0.1 m
CAACCACAGACACCCACCGCCCAAACTACGGCCTCACCCCCGAAATCGTCACCAAATGGCAATTCTTCAGCGCCCGAGGCACAGGCGTCTTCAGCCAAGCCTACGCCATGCTCCCAGAGACCATCATCGCAATGGTCGCCGAGCAGGAATTGCTGGACGCGGCAGAGGCCGAGGCAGAGAAGCAGCGACGGCAGGCTCGGAGGGCCAAGCCCAAGGCGGCACGCGCGTCGCGGAAATGCTGTGCCCGGGCATAGGCTTGGTTGATGTTGGTGTTCTGGCTTGTTGTGGGGATGAGGTTATGGGTTGGGCTTGGTTAAAAATATTGTAATATCTTGCTCTGAGAGAATAAACTGTGCAGTTCATATGTCTACTCCAAGCTAAAGCCCCAAGACGCCTAGCAATGCAGTGCTTTGGCGCCTCTAACCTTCTCTCAACGCCCAGCCGGCGGAGTATATAGCAATGCAAGTCTTCTGCCACTGTACCCCATCTTCTCCGCTCTTCCACCCAACGGACACCCAGGCCCTCACCTCAGCTCACTTCTTCTTCTTCTTAGCCTCGAACTCCCGGATCTCCAGGATCGCTTCATCAAACTCCCGCTCCAGATCCGGCGTGATACCCATGACCGGCTCCCGCGAAGCCAGACTATCCGAGCTCGCCGACCGGCTGAGCTTGCCATCCTTATTGCCAACCCCAGCCTTGGCATTCCTCTTCTCAATCTCCTTCTTAAGATACCCCCTGGCAGGCGACATGAAGAAGAGGGTCAGTGCGGCAGTGCCAATTGCAGCGTAGAAGTAGACGCGCGACCAAACCAACAGAGAGTCTGAGAAAGTGAGGATGAGGAAAGGAGCGGCGGCAAAGGAGAAGGTGAGCTGGGTCGTGAGCCAGGAGGCGACGTCGTAGAATTTCTTAGAAGGAAGATCGGCACCGGTTTGTGGGTCGAGGAAGAACGGACGGAAACTTCGACGCATGTCTGTCAACGGCGTTAGCGAAGCCACTCTTTACAACGAAGATTGCTGCAAAGCACATACTCTTGGCGACCGTCTGGATGAATGAAGCGAGGACGAAGGCAAGGTAGTAACCTGGGTAGAAGCCATGCCAGAAAGCAGATGTGGTGAAAGTGGCCAGGCTGGCGCGGAAGCCGGGCTTCTTGCCACGCGGGGTCACGCGCAGGTAGATATAGTTGCGCAGCCACTTGTTGGTGTTGATATTCCAAGACTCCAGATAGCCCCTGGTGTTCTGGGCAAATTCCACGCCCCACGGGTCGATATTCACGAGGCGATCCCATGAGACCTTACCCGTCAGAGGATCCACCCCGTTGTATCCGAGTCCGGCGAGGATGCAGGCGCCTTCGGACAGCGTCCAGACGCCATAGTACTTGGTCCGTGCCGTGAAGCCGACCATGTGCAGGATGAACAGGCGGCGAAGGAAGCCGTACTCCATGTAGCTATCCTTGAGCAAGACGGTGTAGTCGAAGTAGGCACTTAGCTGGAGGAAGGCAAAGATCCAGACCAGGCTAGTGACCAGCTTTACCATGGCGGGGGTTCCGCTGCGAGGGATCTTGCGCTTGCGCCTAGTGGGCGGCTTTTTGGCCGGATCGACGTCGGACGGCACTTCAAACATGGTGGTGTCCAGCCAGCGGCGGTACTCGGCAAAGTCAAAAGCCGGACCGGTCAGCATGCTTGGGAAAAAGAAGACAAAGCCCGCATAGTCGAGGAGGCTCGGCAGCTCGGTCAGGCGTCGGTCCTTTTGGAAGTCGGACAGGTCGGCTGCGGGCAAGCGACCGTCTGCCACGTTCCAGCAGAATGCGCTAAGCTTCATGACCATGACCATCTGAGCGCCCGTGATGTCCACCGAGCGGGGGCTGTTGGCAGCCTGGCGTGCGATGTGGTTCAGGCTCATATGGCCCATCAGGAAGACGAAGCCGACCCATGGCATGTAGCGAGATCCACGAAGGAACTTGGCGATGGCGTAGGCGCCGCCTGCCGAAATGAGCATGGTTTGGAGGCCATCCCAGAGGTCGAAGAGACCGACAAGGAAGAAAAGTGCGATGCTGGGGTTGTGCCGTTTAGTCATCGCAAGTTCTTGCCGTCGAACTGGGGGGCATTGCGACGTACCTCAGCGAAAATAGGTTCTTGTATGCAGGACGAGCATCGGGGACTCGTTTCAAGAGGCCAGCGAGCGGGTAGGAGACGAGGATAGAGAATATGAGTTTAACTGGTGTAACACATATGGGTCAGTCCCACAACAGGTCTCCTTGGATTCTTAACAGGCGAGGGAACGCGGCATCTTACGCTCATCGGGACCGGCGCCGATCTTATCGGCCAGGTAGACAAATGCTGTGACGAGGGATAGCGTTAGCTAACGGATGCCGTTCGAAGCTGGGCAAGCGGGGCGGTGCCGTTTCCATACGCCTGTGTACGAAGGGGATCATCTTTGAAGATGACGAGAGCCGGAGCTCGAGCTGGAGCTGGAGTTGGGGCAGGCAAAAATGGACTCGGATTCGCAGGCCGTCTGGTTTTGCTATTCCATTACGTGCGCCGCACCGCAAGGCGTGCTGTCAGCGGGGGGGTTGTGGGTGTCGCTAGTCTTCGGCCGATGTTTGCGGTTGGGGTGGATGCCGAACGGGAGGGGAGGTTTTCGTCTGAAATCCGTTGGGGGAAAACAGCCCGAGGGCCGGGTTGCGCAGTGATTGGTGCCGGGTTGCGGTGGAAAGCAGGAGTGTTTCTAGATAAAAGGCTGCAGGCGTACAGGCAGGCAGCAGCTGGCTGGCGCTATTTTCATCGCATGGAACCAATCTGAGGCAGTCGGAGGGAAAGGGCTTGGGGCTCTGTCGCTGTCGCGGTGTCAACAATTTAGGAGCTGCAGCAAGCTGACAGGGAGGGCCTGCGTGACATCACCAGCCGAGCACAGGCAGGGTCCTGGCGCAAGCATGTGCTTGAGAGACAGGCCCACTCTTTTCACTTGAGCCCCAGTTTGGCGGACTTTGGATATCCGTGTCAAGCCCGAAAATGTGACAAAAACGTTGAATATCTAGTTACATAGTATTCTGTATCGGAGCGGCGAAAAGCTATCCTGAAACAAACAAAGATGCTTTATTATACAACCACCTTCAAAATCTGCCTTCAATTGGAACAGGTTGTGGGAAGTGGGTGAGGACCTCTGCTGACCCTTTCACGAATCCGCAGATGGCTCGGTTTCCCCAGAGTGGGGGTTGTGGCCATGGACTTGCTTCCGCAACATCAGGCACTCGGTCGTAACCGAGGACAAGCTGATTGAAGACTGCATTTCCTTGCATTCAACTTTGCCCATCGCTGTGCCGGCGGGAGTTATCGAGGGTCCTTGGAGGTTTTCCATATTCGCCTCGGCGGGCTGGGAGGTTGTGAATCTGGTATTTTTCCATCCAGATGGTTGCAACTTCATGTTGGGATGTCAAGGTCCGGCATGGCCCCTGGCATGCTTCCCGACACCGAAAAAACGTCCTCGGCCCTGGGCCGCCGTCGATACCTCAGCGTTTCGTGGGCCCTATCAGCTCGGGCATCCGACTCGGCTTCCGCCTCCCTCCGAGCCCCAGCCTTGAGGTCCTTGTCAGTTTCCACACCCCTTGTCCTGCTCATACCCCGTGTCCTGCTCATGGAGCGCTGAGAATCGTCGGCTGCCTGGTCGCCTCCTGGACCACGGGTGTTTTTCTTTCTGGGCCACGCGCTGGGCAGCGCAATCTCCTGGAATCTCGGCTCGACGCACCGCTCATCAAACCAGCGATGGAGCCGTGACTCGACAAGCTGTGCAATCTTGGGAACGTCCTGTAACCTCGAGCGACTCCCGAGCAGGCTGCGGATGGAGAAGTCCAGCCGATAGTCGTCAAGGAAGGTAAAGGTCATCTTGGTAGGTGTGTTCTCAGACGGGTTGCTCGGGACAAACGATAAGGATACGGTGCCGCTAAACCGCACAACCGACACGGCAAGGGCGACGGGCAGAGCCGCACTGAGTCGCTTGGGGAAGTTGAGCAGCAGCTTCGTCTCAACCGCCAATGTAATCATGTCACTCAGGTCAACATCCATCCTAGCCTGGAGACGCGCGCCTTCCCGAGTGGCCTTGTTGGCGTCGAAAGCCTTACCCGGCTGAAAGTCAAGGCCATCGTCGTCGACCGGAATGATGCGGCAGTTGCTGAAGATGGGAAAGTCTTCGCCCAGCGTCAGCTCCGTCACGCGGATTTCATCGACAAAGTCCGGGCGTGATGTCCCATTGAGTGCTTTTGTGATGGATGTAAGTATCGCATCGTCATGTTGGGCGTCGCTGCGGAACTGCGCAATCGTCTGGGCCACCAGCACATTGAACCAATCCAAGCTCTCGGGTTGGTGGCTATCCACCTTGTAGTACGTCTTGTCGAGGATGGAACCGATGGTAAGGGTCGGCGGCCCCGGGCGCAGGATGCTCGACTTTTTCTTGTTGAGCGCGGGCTGCTGGCCTGGCTGGCGAGCGGCCGACTCGCGCAGACTCAGCAGCGACTTCTTGTGGGCAAGAGTCCGTGATCGTCGCTCGGTGGCACGGAGAGCGGCGGTGACGTCGGGAGAAGGAGGGTCGCCAAAGATAAAGAACTTGATGAAAGCGGCTAGGAGGAGCACTATCGAGAGCTGGCCCAGGATGAAGCCTTGCGTAAACGAAAGCCTGTGTCGAGGCGAGGGGCGCTTCGTTAGCAGCTCGCAATTGACTTTTTGTCGTCAGACAGAGGCAGCTGCACAAGACTCACGTCGGCTCGGGCTTGGCTGGACAGACATCCTGTGCCATTTTGTGCCGGTATGAAGAGATACAATCAACGATTCGGTCGCATTGTGGTCGAGAAGTCGGTGACGTTGTAAGAGTGTGGAGAAATCGAGTCTGGACAAGACGGCAGAAGCACAAGCATTATCTTATCACTCAGCTCGCGTTAGCGTCCGCTGCAGCACGGCAAGCGGCGGCAGGCAACCGCAGGCGAGCTGCCAAGGGCGAGGGAGGATCCACGTTGAATGGACCACCTTGAGCTTCCATTCCGGGTTCCGGTCCCTCACTTGCATCCAACACCTCAGCTCAGGTCAAAACAGCCATCCCATTCAACCAAAATATCGTCTTCAGGATCGGACTTCCCGCCTGCAGGATTTGTGGTTTCTGAGATGCCAGTGCCCGTCGCTCCGCTCTTCCCATGATGATCTGGAGACCGACCGACCTCCAACCCTGACGACTTACTTGTCCAGTTGATTGATCCACTCAGTCCGCCAGTCTCCTTACCTTATAATTATACGCCCGACAGCCTCCAACAACATGGACGTCGTGCAGGCCTCGGCGGGCTACGTCACCAAGATGGTGTCGGCTGGTGATAGCGCAGCGGGAGTGTCCGGGGCGTCCGGGGCACCGTCAACCAAGATGAAGATCTTGCTGCTGGACAGGGAGACGTTGCCCTTCATCTCGGCCTCGGTCACGCAGTCGACCCTGCTCAACCACGAGGTCTACCTCATGGACCGCCTCGACAACCCCAACCGCGAGAAGATGCGCCATCTACGCTGTCTGTGCTTCATTCGCCCACACCCGGACTCCATCGGCCTGCTGATCGACGAGCTGCGGGACCCAAAGTACGGCGAGTACCATCTGTTCTTCAGCAATGTCGTCAAGAAGTCCACTCTAGAGCGCCTGGCCGAGGCTGATGACCACGAGGTGGTCAAGCTAGTTCAGGAGTATTTCCTGGACTTTGCCGTCATCAACCCGGATCTCTTCTCACTCAACATGTCCCTTCCGTTGCACCGGTTATGGAGTGGGAACCCGGACACGTGGAACACGGACTCGCTGCAACGAGCCACCGAAGGCGTCATTGCTGCCCTCCTGGCCTTGAAGAAGAAGCCCCTGATTAGGTACCAGAAATCCAGCACCCTCGCAAAGAAGCTCGCCTCCGAGGTGCGGTACTACATCACCCAGGAAGACCAACTTTTCGACTTTCGCAAAGTTGACACTCCGCCTCTCCTCCTGATCCTGGATAGGAGAGAGGACCCTATTACTCCATTGCTCATGCAGTGGACTTACCAAGCCATGGTCCACCATCTCCTCGGCATCACCAACGGCCGTGTTGACCTCAGCGACGTCCCGGAGATCCGGCCGGAGCTCAAGGAGATTGTCCTGTCCCAGGATCAAGACCCGTTCTTCAAGAAGAACATGTATCTCAACTTTGGAGACCTAGGAAGCACCATCAAGGACTATGTCGAGCAGTACCAATCCAAAACGAAGAACAATGCCGACATTGAATCAATATCCGACATGAAGCGCTTTATTGAGGAGTATCCGGAATTCAGGAAGCTCTCCGGCAACGTCAGCAAACACGTCACGCTCGTCTCTGAGCTCAGCAGGAGGATTGGCGCTCACCACCTTCTCGAGGTCAGCGAGCTCGAGCAGAGCATAGCCTGCAACGACAATCACGCCACAGACCTGAGGGTATGACTACCTCGTCCCACTAGCTTGCCATGTCCCATCCTAACACTCCCCAGAACATCCAAAAACAAATCCAATCCCCCTCCGTCACCCCCGAAAACAAAGTCTACCTCGTTGCCCTCTACGCCCTGCGCTACTCTAAGCACCCCTCCAACGCCCTCCCCATGCTCACCGACCTGCTCACAGCCGCTGGCGCCGTCCCGCCCCGCCAAGCAGCGCTCGTCGCCAAGCTTCTCACCTACCACCACTCCCTCCAGCAGTCGGCCACCACGCAGGGCATCACCGAATTGTTCGAGTCTACGGGCCTCTTCAGCGGCGCCGGGTCCCGCTTCAAGGGTCTCAAAGGCGTCGAGAACGTCTACACGCAGCACTCGCCCCTGTTGGAGGCCACTCTGCAGCAGCTGGTCAAGGGGAAGCTGCGTGAGGCGCAGTACCCGTTTGTTGAGGGCGGTGGCACGACGAGGGATAAGCCGCAGGACGTGGTGGTGTTTATCGTGGGTGGGGCAACGTATGAGGAGGCCAAGATGGTGGCGGGTATCAATGCTTCTAGTCCCGGGGTCAGGGTTGTGTTGGGGGGCACCACGGTGCATAATTCGGCGACGTTTATGGAGGAGGTGGAGGATGCCGTCGGGAGCTGGCCTGAGGCTGGGGCTGGGAGGCGACGATGAGGTGTGTGAATAGAAGGGTATTTGGAGGCTGGGAGTTGGCTGGTTGGTTGTAGGGTATCAAGTGTCGCGTCAGGTCAAGAACTCTTGGTTGTCCTGAGAGGCACCCACTGATAAGAGGCCAACTCGACATTTTGATGCTCTATTTTGAACTCAAACAACCACCGTATGCGCCTCTACACCAATCCCCCTTAACCCACCCCTCTCTCTAGCCAGCCCCTTTAAACCGCCTCTCTTAACCGCCGTCACCCTTTTAACCACCCCACCCCCTCTAACGCTGCCTAGACCACGCCATTCTTGAAGTTTTGTCCATTTCTTTTCAACTATGCACAAACTCTCCATCTCCACCAACACTCCCCCTCTCCATCTAAACCAACCGACAAGAATCCATACACCCATACCCCGCCGCCACACCCCCCTCCTCACTCTGATCCCCCTTAGTCCGCAACAAATACCCAGCCTCCTCATTCCTTAGCACCGCCCCCGTCTTCTGGTCCCACAGACACGTGCCGTACACGCCCAGCTCGCAAATCACCCCACCATGCTCCAGCCGCCCGTTGCGCAGGATCGTGTTGGCCACGGGCGGCGGCGTGATCAGCTCCATCAGGATGTACGACCCCCAGTGCTCCTCGGGCACGGCCGCCAGCTGGCGCGGGATGGCGGAGCGGTAAAAGTTGTTGCCGCCGCCTTCGCGCTGGGGTTTCATGACGTATTTTTGGCAGGCGGTGGGGTCCGTGGCTAGCTGTCGGGCGGCTTGGCCTGCGGGCGTGGTGTCGAGCGGGTAGATGTTGGTGAAGGTCTTCCAGAGGGCGGCGTGGGCGGCCGGGGAGGTGGTGGTGGGTACGAAGCGGTCGAGTGCGGAGGGAGTGGCGGACACGGAGGGGGGCGTTGCGAGGACTTGTTGGACTTTTTTCATGCCGGCGAGCTGGGTGAGGATGGTTGGGCAGGCGATGGCGGCTGAGCGCTCGAGCTGGTAGCGCGCTTCGAAGGCGGCAGGGGTCGGGTAGTCGCCTGGCCCGTAGCCGGCGCGGAGGTAGGCGACGGCGACTTCGAAGGTGAGGGAGGGGTTGTGGGGCGGGTGGTAGAGGAGTTGGCGGCCTGGGGAGGAGGGCGCGAGGGTGGTGTGGGTGAGGAGCTGGGAGAAGGGGAGGCGGAAGACGGGGATGGGCTCCGGGCTGGCGGATTGAACGGCGTATTCGAGGTGGCGCTGGTCGAAGACGTTGCGCTCGCCGTCTTGGACGAGGAAGATGACGCAGGTTGGGTGGCCGAGGGCGGATTTGCCGTAGGAGTGGAAAGCGGCGGCCAGGCCGGCGGCCAGGCTGTCCGCGCTTCGGTTGGTGGGAAGATCGAGGGTGGACCGCGGGATGGGTTCCTTGAGGAAAGGGTACTCGGTTTTGGCGAGGTGCCTTGGGTATTGTCAGGAAGGTTGCGGGTAATAAGGATACAGGGGGCCATACTCATGAAGCAAGGAAGTCTGCGCCGACAGACCGCCAAATGAAGAGGCAATGGTGTTGAATTCGACCTGCTTGATCTGAAGGTTGTCGCCATCCTGGTGAACCATGTAGTCGGACCGGAAGAGACCAAGGGCGAGGTTCTAGGCAAAGAATGGTCAGCTGCCAGAGAAGGAGATCAGCCCCAAGTGTCAAAGAGACATACCTGGACATAACCCTCTGCCTTCACCCGCAGATGGATATCCCATAGGCTGGCAATAAACTCATCGCCGCCAGCAACCCTGTACACGACTGTCAGAGAAAAAAGCCAGGAGAAGGTCTCAAAATAGACGGGAACGCACTCTTGCACAAGGCCACTGAGAAATTCCTCATCCTGGCTGATGCGGGCATACAGTTCGTTGTAGTTTGTCTGGATGGCACGGGCTTCGTCGAAGCAGCTCTTGGGAAAGGGGCTAGGAAAGAGCGTGACGGGGGCACTCATGGCCAGGATGCCCTCGGAGTCGTTGCCGGCAATGGCCGGAGGGGGCCGGACGGCGAGGCCGTTGGCGATGGTCCAGTCCTTGACGACCTGCACCAGCCTGTCCTGTTGGGGGGCATCATCGAGAGTAGGGGGGTAGGAGCCCCCTGTGAGAGAAGACATGATGCAGTGTGTTGTGTGTGCGTTGTGTGTGTCTGTGCGTGGTTGGTCGGGCAGCAGCAGCGGCGTGGCGGTTTCGGAGCGAAGCGTCGTGCGATATATTCAGTACAGTACCTCCCGATGTATTTATGTTCGGCGCCGAATACAGCCCCCGAACTGCCGACCGGGTCCTCGGGGGTGCTTCTGGCCTGCTGCCAGGATGCTTACAAAGCCGGAACCGACCAACTTGCCAATGGACTCTTTGGGCTATTTTTCACGATAATTGTGCAAATAAATAGTACAAGGCTTGGGGCCTCCTCTCACTTTTCCATACCAAGTCGGTTTCAAGCTTCCTGTCACACATATTTCATACGAAATAAGTTTCGAGCTTTCCTTGGTTGCCCCGCATTTGGACCTCGTGGGGTTGTCGCTTATCTGAGCTATCAGGCAGGCATTCTCACAGCGGCTGTTTCTGTGAAGCGGTGCGAGCACAGGGGGAGGAAAATGTCAACAAGAGTTCCCCTCTCTAAGGAACCAAAATAAAATAAGGAAAAAGAAGGAAAGAACCCAAAGGTCAAGACAAGAGAAAAGAATCGAACAAACACTGCCAGCTTCCATTCTTTCGTCTTCTACTCTGCTGTTTCCCTCCCCTCACCAGCTAACCGCCGACCATCCACTGCCTCGCAGGCCGCACAGTACTGCTCCATCAGTCGCACGTGGATTTATACGGTGGCGCTCTTGAGGCGGTTTGGGCGTCAAAAGAAAAGAATTCCAACTGCGCTTCGGCAAATAACGTGAACACCCGTCGATCCTGGCGCATCCCTGGCCCTATCCCACGTTCTTGCGCGTTTCCACGCGACATCCAGCCTCTCTGTTTCCGCCCAGTCTTTCTTCGGATTGCCCACGGAGTACCTGAGGTTGATCTTCGATTCCAGCGACTCGACACCCTGCGTGGAGGTGCAGGCCATTCCTGCAGCTAGCCTTACCAGCGGTCAACCCATCTCAAGGTGCCTCGAGAACTGCACATTCAGAGTCCCTGCCTCGATCGTGCTTCCCGCCTTTTCTCCGCTCCTCCAACCGATCGCCGTTTCCAGCTCACCCACGCCGTGTCGGTGAGGCCCACCAAACGCAAAGTTTACTCCATTCCGACTCTCTAAATACCAACATTACCTCCCACCCCGCCTCGAAATATTTACAAATCGCCTATTTCTACCCTTCCGACAAGTTCGGCCTTTCATCGAGACCCGTCGTTTTGGTTTCTTGAGAGCTGCGAATCATCATCTCCTCGCCTCACTTGCGCCAACCGACCTTTTTTTTTCTCCCCAGTTCCCAGATTACCACCCTCGGCGACCATTCATGAGACTTCGTGGTTCCGGTGAAGAGGGATTGGCATGGTGATTGCTCTCTACAAAGCCCCCGGCTCGTTCTGACGCTTTGGCGCTACCGCATGGGAACAACTCCCAGTAACAAACTCATGCCATCGATGCCAGTAAGTGTCCAGCTCATCAAATTTGAGATCCAATACTGTCTTGAGCATCTTGCCAAGTCTCAAAACTCACAGAATACCGTTGCTGACCTACCTCTCAATCAAGGCCACCTGATCCTCGGCATGGCAGAGGAGGACCAGACAGATCCCTTCCTCTGGGACGAGGATCGAATCGTGCAAGAGTTGTGCACCCCGAACCGAACTTGGAAATCACCTGCGGCAAAGCGGCTACCAGATCCCGCCGCACTCGAAGCAAAGCTTCGCGACTGCGGGGTCGACGGCGAATCGTTTCTGACATATGGGGACGAATTCGGCTTCCACAATCTTTGGAGCCATTTGGGAGTCAGGAAGCTGCCTCACCAGCTGTCACTCAAAGATGCCATTACCCAGCTCAGAAAGCGTAGCCAAGGGTACTCGGAATGGAAGGCCCGGCAACTCGCTGACAGCCAGCCTTGCGCTGAAGAAAACAGTGGATTGGCCATCAAATCTGAATTACATCAGCCAGCCAGCCCCGAACATGTCGTCCCAGCTACTTCTCTTCCTGGATCTTTGGTCAGCAACCCTGATGCCGACCCGAGGGCAGCACCGCTGGGGTTGCCAAACTCTCGCCAAGGGGTTCTGTCTCCGGCACTCTCATCTTCTGCGGACCGTGACCTCCCCCCGCCTTCCGGGGTGTCAGAGGTCCCGGGCCCTGATCAAGAGGTCGTGGAAGAGCCACCCAAGAAGAAGAGAAGAGTCGCACCGACGAACATATCTGTCAACCCCACGGGCAACAGCGATCTTGCTAACATCCCAACCGAAGGCGATCTCTTTCTGAGCACATGGAACGCTACACTGCAGGCGGACGAATCCTCTGTTGACCCCACGGGTAACATAGCTGCTAGCAACATCCTCACCGAAGACGATATCTTTTCGAGGAGCACTACAGAGGCTGCGCTACAGGCGGATAATTCTTTTGGCTTCCTAGGTGAGGGCGCATGGCAAGTTAATCAGCATTTCCACCATCAAATATTCGACGAGCCGGGTGTTAGCAAAACCAAGTTTGGGCAGGTGCTAAACAACTATCCTCCGGGACGCTGCATCCAAGTCTCGGAAGCAATGAAACGATATCTTCGGGCGGGCCGGCTCGACCGTTCGAAACCCGACCTCGATCACGAGGAAGATGTTTTGCTGCCGTGCATCGGAGACCCTGATGACGAAAGCGTCGACTCCGAGACGTTTCGCGAGTACCAGGAGGAAGAGGCGGAACGGTTAGCTCGCGAGGAGGCAAACAGGAAACGACTCCTTACCAAGGAGCAAGTCACAGACGCGGTTCGCGATGCTGTGCAAGAGCTGGAGTCCCAGTGGATAACCGACAAGAAGCCCCGGCACGATCTGAGGGCCTGGAAAATCTGGCAGAATGCTCGTCGGAACCCCGATCGTTTGGCGCTTATCGACTCGAAAAAGACGCAGTTGGGCCATTTGGAGGCTCGAATCAAGCTGTACTCGCAACATATCATTGCCCAGCCGTGGTCCGTTAACGACGCCGTCCACCGCAAAGCCTCTGATATCTTGGAAGTGAGCATTTTTGAAAAGATGCATCAGGCTTGGTCCATTGACGTCCTTGGGAGTCCTCGCCAGCCCCCCAAGCCATCAACACTTCCTCGACCGACGCCAAAATCGGCGAAATTGACAGTTCTTGACGACGACGAGGAAGACCTGACAAGCGGCTCCGACGATATGGATGCATTTATCGAATACGACGACAACGCCGTTCTGTTTGTCAACGACCCGATGGAGCTTGATCTGGAGCCTCCGACGCCGGCCGCCGCTCTGTCAGTCAACGACCCGATGGAGCTTGATCTGGAGCCTCCAACGCCAGCCGCCGTGCCGGCCAACCTAGGCCGCGATGATTTCGCCGCCCCTGGTCCTGCGGACGAAGCCGATTTTAGCCTTCCCCCAGCAGAAGAAGCATCTTCTGGCGAACAAGTCAACGGTGATCTCTCAGTGCACCCCACGCCCAAGAAGATAAAATCCGAGCAACCCGAGGTGCCAACGACCCCCCGCCGTCCCTATTCTTCGGCCATCGAAGTCATCGACGTTGATGCGCTTCCAACACCGTCCAAACCGTTCGACCAAGTTCCGAGCCTTGATGATCTCGAGAGCCTTAAGAAGATCGGAGAATTTGGCCTCGATTACTGGGAGAAGGTTGCAGATGCCGAACGACTGGTGGTGGCGGTGCTGTGCGAGTGGCCTCGCGCGAAGATCGTCAAACTCCATGCCGAGATCAAGAACCATGACCACAGCGGACTGTGGGCGAGGTACATAGAGCCTACCACCCAGAATCCCAGCTCGGCTACGGCCGACTCGATCGCCTTCCTCCTCTGCCGCCTTTTCGACGTCTTCGTCAGCAAAACTGCCAAACGGGCCCATGCCCCGTCCTTGAGAGCCATAACCTGTCGAAGGATAATCAGCCTCGGGCCTTTTTTCGCCGACTTCTGCGCATTTCTGGGAAGGGTCCTCCCACTATTCTGCGGCATCATCCCTCGGACGCCGACTCGCATTGTGCTCAAGACACCACAAGTGCACAGCTTGAGCATAGAAGAGAACGCCGGAATTAGAGACCCCGCGGATGGCCTCCGCGATTCAGAAGAGGACTCGTCAGACGATGCGCCTCCACCGTCGACTAAGAAGCGGCGGCAGCCCAAACGTCACGACAAGAACGCGCAGAAAATGCGCACTGATACGCTCAAGGTCAAGGAGGAGCAGGCCCAGCGCGCTCGTCAGTTGCGTGAGCAGATCGCCGAACTAGGTTCAGTCTCGAGCAAACAATCCCGCCTCATTGTCAACGAGACCAAAGAATCGCAGGATGAGTCACTCATATACATCAACGACCACATCGGAAGCAAGATCAAAAACCACCAGATCGAGGGCATCCGGTTCATGTGGAATCAGCTTGTTGTCCCGTCGGGTGTCCGCCAGGGCTGCTTGCTCGCCCACACCATGGGCCTCGGCAAGACGATGCAAGTGATCACACTTTTAGTCGTCATTGCCGAGTCTTCTGCGTCACCGGATGAATCTGTTCTCTGCCAGATCCCGGAGAATCTGCGGGAGTCCAAGACGTTGGTCCTGTGCCCCACGAGCTTAGTGGACAACTGGCACGAAGAGATCCAGATTTGGGCGCCTAATGGCATACTGGGTCCCGTGCACAAGATGCACGCGACGCTTTCGACCACTGATCGCGTAACGACA
>FTIZ01058349.1_pt1 | contig 13877 bp, 14 predicted proteins | sample 1658381 | NCBI WGS metagenome assembly FTIZ01 (sample SAMEA3914822, study PRJEB12502) | metagenome | biome: forest; material: soil | place: USA | collected 2012-03-12 | depth 0.1 m
GCCAGGGCCAGGACGCCGCCGATGCCGCTGGGCACGCTGGGGTCGGGGACGGGGCTGTAACCGATGGTGAAATGCGATTCCTCGGCAAAGCCGTGGCGGTTGATTTCGAGCGGAATGTCCTCGACCCAGGTCGCTTCGCCGCCGTGGAAGGGCGCGTCGATCAACGGCTCCAATATGTGGCGGACCTCGGGCCACACGTCGCGGAACGGCTTGCCCAGCGACGACGGGTGCTTGGCGCCCAGGACCGAGCGATAGGCGTCGTTATAGATCGAAATATAGTCCGGCCCCCACCACAGCAGTTGCGGCACGCGGTTGGCCAGGACGTAACCCACGATCATGTGCAGGCTGGGCGGCCACGACGAGATCGGCCCCAGCGGCGTCTTCGACCAGTCATAGGCGCGCACGCGCTGGCCCATTTCCCCGCCGCCGGGCAGAAAATCACGCCCCCCCCCCCTGGCTTCGGGCTTTACTCCAACAGGCTGGTCGGTCAATCCGGCGTCTCCACAGGTCTGCACAAACACGCGCGGGCGGCAAAACCACCCGTTGTCATTCGTTCCCCTGCCGGCCCTCAGGCCATCGCCACGCCCCTTCTTAAGGCAAATCACGGCGGGTGAACAGGGGGCTTGGCGCGCTTACCGGCCCGCCGGACACGGCGACCGGATTTCCAGCACGTGCCAAGCCGTCACCGAATTTGTCCCGAAATCCTCTTTCCCCTTCCGCCCTATCCTCACGCCGCCCGCGCCGGATTCCGGGGACAGCTTACGAACGGCGTAAATGATTACGGCTGGAAACCCCGTAACCCCGGGTCGGGCCGTGTCCGCAAATGACTCAGTCCTTTTTCAGCTCGGAACGGCTTCATAAAAGACGGGTTCGCCCCAGTCGAAGCGCCCCCGGTCATAACGATAACCGGTTGGCGCCATGGCCAGCCTGGCCGGAATATCGATCATATGGTCGACCATCGGGTTTTTGCCCTCGGCGTCCTGGGCTTTTACGCAGTCCGCGCGGATAACCTCGAAATCGGCGGGAAGGCTGCCCGTTGTTTCGAGGTGGCGGATTCCGGAATCGGCGTCGTGTTCGACCGTCCAGAGGCAGGTCCCGTCGCGAAACTCGGCGGCGCGGCTGTACATGACGCCCTCATGCACCTGAAACGTCACAATGCGACCGCCGCGTGACAACTGCTCCGGGCGATCACCGAAGGCGTATTCGACATTGTTGACAAAGAGGATGGTCCAGCCGGACGGCAGTTCGGCAATGGAAAAAGGGGCTTCGTTGGCGTCGTCCACGGTGGACGTCAAGGCGAGGCCCGCGCGTTCCGCAACCTCTGCCGCCCCCAGCTTTTCGAAGCCGATCCAGCAAATTTTAAAGCCCATCCTTCGGTCCCCCTCCAGGCATATTGAACACGGTAAAAGCGGACCACGCAACCGCTGATCCGGTGCAAGTCTAGTCTCGCATTTGGTATTGTGTCATCGAAATTCAGGGTGGCGTTTTAGAGGGTTCGGAGCAGACGGCGTACCCCTCCGTCACCTCGCCTGAAGAAGGCTCGGCGCCACCTCCCCACGATGTGGAGAGGAGAAAGAAATATGAGCTGGATCAATACCCTCTTCTCCTCTCCACATTGCCTGCCGGCGAGGCTGGGGAGGTGGCGCGGCGAGCGAAGCGATGTCCGCGACGGAGGGGTACGCCATCTGCTCGGAAGCCCGCATCTCGGTATGAGCCCCCCGCCGCCCCTCACCCGCACGATCCCCACCGCCGGCAGGCTTCGGCCGTCAGGGCCTTGGCCGGCATGGCCAGGATCGGGTTCAGCCGGTAGCTGACCAAGACATGCTTCCAGCCTATGCCATAGGCGGCCGTGTCGGTGACGGTCGCGCCGCCCTCCATCACCCCCTCCATATTGACGGGGGTGCCGATAAGCCGCCGCGTCTGCAGATCGAAAAACCGCGTCCCGTCCGTTGCGCCGATCGCCAGGATGCGTCCGCCCGACAGCGTCCAGGCGGCATAGACATCGCCGATGTCCAGCCACGGCCCGACCGGCTGGCCGCTCACCGGGTCCCAGACGCGCGTCGCTTTCGTCCAGGTCAGGTGGTCCGGGGTTTCGCCGGTAATGACCGAGGTGACGACATAGCGCCCGTCCTGAGTGAACACCGCGTCGATCGGCCCGTTGCTTGTCCACGACAGCTTGACCTTTTGCGATGGCAATTCGATCACCGATCGCGAATTGCCGACGGACATCGTTCCCGTGACCGCCATCTTGCCCCCCGGCGCCAGCTCGAAATCGTCTTGATAGCCATCCGGGCCATAGGGAATGTCGGTGATCGTCGTCGAAGCGCCGATATGCCAGACGCGCAAGCCCGTGTCGCCGTGAGCCGTGACCAGCCGCCGGTCGTTCGACACGGTCCAGCGCGTAAAGTCCGGTGGCCGTTTAAAATCGGGCAGGACGGGCCGGTCGGTTTCGGTGTCGCGGAATGAGACGCCGTCGATGCGGCCGTGGATCGTGATCGCCAGGTCGGGCGAAAAGCCGACGACGGCCCCGGCCGGCTTGCCCCCGATCTGGCCATCCACCTCATCCTCCTGCGGGAAGCTGCGCAGCAACCGTCCCGACGGCAGGGCGTAGATATCGATGATCGGAGGTTCTCCGCCCTCGTTGTGCAGGACCATCAACCGCTTGCCGTCCGAACCGACGCTGATGTTGATCGGGATGACGTCGCCCATGCCGACGAAGCGCGGAAACGAACGCGTCCCCGTCTCGATCAGCGGCGCTTTGCCCGCCATCAGGGCGTCGCGCAACAGGGCGGTGGCGCGGCTGTTGTCGAAGGTTATAAACGGCAAATCGCGCCCGTGCATCGCCGCCACCGCCTCGCCCGCCGCCGCCTTCGCATCGCCGCGCGTCAGCGCAGCCTCGGCGGCGCGGGCGTGGAAGTCATAACCCTGGTCGAGACGATCGACGTAAAGCTGCCCCGCGCCCCAGGCCACACCCGCCAGAACGGCCAGCCCCACACACCACGCAATGACGGTTTTCATGGTTCCCCCAAACGCGGCCCGTTTGCCCCTTGGCCGCTTCCCGTCAGGGTAGCGCGATCTCGGGCGATTGGAAAGCCGGAGCCCACGGCGGATGGATGCCCCGCCCCCAAATCCCCACCTTGGTTTGGCCACGATCGCCAGCCATCACTGCCAGAAACGACTAATGCCGCAACGGAGGGGATGACATGAACAGCGCAGGCTTATGGATGGGGCTGGCGGGGCTTTTGCTGACCGCGCACCCGGCGCGGGCGGAACCCACCGCCTGCGACCTGATGACCAAGGCCGATGTCGAGGCGATCACCGGCATGACGGTGAAGAAGACGGAGATGGACAGCCTGAAATTCTGCGCCGGCATGTGCGAAGCCGAGAACGGCACGCGCTGCACCTATATCGGCACGCTGGTGCGCGTCGACCAGGCCATTACCCTGGAATTCGAGCTGCCGCCCTATCACATACCCGACCCGTTCGGAGTGGCCGAACGGATGGACAAGGCCTCGCCGCACACCCGGACGATGCGGATGACCGTCGGCGGCTTGCCCGCCCTGTGGGAATACGGCCCCGGCGGCTCGTCCCTGCACATCATCGACGGCGACACGGTGCATTTCCGCATCCTGCAGACGATCGTGGCCAGCGACAAACCTTACGGGCCGCTGTTCGACGACGCGGCCAGCCTGGCCCAGGCCCAGGCGCTGTATGCGCGCATCCGGCAACATTACGACGCTTCCGCGCCCGCCAACTGACGGATATCGCGCCGTCAATCGGCCGGAGCCGCGGCCTCGCGCTTTTTCGCCAGATAGATCAGCGGCGCCGCCGTCATGCCGCACACCACCATGCCTAAAAGGAACAGCATGGTGCGTGTATATTCATCCTCGCTGACATACACCACGGCGCTGACCGTTTTCAGCCTGTGGGTATAGCCCCTCGACAGATCGGGAGAGGTTGGACGCACGCGCGCCAGATGGTCAGCATCGAGCCCGGACAGGCCGCCGCAGGAAAGGCCTGCGATCAAGCATATAAACGCCACCAGTTTCAACAGTCCCGATGACATGCGCCCCTCCCCTTCGCCTGATCGCCGACTCCGGCACCAGGATATCAAAGGCCTGAATGGCCCGCACCTGAATTGCGCAGTGGGCGTCGTGTTACCGGGACGCAGGCTTCCGAGCAGAGAACGTACCCCTCCGTCGCGGACATCGCTTCGCTCGCCGCGCCACCTCCCCACGATGTGGAGAGGAGAAGAAAGGATTGATCCGGTTCACTTTTCTTTCTCCTCTCCACATCGTGGGGAGGTGGCGCCGAGCCTCCTTCAGGCGAGGTGACGGAGGGGTACGTTCTCTGCTCCCAAGCGTCGTATAGCGATGACAACGGCCTGTACCTGAAGCGGAGCGAGGTGTCTCCCGCCGAGGCCGGAGGGGTACGACACCTGCTCCGAAGCCCGCATCCCGGTATAAAAGGGGGCCACAGCCCCTTCCCTCACCCGCCGGCGGCGCCTGCCACCTGCGCCGGACGCATTGTGATCATTGCGCCGTCTTTTTGTAGGTATCGCGCAATAGGTCATAGACCGTCTTTTCGGCCTTGACCGCGCCGCCGCTGCCCCAGTTGATATTGTAGCGGACGGCGCGCGCATAGACCTTGCCGTCGCCGCCTCTTATCTCCTGGACGTAGCGGGTATAGCCGGCCTGGCTGGCGGCTTCATCGATATAGCGGTTGACGATCACCAGGTCGTATTTCGTCAGATCGAGGGGACCGCCGGAACTCCAGACCAGGCACGTCGTCGATCCATTGCGCCGCAGTCCGTAGCCGGGGAGGTCAACCGGATCCTCCGCCTCATGCACCTTGTCCGCACATGCGGCCGAACCCTTCGGCGCTTCGCTGACCGTATAGACGCCGCTTTCGATATGCTGGTCGCTGAGGGGGCCACTCTGGAACCATTTCTTGTCGACGTAATAATCGACGCCCTTCACAGGAAATGTCCGGAACAACATGCCGACGTTGAAAGCGTTCGTAATGCCAAGCCATCCGCCGTCGGGGACGAGCTGCCCTCCGGTCGTCGCCGGGTCCTGGACCTGTTCGAGGATGACGATCTTTCGGACAGTCTGCGGCGCCGGCAGCAGCCAGCGCGCGTCGCATTCCTGGTCGCACACCGTGCCTTCAGCGAGGCGGCGGTCGCGTGATAGCCGGCTGCCTGATACAGGTCGCCCGCCACCATGCACCCGCTCAGACCTGACAGCCCAAGGAGACAGGCGACGGCAAGACCCGTTTTCATGGCCGCGCGCCCTACGCCGCCCGAACGATTCGAAGTGTGTGTGTTCATCCCTGCCCCCTTCCCGCTACGGTACACGGCGCGGCCGCGGCTGCCAAGCTCGCAAAATACGGGAACAGGCGCACTATTCCCCGTTTCGCAGGGGTTCCCCCAGAACGGCCCCCGCCTTACAGACCGTAGAAATAAACGTGGTCGTGCGTCTGCATCCATGACCGCATGATGCCGATAAAGTCCCTCAGCATGAAGACGGCGTCGGCCTGCACCCGACCGAAATGATTGTCGAAGTCTTCCAGCACTTCCGGCGACGTCAGTTGCGACGCACGGATATCGTCCGGCGTCTCGGCGGCTTCGATGACCTTTATGATGTCCTCCAGTTGCGGCAGGACCTGCGCCCACACCTCGACCGGAATGGTCGCCGGCCCGAAGTGGCTGAAGCGCGGGTTCTGCCACGTCGCCTTCAAAAACGGCTCGACCAGAAAGAAGGCGCGATCGTCCATCGAAACGCCATTTTCCCTGTCGGCTCCGTCCGCTCCAGGCACCAGTTGGATGCGCATACCTCCGCGCCATCCCCGGTAGATGGTAAAGTCGATGGGCCGCTGAGGTGGGTTACGTCTGCTCGTCATTCTTCCCCCCAAACAACATACAGCTTCCATCGCAACAGGATCGGGGCTTCACACCGGCCATGGCTAGGTATCGCACAATTCGCCCTTCGTTTTCAGCCGTTTGTATTGCGCGTCGCTGAGCATCAGGCGTGTGCGAATTTTGCGCTGAAGCTTGATAAGCCCGGGATTTTCAAACTCCACACATTCGGCCGTCGCGCTGAAAACATCACCCGTATAGGGGTCGACATCGTAGACGCCGATCACAACGCTGCCGTTTTTCGGCCCGTCCCATATGGCGGTCAGGCCGACGAACCTTTCCGAGCGAAACACGTCGTCGCCGCCCGAAAACCCGGCCTGGGCGGACGGCAGCCGCCTTTGCGCCGGGGTCAGCGCCGCCATCACCAGTTGCTGCGCTTCGGCCCGGGTCACGCGCGGCCGCTCGCCCCCCGCCACGGGCTGGGCCGACAAAAGCGCAAAGGACATCAAGGCCGGCAGCATGCTCTTTGTTCCCGTCAGGGGGCCGAAATCCGGCGCCTCAGTCGAAACTGTGCGTCAGCGGACAGATGCCGACGCTGCTGATGCGGATGCTGCGTTCGCGCCCCATGACGGAATAGGTGCAGATCTTCGTTATGCCGTCCTGTTGCTCTCCGGTCAGTTGCCCGCTCATCGACACGGACCGCGTCTGCGTGTCCATGCGCGGCGGATCGTCGGTCTCCACCGAAACAGGGCACAGATCGGTGGCGTTGTACGTATAGACGCGGTTATTGCTGTACTTGCAGTAGCGTATCGCGCCCTGGACGGCCTGGCCGGTCAGACCGTAGGTGCCCGCCGACGCCGTACCCGCCGCCATCAGCGCCAGCACCACCGTTGTCGCTGCCCATATCTTCCGCATTCACCCCTCCGAGACTTACGGCATCCGATTACAGCGACGTGATACCACGTCAGCCTCAGTCTCAAAAGCGCGGACCGAACCAAAGGCCGGCACGGAGGAAAATCGCCCCGCCTCGCGGTATTCGGCATTGAGTAAGCCGTCCCCTAAATCCGACGCCGGAATCCAGAATGGCGCTGCGTCATTTTACGCAATTGATATGGCGCCACAGCCGGGATATTTCAGAACCGCGGCGCCCCGATCGCGGGCGCGGATCGAGGGGGACGTATATGAAAGCGGATAAATCGCGGGCTTTGGCGGCACGGGCGTCGCTTCTTGCCCTCCTGGCAAGTGTCACTTTAAGCGGTTGCCAGGCGCCGCAAAGGCAAAGCCTTGACGGGCACTATGTCTACAATTCCCGGAACAAGGTTTCGGCGACGCTTGAGATAAAGGGGACGTCCTATACCTTGTGCCAGACGCACTGCACCAGCGGTTCCCTTAAGCTGTTTGTCCTGGGCGCTCCGCCCGACATGCTGGATTTTTACGGTCAGGGGATGACCGATTTCGCGACGGCAGTCGGTGAGAAGCATCCGGAGCAGGATCCAAAAAATCCCGATCTTAAAGGCGTCAGTTCATGGGTCGAGTATGGAATGTGGTGTCCTTGCATCTACCTGGACGCGGGATCGCAAAACTTTTTCCAGAAGCGTAAGAGCTGACTGTTTATGTGCGCCGAGGCGGCCGGGAGGGGACATTGTGAAACGCATCCGGATCGCCAGCCTGTGATGCCTGCCTGGCTGCGCCATATCCTGACCGCCCTGCTCGCCGCCTGCCTGGTCGGCGGCCTCGTTGCCAATTCCGCCTTCGAAAACCAGTACGCCCAACTGACTGCCGCCGCCTACGACCGCGCCGACCTGAGCCGCGTCACACCCGCAGGCCTCATCGTCGCCGCTGCCTACCGCAATGTCCCGTGGCTCAACATATACGCCGCCATTTCGACGCTGGGCGCGCTGATCCTGATCGCGCTGCTGTCGTTCGGCCGCCCCACCTCCGGCCGTCTGGGCCTTACCCTGCCGCCGCGCTTCGTTGCCCCTGCGCTGGTGGTCCTCAGCTTTTTCTGGCTGCTTCAGGACATCAGCCGCACCGGCGACCTCGTTTCGCTCGATCACGTCGCCACCGGCCTGCTGCGCTATGAGGAAGACAGCGTGGCGACGCTTTTCATGTTCATGCTGACCACGCCGGTGTGGGTCTGCGCCTTCGTGGCCGCATTCTTCGCCATGCCGCGCGACCGCACGCTCAGCCGCGGCCTGTTCAGGCACATCAACGGCCTTATGCTGTGCCTCTGCCTGCCGCTGCTGGCCGTAACCTTGCTGGCTATCGCGCCCAAGACCTCGGTGCTGTACGACCACACCTCGTTCCACTCCATTGCAGGATTTGGCGCCATCCTGATGACCGCTTACAGCTGCGCCGTACTGGTCCTCGGCCGCGCCGCCCAGGCCACCGCACGCAAGGCCTGACGACGCCTGGATTACGGTGAAGGGATATGAATTGCGGAATTCGCCGGACACGTCCGGATATTGCTAATTATGTAATTGATATCCTGTCACCGTAATCAGGCCATCCCCCTCATCGACGGCTTACTGCGGCTGCCAGTCGTGCGCGGCGTGCCACGCCTTCAGATCCGCCGCGATCTTCGCCTGTTGCGCCGGCGTCAGCTGCTTGCGGCACGCGCCGATCTCGTCTTCCAGTTTCTGGTTGTTGTCCATGACCTCCCGGCTGACGTCGCCAACCACGGTATCGTCGGCCAGCTGCAGCCAGTAACAGGCCTTGGCATAGTCGCGCGGCACGTCCTTGCCCGCATAGTACAGCTCGCCCAACGCTTGCTGGATGGCCGACACCTGGTCGTCGCCGTCGTCCTGCAACAGCCGCTTGCCGTTATTGTCGGCGGCGCGCGTCCACCATGTCAGGCCCTGCGCCACGTCCTTCGCCGTGCCGCGCCCGGCGATATAGAGCTTGCCCAAGGCGACCTCGGCATCGGGATTGCCGGCCTTGGCCGCCTTTTGGTACCACATAAACGCCTGGGCATCGCCGCCGTCGATCCTGCCTTCGGCATAGAGCCCGGCCAGCAGCACCTGATAGGCGTCGTCACCGGCTTCGGCCTTCACACGGTACGCGTCGGCGGCGCGGCGGTAATAGGTTTTCGCGTCGGCCTCGCGATGCGGCCCGAAATGGCCGTTCGCGTACAAGTCGGCGATCGTCCGCAGGTCGTCGGCGCCGCCCGTTTCGGCCAGGCGTTTATACCAGGTTTCGGCCTGGGCCGCGTCTGGCGCGACACCCTCACCGTCCAGATAGCCCGAGGCCACGCCGGACATGCTGTCCCGGTCACCGTGCCGTGCCCCGATCAGGGCGATTTCGAACCCGACCCGCCAATCGGTGATGTGCGCGCCGTATCCGGCCAGGCTCAGTTCGCGTATCTCCTTATCGTTAGCCTCGATGCTGTCGACATTGTCGGCTTCGTCGCTGAAAGCGATGGCCCAGCGCAGGCGCTCGACCCCGTCCTGCGGCACCGGATAGGGCAGCGGATCGGCCAGCCGCGGCGTCGCATCCGGGTGATCGAGTTCGTCGATGGCATAGCCGTTGCCTTTTTCCGCCGCCTGTTTGATCAGCGCGGCCGCCCGCACGGGATCGGCGGCGATGCCGTCGTCGCCTTCGCGCGCCGCTTCGCCCAGCCGGAAGAGCGCCTCACCGTCGCCGGTCTTCGCTGCGCGTTCCAGCCAGGCACCGGAGTCGGAATGATAGGTCGGGTGGCCGTGCGACACCAGCAAGGCCATGTCGAGCATGGCTTCGACGTCGCCTGTTTCGGCACGGGCGCGGATGGCGGTGACGACCGGATCGTTGAGATCGACGGGGCGGGCCACCGGTGCGTCATCCGTTTGCGCCATGGCCGGCCCCTGTTTCAAAGCCAGAACCAGCAAAGCCAGGACCAGCAAGGCCCTTGGCAGAGTCAGTGTGCGTATGCCGAACCTGATCATGAGTCTCCCCCCCGGAAAGACACAAGCTTAGCGCACACCACGCGGCTTGTCATCGCCGGTTTCCCTCACCTCTTTACGCACGCCGGAAAAGCGCGCGCCGAAGCCAAAGGCCCACAGAAGGAAAACGAGCCGCCTCCCGGTATCCGGCATTTCGTAAGCTACTCCCCCGAAATCCCGCCGCCCCACAGGACAGCGACGCAATCATCAATGCAGTACACTGCACGCCAATAGTGCACTTGTGCACTATACTTATCACTATACTCACCGGTCAAAACGGGCCCGAATAATTTACCCCGTGTTAAGTAAATAACTCAATCTATTCTATACACCCACGCATTATCCTGAACCCATTGCAGACGGGATGCCCGTTTGAGTGCGTGGAGTTCAAGATGACGACATACTATGTCGATAGTGTACACGGTTCGGACAAGAACACTGGGACCGCCTCGGGGCAGGCCATCCAGTCCATCGAAAAGCTTGAAACGATAAAGCTGCATGCCGGCGACACGGTTCTGTTCGCCAAGGGCAGCGTCTTTACCTCGACCTACAATCTGACGGCCTCCGGCACGGCGGGCCACCCCATTACCCTGGGCGCCTATGGCACCGGCGACGCGCCGACCTTCACCACGGCCGCCGAGGGCATCCATGCCTCCAAGACGTCCTACATCAATGTGCAGGACCTGAAATTCGCCAATAGCGGCGGGGCGCCCATCTATGGCGGCAATATCAGCAACTGGAACATCAGCAACATCACGGTCGAAAATACCGGCCTGAAAACGGGTATAGGCGGGCTGATCTTCGAGTCGAGCTCCAACATTTCCGTGTCCAACAGCACCTTCAACGGCGTGCACGGCGACGGCATCTATGTCGAGCGGATCAACGGCCTGACCATTTCCGGCAGCACGTTTTCGCATCTGGTCGGCGGCGCGGCTGACGGGATTCAGGCGACCGACTCCAGCAATATCACCATCACCGGCAACACGATCGACATGTCGACCAGCCCGGACAGCACCAAGGGCGGCGTGGCGCTGAACGGCGCGTCGCACGCCACCTTGACCGACAACACCGTCATCGGCGGCAGTTTCGGCCTGGGCCTGAACGGCGACTATATCACGGCCACGGACAACCACCTGAGCGGCCAGACGAAGTACGGCTGGTCTTCGGGCATACTGATCGGCTCGACCGGCGATGTTTCGCACTATGTTATTCAGGACAACGTCTTTTCAAATGCCAATTACGGCGTCTCCCTGACAGGCGTCGGCACCGGCGCTGTGCTGCGGGACGACATTCAGATCTCGGGCAATCTGTTCGACCAGATGAGCGGCGCCGCCCTGAAAATCGACAGGCCGTCGACCGGCACGTTCCAGGACAATATCATAACGAACACGGCCACCCATACGCTGGTCAAGGGCGCCGGGCTGAGCAGCGGCTATACGATCGAGGACACGGCGACGCACACCGCCACCGTGACGCCAACCGTCACGACGCCGACACCGACCCCGACCCCGGCGCCGGCAGTCACAACGCCTGCGGTCACGGATCATGACACGACGACTGATACGTCGCATGATACGACCCATGATACGACTCCGGCCACCCCCGCCGTGACGACGCCGACACCGGAACACGTTACCGAGACCGTTACAGCCCCTGTTGTCACGCCCACCCCGACACCTGCGGCCCCGACACCGGCGGCCCCGACACCGGCCGCCCCGACCGTTGCGACCCCGTCGGCGACCCCTTCGGCGACCCCTTCGGCGACTCCGGCGTCAACCGTGGCGCACGACCCCGTCGCCGTCGACGACCGCTTCGTCTTTTCGGACCATGGCAACACCATGACCGGCAATATCCTGTCGAACGACTACGACCTCGACGGCGACAATCTGCTGGTGCGCTTCGTCGGCGCGACGCGCCTGGACGCCACCTCGCAAAAAATCACCGGCCTTTACGGCACGCTGACCATCGACCAGACCGGCCATTTTTCGTACACGCTGGATGAGTCGAAGGTCGATCATGCAACCTTTACCAAAGGCATCGTCAAGGAATCTTTCCAGTACAAGATCTCCGACGGCTCCCATCAGGACACGGGCTATCTGAGCTTCCAGGTCTCGGACCACCACGACTTTGCAATGTAAGAAAAAAAGGACGCCGGAGGCATTTTAAAGGGGCGGAGGCATCAGCAAATGCCTCCGCCCCTGTTTTCACGGCACAGCTGCCGAAAGCGGCTCAGGCCTCACGCGCCGCGGGTTATTCGACATTTCGTCAGCTGCCTCCGAAATCTTAAGCTGTCTGCGAAATCTGGACACCGGCCGCCATCCCGGGCTAAGAAAAAGCGGTCACCAGGGGAATATTCGATGACGGTTCTGACGCTGATCCTGGGTGGGCTGCTGGTCCTGGCCCTCTGGCTCGTGCCCAAAAAAGGCAAGGTCCGCACGCCTGCCGAACCCGTATCCGAACCAGTCCGCTTCGTCCCTCGCCCCGTCGGCACAGTACACATTGCCGGCCTGGACGTCCCCGAAGCCGCACCGTTCCTGCCCGTCATCGACAGCCTGAACCGCCTCTTCGCCGGCCATCTCGAGATCGTCACGACGGCCGGCGGCACCGGCAGCCAAGACCTGTCCGGCGCCTTTTCCGCCACGCCGCATCCGGTGCTGCGCTTCGAACAGCCCGTCAACGCGATGCCTATCGTCCACCTGCCGCCGCAAGACACCTTCCCGGAAGGCGTGCTGGAAGACACCCTGTTCCTGCGCCTGCTGTCCCAGGCCACCGGCAGCCCGTTGCGCGACCTTCGCGACCACGGCGACGCTGCCCGCGACCGCATCGTCGCCTGGGCCGGGACGCGCGACCTCGATGCCGGGACGCTGGATCCGCTCTACGCGGCGATCGTCTACGGCGATTGGTTTCCCGACACAATCGAGGACCGCGAGAGGCTGATCCATCGCGCCGTCGCCGTGCTGACGCCGCCCGATGCCGCCACCGACCCGCAAGACGCGGTGACATGGCGGACCCTGCAAGCCCTGTTGCGCAAAACCCTCGATGAGCTGGGGCGCCCGCGCGACGCCCTGGCCGTCGCCGAAGCGGAAGCCACGCGCTTCGACGACACGGCCGCCCACAGCGGCGTCGCGGCCCTGCGTTTCCGGCTGGGCTTGCAAGACGGCAACGAAGCCTGGGTGGAAGCCGCCCTCGACCTTTGGGGCGACCGCTCCGGAAAGGTGGCGGCTGACAATCCGGACGATCCGAAGATGCAGGGCTTTTTCTTCATGCACGACGCCCGCGACTATCTGGCGGCCGGCCGCCGCTTCGACCGGCCCGACTGGCTGCGCCAGGCGCGCGACTATGCCCGGTTGGCGCTGGAACGAGGCAGCTACGCCACACCGCCGAAGGACGGAGGCGACGACTGGGCCGGCGGCATCATAGCCGAGGCCGACCGCCTGCTGGCCGGACGGTGACGACCACTGAGGCCGCCGGATAGGACGGCCGAAGCCCTACCTTTAAAACCGGTAGCTCACCCCGAATCCGCCATGGGCGCCGGTGCCGATGGCGCGCGGGCCGATCGTCGCATTGACGAAGCCCGTCACGTTCAGCCGGCCGTTCACCCGATACGCCACGCGCAGGCCCGGCTGATACCAGGCCAGCTCCTTTGCCACAGCCGCCTGTTCGCCCGCGCCGGCCACCGTCGCGTCGACGCCGCTGCGCGATGAAAACGACTGCGACGCGTTGAGGTCTGCCGTCATCTCCCAGCGCAGCCCGAACAGGTGCGTATATTGCACGCCCACGGTCGCGATGTTCATCTGGTCGGCGCCGTGGGAATAGACCGCGTCGAACGGATTGTCGTCGCCGCCGGTTTCGGCATAGCCGCCTTGCGTTTGGCGCGTCCGCGTCAGGCTCAGCGACGCCGCCGCCTCGGACCGCGGCGACAACCGCGCCAGCCAGCCGGCGCGCACGAAGGCGCTGGCGAAGTCCGAATGCGTCCGCCCCTGCCCCGTCGCCGTGCCCGCGCCGTTGTCGTATGAGCGGCTATAGGTCACGGTCTGCGACGGCGCGTACGATCCGCCGATTTCGAAATAGGGCCGCGACGCTCCCATGCCCGAGGCGTTATA
>FTIZ01001930.1_pt2 | contig 13831 bp, 12 predicted proteins | sample 1658381 | NCBI WGS metagenome assembly FTIZ01 (sample SAMEA3914822, study PRJEB12502) | metagenome | biome: forest; material: soil | place: USA | collected 2012-03-12 | depth 0.1 m
GCCGACCTGTTCTGCGGCGCCGGCACCTTCACCTTTCCGCTGGCCGAAACCGCTTCGGTGGTGGCGCTGGATGGCGCGGCCGACGCCATCGGCGCGTTGAAGCGCGCCATCGCCACGGCGCCCGGGCTGAAGGCCGTCGTGCCGGAGACCCGCGACCTGTTCCGCCGCCCGCTGCTTTCCGAAGAGATGCGCGGGCTGGATGCGGTGGTGTTCGACCCACCGCGCGCCGGCGCCGAAGCCCAGGCGACCGAGATCGCGCGTTCGAAGGTCGCGCGCGCCGTGGGTATCAGCTGCAATCCGCAAACCTTCGTCCGCGATGCGCGGATTCTGGCCGATGCCGGGTTTTCGCTGGACAGCGTCACGCCGATCGATCAGTTCCTGTGGTCGAGCCATGTGGAACTGGTTGCGGTTTTCAGCAGATGACGCGCTCAGGCGCCGCGCGGGCTCCTCGCATGGGCTCGGGCGCGCCGTCGCGCTTGCCAAGTCACAAGTGACTTGGAAAAATGAGTTTAATTGGTAAGGTTTCCTCCTTGATCTCCGTTGTCATTCCCACCCTCGATGCCGAAGACCACCTGGCGCGGACCCTGTCGGCGCTGGTGCCGGGTGTCATCGAAGGCCTGATCAAGGAAGTCATCATCGTCGACGGCGGATCGCAGGACGCGACGCTGGAGATCGCCGATTCGACCGGCTGCGAGATCATCCGCACCGACCATGCCCGCGGCCTGCAACTGTGGCAGGGGTGCAAGGCGGCGCGCGGCGACTGGCTGATGATCCTGCATTCCGATTCGCAGCTGGGCGAGGGCTGGCTCGACGCCGTGCGCTGGCACATGAAGCACTACGCCCTGCGCGCCGCCTATTTCGAGCTGAAGTTCGACGACCCGTCCAGCCTGTCCAACCTGTGGGCCCAGGCCGTGGCCCTGCGCGCGCGCTGGCTGGCCCTGCCGTCAGGCGATCATGGCCTGCTGCTGTCCAAGCCGCTCTACGACTCGGCGGGCGGCTATAAGGACCAGGCGGCCTTCGAAGACGTCGCCCTGGCCATGGCGCTGGGCCGGGCGCGGCTGCGGCCGCTGGCGGCGACCTTGACCACCAATGCCGACCGCTTCCACTTCAAGGGCTGGCGGGTGGCGCTGCTGGCGCGCACCCTGCGCTTCGGGCTGTACCTGCTGGGCGTGCCGCCCAAGCCGCCGGTGGCGGTGAAATCCTAGCGACGCAGGCTGGCCGGCAGGGTCAGCCGGTAGACCAGGATCAGGTTGTCGTTGTCGCCGGTACCCGAGCCATTGGCGTTGGTCAGCCCGGCGTCGAAATCCTGGCCGTTGAGATGGCCGGCCTTGGTCTCGAAGTCGTTGTCGTTGCCGACCAGCAGGAAGACGTCGTTGGGCGCCTTCGGATCGAAGGCCGGGGCGATGGCCATGGCTTCGAGCTTTTCCGGCAGGGTCATCGGCGTCGACGGCTGAACGTCGAGGTTCATGCCGAAGCGCGCCAGTTGCACCGGGTTCAGCATATTGACCAGTTCCGCCTGCTGCACCGGGACGATGCCGGGGACCAGAACGCCGGCCTTGGCCAACGGTTGCGCCGACGTCTCATAGGGCGTGCCGGCCAGGTTGGTCGCGCCGGTGGTGTCGATCAACAGCACGCTCTTGTACACCGCCGCGTTCGCCGTGCCCTTGCCGCGGCCGTTGCCGTCGCGCGACAGCACCAGGAACTGCGTGTCGGAAAGCGCGACCATTTCCGACTGCGCCGCCGTCAGGTCGGCCGGGCCGCCATCGCCGTTTTCGCGATAGGTCGGCAGTTGCAGCACGTAGTGGGCGACCGGCTGGGCCGGCGTGCGCGTCTTCGAGATATCGTAGACCAGGACGCGGGTATTGTTGCGCGTGGCGGCGTCCTTGCCGGTGGTGTCCTGCATCGCCGCGCTCTGCAGGATGGTGACCAGGTACTTGCCGTCGGGCGTGACCGACAGCGCTTCCAGGCCCTGGTTGTTGCGGCGGCCGGTGTCCGGCGCCTTTTCAGCGGTGAAGTTGAGCGCGCCGCCGATGATCGGCATCAAGGCCGGCACGGTCTGGATCGCGCCGGTCTGGTGGCCGTCCTTGTCGAACAGGTAGATGCCCGCGGCATATTCGTCGGAGATGTAGAAGCTGCCGTCCGGCAGGCGGGCGACGGCTTCGGAGTCGAGGCTGATGCGGCCGGCGCCTTCGCCGCTGAGCGGCGAGGGGTAGCGAATGCCGCCCCGCGTCAGCACGTTGGCGCCCGGATCCTTGCCTGTGAAGGTCTTGCCGGTCTCGTCCTTGAGCATCAGGCCGCCGGTCGGGACGATCGTCACCTTGCCATCGGCCGAAAGCGTCAGGTGCAGGGCGTGCAGGCGGTTGGCGTAGTCGGCCGTGCCCTTGATCGAGCCGACATCGTTGGGGCCGCGATCGGGCAGGGTGTAGATGTCGCCGCTATAGCTGCCGTCGGCGTCCTTCTTCCAGTCGCGCAGCGCCATGCCCGAGAAGGACCCCAGCGTGTCGCCGGCGAAGTCGCGCGTCGCCGCGGAGAGGTGCCCCGCGCCGACCAGGCCGTGATTGACGAAGGTCTGGCCGTTCAGCGTCACCGAGACGTCGCCGGGCGCGTCGCTCCAGTGCTTCGTCGTATAGGTCGCCGACTGGGCATGGGCCCCTGTGGCCAGGGCCAGGGCGGCCAGCGAAATCAGGACGGACGAACGGACCATGGACGGCTCCTTGACGTAAAAACAGGGGCAGATTCTAAGCAAGAAACCCCACCACCACCGGCCATCCTGGGCTTGGCTTCTATCGTGCCGGCCGGCGGTCCCCCTCCCCGGGCAAGCCGGGGAGGTATGAAATAGCGAAAGCCTATTATCATACCTCCCCACCTTTGGTGGGGAGGGGGACCGCGAGCCGGCACGATGAGAGATGCCGCCAGGAATGGCTCGGGGTGGTGGGGTTTCTTACTTTCAAACAGATCAGATTAGAAGCCATAGCCCAGCGTCAGGAAGACCTGACGCGGCGCCGCGGCGTGGGCCACCAGGATGGTGCCCGTCGGATCGGTCGGCGCGAACACGCTGTTGTCGAAGTTCGCCACATAGCGCTTGTCGGTCAGGTTGGTGACGTTCAGCGAGAGCTTGGCGCCCTTCAGCGGGCCCGTGGCGCTGAAGTTGTACCCCAGGCCGAGGTCGAGCGTGGTGTAGCCGCTGACGCTCTGGTCGTTGGTGTAGGTGTAGTAGCGGCGGCCGGTATACTTGCCTTCCAGCGAGCCCCAGAAGCCGTTCTTCTTCAGGGTCAGCACGCTGGAGAACATCTGCTTCGGCGTGTCGACCTGCTGCTTGCCGGCGGTCGGCTCGACGATGCAGGTGGCGGTGCACCAGTTGAGGTTGTCGTCATAGATGGTCTTGTTGAGCGAGGCCGAGTTGTACCAGCTCAGGCTCTTGAGCGGCTTCCACAGCACGCCCAGTTCCACGCCATCGCTGGTGACGCTGCCGGCATTGTGGAAGGAGTTGTTGCAGCCCGGGTTCTGCTGCTGGTTCGTCGGGCAGGGATTATACTGCAACAGACGATTTTCGAACTTCACGTGATAGGCGGCCAGCGACACCTGCAGGACGCGGCTGACATAGCGGTAGCCGGCGTCGAGGCTCTTCGACGTCTCGGGCTTCAGCGTCTTGCCCTGCACGTCCCAAATGGACTGGATCACCGCCTGCGGGCCCAGCTTGAAGCCGCCCTGGAACATGGCCATGTTCTCGGAGTAGCTGGCGTAGACTTCGTGGCCGGGCGCGACCTTCCAGCGCACGCCGGCTTCCGGCAGGAAGCCGTTCTTGGCTTCCAGCGAGCCCGTGGCGAACTGGCTGGACGTCGGCGGCGCCGACTTGGAGATGCCGGGCAGGGCGATGGCGTCGGACTTGGCGTCGGTGCTCTTGAAGCCGAAATCGAGGCTCAGCGCGTCGTCGAGCAGCTTGACCGTGTCCTGGACGTAGAACTGCTGCGTCTTCCAGCGGGTTTCCTGGACCCACTGGGCGGTGTCCGGCTGGCCTTGCAGGTAGTGCGACAGGCTGAACGGACCGGTGACATTGGTCCAGATGTAGCGCGCGGCGCTGGAGGTATTGTGCTCCAGCCACAGGCCGCCCTGGATGTGGTTGACGCCGACGTCCCAGGCCAGGCTGGCGACCACGCCGTCGCGGTTGATGGTGTAGCGCGTGTCGCGGACCTGGACCGGCAGGTCGTCGGCCGTGTTCGACACCGTGCCCTGGTTGGAGACGCCCGAGATGAAGTTGTTGCCGGCGCCCTTGTCGCTGTGGTCATAGACCTGGACGTGCGCCTTCAGCGACGGGGTGATGTCGTAGTCCCCGGCGATGTAATACAGGCTGTCGTTGCGCAGGATCTGGCCGTTGGTGAAGGTGTCGTCGGTGTAGAGTTCCGAGCCGCTCGGCTTGACGCACTTCACCGGCGTGGCGACCGAAGGACAGGCCGCGCGGGTGAGGTAGGTCTGCCAGTCTGGCGCCAGGCCGCCCCAGTCGTAGCCGAGGCGCGAGATCATGTCCTTCGACAGGTAGGGATCGTCGGCCTGGTTGGTGGCCGACAGGTCGGCGAAGGCGGTGATCAGGCCGCGGTCGAAGCGGTACTGGGCCTTGCCGTTGAACTGCTCGCCGTAGGAGGTGTTGTAGGCGGGCTGGTGCACGAACAGGTTCTGCTGGCTGTACTGGCCCGACAGGTAGGCCGAGAAGCCGCCTTCCTCGCCGGTGTCGACGCGCAGGAAGCTGCGCTTGGCGTCTTCGCTGCCGAAGGTCTGGCTGGCCTGGACGCCGAACGTCTTCTTCGGGTCGCTGGAGGTGTAGGTCACCGCGCCGCCCAGGTTGCTGGTCGAGGCGATGCCCAGGCCGGCGATGCCGGTCGCCAGGTCGGCGCGGCCCAGGTTTTCCGAGATCAGCGCGCGGCTGATGGTCAGGCCGTTATAGTTGTTGTAGGCGCCGTCGCCCAGCGGCATGCCGTCCAGGGTGTAGCCGAGGTGGGTGGTGGAAAAGCCGCGCACCTGCAGCGACAGCGACTGTTCGTTCAGGCCCAGGGCGTCGATCGACTGCGCCATCACGCCCGGCAGGAAGTTCAGGTCCTTTTGGACGCTGGCGCCCGGCGGCAGCACGGCCTCGTCCGACGGCAGCAGGGTCGAGACCGAGCGCGTCTGGCCGGAGCCGACGACGACGACGACCGTCGGTTCGGCGTCGGTGGCCGTCGCCGGACCCGCCGGAGCGGCGTCCTGGGCGTGGGCCAGGCCGGACAGCATGGTGCCGGACAACAGGAAGGCCAGGCCGGCCGAAAGCTGTTTTGCGCGCGATGATACGGTCATAATCTATACCCCAATCCCTGGGCCGCCCGGGCGTGGGCGGCGTGTGACACAAGGGGGCGCGGGCATACGACATCGCTCAGCGTGAAGCAGTTCACGTCTGTGTCGCAGCCTTGTCGATTGAAAAAAGACCGCAGCCCCTGATGGGCCGCTCATAGAGCCGCTTTGCGTAGCTTTTGTGAAATTGTGACGATGTTTGTCAGGTTTGCGACAGTGTTGCACATCCGCCGCGGATCGTATCGCACACGACTATCGTCAGGGGCTTACGCCACCAGGCGGTCGGCCAGCGACAGCAGGACGCCGCGGTCGAAGGGCTTTTCCAGTTCGGCGTCGGCGCCCAGTTCCGCCGCGGCCGCCAGCACGCCGGACGCATCGCCCGATCCGCTGCCCGCCGAGATGGCCATCAGCTTGAGCATCGGCCAGACGGCCCTGAGTTGCTTGATGCCTTCCAGCCCGCCGATGCCCGGCATGTGGATGTCGACGATGGCGAGGTGGAGACCGGCGATATCGATCCGTTCGAAGGCGTCTTCCATCGTGTCGGCGGTCAGGACGTGATAGCCGGCGCCGGCCAGGATACCGGCGGCCAGCCGCTGGATCGTCGCGCTGTCGTCGATGATCAGCACGTGCTTCTTGCGGCGGCGGGTCTCGATATCCTGATAGGCGGCGGCGAAAATGGTCGAGATGTCGTGGGCGGTGAACGGCTTTTGCACGACGAAGTCGGCATTGGCCTGGCGCGCCGCCGCCAGGGTCTGGCCAATGGACGCCTCGCGCGAGCCGGCTGTCATGACGATCAGCGGGCAATCCGGCGCCAGTTCCCGAAAGGCCGCGATGTGGTCGATGGAATTGGCCTCGCCGACGAAGACGTCGACCAGCAAGGCCTGGAACGACTCGGTCTTGAGGATCGCCAGCGCGCCGGCCAGGGTCAGGCAGTGGACGACGCCCCAGCCTTCCGCCTCGATCATCCGGCCGACGATCCGCGCCTGGGTCAAACTGTCTTCTAGGACAAGAGCTCTAGCCTTTGCCATACGCCACGCACACACATTGGTTGAATCCTCGGCAAGGATACACCCACGAGGTTTCCGAATTGCAAATGCAGCGGCTACAACTTCAGAATGCGGAAACGAAGGGCGGAGGCGTAGATCAGGCCGCGCAGGCCTGATCCGGCGACGCAACGGCATCGGCGGTTTCAAGCCATTGCACGGCGTCCGCCCAGTCCGCGAAACAGGCAAACGCCTGGTTCTGGAACAACAGGTTGATGGTCCGGCGCCGGCCCGGCTGCTCGGCTTCGGTGGTGATGACGGCGACCTTGATCGGACGAGGGGCCTTCGCCTCGATCGACGACCAGTAGAGCGACAGCCGCACCAGATCTTCATAACCGACGTTGCCGGTACATGCCCTCAGGTCGACGATGCGATCCATCAACCAGGGCGCCTCGATCGAGCGCAGGAAGGCGATCTGCTGGTCGACCATCCGGGCGGAATCGATCGGCCCGGCGGCGATGAAATGCACGCGGCGGGACTGGACGTCCTGCGTGCAGGTCTGGGAAAAGTGGGCCTGAGAGAACTGGGACTGGGGAAAGCCAGGCTGGGAAAAGCTGTCGGTCATTCTGTACACTACGCTTACGGTTATAACGGATACGGCCGCCCCAGGCTGTCGGATCAGTTGCAAGCACTATTTTTTACCGGCATGCGCGATAACGGGGTCATCTCTCCGGCCAGGGCGGCAGGGACGCCGTGAAATCGATAAAGGCGCGCAGCGGCGCGGGCATGTAGCGGCGCCCGGGATAGTAGAGGAACGGCCCGGAAAAGCGCGGCCACCACGGCTCAAGGATCGGCTCAAGCGCGCCGCTGTCGAAATGCGGCCGAAGCCAGTCCTCGAACAGGTAGATGACGCCCGTGCCGGCGATGGCGGCGTCGACCGCCAGTTCCGTCGCCGCGCCGGCGCGCACGATCAACGGGCCGCCCGGATCGAGGCTGACGACCTCGTCGTCGCGCTCGAATTCCCACGCGGTCATGGCGCCGCTGCCGAAGCGCCCGCGCAGGCAGGCGTGGTTTAGCAGGTCGCGCGGATGCCCGGGCCGGCCGCGCCGGTCGAGATAGGCCGGCGCGGCCGCTGTGGCGAAACGCTGATGGCGCGGGCCAATGGGTACGGCGATCATGTCCTGTTCCAGCCGTTCCTCGTAGCGGATGCCGGCGTCGCAACCTTCGGCCAGAACATCGACGAAACTGTCCTCGGCGACGATGTCCAATCGGATGTCGGGATAGGCGGCCAGAAACGCAGGCACGATCCGCGGCAGGACCAGGCGTGCCGCACTGACCGGCACATTGAGGCGCAGCAGCCCCGCCGGCCGGTCGCGGAAACCGTTGACGACGTCGAGCGCCGCCTCGACCTCATGCAGGGCCGGGCCCAGCCGGTCAAGCAGCCGCGCCCCGGCTTCGGTCGGCGCCACCGAACGCGTCGTCCGGTTCAACAGCCGCACGCCCAGCCGCGTTTCCAGCCGGCGCACCGCCTCGCTGAGCCCCGACGCGCTGGTCCCGGTCAGGCGTGCAGCGTCGCGGAAACCGCCGGATCGCGCCACGGCGACAAAGGTGCTCAGATCGTCGAGTTGGGTCATCGCCATTGTTCGTTTTTCCGCACGGCCTGTTCTGATTGTTCCATATTATCATGCGATACCGACGCGTCTATATACAGAGCCGGGGCGTCAAGGAGAGAACCATGACCGATATCAGCACAGCCGGAACCTTCACACTCGGCACCCGTTCCGTCAAACGTCTGGGTTATGGCGCCATGCAACTGGCCGGACCCGGCGTCTTCGGCCCGCCGAAAGACCGTGATGCGGCTTTGGCCGTCCTGCGCGCCGCTGTCGAAGCCGGGATCGACCATATCGACACCAGCGACTTTTACGGCCCGCACGTTACCAACGAACTGATCCGCGAAGCCCTGTCGCCCTATCCGCAGGATCTGACCATCGTCACCAAGATCGGCGCCAAACGCGGCGCGGACAAGTCGTGGAACCCGGCCTTTTCCGCCGAAGACCTGACGGCTGCGGTGCACGACAATCTGCGCAATCTCGGCCGTGAGGTGATGGATGTCGTCAATCTGCGTTTGATGTTCGATACGCACGGCCCGGCCGAAGGCGATATCGAAGCGCCGATGACCGCTCTGGCCGATCTGCAACGTCAAGGTCTGGTGCGCCATATCGGCCTCAGCAACGCCACGGCCAAACAAATCGCCGACGGGCGGAAAATCACCGACATTGTCTGCGTGCAAAACCAGTATAATCTGGCGCACCGCGAAGATGACGCGCTGATCGACCAATTGGCGGCCGACGGTATCGCCTATGTGCCCTTTTTCCCGCTGGGTGGCTTCTCGCCGCTGCAATCGACGGCCCTGTCTGACGTGGCGACCAAGCTCTCTGCCACGCCGATGCAGGTGGCGCTGGCCTGGCTGCTGCATCGCTCGCCCAATATCCTGCTGATCCCCGGCACGTCGTCGGTCGGGCACCTGCACGAAAACCTGGCAGCGGCCGACCTGACCCTCAGCGCCGACGTCCTGGCCGAACTCGACACGATCGGTAAAGCCTAGCTAGGTCGCCCAGCCGAGAACCGTGGTCAGCACCCAGGTGCCGTCTTTCAATTCGGCTTCGTAGCCCTGGCCGCTGGTGGTGTGGCGTGTCTCGAAATGCACTTCGATATAGGCCTTGCCATCCGGCGCGACGATCGGCCGCGTGACGAAGCGATGCGGGCCGTCTATCTGGTCCGATGGGCCGTGATAGGGGCGGGTGGCGATATGGGCGGCTGTGAATGCGGCCGAACAGTCGGTTTCCGCCACGCCTTCTGCGTCGTCATACGCCCGCAGAACGGGATCGACAGCAAAGCTGCTGTAGTCACCGGCCGCCGCCACGGCCATGGCGCATTCCACGTCAGGTCCGCCGGGAAACAGCGGCGCGTTGGCTGCCGGATAGGCCTTGGCCAGTTCGGTGCGCTGCGACGGCACGACCGGTTCGTCGGTCAGGAGAAGGGTAAGGGCGATAGATAGAGACATGCTGCGGGCTCAGTCGATCGCTGTGACGACGATGGTGTCGTTCACGATCCAGGCGCCGTCCTTGCCTTCCAAAGCGTAGGTCAACTCGCTGAGCCCCCGATGCCGAGGGGTGTTGCGGAGCCCGAAATAAATCCTGCCGTCGGCACCGGTGACCGGCCGAGTCAGAAAGAGGGATGGCCGATCTGCCGTACGCCGGCGCAAGGCGACATTCGCCATGCGAAATGCCGAGCTACAGTCGGTGGTGGCCGTATCGTCGTGGCTGTAACAGCGCAGAACCGGATCTATTGGGCCTGGATCGACGCCCTTGTGCTGCAACAGGAAAACGGCCAGGGCGCATTCGACCTGGGGCCCGCCGGCATAGATGGGGGCGTCCTGCGACGGATATTGGAGCGCAGCACCTGTCGGCGTGGGCGCGACAGGCAACACCAATACAAGCGTGGCGGCGATCAGTGCGAGCATCGAAATTCCCGTCGGTTTTGCGGCAGCTTACGCCTCTTCGTCCGGACGTCCAGCCTTCACGCCGCTTTCCTGACGCAGCGGTTTGCGCACCGGGCAAACCTCCTGAAGATAACCGTCCAGCGTGTTGGCGATATGGTCCGACACGATGCTGTAGTGGATGTATTTGCCCTTCTTTTCGCTGGTCACCAGGCCGGCGTTTTCCAGGATGCTGAGGTGCTTCGACAGGGACGGCTTCGACATGTCGAAGCGCTCGGCGATCTCGCCGGCCGTCATCGAGCTTTTCGACAGATAGGCCAGGATGTTGAGACGGGGTTCAGAGGCCAGGGCCTCGAACGTCTTGACCACGCGCATGCGCACTCCCAAAGCGGCGGATAACATTTAGACATTTAGTGTATTGACTAAATGAAATGCTCGCCATAACAATTAGTCTATTAGCTAAATGTAGACATGTTGTCGCGCGCCGTCAAGCGTCTGACAAGGGGAGGCAGGCCATGGGTGAAACCTTTGAAAACATAAGCCGTATCGACGCCAGCGACGCCGATGCCGTTACCGGTCGCGTCGTCTGGTCGCCGGTGAAATCGCTGTTTCTCATTGCCATGTATGCCGGCGCCATTGCCGGGGCAGTGTTTTACCTGCGGCTCGATACGGTGCTGCTGTTTGTCGTCAAGACTGTGGCCGTCCTGCTGCTCGGCCACTCGATCGGCATGCATCGGCGGCTGATCCATAAGAGTTTTGCCTGTCCGCTGTGGCTGGAACACGTCTTGGTCTATATGGGCACGCTGGTCGGGCTGGGCGGCCCGTTCGCCATGATCCGCACCCACGACTATCGCGACTGGGCGCAGCGCCAAGGGCAATGCCACGCCTATTTCGCCCACCGCCGGCCGCCGCTGATCGACGCCGTTTGGCAGATGCACTGCGATCTGCGCCTGGCGCATCCGCCGCGCCTGACGATCGAGCCCGAAGTCGCCAATGACCGCTTTTACCGCCTGATCGACCGGCACTGGATCACGGTGCATCTGCCCTGGGCAGTGGCGTTTTTCCTGATCGGCGGTTGGGGCTGGGTACTGTGGGGCGTGTGCGCCCAGGTCGCGGTGACGGTGACCGGCCACTGGCTGATCGGCCATCTGGCGCACGCCGACGGCCACGAGGATAATGACCAGGAGTGGCACGTCAATGGCGCGGGCGTGCAGGGCCGCAATGTCGCCTTCAGCGGGCTGATCACCATGGGTGAAAGCTGGCACAACAATCACCACGCCTTTCCGGGATCGGCGCGCATCGGCCTGTACAAGGGGCAATCCGATCCCGGCTACTGGTTCCTGATGGCGCTGGTGCCGCTGGGGCTGGTCTGGGATATCCGCCTGCCGCGCCACCTGGCATCCCGGCCGCAACTGCAATGGACGGGCAAGATCGCACCTGTCTTCAAGGCCGACCGCCGCCCATGCCCAGTCATCACCCGTCTCGCCGTCTGCCTCGGGGGGAGGGCGGCGTGATGGTTTTCCGGCACGCCTGTTTGTTGTGCCGGAGCCACAGGATATCGTTTTTGACGGAACGTCGTTTTTATTGACCTAGCGGTGTTCGGTTAACCATGATTTGTTCGCCGCGATACACGCCGGAGACGAGTCATGACGCAGCAGCTGGTCAACACCCTGAATGGCAAGTCGATCCTGCTGGATCACGGCACCCGGAGCGTGACCTACGCCTCGACCGAGACGCTGATCAGCTACACCGTCCTGGGCGGTTACGACAAGGAGACCCTGCTGGCCCAGGCCGGCGGCCGCGATGTGCTGCTGATCCAGGACGGCCTGGCCCACCCGGCCTTCCACATCTACGGCACCGACGGCACGAAGGCCGGCACCGAAAGCGTCCTCGACTATACTGCGTCCAGCGCCACGGCGCAGGTCACCTCGCTCGGCGTACTGGGCACGGACGCCGTCTTCCTGATCAGCGACAATAACGGCCACGGTCAGCTCAGCTATTACAGCAGCGACGGCACCGCCGCCGGCACTCAGGTCTTCCTGCAATATACCGCCCAGGGCACGAGCGTCACCTCGGCCCTGCTGGGGCAGGCGAACGGTCACGATGTCCTGGCGATCCGCGACAGCGTCAAGGGCGGGGTGTTCCACATCTATGGCAGCGATGGCACCAAGGCGGGCACGGAGGTCGTGGTCGATTACTCCGCGTCCGGCGGCGCGACGGTTGCTCAAGTCGGCACGGCGGGCAGCCGCGACCTGTTCGTTTTCAGCGACCAGGGCCAGCTCAGCTATTACGGCAGCGACGGCACGGCCGCCGGCACGCAGGCCTTCCTGACCTATGCCGGTCAGGGTGGCGCGGTCACCACGACCACGCTGGGGATGGCCGGCGGGCGCGAGGTCTTCGCGATCCGCGACAATGCGCGCGACAGCGTCTTTCACCTCTATGCCAGCGACGGCACGACCGCGGGCACGGAGGTCTTGCTCGACTACACCGCGTCCACTCCGGCGGCGACCGTGACCCAGTTCGACACGGTGGGCGGCCGCGACCTGTTCCTGGTTAGCGACCAGGGGCGACTGACCTTTTACGGCAGCGACGGCACGACCGCCGGCACCCAGGCCTTTCTCACCTATACGGAGCAGGGCACGGTGGTCGCACCGACCCTGATGGGCCACGCCGGCGGACGCGACATCTTCTCGATCCACGACAGCGTCAAGGACGGCGTCTTTCATATCTATGCCAGCGACGGCACGACGGCGGGGACGGAGGAGATCCTGACCTACCGGGCCCTGAGCACGGGAGCGCAGATCGGCAATGCCGGCGCGCTGGGCGACCGCGACCTGTTCCTGATCAGCGACCAGGGCCGCTTCACCTGGTACGGCAGCGACGGCACCGCCGCCGGGACGCAGGCGCTGCTGACCTATACCGGCCAGGGCAGCATGGTGACGGCGGACCGGCTGGGTCAGGCGGGCGGCCATGATTTCCTGGCCATCCACGACAGTGTGCGCGACGGCGTCTTTCACATCTACGCCAGCGACGGCACGACGGCGGGCACGCAGGACATACTCGACTACACCGCCACCACCAGCGGCGCGCAGGCGACCGAGGTCGGCACGGCGGGCGGCCGCGACCTGTTCCTGATCAGCGACCAGGGACGGTTCACCTATTATGGCAGCGACGGCACGGCGGCGGGAACGCAGGTCCTGTTGCGCTATGACGGCCAGGGTGCCACCGTCACCTCGAACCTGCTGGGCCAGGTGGACGGCCGCGACATCGTGGCGATCCACGACAGCGCCAAGGGCGGCTCTTTCCACGTTTACGGCAGTGACGGCACGGCGGACGGGACGCAGTCGCTGCTCGACTACACCGTCCTGACCAGCGGCGCGCAGCTGAGCCAGGTCGACATATTGGGCCATCGCGACCTGTTCCTGGCCACCGACAGCAACGGCCACAGCGCCTTCACCTGGTACGGCAGCGACGGCACGACGCAGGGCACGGAGGCGGTGTTCACCTATCACGCCAAAAGCGACGGCGCCCAGGTGGTGAAGCTGGACACGCAGTTCGGTTACGATCTGTTCGAAGTCGACGACGGCACCGTGCGGACCTGGTTCGAAACCGACGGCACGGCCGCCCATACCCACACCCTGTCGGCGCCGGCCATCGACGTCACCGGCTGGACGATCACGGGTACGGACGGCAATGACACGCTGCAGGGTCTGCCGACCGACGACTCGCTCGACGGCGGCGCGGGCGACGACTATGTCTTCGACTTCCAGGGCAATAATACGCTCGACGGCGGCAGCGGCGACGACATGGTGGTCGGCGTCGGGCATCTGTATGGCGGCGACGGCAACGACTTCGTCAGCGCCAACCCATACGTGGACAATTTCTATGGCGTTCCGGTCAGCGAATTACCGTCGACACTCGACGGTGGTGCCGGCGATGACGTGCTGAGCGACACAGGGTCGATTCCGACGACTATGATCGGCGGCAGCGGCAACGACCTCTATCTCGTCTACAACAGCCACGATGTCGT
>FTIZ01024974.1_pt1 | contig 13791 bp, 18 predicted proteins | sample 1658381 | NCBI WGS metagenome assembly FTIZ01 (sample SAMEA3914822, study PRJEB12502) | metagenome | biome: forest; material: soil | place: USA | collected 2012-03-12 | depth 0.1 m
TGTTGCCCGGGGACTTGACGATCAGAGCGGTGTGTGGGCAAGGGTGCTGTGCTACGTTACCTAGTATCTGGTTGTTCTGATCAGCTAAAGGGTCTAAGTCCGTCACTCTTGATCGTGTCAACCGAGCCTTCTGTGCTCCCGGAGCTCAGACGACAGCTGATACCCGTCATCATCCCAACAACGGTCAAGGCCAACACAAAATCTCCCACGTTTCCTCTCTTCAGCATCAATACATAACATCTCCCGGGCACACCGCAGCTCCCATCCATTGCCAACACCAACAATGGCGTCCGACTCGATCCACGAACCCGAAGCCGACCCCGAAAAGTCCCCCCAGCTGCCCTCTCCCCAACCACCTCCCTACACACCCGCCGAGGAACGCCTCCTCCTCCGCCACCAGGACCTAACCATCCTCCCGCTCTGCGCATTTATCTACTTTCTCTGCTACCTCGACCGCTCCAACATTGGCAATGCGCGCATTCTCAACTCGGCTGCCCACGCCGACATGCAGACCAGCATCGGCGCCACGCCCTACCAGTTCAACATCGCCCTGATGGTTTTCCTCGTTGGCTACGCCCTCTTCGAGGTCCCCTCCAACATCTTGCTCAAGAAGCTGCGCCCGTCGCGCTGGCTGGCCTTCCTGATGTTTGCCTGGGGCGGCATCACCATGTCGCTGGGCGGGGTGCGCACGTTTGAGGCGACGGCGGCAGTGAGATTTCTGCTGGGCATGGCCGAGGCCGGACTATTTCCGGGTCTGGTGTATTACCTGACGTTCTGGTATCGGAGTGATGAGCGTAGCGTGAGGGTCGCGTTCATCCTGGCGAGTGCCACGCTTGCCGGGGCGTTTGGGGGGGCAATTGCATACGGGATTGGGCATATGAATGGGGCGCACGGGCTGGAGGCGTGGCGGTGGTTGTTTATTATTGAGGGGGCCCCGTCGTGTCTTTCGGCAGGGCTTGTGTTGTGGTTTTTGCCGGATTATCCCGAGGAGTTTTTGAAGGGGAGGGAGAAAGAGGTGGCGGTCGCGCGGCTAAGGGTCGAGGGGAGTCAAGGCGGGGATCGGAGTATGACGTGGGAGGATGCAAGGGGCACGTTGCGGGATTGGAGGCTGTACGGGCATTATTTGATCTATTTTGGGGTCTCGGTGCCGTTTAGCTCACTTTCGCTGTTCTCGCCCTCGATTGTTGCTGGCCTACAGTACGTTGATCTGCAGGCGCAGTTGATGACGGTGCCGCCTTATGCGGTGGCGTATGGTGGGTTGGCCCCTGAGTCCCTGAGCCCCTGAGAGCATGGCACTTTTCAGCTGTTGTCCTGGTTCTGGCTAACACCGGCGCAGTTACCCAAATCCTCGTCTCGTACTCGGCAGACCGCTTCAACGCCCGCGGCTTACACAGTGCCGCCTTGGCCTTGATCGGCGCCATCGGCTTCATGGCTTCAGCTCTCCTTCCCCCGGACGCCTACCTGCACCGCTACGGCTGTCTCATTGTTGCCTCGGCCGGAGCCTTTGCTTGTATTCCACCAATGCTAGGCTGGCTCACTTCCAATGTGTACTCGACGGCCTCTGTGGGATTGGCCATTGCTATCAACGTCAGTTTCGGCGCCGGGCTGGGCCAGATTCCAGGGGTCTGGATCTACAAGGTAGAGGAGCGGGATAGGGGTTACCCGACCGGCCACTGGGTAAACGCAGCTATGTTATTTGTTGTGGCAGTGGGAGCCATCGGGTTGAGGGTGTTTTACGGGTATCGGAACCGTCAACTGCTGCGGGAGAGCGGGAGCCAGGAGGTGCGGTTGTTCAAGTTGTGAACTTGTGCTTGTTCAGTCCTCGAGAATGATGGGGCATGTGGATTTCGGCACTGGTTTGGATATTGCCATTACGATCACGATCACTGTCACTATAGAACTTCGACCCTCTTGGTAATTCATGTCTTGCGTGGAACGGTGCTTAAGGTTGGCCGTTACTTAAATCCATTCCTCGCCGCCCCCTTTTTTTTCGTGTCTTTCTTAGGTGTATGTTACTCGATGGGTTTGATGACTACATCCTTAAAACGCTTTTCTATTCTGTATTTTGAGATGATACCAAAAGTCCATGTGGGCTACAAGACAAGCAGCGGCGCGTCGAAGCTGTCTCTTTTCAAGCTTGGCGAAGACAAGCCGACTTTCCATGATGTGTTGGCATCAATGAACCTAAATCTCAGCCTTGCTGGTTTGAAGGAGCCGATGTCGAACAAGGCAAGGCGCATGCGATGTGCCCCGCATCTGCCACGCCATCCATGCTGATTCTCGGCCAACAACCGAGCGAACTGCCGAGCCAGCAACCTGGTCCAACTTATGCAGCAGCTCTTCCATCCTCACCGCTCGGTTGGATTAAGCTTCGCAGACCCGCACGGTCATGCTTTACAGTTGTTTTCTTTCCGTGTGTGGGTAGCAATATTGGCGTATTCCTCGCCGGCGTCTCACGTTGCCCTCCCCTCCGTCACGTCCATCCCTGCAGATGCCCTACAGGTGCTTACTCAACTGGTCAAGCCGTTGAACTTCCTGCACCTGAAGATCCAATCCCTGCCCTCACCTCCCGCGTGTCGGTCACCGGCCAAGGTCACGATTGACGGGAGAGTCCTGTGGCCGCGCGGCTGGACCGAGACCTGCGCCCGTGTCCGGTCCAGGATCTGCCCGGCTCACCACCTGTCCACTCGCTGATATCAGCAGCTGCCATGTTGGGAAACCAAACGAATCACGAGAACAAGGCAGAATATCCCATCCGGACGCACCGACGAGGCAGGTGTCATCCAAATGCGCCTCTCAAGCCCAAGCACTCGCCGCTGACAAACCACGAGACTCTCTCAGCACCCTGAGATGCCGCGTGAGGGTAAGCCGGAGGACAAGAGCGATGTCAAGGTAACACCTGCGCCGCACAGTCATGCTCGCACCCGGATTCCACACGCAGGAGCGCCGAGATGGGCCCTCGCAGTTGGTAAGGACGGTGATATCACGGTGATATCACGCCCAGCACTTCATATAACCCACTGCCCAGTACCGTGGGAGCAGCCGAACCGGTTCCCGCTGTATATTGCCGTTTATTACACCCCTACACCTTATCAAAATAGCCTGTATGCGATGCTGATCATGGCTCACGCAGCAGTGTTGGTCGCTAGTACTGCCATATTTCTTGCGCTGGACGTCCTTGCCGGGCCCTTGGGATTCTTGCAAGGGCAACCGCCAGCCGAAGGGCGCCTGAGATGTGATCGGTCGTCATTTGCCGAGATCCTGCCTGCCGGAGCAACACTAGAGAAGGTCGCTGCCGTCCGGCAGGGTGGCAGCTACGGCGAGGGGACGGCCAACATCGCGTATCCAACCAACCCAACCAGTCTCCCGTCACTGTGTGCCGTGACAGTACGTGTCAAGAGCTCGTCGACGAGCAGCTATCGGTTCGGTTTATTCCTGCCTGACAATTGGAACTCCAAGTTTCTCGTCGTTGGGAATGGAGGATTCGCAGGGGGGATCAACTGGCTCGACATGTAAATCCCCTTTCCTTCCTCCCGATTTCCCCATGACATGGGGTTAACACCACCCTAGGGCGGCCGGCCCGCGGTACGGCATGGCTTCACTATCTACCGATACCGGCCACAGCGCGACCTCAGCCGACACCACGTGGGCGCGCAACCAGCCCGAGAAAAAGACTGACTGGGGCTGGCGCGCCATCCACGGCTCAACCGTCCTCGGCAAGCAGCTCGTCCAAGCTTACTACGGCGACCAGGCACTTGGATACTCCTACTACAGCGGCTGCTCAACGGGCGGCCGCCAGGGACTCAAAGAACTCCAGAACTTCCCGGACAGCTTCGACGGCGCACTGATCGGCGCGCCCGCGTGGTGGACTTCCCATCTCAACAATTACGTCACCCAAGCAGGCCTGGTACGTCAAATTCGAGCTCTTTATATCCCCTTTCAGCTGTCTCGGGAGCTCTCGGGAGCAAAGTTGCTCCCGAACTACTCCTACCACTTCCCAAACAGGCAATTATTCGCTGACATGGTAGGATAGTTCAACCTGCCCATCACCTCCCCAAAACGCCTCTCCCCAGCCGACGTCTCCCTGCTCGCCTCCGAAGTCACCCGCCAATGCGACAGCATCGACGGCGTCCGCGACGGCATCGTCAGCACCCCCGACGCCTGCCCGCTCAACCTCACCCGCCTCCTCTGCCCCACATCCACTCCCAACCCATCCAAATGTCTCACGGCGCAACAAATCTCCACGGCCCACAACCTCTACAACGCCTACCTCTCCGAAAAGGACGCCTCCCTCCTCTACCCGGGGCTGACGCCCAGCTCGGAGCAGCAGTGGTGGATTCTGATCAACGGCACCGAGCCCAGCGCCTTCGGCGTTGGCTACGCGCGCGACTTTTTGTTTGACGACGCCGCGTGGGACTGGCACACGTTCAACGAGAGCGTCATCGGGTTCGCCGAGGCGCACGACCCGGGCAACCCGACGGCCGACGACTATGCGGCGCTGGCGGCAGTGCGGGCCAGGGGCGGCAAGGTGATGTTGTACCACGGCCTGGCGGACGGGCTGGTGCCGACGCGGGGGTCGGAGCTGTATTATAATCGGACGATTGCCGCGCTCGGGGGGCGGGATGGCGGGGTCGATGACTTTTTTAGGATGTTTCTCGTGCCGGGGATGCAGCATTGTTGGGGGACGGTGGTGGATGCGCCATGGAATTTTGCTGGTGCGTTTCAGGCCGGGTCGATGGGGAGCGACGTGTGGTCGGTGCCTGGATTTGAAGATGCCGAGCACGATGCGCTGATGGCGCTGGTGGAGTGGGTGGAGGGGGGGACGGCGGTCGAGAGCATTGTTGCGACGACGTGGAGGAGCTCGATGGATCCGTCGTCGGGGGTGAAGAGGCAGCGGCCAATCTGTGCGTGGCCGAAGCGGGCGGTGTGGGATGGACAGGGAAATGTCGATGCTGTGGCGAGCTGGAGCTGTTCGAGTTGAGTATGTCTGTATTCTGTATTCTGTATTCTGTACTTTGTTGAGGAGACAGCCCAGGCTCACCAGGGATAATTGGGTGTGGGTGTGGTCCATGCAAATCTGACCGCCTTCCTGGTTCGGTCTGAACCCCGCCTTTCTGCCCCTCGCTGCATTAGCGCCCGCCGCGGCACCGGCCAATGTGGGGCAACGACCTCTCTGGTGTTCCTCTGATCCCGATAGGAACGGGATTGCGGCAAGGGAACCCCGGAGCGAGTCTCACAACCTATCCTCGTGCCAATATTCTCTTCTTCCATGTTCCCATCGAGGCTCGTGCTGTGAGACATTGATCGGTGCTCCAAAATTATTCCCTCGGCATCCCTGATATTCTGGTCATTCATGCCCTCCTGGCGCCCCCGGACGCGGCCCTTGGCAAGGCGAAGCGTTGATGAAACACACCGTGGGGCAGCTGATGATAGGGCGGATGAGACCTGACAGTGGGCACGGTGGGCACAGTGGGTTCCGTCCAGCCCAGCCAGGCAGCCCAGCCAGGCAGCGCAGGACGGCTCCTCCCTCTGCCCCGCACTCAAGTTTTTAGCTTTTGCCTTCAATCGCGTCCGTCGCGTCAAAAATTTTCCATTTCACACCGCCATCAGTTGACTCTGCCGACCTAATTCTCGCTGCCCCGCCATTGCAAGTCGACACGTCCAGCAAGATGCGTTACGTTCTCGTTACCGGCGGTGTCATTTCAGGTATTTTGGCTCCCACCCAAACCCGTGCGCGCAGCACTGTTCGATAGCGGAGTGGCTGACGAGGGATGATGCATGGCAGGGGTTGGGAAGGGCATCATTGCCTCGTCGACGGGCCTGGTCCGTACCCCGGGATTCAATATTGTACCCCGCGTCCAAAGGCTCGGTGTCATTAACCCGTACATCGACTACAGCTCCTGAAAACCCTCGGTCTTCGCGTCAGCTGCATCAAAATCGACCCCTATGTGTCGGTCGATGCGGGGCTCATGGCCCCGGCCGAGCACGGCGAGTGCTTCGTTCTCTGCTCTGGTTCGTCGACGGCCGACATGGCATCTCCCCCGTTACGAGACCGGACCTGACCTGACCCCCTCTACAGGCGGCGAAGTCGACCTCGATCTCGGCAACTACGAGCGGTACCTCTCAGTCCGCCTCACCAGCGAGCACAACATCACCACCGGCAAGGTGTACCTGAACGTTATTCAGAAGGAGCGCCGCGGCGACTATCTCGGCAAGACGGTGCAAATTGTGCCCCACGTGACCGACTCTATCAAAGACTGGATCAAGCGCGTCTCCACGATCCCCGTCGACGGTTCGGGCGAGGAGCCTGATGTCTGTATTATTGAGCTTGGGTGGGTTTGGCTTTGCACCCCTTGTCTGCCGTTTCTGAAGGATAAGAACCTGACCCCATCCAAATAGTGGCACTATTGGTGACATCGAGAGCGTATGTCGATCCGTCAATTTCTGCACTTGGGGTTTCATCCCAAGTTTGAAGCCGTTGCTGCAACGTCGCTGACAGCATGACAGATGCCGTTTATCGAGGCTCTTACACAACGTATGTTTCCAATCTCCAGGTGCCAGCATCGTTGCGAGCGCTAAGGCTGACTTTCCGAATAGTCCGTCACGAGGCCGGCACTGGAAACTTCATGAACATCCACGTATCGTATGTGCCCACCGTGCACGGCGAGCAAAAGACGAAGCCGACCCAGCACGCCGTCAAGTCGATTCGCAGCTACGGTCTGATTCCGGACGTGGTTGCCTGCCGCTGCGAAACCCCCCTCGCTGAGCCGACCCTCGCCAAGCTTGCGCTCCACTGCCAGGTCGAGACGGAGCAGGTCATTGTCGTGCGCGACATGCCGACCATCTACCAGGTTCCTCTGCTCCTGAGCGAGCAGAAGCTAATCCCTCAGCTCCGGACTAAGCTGGCCCTAGACCAGATCACCGTCCCGCCCGCCATGTCGGTTCAAGGAACAGAACTGTGGGAACTGTGGAAGTCGGTTGTCAGCCCCACATACCAGGAAGAGCTCAAAATTGCCCTCGTCGGCAAGTACATCACGTGCCAGGACGCCTATATTTCGGTCGTCAAGGCGCTCGAGCACTCGGCAATGAGGATACGCCGGAAGCTCAACCTGATGTGGATCGACTCGGAGGATCTAGAGCCGACGACCAAGGGCGGGGCTGCGCAAGCCAAATACCACAAGGCGTGGCATGATGTCTCGACAGCATCGGGCATCATTGTGCCCGGCGGGTTCGGCCACCGCGGAACCGAGGGCATGATGCGTGTTTCCAAGTGGGCGAGGGAGAACGAGATTCCGTTTCTCGGCGTGTGCCTCGGCTTCCAGGTCGCCGCGATCCAATTCGCCCGGGACCTGTGCGAAATGCCCGAAGCAACCTCGGAGGAATTCGACGCCCAGGCAAAGGACCGTGTGGTCGTCTACATGCCCGAGCTCGATCGCCAAAACCTGGGCGGCACGATGCGCTTGGGTCTGCGTAAGACCATCTTCCAGCAGGACTCTGAGTGGTCGAGGGCGCGGTCTCTGTACGGTGGTGTTGAGGTCATTGAGGAGAGGCATCGTCACCGGTACGAGATCAACCCCGAGCTCGTCGGGCAGCTTGAGAGTGCTGGTCTCCGTTTTGTGGGCAAGGACGAGACGGGCGAGAGGATGGAGATCTTCGAGCTCAAGGATCATCCGTTCTTTGTTGGTATGTTTCTCCAGCCTGCATGTGGAGCTGTCAGGGATGCTAATTTGCCAACAGGCACACAATTCCACGCCGAGTACCAGTCCCAAGTACTCAACCCGAGCGTGAGTCCTCCCATTCCTCATTAACCGTCAAGAGAAAGCTGACGTTGGATCAGAGACCCTACCTCGGCTTTATTGCCGCCAGCGCGGGCTGCCTGGACGAGGTGCTTACGCAGCGGCCTGTTCAAGCGTTCAAGGTTCCCGCTGTCCCGAACGGCACTGCCAACTGATCAATCGATGGGGGTTCGCGGAGAGCTCGTTGTAATGGAAACTTGTTTCGGGCCGACAGGCTTTGTTTAGGAGGCACACATCACACTCGGTTTCATGTCCGCGCTAGGATAGGCGAGACGACCTTGTACAGCAGAGCAGCAGAGATAGGGTCACAAATCCTCCCCGCTGCACGAGTATTATATCCAGGGCGCCCGAGAGTCCTCGGGGTTTCGGAGTGTTGGGGAAATGGCGCATCTGCATGCACAGCATAGAATAGACATGGCTGGCGTTTTCAGGAAAAGGTGAGAGGTCATCTTGGTTTGGTTGGATAGGCTCAATACATCTTGCTTCAGGTTCGATTTGCAGGGGTGGTCTTCCTCACCCGTCGCGTCCCCGCCCCTGCTCGGCAGCTCTCTCCAAGTGAACAACACCAAAAGAGAAACAACATCCACATAGGTATCTTCTTATCACCGCCACCTCATCGGCAAACTTTTGTGTGTCAATTCTTTTCAAACTCACGCGGAGGTGGACCATTGCAAGCCAGCCAACGATCCTGTGTATCCTAGATCTGACGTCCAACGTTTGATTGAAGGTTCCGGAATGTCACTTGATCTTGCAGGGGCCTAGAATACAGCCCTTGAAGCAACCTCCCGAGCTGAATTTTGTCTCGATAGATACAGTTGTGAGTGTCAAAGGCGAGTAGCGAGATCGCGCGGCCGTGGGTTACGCTCTTCGAAGCATCGCTGAAGACAACGGATGTCGGGCCTCGTTGATAAAGGTCAAACACTGACGCGAGGGAGTTGATGGCGGGGAGGACATGTAGATAGAGCGCAGGAAGTGTTTTTTTTTTTCATTTCATTTTTTTTTGGGGTAAGAATTTATCTTCCGCTCCTAGATATAATGGCGTCGATATAGTACTAGCCGACAGTGTAGGCGGCGCGTTCCTCCCCTGTAGTGATGGTGAGGCTGAACGGTAATAAACCAGCTGGAAGAGGCGGTCTTGTAGAAAGGAGGCACCCCAGCGGCTGCTCGAGACCCGCATGCGAAGCGAACCAGCGAGACCTCTCCGCCTCCTTGAGCCCTGGAAGAGTCCAACCTTTCTCGTCAAACATCTCTACCTCCTTTTCCCAAAAGAAACACGGAAGCTTCAACGGAGAACTGGCGAGTCTGATTGGTCTTGATACGAATCACCGCAACAATAACATGGATGTGCCGCTTTGCGCGGACGGTAGACCTCCTCGAACAACCATTCCTCGGTCCTCGGCAACTGCGGTTTTCTTGAGAGTCTCAAAGCCATCGCCGCTTCGAACGCCCATTTCAGGACTGTACTCGCAAGAAATCCCGATTTGGGTCATGCGAAACGCTTCCACCCAGCTTGGACGTCGTTGAGCCTCGGCACTTGGAGACTTGGCGCCTCCAGATCTCGGGGGGTTCCCCCTTTCCCCGCACCCCCAAGAATCCGGGGAAAACTTTAATCAAGGTTACGATGTAGCATTGGGATGGATTCCCGACCGGGGTTGCCACGATCATCTGACGCACGTACTGGGATAGTATTCTTGGTATGGGAGTTCTGGATCCGTGCCTGTATCAGTCGAGAATGGGGGTTCGCGTCCTCAGTCGCTTTCAGTAATCCGGACCCTGACCGCCAAGCGACTAAGCCCAAAGTAGGAGGGCTTGCGGTCGCTACACCACCAACTTTGTAGACGGTATGGCTATCAGACATCAGGGGCGAGCCAGGGGCAGCTTCTACAGCCAGCCTGAGCCAGACGATTTGAGGATGGCAGGCAACCTCGCAAGGTGTACGATTCAACTCGAGTTTCGAGGTATAAGTAGACGATGAGTTGCTGTCCAGATCTCGAATCCCCTCCTATTCTCATCCAGCCTTCAGCCATTCATCGCAGCCAGCAACTCATCTCGTCCCTAGACCAACCCCAATCCCATCGTGAACATGAAGTTTCTCAACATCCTCGCCGCCGCCAGCCTCGCTGCCGGCCTCCCCACCATTCTTGTTGAGGACTCCGCCGCTATCGAAGCTCGCCAGCTCTCCTCGACCCGTAACGACCTCGAAACCGGCAGCTCCTCCAGCTGCCCGCGCGTTATCCTCATTTTTGCCCGCGGTTCCACCGAGAGCGGCAACATCGTATGCCCCCTCCCCCCCCCTTCCTTCCCACTCTTTGCCGTCTTTCCCAACCCAAATTCTAACCCACTCTCCCACACAGGGCACCCTGGTCGGCCCCAACCTGGCGACCGGCCTCGCCGCCAGGTACGGAAGCTCTCTCTGGGTGCAGGGCGTCGGCGGTCCGTACACGGCCGGGTTGGCCGAGAACTTCCTTCCCCTGGGCACGTCGGACTCGGCCATCGCGGAAGCCAAGCGGTTGATCAACCTGGCGGCGAGCAAGTGCCCGAACGCGGCCATTGCGCTGGGCGGGTACAGCCAGGGCACGGCGGTGGTGGGCAACGCGGTGGGTCAGGTATCGTCGTCGGTGCAGAGCAAGGTCAAGGGCGTCGTGCTGTTCGGCTACACCAAGAACCTGCAGAACGGCGGCAAGATCGTCAACTTCCCCTCCGACAAGACGAAAGTCTACTGCGCCCTCGGCGACGCCGTCTGCACAGGCACGCTCACCATTCTGCCCGCGCATCTTAGCTATGGCCCTGATGCGCTGACTTCGGCGCCCGCGTGGTTGGCCACCAAGATTGGGGCTTAGGGGATTAGGGCCGTGGTTGTTGGCTAAGGAGCTCGCACTCGCTGCTGGGGGAGTGGATGGGCGAGGCGACAAGTTGATGAGTGACGAAAAGGATCAGGGTTTAGCGAAGATGTCGGGCCTGGAGCTGCAGATGATGAGTTATGACGCGGTTTTCTATTCAACTTTTGTCTTGTCTGTTCTGTGCAAGTTATTCTTGAAGGGGAAGTTTTCGGTCTGAATATACTTATCTTCTGCCGTCTTATCTAAGGAGCATTAGACAAGGTACGTCTAATAAGGACTCTACGTCTAAGAAGCAGCAGTCTGCGCCCAAGAAGCAGTTCGGGGGTTAATTCAATACTTCCCGATGTCTGGTCTTGTAGGCGTGTTGCGGAAGTATGCCCGTTCTACCACCACTCCTGAATATAGGACTCCACCCTATACCGGTCAATCTATGCTCTCCGCAAGCCCACTCGCCGATAAACCCTCCTTTTCCTCTTTTGTAAAACTGATTGACCCAAGCCATGTTTACCCACAAATCAGGCCCGCCGATATTAACCAGATAGCCCGGCAGTTAAGCGCCAGCATAATAATAGCCAGGACAGCGACAATGAGCCATCCCTTCCATGAGGATGGGGTGCCTTCGTATCCCATTTGCCTTGAGAACGATCTGAATGGGAATTTATCTCCTGCCAAGCTCTTGTATTGGATTTTGTTCTTCTCTTCCTACCCGCCATCTCCACTAGCAGCTTGACAGATTGACAGAGTTCCAACACCTCGATCTCTTCCATTGAGAGAATACATTCGCAACTTGCCTTGATCTCAAGAAGAACGACGATGCGTTGGATTTCCCTGATACCGCTGGCGGTCACACTGCCGGGAGCACACGCACTCCTGCGCTTTTCATGCTCGCAGCTGGTCGTCGAGCGTCTCGATCCGCAAGTGATTCGTACCGGCCCTGAAAACTGAACCGAATCCTCTCTAATTACGTCCACCACTAGTCTGGTCAACCCGGGGCTTGCTCCATCGCCCCATCTCCACCAAATTGTCGGCGGTGTACGTCCTCCCTCGTTTTCCCTGCGTATCCGGATCGGCCCCTGACATCAAGACTGCCAGAACGCCTTCAACATCACCATGGACCCGCTCACCCCGCCTCCCAACTTGGCGACCTGCACGACCTGCACATTTGCTGACGACTTCTCCAACTACTGGACGGCTGTCCTCTACTTCCGTGCACGCAACGGCAGCTACCACCGCGTCCCGCAAAAGCCCAACGTCGGCTTCGAGCAAGCCAAGGGCGGCATGACAATCTACTATACCCCCTTCCTCACCCGCAACGCCGGCACCAGCACCACCTCCCCGGGTGGCTCCTCCGCAGTCACCGCCTTCAAACCGGGTTTCCGCATGCTCATCGGCCAACAATCCGCCCGCACGCGCGCCGAGGCCACCCGCTTCCGCCAGCTGACCTACACCTGTCTCCAGAATTCCATGACCCGCACCGGCGAGACGCTCGACATGCCGACGCGGCCCTGCCCGGCAGGCATCATGTCCAACGTGCGCTTCCCGACCTGCTGGGATGGCGTGAACCTCGACTCGCCCGACCACGCCTCGCATGTTGCCTACCCAGCCTCCGGCACCTTCGAGAGCGGCGGGCCGTGCCCCGCCACGCACCCCGTGCGGATCCCGCAGCTATTCTACGAAGTGGTGTGGGACACGACGGCGTTTAACGCCAAGGAGCTGTGGCCGACGGACGGCGGACAACCGTTTGTGTGGAGCCAGGGGGACCGGACGGGGTTTGGGAACCATGGGGATTATGTTTTTGGGTGGAAGGGTGACGCGCTGCAGGTGGCGATGGATAGTAACTGTGATCGGTGTCCGCAGTTGAAGTCGCAAGGGATTGATAAGGGGAATCGGTGCGCGAGGCAGGCAGCGGTGCGGGAGGAGGTGGATGGCTGTAAGTGTTCTTCTTCTCGACTTATGCTGTGTCTCACTACCTAGAGAGTGAGCTGACAGGGCACAGGGCTTGATTCGATTCCGGGGTTGATGCCAGGGATGGAGACCATGTAATAATGGTCCTGTTTTGGCCGGTTGGCGGTGACGGAGAGACTCGTGGACAAAGTTGAACTACTCGTGGTAGTATCATATGCGTGAAGAGCTTTGCCGAAACAATGAGCAGAGATGGGTATCAGTCGTACTTATAGAAGAAGCGAACTTGATGAAAGGTTTATTGATTGCCAACGGTGTTTCTTATCTGAGTTCTGAGAAGGCCCCCGACAATCACCGACAGCCCTCTTTGTTTGGAATCAGCGGAGAACCTGGATAACTATGTCAAACAGCATCTTCATTACGCAATTGTTTTTTTACCAGAAGTCAGGATCCTTCAAAGCTCGGCTTGGCTTGTACGTAACCTTCAACCAGTATTCCTTTTGGTTGTACGAGGCGCCAGTAACCTAGAGTTTGAGTGGAATGTTCTTTTTGACATGCAGAATTTCAATTACACAAGAACAGAAGCAGAATACAGAGGGGTGGCGGGATTTGGAGATATTCGGCGTGTCACTGTGGTTGAAGCCGTGGCTGGTGATAGAACAACAAATAACGGATTGATAACAAATCAGTAAACCCATTTCTAAATAACACGTGGAGGAGAGAGAACAAATGGAAATCCCCGAGCAGTACTTATCCAACCAAACCTGCCAGTAGTGTTGAACTACCACACCTAACAAAACCCTCTCCCACAAGCCTCAAACCTCCCCCTTAACAACTCCCCGCTGATGCTTCTCCACCAACCCTCCCCCCTCTTTCTCCTCACAAAACCGATTCCCCACCTCCCACAGCCCATCCTCCTCCTCCACACCTCTCCCCTCATACCCCTCCAATACCATCCTCTCTCCAGGATTCCACCTCCCCGTCAACAACCCCAACCTTGTCTCCATTCTCTGCCCGACCCGATGAATCCGGTAGTATGCCTGCTGATTCTCCCTTCTCGTCCACGCCGGGCCCGTCACCACACTATACCGCGCTCTCTGCAGGTTCAGTCCCGTCCCTGCCAGAGCGAGCGGCGCGACAAGCACGTTGGGCGCCGCGTTGCCCTCGGTAAGGAACTGCGTGATGAGCTGGTGTCTAGTGGATGCCGGAAGGTTGCTGTGCAGCAGGACGGGTTTGAGGGCTCGCAGGGGGCT
>FTIZ01204419.1_pt1 | contig 13773 bp, 8 predicted proteins | sample 1658381 | NCBI WGS metagenome assembly FTIZ01 (sample SAMEA3914822, study PRJEB12502) | metagenome | biome: forest; material: soil | place: USA | collected 2012-03-12 | depth 0.1 m
TTTTTTTCTTGTCTTTTTTTTCTGGTTCCTCGGTTTCCTCTGCAGCTTTTCTCCCCAAGGCAGGCAGGCAGGCAGGACGTTGGGTTTTGGGTTTTGGTTTCGGGGTTGCTCGCCTTTTTGTCTTGTTGCTAGGTTTTTTGGTTTTTTTAACTTTTTTTAGGCAGGGCAGTTCATGGAAACATCATAGCTAGCTTTGGCATGAACGGACGAACGAACGGATGAAACGAACGATGAACGAAATCTTCTTTTTTTGGTTTGGTTTTGTCTCCCCTTTTGCTTCCTAGTGTGTTTATTGTTTTGATCCTGTCTCCCTTGTGTATGCGTGTTGGTTGGGCGTGTCTTGCGCTCTTGAGTTGTTGAGAGCTGTTGGAGAGGATAGCCGTCCATGTGGCGCGTGTAAGGGGGGTGGATGGGTGGGTGAGTAGGCGGTTGAGAAGGCGATGAGAGACGGTTGTGCGGTGGTTATGGTTGACTGAATGTGTGCGGCATGGCGATTACGCGCTGGAGCTGTTTAAGGATTAAGAAAGCAAGCAAGTAAGCAAGAAATCACGGGGCGGCGTTTTGTGATTTTTCTCTTTCACACTTGCTTGGAAAGCTGGTTGTGGTTGGTTCCTTGGTTTGTGATGCGAGATGATGATGCTGTGGTTGGACCTTTGGATATGGGGTTTCTTGACGAGTGATTGAGTGTACTCGATCTCGTGCGAGGGAGTGTCGTTTGCTGGGTCGCTTGTGGGATTTGGTTGAGGATGGTATGGTTGGGGCCGAGGACTGGGCTCGACTATCCTTCCAAGGGGAGAAGGCAGTGCGAGCAGTGTCAACGGGATCTCATTGAGTTCCTGTCAACTGCGAGCATGTGGAAGGAAGTTCAAGTAGTGCTGGATCAAGGGTGGAGGCGATTCCCGTCTTGCTCCGGTTGGGGGTGGGGGTGCTTAGATGCCCGGAACGCAGAAATTACCCAGTCAAGGACTGGTAGGTCTGAAGACGGGAGGACAAAAGCAGACGAGATTGACTATCAGGCGATGTTGGGATGGTAATGGGCTCGGTGGCCAAGAGGGCATGGTTTTGCTGAGACAAGGGAAAGGGGCATTGTTGTGGTGTGGGCACTGGTGATGGCCGCCAACTCGACTACCTACGATACCAAGGTGTGTTGACCGCATATTGCACTGAATGAAACGTTCGAATCACTGTTCTTTGCCATGGCCCGGTGTACTTGCTATCGAGTTGATGTGAGCTCGCTTTGTTCACTCCTGACGGAGATTCGAGATATAATGCTAACTGGTCAGTCAGTCACGCCAGATTGAAGTAAATGGACAAATTCCAATATTCCCATGAAGGTGTGTGATTATGTAGCCTTCAAAGCAGCGACCATGAAGATACGACCCATGCCAAAGATCATGCCATCGCATTTGACGCCAACAATTCTACAGACACTCCTACAGACGCCCGCAGTCACCCCCGGTTCACCTCTTTCCGGCGTGCGCCTGCCTCCGACTCTTCCCCAGCCGCGGCTTCGGGCCCTTCTTCGCACCAGGGCCCCCGGGGCCGCGGCCGCCGGGACCGCCACGGTCCCCGCCACGGTCCTTCATGCGCTTGGCACTGAACGAGCTCAGGTCGCCAGACGACATGGCGTCGCCCGATTTGCCGAAGCGCTTCTTGCCGCCGAAGCCGTACTTAGAGTCCTTCTTTTGCCGCTTGGCGCCGGCCGGGCCGTGGTCGCCCGCCGAGCGCTTCTTGCTGTTGCCGCCCGACTTGAGTTCGTTGTCGACGGCCACGTCGAAGAGGTCGGCTGCTTCGTTTGCGCCGAGGCCGGAGGAGCCGCCGTCTTGCCGCTCTATCAAAGAAAAGGAGTTAGCGAGGAGTGGAGTGTGAGATTGAGGATGGGAAAGGAGACGTACTCCGCTTAAGCAGATTGATCTTCTCGAGCGTCTCGCGCTTCTGCTTGGCGCGCTCCTGGACCTTCTGCACCTGGACCTGCTTGCCGAACTTCTTCAGGTCGCGCTGCTTACGGGCCTCGGCCGATGCCTTCTTGGCGGTTGCCTCTTCAACCAGCTTCGCCTTGACCTTCTGCATAGTCTCATCGCTACGAACCGTCTCGGCGAAGAAGTCTGTCGGGCGGGTGAAGGGCACGCCCTCCTTGCGCAAGAGCACGCGCGCCTGGCGAGCGGCTTCGAGGGACTGGTTCAAAAAGGCCAGCTCGCGCTGAAGGTCGTCCTCGACGGAGGGGATGGACTCCTCGGTGATCTTGGACGAGACTATGGACTGGTGGAAGACGAAGGGGACGGTTTTCGGGTTTGTGTCAAGGGCGAAGCGCCGCAGGGCGGACAGCAGACCCTCCTTGTTGTTGATTGTTTGGCGGACGCGGGTGCCGGCGGCGATTTGCTCCTCGTCCTCTTCGTCCTCGGCCTCGATGTCGTCGACGTCAATTTCTTCCTCGTCGTCGTCCTCGGCTCCGCCGTCCGAGTCGAGTTCGGATTCCGAGTCGGAGTCGTCTATCCCCTCGAGATCGATGCCGCCGTGCTCATCGTCGTCGTCGTCGCTGCCCTCTGAATCGCTATCTTCCTCGCTGAGCTCCTCATCTCTGGCTTTCCTCTTCGGCGCCTTGCCGTTGGCCTTGGGCGCCTCCTCGTCGCTCTCGTCCTCCCACTCCTCCTCGTTGTCCTCGACTACCTTTGCGACTGCCGGCTCGTTCGACTTTCTCCTGCCACCTTGTTGCTTGTTGGCCTTGTTATTTGTGACGGGAGACTTGGGCTTTGACCCTGCCTTGGGAGACTGTGCCGCGCCCTTCTTCGCCATAATTGCTGGTGGTGGGGACGAATGAATGGGTGGAATGGGTTGAGCGAGGACTTGCACGCAGCTTCTGAAGCAGCTTCTGAGGGCGCCTGCCGAAACTTTTTTTGGCGGCTTGTTTTGCGACGGAACGATAAGATAAGAGAATGCAGCGGGGTGGAGCCAGCGCTCGCTTCAACCCTAACCCCGTAAATTCACCCGTCTTGAAATCGTCATTTGAGTGCAAGAAGGCACACACCCTTCACAGCATGGGAACCTGCAGCCTCCTTCCTCCCATGTCTCACCCATCACACAAGCTGTGAACCGCTTCGCTGAACGAAAAGACACCGAATCCAAAGACAACCGAAGCAAAAATATATGAAAAAAGAAAGTCGTAACTTATTTGCCCACAGCCAGAATCGAACTGACGACCTTGTCATTACTAGTGACACGCTCTACCACTGAGCCATGCGGGCATTTGTTGACGATGTCGATCTTGTCAATACCATGCGTCTATGAATGATGTGACAAACTCACGAGATGCCGTCTGTAATCTCCTCTTCTCCTCTCGCTCTCTGCTAGTGAGGAGCTGAGCGAATGTATGAGATCACATACCACTAGAGGACTGGAAGCACATCGAAATGAACCACTTTCAAGTTTTACGCTGAGGCTTCCAGCTTTCCCTCATCTCCTCCCCGATGTCTTCACTACAGCCGACAGCCTCGATATGGAGAGAGCATCAGCTTACCCCTGAAAACTCACACATCAATTAATAAGTCAAAGTCAGATACAGAGCAGGCGGGACCTCTCTCCCTCCAACCGGAGCCCCTTCATGTCATTTATTCAAACATCGTCAAGTCACAGCACAGTCACAAACACAATTCAAAACCAGAAGGTTGTGTTGAACCAGCCTCGATTTGTAAATACCATTTCCTCCTCCATATACCAAAAAAAGCCAACCAGAACAAAACCCAACTCCATCCCAACCCCCCTTCCCCCCTTCAGAGCCTCCCCGAATCAACCCTCCTAAGAAGCTGTATACAAAACAAGAGCCAACAAAGACAATCCCCATCACCCTCGTGAGAGCGAGAAGGTCGCGAGTCTCCTCGTCACCCGCTCCATCACCAGCCAGACGACATCGCGAAATAGCTCGCTGGTGATGGACAAGGAAAAATGGGTGTTGTATTTGTTGTTGGTGTGGTGTTGCGTCTTGTTGTTGTACAGAACTGGGAAGTCTGTCCGTCGAGAGAGAAAAGAGTGTTTCTCGGAAGGGGAAAAGGAGAAAAAGATGTTGCTGGGTGTTGGCGCTGGCGGCCGTGATGTTTGTAAACGAGTCGATTCCAGAAGCGAAAGAAATGAACTGGAGTTTGGTGTGTGAAGATCGTGGGTGGGCGGCGGTGTGGAAAATTTGAGGCTGGTTGATGAAAATGGTGGTTGGTGTCAAGCGTGACGAGACATCGTCTCCTGAATCAAACCCTTCTGGGGCTCAGCTGGCAGGCGGGTTCTGGCAGAGATCAGAGAACCGGCCTGGTGGTGAAGGGCTGAGGGAAGGGCGTTTGATTGTGGGTTGCCGGGAAGAGGACTGAGAGGACCCTCTTGTGGTGGTTGATGATCGAGGCAGGAGACGGCGCTCGTCACGAAGCCCGAACCGGGAATCCCCCGGTTGTCATTTACATGACAACACAGTAGGCGTTCTGGAGCTGGGTGGAGGTCTGGGGGACCTTGGTCTGGGTGGTGGAAGGCATGTTGATTGTTTGGGGGGGTTGCTTGAAAAAGCTGAAGTTGATTGTGTGAATGTAGATGTGGCTGTGTCAGCTGATGGTGAGAGAGAAGATGGATTTGAGACAGTCGGAAGAGTGGTTTCTTATAGTTTTTTCTCGAGGACGACGAGTCCATATCCGAGGACAGTTTCAGGGCCTGTCGAGTCCCCGTTGCTATTCTTTCTTCTTCCAAACACTCATTCTCCCGCTGTTCAGCAAGGGGGAGAATAGCAACAGCTTCTCAGTTCTCGTGACCCTTGTCGCATTCTTTGACATCCCTCGCTTTGGAGTTCTGATAGACAAACACTCCAAAAGAGACTGCTCACTTTGGTGAAGAGGCGGAAGAGAGCTTAGTATTGTCTTCTTAGTATTCTTGTCCAAGGGTCAAGGGCGCGGCGTCCTCGCTGAGCCAAAGGGGTAGGCTTCGAGAACAAACATGGAACAGGCACAACGTAACGATCGCGGATCATCAAGGGGCAGCACTCGTGAGCTTCTTTGATTGCAGATTAGGATAGACCAAGAAATGTAAGACCCTGAAGGGAGTCCAGACCGTTGAGCAGACCGTTGAGGAAGGGGGCGTGGTGGCGTTGAGCTTAGTATTGTTCCCCCCTGAACCCCTTAGTATTGTTGATCCCGCCCCTTGTGTTTGTTATGTGCCGCCTAGCCTCGAGCCCAAAGAATATCAACTCCACAACCCACAGACATGGAATCAATCAAATCGAACCCTTCAGCCGGTGAAGGGAGGAATGACTGGTGTTTGCCGTTCGGACATGACGGCCTCGAAGTTACCACCCGATAGCATCCTTTCAACCCCCGTCCCGTCGATGAACCTTGAAAGGAAGTAAACAAAGTTCCCATCCGAACCCTGATTTACGCGACAGCTCAACCGGTCTAAAAGCGGGAGAAAGGCAGCCTAGTCAGGCACTCGGCGATCAGCATGCGCGTCCCAATGTGCCGAGGCTGGAAAACGGGCGGGGAGAGCGAATCATTGAGAGAGGGAGCAGAGTGCCAGCGGCCACAACCCGGGACCGAACACGATCAAATACAGACCGACCCGGTGAGACCAAGAGAGGAAAGCCCATGAGAGGGCAAAGGAGCCCGAGGGACCCTGCCCAGAGAATCTGGGAGGGCCCGAGAGAGAGAGGGACTGTGTGTGGAGAAAAAAGGCAGCACTCACCATTTCCCCCTGAGCGTAATGACGACCCAGTCCGCGCCATTCTCATCCACCTCCTTCTCGACCTTGGTATTGAAGCAAATAGCACTCATGATCCCGTCCCCAAACTTCTCGTTCAGCACCGCCTTGAATGCATACCCGTAGTTCTGCACAATCTCGTACAGCCGGTAGATGAGCGGCTCCACGGGAGGCATGGGCCCCGCGCGCCCGCGGTCCGGGAAGCCCATCATCTGGGACGGGATGTTCGACTCGGCCGACAAGCCCAGGAGCTGCGTCAGCTTGGCCGCGTCCTCGGGCGACGCCTGCGCCTGCCCGTAGAACATGGCCGCCACCGCCACCTCGCTGCGGCCCAGGTACTCCGCGATGGCCTCGAACGTGAGCCGTCTCTGCGTCTTGGCTTCGAAGAGCTGTTGGGAGAAACTCGGGAGCCGGTCGATGATTGAGGACTGGGAAGCGTGTCAGGGGTGTTGCCCGTGTGTATTCGGAATGGTATGGTTGTTTGCTGGGTTGGGATGTTTGATGGTGTGACTTACGTCGAGGGAAGCAAGGTTCGCCTGCTGCGCTGCGATTGCGATGATGGAGTCGCGGCGGGGGCGTGGTTGAGCCATTGTGATAGTCGTTGAGATGTTCTCTTTGTCTTTGTCTTCTTGCAGCTTCGTTGTGTGTCTCTAAACGGGGAAAGTGAGTCTGTAGATGAGTCTGTTGATGAGGCTGGTGGATTGACTTGCTCCTCGTATGAGGGGGTTTCGAATACCCGACACTTTATACGATCCCCAACCCCTCAATCCCCCTCCTTTCTTGTACCCCGTTCCTTACTGATCCGCGGACGGACGGGAGTTGTATGAGCTCACCAACCCCACACCGAGTGGGTGAATGCATGGGCGCCGGCCCCGCAGGAGATAAACCGGAGACTCGGGGATGCGGTGAAGCGGGGGGATGCAACACCAGACGATGCAGGAGATAATACTCCGTACTGTCAACCCAAATCTTTTTGTGTGTCATTGCTACAGAGTAAGTAGGTCTCTGCATCATCAGTCGGCCAAAGCAACCCAGTCCAGCCGTAGAAATCATGCCCAACGCCTCATATGCACCCCGTGAACTCCAGGCTAAATATCCAGCAACTCCTTTAGAATGTCCCCGGCTTTCTCCAATCCTCCTTTGTCGCAGCATCCAAATCGTCAACATTCAGCATGCCAATCTCCTCGCCAACCAGTGCCTCCCAAACCAGATTCCTCACATGAATAGGCCAGGACGGCAGCCCCCAGTACCGCGACTTCAAGCCCCGGTCGCGCGCCTCTTGAAGTTGCTTCCTAATCAACGCCATTTGGTCGTCGCTCGGCCCCCCCCGCCACCACACGGCGCCGATGGCGCTCCAAAAGTTGACGCTCGCATAGTACGAGTTGGTCGAGTTGTAGGGCGAGTTCTCAAGCTTGTCCAGCGGCGCATCGAAGAAGGCGTCCCTGTAGGTCGAATTCCCGACGATCAGGTCAAAAGGGGTGTTGCCCGTCCCGACGACGGTGATGGGGCGCTGGTGGAACTCCCCGTCCTTGGCGTAGCTGAGCCAGCCCTTCTCGCGCAGCGGCTCGAGCTGCTTCGTGACCCAGGGCCACGTTTCGGGTCCGTCGGTCTTGAGGTCAACCAAAAGGACCAGCGTCTGGTCAGGATCAACGTCGAAGACGCCGTTCGTAGTTCCCTTGTAGAACTCTGTCGATGGGTTTTGATGAGTCAAGATTTCGACCAGAGGGTTGACGTAGAGGCTCTGGAAAGTCCGGTTCGGTTGTAGGCTCGCCGTGTCGTGGCCGACAAAAAGGTCGCCATTGCGCAGGTAGACGTCTGCTTCGACGCCGGTGCAGCCGGCGTAGATTGCCGTGAATAGCGGGACCTTGCGCCAGTAGTCGTTGTGCGAGTGGCAGGGAACGGGGATGACGTCCCGAAGGAAGTTGGTTGGGTACCAGGAGAGCAGTTCAGTGCCAGTGCCTGGCTTGCCCCAGTTACCGAACGGGTCACCTTTGGCGTTGCGATCGATGAGGAGGCGCGCAGCTATTGTCTCGCTGACATCCACGACGAGCAAGATGAGTGACCTGCGCCAAACAGTCAGTATGTGTGACTACAGTGGAGAGAACAGGTCACTTACACCAGTGCGAGACCGAGGAGATATGTGTGCCAAGTCAATAATCTGGGTTTATGCCGAGCCACCCAATTGCCGTCGCTATTGTCGCTGACGCTGCTTTCGCCGTCGGTGGCCGCGTCCTTGGCCTTGGGAATGTACTCGAAGACCACAGCCCGAGGCGTCTTGGGCTTGTTAGCCTTCCATGGGACCATTGTAGACCGGAAAACAGACAGGATGTCGGGTCTCCTTCGGTGGACGTAGACGTTGTGGTCATGGCGGATGCTGCGGTCTAGAGCCTCTGGGCTGCGGGAGGTGGTCCTTAAAAAGGGCTCAGTTTCCTCGCCCCGTGTCAGCTCTGCAACCCGCTCGACAACTCTGCCCCGGTTCCTGTGCTGGTCCCTGTCCCCCCCTTCCACCAGACCCACCAACTCCGGCCGCATGATGGCGAGATGCGGCTAAGGGTCCCGCTGTCGAGATCGAGCCCACTCTGCGGGATCACGTCTTAAGTCGCAAAAGCTGCCGAAAGGGTTGGGGTTGTCACTCCTGCGGCTTGCGACGAGTCGATTCGCTACCGACGCACTCCGAATGATGAAAACAAAGATGCAGATGCAACGCTGCTCAGAAACAACATGCTGTGGATTTGAGGGTGGCGTGGCGGTAAGCTGAAGTTTGGGAGCGTGTGCTTCGTAGTAAGACACACCTCAGCATGTGGATGCCCTCGTGGGACCTGGCTGGCTCACTGGGAACCCATCAGCCGCTTGGGCGAAGTCGGAAGGAGGAAGGAAGGGTTGCATTGCCGCCAGCGATCGCTGCGGCGGTCTGGACCTTCACTAGCTCGCCGCCAAAAGACACACCTTAACTTAATATAGTATTCGTATCGAGACACCAGGATGCCACTTCAGATGCGACGGGAGGGTGCCCGACTCGATGCAAGAGTCATTATGCCGTGGGTGATTCCCTTCTTGCACTTCCACTTGGGACGGCCAGCCTAGAAATAGAACTGCCCTTTGCTTGGGACCCGATCTTGGTTTTCCAATTGCAGAGCGTCAATGTTCGGCAGCAGAATAAAAGAGCGGCCTAGGGCTGGCACCAGCGATTGGGCGAGAACGTGGAAGTGCTGAGGAGCGGCATTCGCCAGTTCCAGGTTGACTTACCCCACAACCTCCCTGACAGGCACAGGGGGGGAATCCGCTAAAGTGATGGCGGGGCTGGGGAGTCCCACTGAAGGTCAGCTTAACCTTATCTAATCGGACCGTGCCTGTGGGGAAATTTTTCTGCTGGCAAGAGAGACAGTCCCTGCATTCTGCCTTGCTTGGCCTTACTCGACATTCAACAGAGACACAGCAAGGAGACGGCTCATAGAAGCAGTTGCCCAACATGCCGCACAAGCACACTCGGCGAGACAAGGACGATTCGGCGTAAGGCTTGCCGCTCACACATATCGGCTATTTGTGGTCCTTGGTATCTGACACACTGCAGCTTCAACCTCCCTCCAACACAAATTGCAAAACCGCTGCCAACGACTATCAATTCCAAGAAGGCCGCCGAAAAGAAAACCGACGATGTCGAGAAAAAGGGCAGCCAGAAAAGGAAACGGGCCAAGGGAGACGCCGACGATGCGCCGCGCGCCTTCAAGCGGCTGATGGCTTTTGCGAACGGTAAAGCACCACGCTCCGGCCTCGACAACGGCGACGCGCCACCAAAGGGCAAGGGCAAGGGCAAGGGCAAGGGCAAGGGCCAGGAAAAAACCAAGCAGGAGAGCAAACCCTCAGCCAAGCCTACGGCTTCAGCAACTTCCGACGCTACACCAGCCCAAGACCTCAAACTCCGCCCCGGCGAGCGCCTCTACGAGTTCAACCAGCGCGTTGACGCCGCCCTGCCCATCAGCGGCCTCGTCACCAAGACAGTCAAGAACGGCAGGGACCCGCTGGGGCTCAAGGTGCGGCGCACCAAGAAGGAGCGCAAGATGCAGAACATGTACGCCGAGTGGCGCGAGATCGACCGCCGGGTCCAGGAGCGCCGCGAGGAGGAGCGCGAGCTGGCCGAGGAGAAGGAGATGGACGACCAGGCGGCCGGCGTGTCGTGGAAGGTCGATATGGAGGCACAGGGCAAGAAGAAGGGCAAGAAGGGGAAGCGTGGGCGGTATATCGGTGAAGAGGGCGGGCCTGAGCGCGATCCGTGGGAGGAGCTCAAGAAGAAGAGGGGGGAGGCCAGGGTGGGGATCCATGATGTTGCTCAGGCTCCGCCCGAGTTGAAGCTGCCCAGGAAGAATCTGTTTGTGCGCGGCGCGACGGTTGCGGCGGCTGATATTCCCAAGGCAGCGGGCTCTCTGCGACAGAGAGAGGAGCTGCAGGGCATTCGGGCGGAGGTGGTTGCGTCGTACAGGCAGATGATCAGCGAGAGGAGGCCAGCGCTTGGTACATAAACCCTTGCTAGAGTAATTCAGTGGCACTTGATCTTATGGATGAACGGATGGATGGTTTGGTCGGGGTACTGGTTGAGAAACTAGGAGCATGTCTGGATCTTGTCTCTTGTCTCTTGTCTCTGATCTCTCGTGCCGAAGTGTGCAGATCGAAGATGGGGAACATGACTCTGATAACTTTGAAGAGACTTTTGCAAATAAAGACGGCAAGTTTCTTCCGTTCTCGTTCCAGGCGGCGACCGGTTTGAATGCATCGCATCTGATGCGCACAGCAGCCATTTGGTACGTACCTCTCTGCAGAACAATCGCAGTGCGGCACCCCACCTTGGCTCTTTGCTTCCACCCTCTGCCCCTCCAAAAATCCTCCCGGGCTCCACGCAGTTGCATCGCGTTCAAATCCTCAAATTCCGCCACACGAACGCCGAGCATCAGCGTTCAATTCCCGCATCGACTCACCATCGCCAAAATTTTCAACAGCCAAGAATGAGACCAGCTCCATCGCAATCATGAGCGGAGTTGGTCTCGAGGTCCTGCTGGAGGGTCTCATCCCCGAGATTGCCTACTCGGGTGAGAAAGGTGCGTCGCGTGCTGCTTGGGCTTGCTCAACGCCGTGGGATATCATCAATTATTTTTGGTGATGATGCTAAGACTGCGGTGAATCGTGGTTCTTGATGCATCATTGTGCCCCAGAAGTCGGTCACTCGGGTTGGTTCGCAAGAGTCAATTCTGTGATGACCGGTCTGTCATTCTCATCAGTCGGGACGCCGCTAACTGGATTCCAGGAGTCTCGATCACCGAGTTGCTGAAAATCGTTCGGCAATATCACTTGAGTCTTGGCGGCCAAGATGATGCGTCAAGCCCGGGCAAGGCACCCAAGGGGTTGCCGCGGCCAGTTGACGACAGCAACCTCGAGAAGTCACTGACCGAGGCCGAGATGTCATCTGCCCGCTGGGCCTGGGACTGGCTCCGCTCTCGCCCACAAATTCTCATCAATGGAAACAAGCGGTGGAATCGTCTCGAGTTGAGGGAAGCCCTCGCCCTGCCAGAGGCCGACTCGATCGACCCGGCCATCGCCTCTGCTTCCGGGGATGCCAACGAAACTGGAAAAGCCAAGGGCAAGAAGCCCAAAAAGATGCTCACCACCCGGCCCAGGATACACCCGGCCGAGGATTTAGTCTGGCAGACCTTGACTCGCCATGGAGTCGACTACAAGCGCGTGCCCGCCCTCGAATGGGCCTGCTTACAAGGCGTGGCATCAGCCCGAGCCGAGGGCATCCTCCAGAGCGACCTCCGGCGTCTAGTCGACCAAGATAAACGGTCGCTACCGAAGCGGACGGATTCTCTCGCCCGGAAAGGCTACATTGCCAAGCGGACAGTCGTTGTGCAGAAGATGAAGACCAGCAGACTGTGGTTGATCGACTTTGCCCCTCCGCTTGTTGAAGTCGAAACATGCGGCCTCGATCTGACGCCCGAAACACTGAGCAAGGACTTGGAACCGGTTTCCTGGCACCAGCGATGGACCGGGAATAATATCGACATGGACGCTCTGGGCCGAACCGTCGTCGGCGTCGCCAAAGCCTTCAATGTGATTCGCTACGCCGATCTAAGGCTCAAGATGGGCGTTTCGGGCAAGAGGTGGCAGATGAAGACACTAGCCAAGAACTGCCAGCGGTTAGTCGACGTCGGCGTGTTGAAATACACTGCCGCGTCCTTCCCAGGCTCGCGCAAGGTCTTCAAAGACTGCCTCAAATTTGTGCGGGAGCCCAGCTCCGAAGAGTGGGACAAGTTCCTCGCCACTGGAAAGAAGACGTCGCTGTATTCGGATCTGACTAGGCATCGCGAGCCGAAACCCAATGCGCTCGCTCTCTACGGGAAATCAGGAGAAGACGGTCAGGGAAGTGGCGATGCTCGATCCAAGCTAAAGCGCATCTTCAGCGGCTGGACCCCTGAGAAGCCTTTGGCCCAGATTGTCTTTGAGGTGATTCGAAGTGCCGGCCCAGAAGGCGCTTCGAACCCCCAGGTCAGCGTGGCCACGGTCGGTTACCAACACCGCCGATACCTCTCGAGCTATCTTACCAAGGTTGCCGAAACCCAACAACCGCCTCACCTCAAGAAATTCCAAGTTCTCAGCAAGCTCGTGCGCACAGGCAAGACCTCTGCCTACATGTTCTCAGCCCCAGCGCCGACAGACAAAGCCGCCGTTTCTCAGGAGGACGAAGCGGCGGAATCAAGGACGGCGCTGGCTCCAGCTGAGGGCCCATCAGATTCGGCGCCGACGGGTGCGTATGGCTTCGGAGCGCCACGGACCAAGGCTTTCAGTGCGGGAAAAGATTTTACGCTCTCCGACATGTCGCGGGTTGCTAGGAAATCAAAGCCTTCATCTCGGCGGAAACTCCTACCTCGTCTCAGACCCGAACAGATCGCTGCTGGCGAAACTCTTCTCGGGGCAACCACCGAGCAGGATGCTACAGTGGCGGACCAAGAGGGTCAACCCGCCGAACTCGCACCCGCTAATCCCTTGAAACGGCCTTTCGACCAGATTACAGACAATCCCGAGGGCGCCGAAGATACTGTGGTTGACCCTCCCGCCGCACGAGAACAGGGCTCCTTGTCAACATCTCCCACGGCTAATGAGATTCCCAAGGTCCAGATCCCAACAACCGAAGATCTCATATTGGACGTCCGATACAACGGCCTTGCCGGAAAACTGCAGGTCCACTGCCTAGATCGCAGTGTCAGTTTCCTGAGATCGGGAAGAGGCATGAAGAAACCTCTCGTTATCCCTGTCGACGACAATCTCGACGAACCGGCCATTCGGGACGTCCCAGGGAGTGAAGAAAAGAGCTTGGTTCTCGCGACAGGAGCCAAGGACGATGCCCCGGCCTGGACGTACGTCTTCATTTTCGACGATGCGGGCCAAGCCAACGCCCGCTTCATTGAGCAAGAAGTCATCAAGATGAAGTCGCCCGACTACAAAGAGCCAGCGGCTCGCGCCGCTGAACAGGAGATCGAGGTTGCTTCCGGAGAGATCACAGTCGACGCACCTGCCCCTGAGCCTGCTCGTGGCGGTGGACGCGGCCGTGGAGGCAGCCGAGCACGGGGTAAAGGCAAAAAGGGGCAGCCTCTCCCTGCAGGCGCGAAGCCATATGTCTGCGAGCTGTGCGGTGGTGCTTGGAAGAACGACCTCGGTCTCAAATACCACCTGCAGAAGGCCCAAGTGCCCTGCAATCCCAACTTTGATCCTGCTGTTCTCCTCGAGCGATCTCGGAAGCGTCGCAAGCCATCTCCGCCCCCGGCCTCTTCAGCCAACTCTGAGGCTGGTGATGAGGACGGGTCAGGCCGCACACGGAAGTCGAAACGGAAAGCCGACAGGAAAGGCCCTGTTCTTCAACTCAAGGTCCGCACTGCTATGCGCTCTGCACAGGACCCGGCGCGCAAGTTTCGCGGTCTTGAAATCTCCAATGTTGGTGCTGTGGAGAAATCGGAAAATTGGGTGTCGCAACGCCCCAAGCGGGTGCCTTGGAGCGCTGCTTCGAGGTCG
>FTIZ01002580.1_pt2 | contig 13769 bp, 14 predicted proteins | sample 1658381 | NCBI WGS metagenome assembly FTIZ01 (sample SAMEA3914822, study PRJEB12502) | metagenome | biome: forest; material: soil | place: USA | collected 2012-03-12 | depth 0.1 m
TATTCATCTGGTCCCGCCTTTGAAGACATTGGCTATTATTTCTATCTGGTCTTTGTGTTCTGGGATCTGGTCGAGTGCGCCGTCATGTATTTTTATTTCCCCGAGACCAAGGACCGCACGCTGGAGGAGCTGGAGGAGGTATTTTCAGCCCCGAATCCCGTCAAGAAGAGTCTAGAGAAGCGGAGTGCATTGACCGTGTTAAACACCGTCGGCGTCCCTCGGGAGGAGAAGCTCGAGGCTTGAATTGGGGCTGGGAAGGATGGCGGTCTGGCCGGTGTTTGATCCATCGCTCCCAACATATCGAGTACGCGCTTGCATTACCTCCAGGCTAGGTACCAATGTTATTGGTGGTCCCTTTATTCGTGACTGGATTCAAGTCTGATACTGAGATACCCCCTTCCCATGGTTGTGGCTTTTTCCGAGGGAGAGGCGCTGAGTAAGACCATGTCTCACAATGCGCTGTTACGTCACACAGCCCGCGATAGCTCCGAATCCTTCGAGTTTATCGCGTTTTGCGGAGTTAACAGAATTGTCTTCCACTAGGGCCCCAAAATAAAACAGAGATATAAAGGTCAGAACAGCTCACTCCAAATCCCGTCCCCGCCGCTTGAAACAGGCACTTCTTTGAGTACAAGCACCCAACCTACTATTAACCATGTCTCTCCGTGGCAAAATCGTCCTGATCACGGGCGCCTCAAAAGGCATCGGCCGAGCTACAGCCGAGCGCGTCGCCGCCGAGGGTGCCTCAGTCGTTATCAACTACCTTTCCGATAGCAAGGCCGCCGATGAGGTGGTTTCCCAAATTGGCGCCGACCGCGCGCTGGCGGTGCAAGCGGACGCGGGCAGGATCGCGGATATCGAACGGCTTGTCGCCGCGGCGGTGGCCAAGTTTGGGCGCATCGACGTCGTGATGCCCAACGGTCGGTTTTCTCTTTCTCTTCTCCCATTTACCGTGCCATAATTCAATATACTAGAACATTGAGCTAATGAACGCTACTCAAGCCGGCATCATGGGCATGAAGGACCTCGCGCACACGACCGAGGCCGACTTCGATCAGCACTTCAACCTCAACGTCAAGGGACCGCTCTTTCTCGTGCAAAAGTCCGTCCCGCACATGCCATCGGGCGGGCGCGTCATCTTTGTGTCGACCGGCCTTAATACCGCGACGGGCGTGACCCCAGCGTACATGCTGTACGTGGCGACCAAGGGCGCCGTCGACCAGATGGTGCGGGCGCTGTCCAAGGACCTGGCGCCCAAGGGGATAACGGTCAACGCCGTCGCGCCTGGGCCGACGGGGACCGAGCTGTTCTACCACGGGAAAAGTGAGCAGGTGTTGAATTTTCTGAAGCAGCAGAGTCCGTTTGGCAGGTTCGGAGAGCCCGAGGAAATCGCGAGTGTTGTGGCCTTCTTGGCCGGGGAGGATAGCAAATGGGTGTCGGGGCAAATTCTGAGAGTCAACGGAGCCAATATGGTGTAAAACAGCCCTTGAAGCATCCCCCTGAGTTGTGATCTGGATGGGCGGCTGCAAGGCCGTTGGTGAGGGGCGCGACAAGTCGGGGAAGATATGAAGTGTTTTAGGTTGATGTGATCCTGATAGTTGGCGTTGGAACTCAATACGTGAACCGAAACCCCTCCTGAGTCATGTCAGTCAACTTAAGCCACGGGGATCTGGATAAATTCCCCAGAAAAGACATACCGTGTGCTCCAGAATCACACACGTGTGCTTCTGGGATCTGTTGGCGAAATAGAAGTGCCCTGAAAGGGCGGCGACAACAGTAATCATTGATATGTGAGACCTGGCTGGAATTAGCGTCCACTTAAGCTTATTTTTAAAGAGGTGAATACAAGGAAGTTTGCAACGTACCCGATAGATATCCAGACCGCTGTGGTGTATGCCGGTGCCTCAAGGTTGCGGACGACGAAGCTTCCGGCAATGCCACCTGCCCCGTTGAACATTGTGCAAGCCGCAACTGTAAAAGCACGCTTCCATTGTCTGCCAGATTTGGGTCAGCGTTCTTTGCCCGACTTAATATCGAAACTTGTATGTGCATGTACCTAACAACATTGTCATTGTTCGCCTGGTAGGCCGTCAAGGCGGCCCAGTTCCCGACGTATGCCCCAGTGGCGAGGAAGACTCCGAGATAGCGAGCACCCGAGTTGTTGGAAAACCCCAAAAGAGCAAATCCCGCAATGATACAAAGCGCATTGAACGCGATGATGGGAGCTCGGAGGCGGAATTTGTCAGCGATCCACGAGGAGGCCAGCACAGGCACGACAGCGGAGTAGTACGGTGGTGCTGACAAGAGAATGGCGGTATCAGACGAGTATCCGAGCCCTTTCTCCAGGATTATAGGCACAAAGTAGGCCAGAGCGGTTGAGACGATGTTCTGCATGAAGAACAGCGAGGCAAACGCCCAAACCTTGGGGTCTTTGGCGTGGACGAGGACTTTGCCAAGTTCAAAGTCCTGGGCGACGAGATCTCCGCGATCGGCCTGGATCCGCTTTGAGACGATACGTGCTTCCTCAGCTGAAAGGAAGTAGAAACTCTTGTGCGAGTTCTCGGGGAAATCGACCATCCACCAGTAGGCGACAACACCAATGACACAGGTGCAAAGGCCCTGGACAATAAACATCCAGCGCCAGCCCTCCAGAGCAGCTCGACCGTCCAGTCGGCTCAGGCCATAGTTGACTAGGCTTCCCGTAGCGAGGATAACGACCTCGCCGCTCTGCATCAAGGCGAAGCGCAGCTGCTGTTCCCTACGCGGGTACCAGGTGCTGATGAGGTACGCGAGCCCTGGGAATATGCCCGACATGGAGGCCCCAAGCAGAAAGCGCAGGACAATCATCTGCTGCGCGGTGCGAACAAAGGCGGTGCTGAGCGTGATGATGCCAAAGGCAACGGTGATAGTTGCGAACCAAACGCGCGGGCCGAGGATGCGTACGGCAATGGTTGAGGGCAGCTGGAACACGATACTGGAGATGGTGAAAATGAAGATGGACACGGAGAAGCGGTTGCCATGGTCGAGGCCGAGGTCGGACAGCATCGAAGTCACGGCAGCGCTCGAGAGGACACCGCTGTCAAGGAGGTTGAGGCTGCAGAGGATACCGGCAATGGTGCAGAGGCGGAAATCGACCTTGCGGCGGATACGACGCTCCAAGGCGTCGTCGGCGTCGCTCGTGGCTGAAGAGACAGATTCAATCACGGCCCGTTTGTCGGGAACGCCCGAGGTAATATCCTCTGAGGGGATCGGAACGATGCGGTGCCAATGTTGTAGGGCCTTGAGCGGCCTTTGCGATGCGGTCGGCCGGCTGGGGTGCGACATAGCGTCTTACCGGAGGGGCTGGTAGAAGAGATGCCCGCCTAGGGCGGTTGGAGATCACAAGGAATCGGGTTGTTTACACTGGGTGGGTATCGAACTAACTGAAAGTTGTAAATCTGAATTGTAAACCTGAAAGTTGTAAACTTGAAAATGCGAGGGTACCAAGGCTTGTTCGGCGAATGCTGGCAGTTCAATGCCCGCCGATGAGACCTTCCAGTGCTCTGTGACTTTTTGGCAATGTTGGGGCCCTGCACCTTCCCGGTACGACAACAGACGGAAGTCTATGGGATGCCGGGAGCTTAAAGCAGTGGAACGACGGAGGAGGATCGCGACGCCCTGCTTGTTGGACTCGGACTGAAGGTCGGGATTGGCCAAGTCAAGGGTTCGGGTTGCTAATTGACCGGGATTCATCGTTTCTCAAGAGCCCGGGGCTCACTTATCGCGACCTTCGCAACCCCTTCTCTCTCCTCCTTTCCTGATTCCGTTCTTGGGTCCTTTCTCTTCTCTCTTCTTTGCCATTTCCTTCCTCCTTCGCCGTTATCATTCTCATTGCTGTTTTGTTGTTTTCTTGCGCTTCCAGTTATTGACTTCTCTTCAGCCAACCGGTTGGCCCATCTGAGCGGATGAAGTTAGGCATGTGAAGAGCCGTTGCGACGCGCCGGACGGATTGGAGAATCGGACAACGGATTAGAACACTGATATTCATTTTTCCGAGCCCAAGGACCGCCAAGATAGCCTCCAGGCCTTTCGACTTGATACAACGCTCCAACCTGGAAGGTTGGCTGACCAGATCCTGGCGTGGCGTGTGTCGGGGTGGAGACGGGCCAACCGACCCGACTTGGCGCGCCGATCAGCACGGCAGTTGAGGTTAGCGTGCCGAGATGCGGCCGGCGAGTGGCTGACGCCACAGAGAGTCAGGCCCTGAAACGGGAATCGCCAAACAGGCGCCTTTCCAATCACGAGCATTCGGCAAACTTTTCTGTTTTTCCAAGCTCTGACCTCGTCCCATTTTCGTCCAGGATCTAATTAGCAGCAGCATCACATGAAAAAAAAAAAAATGAAAAAAGATCTTGTGAGGATTCGGGGTGTACGGAGTACCATTGCAGCCCTGCTCAACCACTGAGGGATCAGGAATACCTCAAGGGAACCTTGTTTTGGGTGTCACAGCGTGACGCCATGGTCTTGGCGGGCGGAAATGTCAAGAGACGACGGAGTTTTCCGCCTTTCAAGCCGGCGAAGGATCCTGTTCCTGATTCCTGAAGCCCATCCAGAATACAAATCAGAGTATCTTGCATTCAGATGGAGCGACAGGCAGGATACTCGCTTATCTCTCCGCACTGGGCTGCAGTCGCAAGTTTACGCGTGCTACCGTGGTGTTCGTCTGGTGTTGCCTCGGACCGACGGTTGCTAGACGAAAATAAAACGGCCATCCATTTGCCTGCGTAACTGCTACTGCACAGGAAGTGCCTAGGGTGGGCGTTTGTTGATTCTGGAGGAAGCCGCTGGGTACGAGGGTTCAGGCTCATCTGGGATGCCCGCTTGTCGGCACCAAGCTTTCGGGCTGGCAGATGCCGAGAGGACCCTGAGCCGAGTCGCAGAGTTGGCATGCTCTCCACGCGATGACCTCATACTCCACGCCTGTGTGGATAGCCTGGGGACATATTCTGTGGTAGGAAGGTCTGGCATTGTCAGACACCTCGCAGTGGCAGTTTCACAAGTCTCACTGGCCACGGCAAGGATGCCATCGGTGTGTGGCTGGCGATCCCAATCCCGCATCCGGGATGTGTCACAGGCCTGCGGCAACCCCGCCGGAACATCATCGTATCATGTTGCATCGGTTTGCCATCCAGGAACATGAAGGGGTGAATTCTCGCCAATCTCGCCCGAAGCCATCTACCTCGGCCACGGCCACGCCTCAGCAGCCCCGAGCCCAGGACCTGGGGTCCCGTCAGTCATCCCAACTCTTCCCCACAACCCCTTGATACCGGCTCGCGATGCCGCCTCCGTTCGTCCCACCTGGGGTGGTGTGCTGGGGACGCGAGACCTGAGGCGCTGGCATCCACACCGACTTCTGCGGTGGTCAGGGTCCTCTCCACCTCAACGTGTATTTAGGAGGACACTCGCCCTCCCTCAAGAGTCGTACGGGAATGTTGTTTTATTCTTGGTCAAGCAACCACTCCAGTCGTTGACCATGTCGCCACCAACATTCATGGGCCTCTCGGGCAGGCCCCTTTCGATAGCCGTCTCGGCTGTCGCAACAACGGGGTTTCTCCTCTTTGGATACGATCAAGGGTGAGTTTGTCGCCGCCCCGGGCCCACGAGTTGAATAGTGCTGACGCTTTGCCAGTGTGATGAGCGGTCTCATATCCGCCGAAGCCTTCAATAATGTATTCGAGGAAACCAGGGACAACTCGACCATGCAGGGCCTGGTCACTGCCATCTACGAGCTTGGCTGCCTTGCGGGCGCCATCTTCATTCTCTGCGTCGGCGACATTCTCGGGCGACGTAAGGCAATCATGCTGGGCGCATTTATCATGCTGCTAGGTGTCATCATCCAGGTCACTTCAATGCCCAACTCGGCGCCCCTTGCGCAGTTTATCGTGGGCAGAGTGGTAATGGGAGTCGGCAATGGCATAAACACGTCGTGCATTCCGACTTATCAAGGTGAGTGATGTGGAGTGTGGAAGAAGAGAATGCGTTGCGGTTACTGACGTCCAACACAGCTGAGTGCAGCAAAACATCCAACCGTGGACTTTTGATCTGCATCGAGGGCGGCACCATCGCCTTCGGCACTCTGATCGCCTATTGGATCGACTACGGAGCTTCCTACGGCCCTGACGACCTGGTGTGGCGTTTCCCCATTGCCTTCCAGGTCGTTTTCGCTTTCCTCATCATCGTTCCGATGTTCTTCCTGCCCGAGTCTCCGAGATGGCTTCTGAGCCAGCAGCGCGTGGACGATGCCGACCGAGTCATCGCCGCCATCCGCGGCTACGAGGTCGAGAGCGAGGAGACGCTTCTTGAACGCAACATCATCATCGACTCTTTAAGGGCTGCTGGCGGGTTCGGCCAGAAGAGCACCCCGATCAAGGCTCTGACTACGGGAGGCAAGACACAGCATCTGAGGCGCATGCTCCTCGGCGCCAGCTCTCAGTTCATGCAGCAGATCGGTGGTTGCAACGCTGTCATCTACTATTTCCCCATCCTGTTTCAGGAGTCCATCGGCGAGGACCACAACATGAGTCTCCTCCTCGGCGGCGTCAACATGGTCGTGTACGCGATCTTCGCCACCACTTCTTGGTTTCTCATTGAGCGTGTCGGCCGGCGGCGTCTCTTTCTGATTGGGTCCATCGGGCAGTGCCTCAGCATGGTCCTCACATTTGCCTGCCTGATTCCTGACAACCCCATGACGGCCCGTGGCGCTGCCGTCGGCCTCTTCACCTATATCGCCTTCTTTGGCGCCACCTGGCTGCCACTGCCCTGGCTCTACCCAGCCGAGGTGAACCCGGTCAAGACGCGCGGCAAGGCCAACGCCGTCAGCACGTGCGTCAACTGGCTCTTTAACTTCCTGATTGTGATGGTCACGCCCATCATGGTGACCAACATCGGCTGGGGCACCTACCTCTTCTTCGCGGCCGTCAACGCCTGCTTCATCCCTGTCATCTATTTCTACTACCCCGAAACGGCGCGTCGCTCGCTTGAGGAGATCGACATCATCTTTGCCAAGGGCCACATCGAGAACATGTCGTATGTCAAGGCTGCGAAGGAGTTGCCGCACCTGCAGCCGGCCGAGATTGAGCAATATGCTAGGCAATACGGCCTTGTTGACGATATGGGCGCTCAGGTGGGCGGGGATCCTGACGCACCTCGTGATGAGGAGAAGGTTGCCACCAGTGGCTCTTCTAGCGGGGCTGAGTGATAAAGTGGCTACTTGTGAAGTTGGTGTCGATGCTGGCTTGGGAGATGGGCTGGGGATGTCCGGGCAGACCGAGGATAAACGGTTTCCACAGAGTTAGGAAGTTTTGGTCGACGACTTCTGACGAGATCTTGGAGAAAAGGTTTGAGTATTTGGGAGGCAGATTGTTGTTCACGATGTTATATTGTTGGCTTACAACGTTGAGGGAGCCTCTACTTTAGCTACAGGTTAGACGGTTAGAGCAGGATACCCGGGGAGCAGCTTTGATGAACATAAACCGCATTGCTTTATGGCATATTTACCATGATTTCTTCGGGCAGTTGAAATAGGTTGACGTCGCAGGGGAGATCAACTCTAAACACTACCTTAGGAGCTTAGGTGACCTATCACCTGTTCATCCCGCAATACGACAAAAAGTCTATGCCAACCAGAACCAAATCCTCTGCAGAAAATTCTTAGGCACCGGCGGAACGTCGTTGGCACAAAACTCGTCCATCTCCTTCTTCCCCGTCAACAAATCAATATCGTGCACCCCTTTTGCAAACGGCGTCCTCGTACAGAGCTTGTGCCCGATATACAAGGCCAAAAAGACGGGGATGGTGATGTAGGCCGCCAGAAAGTCTTGGTAGTTCCAGCGGCTCGGCACAAACACCTGAAATCCGTTGGTGATGGTGAGCAGCACGATGATGACTAGCGTCGCCCACGTCGCGTACGGCTGCAGTGGCGTCGTAAATGGAAGTGTGTGCAACAAGCCTTGGTGCATCATGGCCGAGCGGAAGCGCAGATACGTGATGAGGACGACTATCCAGGCGATAAAACCTGAAATTGTCGAGATGTTCATAAACCACCCGAACACGCGCGCGCCGTTCTCCGACACGTTGAGATACGCCAAGAGGGAAATGGCCCAGGTGGCGAGGACGGCCGCGTAGGGCACGCCGCGGCGGGTGGTCCTGGCGAATATGGAGGGTGCCTGCCCCGTAACGGCCATCGAGTACAGTACACGGGAGCCCGAGTAAAGAAATGCATTGCCCGCGGACCAGGCAGAGGTCAGGATGGCCGCGTTGATGGCGTGGTTGAGGCCGCCGATGCCGGCGCGCTGGATGCCGATGACCCAGGGACTGGCATTGGCGTTGGATTCGGGCGAGAGCAAGCGCGGGTCGTCGGAGGGAACGATGGCACCGATTATCAGACTGCTGACGCCGTAGAAGAGGGCTAAGCGGACGACTGTCCTCCGATTTCAGTTATTTTCCTCCTAATCAGGGTGCGTCGAGAGTCGCTTGGGAGCATGGTGCTCTCGACAGCTCCCGAGGCAACTGAAATGGGGCATAAACAGCTCGAATTTGACCTACGGAAGCGGCGTGCGGCCTTGGGGATGTTGCGGCGAGGCGAGACGGTCTCACCAGCGGCGAGGCCGATGAGCTCGGGCGAGGTAATGAAACTAAAGCCGGCTCGGACGAAGGCTGTCCAATAGGCAGTAAACCGCCCTGTCGCGCCGGTCCCGACGTACTCTTTGAAGGCGCCGGGGTCGTTCCAGTAGTGAAATCCGATGGCTCCGCCTCGGGGTGCGCCGCCGGCCATGATAACAATCCCGACAATAATCAAGCCAATGATGGTGATGAGCTTGATGCTAGCAAACCAGAACTCGGCCTCGCCAAAGACCTCGACGGCGATGATGTTGAGAATGAGGCAAACAACGAGAATGATAGTAATCCAGACGGCCGACGGGACTGGCGTTTCCCAGTATTCGAGCAAGATGGTGCCGGCGCTAGCCTCGGCGGCGACAAGGATCGCATACGCATACCAGTAATTCCAGCCCGAGGCAAAGGCCAGACTTTGGTCGACGAAGCGATTGGTGACTACCCTACAATGTCAGCCAATAATTTCCTGTTAGGGGAGTGACAGGAGTAGTTCGGGAGCAACGTTGCTCCTGAGAGCTACTAAGACAGCCGAAAGGGGACATTATGAAGAGCTCGAATTTGACGTACTGCCCGACAATGTCAGCCAATGATTCCATGGTTGGGGAGTGACGGGAGTAGTTCGGGAGCAAAGTTGCTCTCGAGAGCTCCCGAGATAGCTGAAAGGGGATATAAACAGCTCGAATTGACGTACCAATATGGTAGGGTAATGCCTTTCATGGGCAAATATGTGGTCATTTCAGCGATGGTGTTCATGACAACCCAGACGACAAGCATCATGGAGAGATAGCCCAGCCATAACGGCGCAGGCCCAACGAGGGTCAGGATTCCACCAGACCCGACGAAAAGACCGGTTCCGATGCTGTAAGTTTCGAGTCAGCAATCAGAACCAGCACGGTGCCAGGAAAGGGAGTTGGTGTTAGTGACGAGTCGACTCACGCGCCACCCAGCGCCAGAAACTGAATGTGTCTGCTCTTTAGACCACGCTGGAGCTGCTCGGCTCGGTCGAGAGATATGACACCGTCGGTGATGTGCGAACCACCCTGGGCTTCGTCGGCGTCGGTGCCGTGGCTGTCCACGAACTCGTCCTTCGTTAACATGCTTAATTTGCTATGCACGGCGCCTCGTCTCATTTGACAGTGTGCTTAGGGAGAGGCAATGAGGTATTGCACTACGTAGGCAGTGTCGCGGTTCTTATATTGCTTGGGAGTGGTCCATACATCCCGTAGCTCAAGATTGCTGCGATGCGGTACGATAATTGTGGTGGGAATGGAGAGATGCACAGATATGTGGGAAATATGGGGTCTTAAGGTTGTGTGAGGCCACGGTGGGTTGGTAGCACCCGGCGGCCCGTTTTGATCTGCACGCCACGGCCGCTTGGTGACAAGGGGTCCATGGCCGGCCCTTGGGTGCAACGAAAGCAAGGCAAAGGTGAAAACAACATGCCACAAGCGCCCGAGCCGGTGGTCATTAGGCAGTGATGGGAGCAGAGCAGTGGTGGTCGCATAGGTGTGGATGGGGCGGCTCTCAGCATGTGGAAGGCCGTGCTCCGGACATGGAGTACGACTTAGTCTCCATGCGGTGCCTGCATGTCCGGGGAAGCGGATGGGGAGGACCTCCCTGACTGGAGAGCGGGCATCACGGGGGTTACGCCGTTGTGGGTCCGGGCGAGTCCTGAAGTTTGGGCGCTTTTAAAACCTGCTTTGACGTGAGTCGATGATCTTCCTATTCGGGAGTGGGCCGAGTTCCTCGGCGCCCATTGTTGTGTGAGGGATCACGCTAGCGCAGCAGCATTGCTGATCCTCAAGGTACAATGTCGAGAATGTCCACTCACTCACCCGCTCTGCGCAGGAAACAGGCCGGGTAACGTCTGGATTCGGGACTAGCACTCCTTGCCGTTCCTTCGTCTGTTCAACCGCGAATATCCGACTAGTAAATCAGTACTAAGTTAGGCGGCCCTGAGGAGTGCTGGAGCCTGAAGGTGGCGTGGGAGTTGGCCGTTTCGTATAGATGTCGTCGGTCGTGAAAAGGGGTAAGCGTGAAAACCTCAAGTTTCCACCCCTCATAAGTGCGAGCAAGTGGAGATCAATGATGCACTCCGCCCTGTCGCTGACAGCAAAGCCGAAACCATCTATACTGACTCCCTTCAGCTTTGCGTTTGTATCAGTAGGAAGAGGCAAAGTACGAGATCACATCCGTCTCTGACCGCCCATGCGTTGATCATGTCTTGCAATTGATCAGAGATTTATCGCCAAAATGAATCAGACTTAAACAAATTCCACGCCCTGAACGTGCCCGCCCAGGCCAGGTTTGTCGCCGGGCCTCCAAGGGTTGGTGGTGCCCTCCACCGTGGGCTCTAAACGCGCCTTCTTCGCAGCCTGAACATCCGTCGCAGCCAAACTCGAGTGCCCTCCTCAGCCCAAAATAAGCGCCTGACACTTGATTTCAACAACGATCTTCTCGTTCGGCAACGCCACGACTTGCATACACGTCCTTGCTGGCGCCTTGGTGCGGTCGGGCCAAATCTTGTTCCATTCGGCATTCATCGCGCTGTAATCGCGCATGTCCGTCAGGAAGACAGTCGCATCGACGACGCTCTCGAGCCCACACTTGCCATCGCTGGCTCCCCGGATGACCTTTTCGATGTTCTGCAGCACTGCCGCTGTTTGCAGCCCGCAATCGAGCTTGAAAGTGCCGTCTTGATTCGTCTCGCAGCCTTCAAAGGTGCCATCGGGTCGTCGGCTGGAGATTCCCGAGACGAATATCGTATTTGCTGTGCTTGGGATAGTCCGGGCGTGCGGGTAGTTGGCCAGTCCTTGTGCTCCGGAAGAGAGGAGGAAGCTGGTTCCGTTGGGAGACGCCATCGAAAACGGCGTTTGGGCGGCGTGGTGACAGGGTTGCGTTTGAGCTGGAATTGCTGGAGGGATTGCGTTCACCGACACACTTGGGGTTTTCCCGAAAAGATCCAATCCATGGGAATGAACAAAACACGAATCCTCGTTTTCGGCTTTAGCCCGACCCGGACCCCCGCCTTCCTCCGGCACGCAGCTCGGGCCGTTGCCAGCCCGCCCCACCATCATCCGAGATCCGCTCCGCTGGTTGCCGCTCGGTGCTCCCAGCCGGCAGTTGCCCAGTTCACCGTGCATCCAGCAAACCTACAACACACACAGTAACATTACTGTTGAACCAACAAAACGGCAACCATCGGAGAGTTGGCCTAAACGCTGTTACTTTTGACCCTTAGTAAGAGTCGAGCCAGTCGAGGACAATTTCGAAACACCCAAAGTCGACCCAAAGTCGAGTTCTTGCAATGGGCAACATGAACCCGGAAGAATGGACCCGACAGGCGCTCATGGATTGCGCCGATGAGATTTGGAGCTGCGACACGGTGGAAAAGGCGAGTTTGTTCATCCACTCCCGCCCCACTCCAATTTGTCTGCCGAATTATGTCGCGGGCGAATTGAGCTGGCCGTCGTCGTCTCCGGCATCATTCATCGATTCCTACGAGCCCAAGACCGGTGCCCTCCTCTGCCGGCTTCCGTGCGCACAACCAGACGATGTGGAAGCGGCGATTCGTCATGCAAGGGCGGCATTTTCGACCTGGAGCAAAACGACACGAGCAGAGCGGTCTCGTCACCTTCGCCGGGTAAGCGAGCTGCTCCAGGAACACCGCGAGGTCTTTGCCGTGTGGGAAAGCATCGATCAGGGCAAGACGCTCGAGCGTGCCAGGATTGAGGTCGACCGGGCCATCTCCAACTTTGCGTAGGTGACCTGGCAAAACGCGCTTCATTTGGCGCCGGTCTGACCACCTGATCACCGTTAGATACTTTTCGACCTACATCCTCCATGAACAAACAGCTGCGCGCGTGGTAGACGGCGTGGCTTTGGCGTACGAGCATCGTTCCCCGGCTGGGGTGTTTGCGCTCATCTCGCCTTGGAATATGCCGCTGTACCTTCTCACATGGAAGATCGCGCCATGCATCGCCTTTGGGTGCACCGCAGTCGCAAAGCCAAGCGAGGTTACCAGCATGTCCGCATACTGTATGTTTGAAGCCCAAGTCCCTGAGTGATTGCGGCCGCCGGTGAACTCACACATTGCAGTATTGGGCGTATTGCTCCGAAAGGCTGGGCTGCCGGCTGGAGTCGTTAACATTGTCCTCGGAGACGGGCCAACCACTGGGGCAGCACTCGTTGCCTCCCCGTTGGTCGACGGTGTCTCCTTCACGGGTGGTACCCAGACCGGGATTGCCATTCGCCGCGCTACCGCCCATCAAATCAGGAAGCACTTATCCCTCGAGCTGGGCGGCAAAAACCCGAATCTGGTGTTTGCTGATTCGATGGACCCTCTAACGCGAGAGCGCACGATTCGAATCGCCGCCAGCGCCGCTTTCGAGAACCAGGGCGAGATATGTCTCTGCGGCTCCCGCATCTATGTCGAGCGGGCTGTGTACGCAGACTTTGTCCGCGAGTTCACCGAGTACGTGACCAAAACGTATGTCTTGCGGAAAACCATGGGTGCCGTGGCCAGCCTGCAGCACTACAACAAAATTCAGGGCTACTTGGAGCGAGCAGTTGCAGAAAATGTCACGATAAATTTGGGTGTTGTCCCTCCTCCGCTGGATTCGAAAGGTGGCCAGGGGTATTGGATTGGCCCCACGGTTCTTACCGACGTGGATCCAAATTCGGTGCTGCAGAAGGACGAGATCTTCGGTCCCGTCGTCACTATTTCTCCGTTTGAAGACGAGCAGGATGCAGTCCGTCTCGCAAATGACAGCGAATACGGGCTTGCCGCCGTGCTTTTGACCACGGACGGAGCCAGGATGAGGCGTGTCGGCGAGCAGATCGAGGCCGGCTTGGTCTGGGTGAACTGCTGGCTGGTGAGGGAGCTGGGCACGCCATTTGGCGGCATGAAAAACAGCGGCACGGGCAGGGAGGGCGGAGAGTATTCGAGGGACGTATTTACCGTCGTGAGGACACTCCACCTGTCAGCTTACTGAGGCGGGCTCCAGGGATGCTGTAAGTTGCCTTGCATCGGCAGTCTTAGGTACTTAGCTGAACATCTTGCGCCGCTGATTGGGCTGCAGCTGACTGTCGCTATTGACGAGTGCCTATCTACCCGT